>Ga0190275_10000149_pt1 | contig 76645 bp, 59 predicted proteins | sample Popmic550T_FD_133745 | JGI IMG/M metagenome (GOLD analysis project Ga0190275, IMG submission 133745) | Populus adjacent soil microbial communities from riparian zone of Yellowstone River, Montana, USA - 550 T | ecosystem: Environmental > Terrestrial > Soil > Riparian zone > Trees stand | place...
CCCTCGGGCGAGGGCGGGAGGGTCACGTCAGCACTCGCCACACCTCGTAGCTGTCGCGCAAACGGCGCCCGAGCGCAGCTACCGCGCAGCGGTTACGTTCAACGTTCGCTGGCAGTCAGCGATCAATGGCTAGACTCCAGCCAACTTTCGCTGGCAGTCAGCGATCAATGGCTAGACTCCAGCCAACGTTCGCTGGCAGTCAGCGATCAACGGCTGGACTCCAGCCAATTTTCGCTGGCAGCCAGCGAGCAACGGCGAGGGTCCAGCCAAATTTCGCTGGTAGCTAGCCGTCAAGGACCGGAGTCAGTCAAAGTGGAGGTCGTTGCAGCGAACATTTGACTCCGGGTCAGCCGTTTTTGACGCTTGGGAAGCCGTTTTCGAGGGCGGTCGGCTGAGAACTGGCCACGGAGGAGCCATCGTTCCCTCAAAGTCCGTGGCAGAGGAGAGGTCGCGGTGACGGCGCGTGTCCGGAGCCGGCATCGCGGAGATGGCTGAGCGGGGAAAGGTATTCACGGCTTCTGCGGACTGGAAGACGCTCGCCACTTCCGGGTCGAGGACTACGGCGATGGCGTCTTTGTTCAAGCGCGCGGCGAAACGGTTCGGACGCGATTTGGAGTAGTCGAAATCGTAGTGAGGGCGCATCTCGTCGGGTGGCTCCTCACCAGCAGGATGTCGGTCCGCTTTTGGTTCCTCGGGCGGGAGTTTCTCCCTTTTCGACTTTTGCTCATTGCTCGTGCTCGGCGTAGCTTACGCGACTTGGGCGCCTGCGCAGTTTCGGCCCGAGCTCCGGCACCCCTGCCGGGGTGCTCCATCAAATGGATCCCGATTCCGGGGGTATCGCGCTGTCGCGCTCAACCCCCGGCTAATTTCCGGAACGCCTCCGGCGTTTGTGGGGGATTCGAGTCGATCGGAGCGCCGATGTTCCGTCGGCCGGTCCGCCGGCCTTCGCCGGCCGGGTCGGTGGGGAAGTGCTGCGCGAGAGCCGGCCCACGAGGACGTGGGCGGACCGGCCGACGCGACGTCGGCGGTCCGGGGGCGGCGGCTATGCCGCTCTGTGTTTCTCCCGAGTGCCGGCCGGACTAAAAGGCTGGCCCACATTCAGGGGGAGGACGGGGATTGAGGATTGAGGATTGAGGATTGAGGATTGAGGATGACGCGAGAGGCAATCCTCAATCCTCAATCCCATACCCCCGTATTACGCCGCTCTTGTGGACCAGGCACTCGTCTTCCGGCCGCGGAGCATGCCGAGGATGCCGATGAAGGCGGCGGCGTTGACGAAGCAGAAGTAGTAGGGGACGGTGAGGAGTTTGGAGCGGCCGAGGGGTTTGTCGCGGACGAGGGCGCCGAGGAGGGCGAGGGTGTAGATGAGCATCTGGCCGGCGAAGGCGAGGGTGTAGAACCAGCCGGAGCGGGACAATACTGCGCTCGTCACGAAGAGGGGGATGAGGAAGTAGGGGATGAAGTGGCGGATGAGTTTGTGGGAGAGGAGCTCGATTGAGTAGAAGCCGGAGGTGAACAGGGCAGTGCCGAGTTTCAGGAGGGCGGTGACGCTGTGGTTGGTGATGCGGGTTTTGCGGTGGAATTCTTCTTTGGCGTGGACGGTGGCTTTTTCGTAGGCGGTGGCGCGGGGGTCGAAGAGGAGGCGGTAGCCCTGGAGGACGACTCGCGTGGAGATGGCGATGTCATCGGCCTGGTGGGGGTCGAGGATGGGGGTGTAGAGCGACTTTCTCAGCGCGTAGACGAGGCCGTCGGCGGCGAAGACGCTGCCGATGCGGGATTCGCGGATCTTCTGCCATTTGTCCCACTTGGCGTACATGCCTTCGCCTTCGCCGGTGGCGTCCCCTTCGCGCTTGACCGCGGTGTTGCGGGAGCCGCAGACGCCGCCGACTTCGGGGTCGGCGAATTTGCGGGCCATTTCACGCAGGGTGTGGGGGTCGAGGAGGAAGTCGGCGTCGGTGAAGACGAGGATCTCGCCCGTGGCGCGGCGGGCGCCTTCGTTGAGGGCCTCCATCTTGCCGGGCTGGGGCATGACGATGAGCTGGACGCGAGGGTCGGTGATGGCGCGGACGATGTCGTCGGTGCGGTCGACGGAGCCGTTGGACATCACCAGGACTTCGATGCGGTCACCCGGGTAGTCGAGGGTGAGGGTGTTCTCGATCTTGGCGGCGATGTTCCGCTCTTCGTTATAGGCGGGGATGATGAAGGTGACCGGCGGGGTGACGTCAGCTTCGCGGACGGGGCGGGGGCGGAGGCGGCTGACGATCCAGAGGAGGACCGGGTAGCCGAAGTAGATGTAGACGCAGACGGTGAGGGAGATCCAGAAGACGATTTTGGCCGCAAGCATCAGCGGGCCTCTTCCTCGAGGCGGGCGATGAGCTGGGCGACGCAGTCGCGAATGACGAATTCGGCGCGGACTTTCTGCTGGCCGCGCACGCCCATCGCTTTCGCCAGGTCGCGGTCTTCGAGGAGGCGGCGCATGGTAAGGGCGAGGGCTTCGGCGTCGCCGGGGTGGACGAGGAGGCCGTTGACGCCGTCTTCGACGAGCTCGGGGATGCCGGAGATGGAGGTGCTGACGACGGCGCGGCTGCTGGCCATCGCTTCCATCAACGCGACCGGGATGCCTTCCATCTGGCCGTCGCTGGCGATGATGCTGGGCAGCACGAACAGCGTCGCCTCGGCCATCATCCGCCCGACCTCGGCCTGCGGACGGGGGCCGGCGAGCTTGAAGACGTCGCCGAGGTTGCGCTCGTCGATCATCTGCTGCAACTCGTCGTGCATCGGGCCGTGGCCGACGATGTCGCAGTGGAAGGCGACGCCCTGGTCGCGAAGGATGCGGCAGGCTTCGATGAGCACCGGCAGGCCTTTGTATGGCCGGTGGGCGGCGACGCAGAGGATGCGCGGGGTGCTGCCGCCGATCGGGGTGAGCTTGCGGGCATTCTCTTCGTAGGTCTCCGGCTCGATGCCGACGTGGACGACGAGGATCTTGCCGCCGCGCGTTTCTTTCGGATAGAGCCGCTCGAGGAAGCGTTTGTTGTAGTCGGAGATGGAGCGGACGAAGCGGGTCTCGCGCAGTTTCCAGCGGAGCAGCGAGCGGTCGACCTGGATGTCGTGGGCGTGCACGGTGAAGCTGAAGGTGACGTCGGAGAGGGCCGCGACGATCAGGGCCATGGTCGACGGATGGGTGGCGTAGTGGGCGTGGATGTGGCGGACGCCTTCGCGCTGCAACTGTCCGGCGAGGTAGACCGACTTGGGGAAGAGGGCCAGGGTGCGGATCAGCGTCCCGGGCCGCAGCATCGTGCCGAGCACCAAACGGAGGATCAGCCAGAGGTAGCGGAACGGATTGCGGAGGAACGTGGAGAGGTTGGCGGCGAGGATCGGGCCCGAGACGTAGGGGGTGAAGAGGGCCCGCTCGGTCCACGGCTTCGCTTCTTCGTGGATGACGGGCGGGTTGTCGCGGAGCATCGGGACGAGCCGGACCGGCTGCGCCTGGCGCTCCATCTCGATGACTTCGCGGAGGATGAAGGTCTCGGTGACGGTGGGAAAGCGGGACAGGAGGACGCCGACGGCGGGGCGCTTCTGCGGCTGTGCGGCCGGCGCAGCGCCGGCGGTTGCACTCACGCGGAGAGGCTCCGGAGGAGGATGCGGGCGAGCGCTTTGCGCCGGCCCGGGGAGGTGACGCCCCCGTTGGCGAGGAGGTCGAGGGAGGCGGCGGCGGTCGCCAGTTGCAGCGCTTCGGGCTGGACGGGCAGGCCGTAACCCGCCAGGAACGCCGCGCGGAGTGCGGCGCGGCGGCGGAGGGGCCGCAGCTCGAGGTCGATCAGGAAGCGGGCGACGTCTTCGAGCGGGAGTCCTTCGCGGAAGCGGTCGAAGCCGGTGACGTCGACTCGGCGCTCGCCGACGAAGATGTTCTCGGCGCGGTAGTCGCCGTGACGGCCGACGGAGGGGACGCCGCCGCTGGCCCGTTTCGTTTCGAGGGCCTGCAGCTTCTCGGCGATCGCGGCATGGCGGCGGGAGATGGTGCGGTCGCCGGCGGCAACGAGGTCGAGGTCACGCAAGGCGAGGATGACGACGGCGGTGAGGACGTGCACTCCGTCTTCCTCGGAGCGGGTCTGGGTCTGCAGGAGGCGCAGCCAGGTGCCGGCCTTGCGGGCCGCCTCGTCGGCGCGGCTGGTCCCGAGCGCGCCGGCCAGGGACTGGCCGTCGGCGCGCTCGAAGATCAGCGCGTCGTTCGGCTCGTCGAAGATCAGCAGATGGGGAATCGTGTAGCGGGTGCCGCCGTAGGCGGTCTCGCTGTTCTGTTCCAGCGTCTGCCGGAGCATGGAGATGGTCTCGAACTCGGCGCGGGCGCGGCTGGAGCCGGAGGTGCCGTCGTCGCTTTCGCCGTACGGCTGGCGGACGATGACGTCGCGCTTGCTCTTGCCGTCGCTGATCGTCACCTCGGCCACGAACACGTCACCGCGATCGTGGACGCGGCGCACGCCGACGGCCGAGGCCTGGAGGCGGCTCCAGTTGATGGCGGCGATCCGTTCGGCAGCGGTGCGCATCCCGCCGGCCGGTTGTTCGTGGCGGTCGAGGAGGCGGATGAGCCGTGTGCCGTTATGGCGGACGTCGAAGTCTTTTTTGACGGTCTCGATCGCGGCGCGGCCGAGGCGGGAGCGGAGCTCCGGATCGCGGATCAGGTGGATGATGGCCTGGGCCAGGCGGTCGGGATGGGTGGCATCGACGAGGAGGCCGTTGACCTCCTGCCGCACCAGCTCGGGGATGCCGGAGACCGGCGCGGCGATGACGGCGTTGCCGGCGGCCATGGCCTCCATGAGTGAGACCGGGATGCCGTCCATCTGGCCGTCGGTGGCGACGACGGAGGGAAAGACGAAGATGTCGGCCTTCCCCATGAGGGCGGCCACTTCGTGCTGCGGCAACGCACCGGTGAGGGTGACGCGGTCGGAGAGGTGGTGCTCGGCGATCCAGAGCTCGGTGACTTCGCGCAGCGGCCCTTCGCCGACGATCGTGCACTCGACGTCGACGCCGGCGCGGATGAGGCGTGCGAAGGCGTCGATGAGGTAGGGGAAGCCGCGGCTCGGGGTCAGGTCGGCGACGGAGAGGACGAGCGGGCGGGGGTTCGGTCTCGTTGCGGCGGCGGCGCGTGCAGCCGCGACGGCGTCGGCGTAAACATCGGGATTCACGCCGGTGCGCACGACTTCAATCTTGCCGGCCGTCTCCTCGGGATAGAGGCCGGAGAGGAAGGCTTTGTTGAAGATCGAGACCGCCCGGACGGCGGTGGCTTTGCGGATCTTCTCGCGCAGCAGCAGGCGATGGACGAAGACGTCGGGGCCGTGGACGGTGAAGCTGTAGGTGAGGCCGGTGAGCGACGAGATGATGTAGGCCATCGTCGTCGCATGGGTCGCGAAGTGGGCGTGGAGGTGGCGCACGCCGCGCTCCGGCAGGACGACCGAGAGGTGGACGGATTTCGGGAAAAGCGCCAGCGTGCGCAGGAGCGTCGAGGGCCGGACGATGGTGCCGCCGATCAGGGTGAAGAGCACGCGCAGGTAGGCGGCCGGCTTCCGCAGAAAGACGGCAAGGTTGGAGCGGAGGATGGCCCACGACAGCAGGGGGGTGAAGAGGGCGCGGCTGATCCACGGCTTCGCTTCTTCGTGGATGACGGTGCGCTGTCCTTCGAGGGCGGGGACGACCACGACCGGCTGTCCCTGCCGTTCGAGCTCGTTGATCTCGCGGAGGACGAAGGTGTCGGCGAGGTGGGGGAAACGGAGCATCAGGACGGCGATGGCGCCGCGGACCTGAGGGTCGCGCCGCGGCTCCGAATCCTTTTTCGTCGTCCGCTGCAATTCGGGCCCGGCCGGTACGGTGAGCGTGGTCCTGACCCGCGCGGCAGGCGTTGGAATGGGATCGCCTGAGCCGGTGGGACCACGCATTACGAAGAGCCTCTCCCGGTGAAGACGACTTCGACGGTCTGCAGGAGGATGCGGAAGTCGAGCGCGAGGCTCCACTGGTCCACGTACTGCCGGTCGAGCTGCATCCGCTTGGCGTCGCTGGTGTCGCTGCGGCCGCTGACCTGCCACAGGCCGGTGATGCCCGGCGGCGTGGAGAAGCGGCTGAGAGGCGCGCGGCGCGGAAGCTTGTCGAGATCGGACTGCAGGAGGGGCCGCGGTCCGACCATGCTCATGGTTCCTTCGAGCACGTTGAAGAGCTGCGGCAGTTCGTCGAGGCTGTATTTACGAAGGAAGTGGCCGATGGGGGTGATGCGGGGGTCGTTCTTGATCTTGAGGAACGATTTGCCGGACTGGGCGAGCAGCTCTTTTTCCTTGAGGTGCGCGCCGTCGTACATCGTCCGGAACTTGTACATGTCGAACTGGTTTCCCCGGAAGCCGACACGCCGCTGGCGAAAGATGATCGGGCCGCGGCTGGTGGCCTTGATGAGGATCATGAGCAGCAGCAGCAGCGGGGAGATGGCGGTGATGACGGCCGTGGTGGCGAGGAGGTCGAACGCCCGCTTGAGGCGTGCGCCGATCGGATGCCGCGTGGCGAGGTCGTAGTAGTAGGTGCTGCCGGATCCGCTGTCGTCGAGGATGACGATGCCTTTGACGCGGCCACGGTTTTTGCGCGCCGCGCGTTTTTCCGCGGGAGACATGGCCCCCGTGCGCGCGGGCTCGTATTCGAAGTGGTATTCGGACATTTGGGGCGACCTTGGGTACTGCGCTACTGCGCGAGACTGCAATTGCTGAGATTGCGATGCCTGATCTTGCGATCAAGGCACCGGTTGATTTTGCAAATCGAGGGCCATCTGTAACAAACGGCAGAGGCAGAAGGCAGAAGGCGGAAGGAGAGACCGGCGGTTTCCTTACGCCTTACGGCTGCGCTCGACGATGATCCCGGCGATGGTTCTCCACGAGAACCGTGTTTGCGCGTCCTTCGCGGCCTGGGCGCCGAGGCGCTGGGCGAGGTCGCGGTCGGTGAGGAGGCGCGTCAGGGCGGTGGCGAGCGCGGCGGGGTCGTCTTTGGGGACGAGGAGGCCGGAGACTTCGTTTTCGAGGACATCCTGCATGGCGCCGATGGCGCTGGCGATGATGGGGACGCCGAAGGTTTGGGGGACGTGCAGGGCGCCGCTCTGGTAGATCTCGCGGTAGGGGAAGACGACCACGGAGGAGAGCTCCATCCAGGCGGCGATGTCGCCGGAGGCGACGTATTCGGGGATCCAGAGGACCGAGGCGTCGATGCCGAGGCGGCGGGCCTGTTCGCGGTGCGCTTCGTAGTCGAAGTCGGCGCTCGGGTAGCCGGCGATGACGAGCCGGCCGCGAGCGTGTGCGGGCACCTGGGCGAAGGCGTCGAGGAGGACGTCGATGCCTTTGTAGCGGGAAAGGTTGCCGAAGAAGAGGACCACCGGCTCCTCCGGCCCCAGGCCCATGCGGGCGCGGAGGGAGGCGGCGGTGCTTCCGGGGGTGCGGAGCTCGGAGAAGATCTCTTCGTTGCCGTGGACGATGACGCCGACGCGCTTCGGGTCGGTGCCGAAGGTCTCGAGGAACTCGGCGCGGTTGCGCTCGAAGTGGACGAAGACGAGGTCGAAGAGTTTGTAGATGCGGCGGTAGAAGATGGCCCGCCAGCGGGAGCGGACGAAAAGGCCGCCCGATTTGCCGGCGCCGGCGACGAAGGGCTGGACGTTGTGGCAGATGTCGACGAACAGCCGCGCCTGGCGCCGCAGGATCATCAGCGGAAAGAGGTCGAACGGAAAGCGGACGTCGCCGAGGAGGATGACGTCGGGGTCGAGCTTCCTGACGCGCCGCGCGATTTTGAGCCACTGGCCGTAGTAGCGGATGGCCCGGCCGATGCGGCGGATGCGGCGCAGCAGCACCGCCCACCAGGCGTTGGAGAGGCGGCCTTCGGGTTTGGGGTCCCAGAGGGACATGGCCCGTTCGAGGCGGAAGGGATGTTCGAGCTCGGCGAGCTCGTAGTTTTCGTCGGTGATGAGGGTGACGTCGGCGCCGGCGGCGGTGAGGCCGCGGCATAGCTGGAAGGCGTAATGGATCATCCCGCCTTTTCCGGCGGGCTCGATGTAGGCGATCTTCACTGAAGCGCGGCCTGAGCAGGATTCTTGCCGGTCTTCCGAGAGCGTGCGTCTGGCGCGGGGTGGTTGCTGGTTACTGGTTGCTGGTTGCTTGGGAGGTTTGGGCTGCGGGGTAGGGGCTGGCGGTGCTCGTTCTTTCGCCGCTCCGCGGCTTACCCGGGCTTACGCCCCAATGGCGTCAACTTTAGGCCTGTGGATGACCCCTCACCCCGCCGGGCACCTGGTCTTCTACGTCATCCACGTCAATTCTGGACTTCTTCGAATCAGCCACGCGCAGGTGCCCGGCATCCCTCTCCCCTGTGGAGGGGAGAGGGGCAACACCCCTGTGGTTTGAACGAGTTACGCTTTGTTGCCCGGGCTTTGTTGCCCCTCTCCCCCCGCCGGGGAGAGGGATGTTCGGCGCCTGCGCGTGGCACATACGTCGATGATCCCGAATCGGAGTGCGTTTGTCAGAAGTTCAGGCGCCGGACGGGGTGAGGGGCCGTGCCACAGGCCTTAAGTTGACGCCATTGGGGACTTACGCCCGGGGCTACATTCTTTCGCCGCTCCGCGGCTGGTGGGCCGGACTAAAAGGCCGGCCCACATGTGGCCTTCAGGTTGGCCAAGATCCGGAATGCTGGTGCCCACATGTGGCCCGGCCTTTTAGCCCGGGTGGCACTTGGGAGGCTCCACGCCACAGGCGCTGCCTCCCAAGCAACCAGGAACGAGCAACCAGCAACCTACCGAGCGCTGCGGCGCTTGGTGGTCATGGTGGTGGTGGCGGTGATGGTGTTGCTGACCGACGACTGGTTGCGCTCGGCGTCGATGGCGACGACGTGGAAGGTGTAGGTGCGGTTGGCTTCGAGGCCGGTGGCGGTGTAGCCGGTGACGGCGGCGATGGTCTCGAGGAGGATGCCGTCGCGGTAGACCGCGTAGCCACGGATGGCGACGTTGTCGGTCGAGCGCGCCCAGACGAGGGAGATCGAGGAGCCGGTGATGCCGGTGACGCGCAGGGCGGACGGCGCGGTCGGGTTTTCTTTGTCGATGACCGACTGGGTGCTGACGGTCAGGACGTTGCTGCCCGGGGCCGGGTTGCCGTTGGTGTCGAAGGCGATGACTTCGTAGTTGTAGGTGGTGGAGGCGGAGAGGCCGCTGTCGGTCCAGGTGGTGCCGGTGACGGTCGCGACGTAGGCGTTGTTGCGGTAGACCTTGTAGCCGGCGACGTCGCCTTCGGAGGCGATCCAGGTGAGCTGGACGGTGCCGCTCTGGACGTCGTTCGCCTGCAGGTTCGAGGCGGCGGTCAGGACGGAGGAGGAGGGGGCGGAGCTGCCGAGCACGAGGCTGAGCTCGTGCGCGCCGATGTCGCCGGACGGGGTGCGCTCGGCACCGAAGTAGTCGTTCGCGGTCAGGTGCGCCGAGGCGGTGTGGATGGCGGGAGAGAGCGTCTTCAGCTTGTAGTCGGCCGGGGTGAAGCCGCCGGCCTTGACGAACAGCGGGTCGCCGATGACGTCGCCCGAGCCCGCGGCCTTGCCGGCGATGCCGCCGTACCAGAGATTGGACGTGTAGGTGACGCCGGCTCCGCCGACGAGGGCCATCTGGCCGCCCGCCTGGGAGAAGATGTTGTTGGCGACGACGCTGTTGGAGTGGACGTCTTCGTCGATCCAGATCATCGCCGCGGTGGCCTTGTGGAAGGTGTTGTTGACGACCTTCGTGTCGACCATGCCGCCGCCGTTCTGGTAGGCGCCGTAGTAGAAGCCGTACTTGGAGTTGACGACGATGTTGTTGGTGAAGACGTTGCCGCGCGACGGCAGGCTGACGCTGTAGGCCTCGTTGGCGACGGCGATGCCGGAGGCCGGGTGGCCTTCGCGATAGAAGCGGGTGTCGCCGGTGGTGTAGACGAGGTTGCGGTTGACGGTGGTGGTGCGGGCGTTGTCGAGGTAGATGCCGACGCTGAAGTTGTCGGAGACGGTGTTGTTCTCGATCAGGACGTCGTTGCCGAGGCCCGTGCCGATCCCCTCGCCCCAGTTCTGGTAGGAGCGGTTGTTGGTGATGCGGGCGCGGTCGGTCTTGTAGACGCCGAGGCTCTGGGCCCAGCCGCCGCCGCTGAAGGCGAAGTACTGGTTCTCGGTGACGTTCTCGTGGAGAACGTTGCCGTCGACGACCATGTCGGAGCTGATGTCCATCGAGCCGGCGCCGATGTAGATGCCGTTGCGGACCGAGTGGTGGATGTTGTTGTCGTAGATGCCGATGTTCTTCGAGTCGTAAACGCAGATGCCGAGCCGCGTGGAGTTGCGGACCTCGAAGCCTTTGAGGTCGACGTACTGGGCCTGGTAGACGGTGAGGAGGTCGGTGTTCGGGGCGGTGCCGGTGCCGTCGATGACGGCGGTCTCGCCGGGGTAGGACTGGAAGGTGATGCGGGCGGCGGCGGTCCCTTTCGACATGATGGAGAGGGTGCCGGTGTAGACGCCGCCGCGAACGTTGACGACGTCGCCCGGGAGGGCGACGGCCGCGGCCTTTTTGATCGTGGCGAGGGGGGCGGTCACGAGGGTGCCAAGGTTGGCATCGTTTCCGCTTTTAGCCACATACAGCGTCCTGGCGCTGGCAGTACCGGCGAAGAGGACGGAAGAGATCAGAACGGGAACGGCCAGTCTCGCAAAGTTCATCAAGGCTCCGGCAGCGGTTCACATTGCCGGACGCCCTGAACTTACGTTCTGAGAGTCGAATCAAAGCTTCGGTTCGAAACGCCTCATCGGCCTTCCCAACCTCACTTCAATCACGTTCGGCAGCCCGGCCGTCTGGATGTTCTCAGACCCGTTGGCTTTGCGTCCCCCCGTCACCGAGGGTTTGCCTTTGTCGTGCGACCGCTAATTGTTATCTGGCGGAACAATCTACGCCGCCTCGTATTTCGCGAGCAGGGCTAACTTTTTGAGCCTGCAAGGCAGACTCGACCGGTCACCCCTCTCTCACGAATCAAAATAATACTCCTGTTCTGGCTCGGTGGTATGTGATTTTTATCACGGGGCCCAAAATTATTCGTGGTTGGGTCCGGTGGGCCTATTGGATCGCGGTCCGCAGGCGGTTTTCCAGCTCTCTCATCGCCCGGGTCTGGCGGCGCTCCGGGGGAAGCAGGGCCAGGGCTTCCAACGCCTGCCGATAAGCCGCGCGGGCCTCTTCCTCCCGGTCGAGGCCGTGGAGGATGTCGCCGCGCCGGGCCAGCCAGCTCTCTTTGCGCGGGGCGGCTGCCTCGGAGGCCTCGATCCGCAGGAGTGCCTTCTCGGCATGGCAGGTCTGGAGCTCGATTTCGATGGCGGTGAGCTGCAGCGCGGCCAGCAGACCGAGCTGTGCCATCCCGTCGTCGAGTGCCTGCAGCGCCTCGGAAGGACGGCCGGCGGCGGCGAGGGCACGGGCCCGCTCGACGATGACGTCGGGATCGAGCCAGGGGAGAAAGGTGAGGGCGGCGTCGTATTCGACCGCGGCGTCGACCGGGCGCCCGAGCTTCATCAGCACGCGGGCGAAGATCACCCGGGCGTGCGGGTCGTCGGGATGATTGGCGATGAATCGCTGCAGCGGGTGGATCGCTTCGCTGTTCCGCCCCGACTCGTACAGCATCAGTCCCCGGCCGAAATGGACGGCCTCGAGGGCGGGATCGAGCTGCAGGGCGCGGCGGTAATCGCGCTCGGCCTTCTCCCATTCTTCGTCCAGGCGGTACAGCTCCCCACGCTGGAGGTAGAGCTCCGCGTTGCGCGGCTGCTGTTCGATCCGGTGGTTGGCGTTGTGAATCTGGTCGGCCAGCTCGTCGTGCGCCGCGAGCGGCAGGACGGCGAAGGCGTGGAACAGGAGCAGGAGCAGGGTCCGCATCAGCTCACCTTTCCCCGCAGCTCGTTGAAGTGGAAGGCCCGGACGCGCACGCCCGGTGCGATGGCGTAGACGTAATCGCCGGTGGGGAGGCCGAGGAGGGCGCGCGCCTGGTCGAGCGCGGTCCGCAGCTCGAGGATGTGCATGGCCGAGATGGTCGTTCCCGCAATGGCCTGCCCGGTGTACGAGCCGGCGCCGAGTCCGGCCAGCCTGCGGACGGCGTCGACGGCGGTCCGGAGCTCGGCGAGGTGGATCGCACGGATGGTGTTGCCGGCGGCGAGCGGACTGTCGGTGAAGAGGATCGTTGTGACGAGATCGCTCGCCGAGACCGCCGAGGAGATAGTCCCGTTGAGGGCACGAACGCGATAGAGGTAGGCCTCACCGCTCGCCGCGCTCGAGTCGTGGAGCCAATTCACGGTGGTGCTGCCGACCGTCACGTAGCCGCCGCCCGCGGCGCGGCGCTCGACCTGATAGCTGGTGGCGCCGGAGACGGCGTTCCACGAAATGGTGACGCGCGTCGGGTACGCGCGGGCGTTGACGCCGGTCGGCGCGGGCGGCGCCCCTTCGGCGACCGGCTCGGACTGGGCGATCGTGACGATCTCACCGGCGACGGCGATGGAGCCGCTGCGCGGCTCGGTGCCGCTGTTCGGGGCGATGGTGAATGACGTCTGGCCGTCGCCGCTGTCGCTGAAGCCTTCGGTGATGGTGATCCAGGCGTCGTTCGTGGCCGCCGTCCAGGCGCAGGTGGAGGCGGCGGTGACGGTGATCGTCCCGCTGCCGCCGTTCGCGCCGAACGAGAACGAGCCCGGCGCTACGCTCCACGAGCATGGCGCCACGGTCACCAGCGCGGCGGCGCTTTCGACGGACCCGCAGGCGTTCGTGACCAGCACCCAGTAGCGCGTGTCGGCGGAGGGGGTCACGGTGACCGAGCCGGTCGTGGCGCCGGAGATCGGGCTCGAGGTGACGCCGGAGAGACCCGTGTACCACTGGTAGGAGAACGGCCCGGTGCCGCTGGCCGTGACGCTCAGCGTGGCCGAGCCGCCGGCGACGACGGTGGTCGACTGCGGCTGCGTGGCGATGCCCGCCGGATCGCACGGCGGCGCGGCCTGCGTAACCGGAATGACGACGCCGCCGATGGTGATCGAGCCGCTGCGCGCCTCTCCCCCGTTCGCGGCGATGGTGAAGGTGGTGGTGCCGTTGCCGGTGCCGCTCAGGCCTCCGGTGAGGGTCATCCACGGAGTGGTCGTGGCGGCCGACCAGGAGCAGGTGCCCTGGGTGATGATCTGGACGCTGCTGCTCGCGGCGCCGGAGAGGAACGTGAACGACGACGGCGAGGGGGAGTAGGTGCAGGGCTGGACGGTGACGGTCGCTTCGGCGCTGTCCACCGAGGTGCAGGCGCTCGTCACTCGGACTCTGTAGGTCGTCGTGGACGACGGGGAGACGGTGAGGGAGGAGCCGGTCTGGCCTCCGATGAGGGTCGAGCCGGCGAACCACTGGTACGAGAGGGGGGCGGGGCCGCTGGCCGTGACGCGCAGCGTCGTCGAGCCGCCGGCGGTAATGGTCGTCGATTGCGGCTGCTCCGCGATCGCCGTCGGCTTGCACGCCTGCATGACCGGGATGATCACACCGGCGACGGTGACCGAGCCGCTGCGCGCCGCGCCGTTGTTGATCTCGACGTCGAAGATCACGACGTCGTCGCCGTTACCGCTTGCGTTTTCGGTGATGGTGATCCACGGCGTGGTGGTGGCCGCGGTCCAGGAACAGACGTGCGGCGCCACGACCGTGACCACTCCGGTGTTGAAGGTGGAGTCGAAGTCGAACGACGTGGGGCTGACCTCGTAGGCGCACTGCTCGACGGTGACGGTCGCCTCGGCGCTGCCGACGGATCCGCAGGCGTTGGTCACCTGCACGGTGTAGGTCGTGGTGGACGAAGGGGTGACCGTGAGCCACGACTCGTCCGCACCGTCGATCGGCGTGGAGCCGGCGTACCACTGATACGAAAGGACGGTGGGGCTGGTGGCGGTGACCTCCAGGGTCGTCGATTCGCCGATGGTGATGGAGCCCGACTGCGGTTGCTCGGTGATCGCCGGCAGCGTGCATGCCTGCGTGACCGGGATGACGATGCCGGCGACGGTGATCGAGCCGCTGCGGGCCGCACCGCTGTTCGCGGCGACGGCAAACGTCGCCGTGGCGCTGCCGGTTCCGCTCGCGCCTTCCGTGACGGTGATCCACGGCGTACTCGTGGAGGCGGTCCAGGAGCACGTGCCGGTGGTGGTGACGGTGACGTTCCCTTCGCCTGCGGCAGACGAGAACGCGAACGATTCCGGGGTGACGCTGTAGCTGCACGGCTGGACCGTGACGGTCGCCTCGGCGCTGTCGATCTCGCCGCAGGCGCTGATCACCCGCGCGCGATACGCGGTGGTCGAGGCGGGGGTCACGGTGAGCGACGACCCTGTCGCGCCGCTGATCCGGGTCGTACCGGCGTACCACTCGTAGGTGAGCGGAGCCGCCCCCGTGGCGGTCACGCTCAGCGTCGCCGATTCGCCCGAGACGATCGTCGCGGGCTGCGGCTGCGCGGTGACGGCCGGCGCCTCGCAGCCCTGCGTTATCGCGATGAGGGTGCCGGCGACGGTGATCGAGCCGCTGCGGGCGGCACCGCCGTTCGCCGCAACGGTGAACGTGGCCGTGCCGTTGCCGGTGCCGTCCCCGCCCGTGATGGTGATCCAGGACGTGCTCGTGATCGCGGACCAGGAGCAGGTGCTCGTGGTGGTGACGGTCACGCTGCCCGTGCCGTCCGCCGGCGGGAATGCGAAGGAGGCCGGTGCAACCGAGAACGAGCATGGCTGTACGGTGACGGTCGCCTCGGCGCTGTCGATCGTGCTGCAGGAGTCGGTGACCCGGACTTTGTAAGTCGTGGTCGCCGAGGGGGTGACGGTGAGCGAGGTGCCGGTCGCGCCGTCGATGGCGGTCGAGCCGGCGAACCACTGGTACGACAGCGGCGCGGCGCCGGTGGCGGTGACGGTGAGCGTGGCCGGCTCGCCGGCGATGACGGTGGCCGATTGCGGCTGGCTGGAGATGGACAGCCCGGTGCACGCCTGCGCGACCGGGATGACGACGCCCGCCACGGTGACGGAGCCGTTGCGCGCCGCTCCGCCGTTCGCGGCGACGGTGAAGGTCGTGGTGCCGTTGCCGGTGCCGCCCGTACCGCCGGTGAGCGTGATCCAGGAGGTGCTCGTGGACGCCGACCAGGAGCAGGTGCTCGTGGTGGCGATCGAGACGCTGCCGGTCCCCTCGGCCGGCGGGAACGAGAATGCCGTCGGGGTGACGGAGTAACTGCAGGGCTGCACGGTGACGGTGGCTTCGGCGCTGTCGATCGTGCCGCAGGAGTTGGTGACCCGGACTTTGTAAGTCGTGGTCGCCGAGGGTGTGACGGTGAGCGAGGTGCCGGTCGCGCCGTCGATGGCGGTCGGGCCGGCGAACCACTGGTACGACAGCGGCGCGGCGCCGGTGGCAGTGACGCTGAGCGTGGCCGGCTCGCCGGCGACGACGGTGGCCGATTGCGGCTGGCCGGAGATGGCCGGCTGCGCGCAATCCTGGCTGACCGGGATGACCGTGCCGGCAACGGTGATCGAGCCGCTGCGTGCGACGCCGTCGTTCGCCGTCACGTTGAACGTCGCCGTGCCGCTTCCGGTGCCGCCGGCGCCGGCGGTGACGGTGATCCACGGCGTGGTGGTGGTGGCCGTCCACGAGCAGGGGGCCATTGTGGTGACGGAGACGTTGCCGGTACTTGCCACCGCGGGGAAAGAGAAGGAAGCCGGGGCGACGGTGTAGGTGCAGGGGGCGCCGCCCGGCGTCGTTGCCTGGGCGGTGTTCGAGTAGGCCGAACTGCCGCCGCTGTTGTACGCGCTGACGTGGTAACGGTAGACCGTGCCGGCGGTGACGGTCATGTCGGCGTAGGTGACGGCGTTGACCGCCGTTTCCGCGATCTGGGCGAAGTCCGAGCAGGCGGTGCCGCTGCAGCGCTCGATCCGGAAGCCGGTCTCGTTGATGGCCGTGTCGGTCCACTGCAGGTTGACGCGCGTCGCCGAGGCCGCCGTGGCGGTCAGGGAGGATGGCGCGGACGGAGAGCCCTTGACGATGGTGAACCAGTCGGCGATGACGCCGGTCTCGCGGAGGAACTTCACGTCCATCCGCCCGTTCTGGACGTCGATCACGAGCGATCCGAGGTTCGCCATGCCGATGTACATGGCCGGATGGTTCAGCGGGGCAGGCGTGACCTGGCCCGAACTGCCGGCCACGACGTAGACGGCCCCCTCGTGCGGACCGGGGCCGAGCGTCCCTTTCTTATAGGGGCCGGTGCCGTCGACCCGTCCGCTGCCGCCGTCCTTCTTCATCGAGCTGGTGAGCGTGTTGGAGTTGCCGTAGTGGCTGTCGATGAGGAACGAGCGCTCGTACGAGTGGCTGTGGCCGCTGAGCACGAGGTCGACGCCGTACTCCTCCAGGATCGGCACAGCGTTCTGCCGCATTTCGTAGAGAAAGATCGACTGGTCGGAGTCGTGCGAGCCTTTGCTGTAGGGAGGATGGTGCCAGAAGGCGACGACCCACTGCTGCGACGTCGATTCGAGGTCGTTCCGCAGCCAGGTGAGCATCGGTCCGCTGCTCGAACGGTTCGAGGTCATCGAGTCGAGACAGATGAAGTGGACGTTGCCGTAGTCGAACGAGTAGTACTTCTCCGTTCCGGAGGCGGTGCCGCCCGCCTCTCCCGACGTCGGGAGGGTGAAGACGTTGAAGTAGGGGAGATTCGCCGGCGGATTGGCCGACTGGGCGGTGTCGTGGTTCCCGATGGTCGGCCAGAGCACCGACTGCTTCAGCATCTGCGGGTACATCTCGAAGACGGCCGCCTGGAACTCGCTGTCGGTACCGGTGTCGTACGCGTTGTCGCCGAGCATCAGCCAGAGATTGGTGCGCGTGGAGCCGGTGTAGTCGAGATACGCGTCGCGAACCGAGGAGGCGCTGTAGTCGGCGGTGCCGGAGTCGCCGAGGACCCAGATGCGCATGGGGTCGGTACTACCGGTAAAGGAGGAGGTGACGAAGTTGTGTGAGGCGTCGCCGGCCAGAGTCTGTGTCGAGCTGCCGACGGAGTAGTAGTAGCGGGTGGAAGGGGAGAGGCCGCTGAGCAGCAGGTTGTGCTCGGTGACCGCGGTGCCACTGTCGACTACAGTGTTGAGATTGCCGGGCGACGGGCCGAAGCGCACGCGGCTGTCGCTCGGGGAGTTGGTCCGCCAGCGGACGCGCACGCTCTCCGGCGTGCCGGTCTGCAGGTACGGTCCGCGGGTGAGGGTGACGATGTCGACGTTGGAAGTCCCGATCAGCTCGAGGTTGAAGCTGATGTCGGAGCTGCTGTTGTCGACCTGGTGGATCTCCACCGCGACCACGTTCGTGCCGGCGACGAGGAGGCTTTCGTCGATGGCGTGCGAAAAGAACGTCTCCTCGTCCGGGCCGCCGACGCTGTTCGTCGCGTAGGTGCGGTAGTCGATCGCCCCGGACGGCATGTTGGTCCGCCAGACCTCGGTGCCGTTGAGGTAAACCACCGCGCCGTCGTCGCGGAGGAGCCGCACCGTCAGGTCGGTGAAAACCGACGGGTCGTAGACGTCGAACGAGCGGCGAAAGTACGTGGTGGGGTGGAAGTTGCCTGCCGGACCTGAGGCGACGACGGTGCGCTCGGTGCCGTCGCCGTAGCCGAGCTCCGCGGGACCGGAATCCCACCAAGAGTCGTCGTACAACGGCTCGCGCCAGTACGTCTCCTCGTTGGAACCGTCGTCGAGATACCGCCAGTCCGCATGGGCGGGAATGAGCGGCACTTCCGAGGCGCCGGCGGCCTGGGGGATGACGCTGACGAGAATCAGGACTGCGGCAAATGCAGCAGACAGACGCACGGGCGACGGGGTCCTTTTGAAAGAAGAAGTGACAACTGAAGAAGCACTGACCGCTGTGCAAGCGGCGGGCCGGGTTCCGGGCAAATAAGTTGCACAAGTGCCCGCTGCCGGCTCTGTCTTAGCGGCAACTCATCAAAACCTCGAACCTCGGAGAGAACCCATGTCCCATCGCCGGAACGTATTCATCTGCTCGCTCGCGGTCGCGGCAATGCTCGCCGCCATGCCGCTCGAAGCCGCACGACGCCGCTCGGTCGTGTCGCCCGCGCCGCCGTTCAACGCGGCCTTCACCGAGGGAGGCTATGCGAGCGCGACCAGCGTCCGCCAGGGAGAGCCGATCACGTTTCGCATTTCGACGAGCGTGAGCCCGTTCCAGGCGACGATCGTCAACCTCGCCGACGAGAGTGTCATCGTGCGGGTGCTCGAGAACCTGCAATCGACCGTGCAGAACTGCTCGGGGCGCTTTACCTCCGGTTGCGGCTGGGCGGCGACGACGACGCTGAACATCCCCCGCACCTGGCCGAGCGGCTATTACGCGGTCCGGTTCCCGACCACGTTCGGCGTCCGCAAGATCATCTTCGTGGTGAAGGAGGATGAGCCGGGCAGCCAGTCGCCGCTCCTCATCATCTCTCCGACGCACACCTATCAGGCCTACAACGCGTTCGGCGGCGCCAGTCTCTATCCGTCGAACGACCCGAACCGCGGGAAGCGGCTGTCATTCGATCGTCCTTACGATCACGACAGCGGCCTCGGCCGCTTCGACATCTGGGAGCGGAAGTTCGTCGACTGGATGCGCGAGGAGGGGCGGACTTACGAGGTGGCAACCGATACGGACATGGAAGACCCGACGCTCCTCGGCCGCTACGAGGCGGTGGCGATCGTCGGCCATTCGGAGTACTGGACCGCGCAGGCGCGCGAGAACCTGGAGACGTTCAGCCGCGACGGCGGGCACATCGCCATCTTCGGCGGCAACACGATGTGGTGGCAGGTGCGGCTCGAGGAGAATGAGCGCCTGCTGGTCGGCTACAAGAATGCCAAGTGGGATCCGCTGTACGGCCGCGAGAACGGGGTGGTCACGCATCATTTCTGGGGGAATCCGGTCCACGATCCGGAGAACTCGATCCTCGGGACGTCGTTCCGCTTCGGCGGCTATGCGAACCGGGTCGTGAGCACGGACCCGAACAACTACGACATGGTCCCGCTCGAGCAGCGCATCGGGTATACGGTGACGGACCCGAACGCCTGGCCGTTCTTCGGCGCGAACGTGACGCGGGGAACGGCGTTCGGGAAGGAAGTGACCGGACTGGAAGTCGACGGTGCGCTCTATAACTGCGAGCCGGTGTCGGGCGACCTGAAGGTGGACGGCTCGGACGGGACGCCGCTGAACTATCACATCCTGGCGGTGACGCCGGCCTCCGACGGCCACGGGACGCTCGGCTATTACATCAATTCCGCCGGCGGCGCGGTGTTCAACGCGGCGACGCAGCATTGGGTGTACGGACTGGCGTCCGATGCCATCGTGCGGACGGTGACGCGGAACGTGCTCGACCGCTTCAGCAGCGGCGCGCCGTTCGTGTACGACAAGGTGGAGACGCCGATCCTGACGCAGGAGCTGTTCAACTGTCCGCAGGACACGAAGCAGATCCTTCCCGGCTGGTTCGGCAACGAGTCCCGTGGCACGCTGACGGCGCGCTGCGCCTACGAGGGGCCGGCGGGGCTGGAGCTGAGCGGCGAGGAGGAGATCGAGATCGCCCGTGCGTTCTCGTTCAACGGCGCCGGCCGCGGTGAGGCGGAGGTCCGGTTCTACACGAATGCCGACGGGCTGGTGAAGCGCAACCGTTTCCCGGCGCCGTTCCTGACGCTGCTGCACAATAACGGCGACCAGCGGACGCAGGTGGCGTACGTGGAGTACGACGTGGCGGAGAACGGGACGCGCATGATCCGCATCGCCCGCCGCAATGCCGCCGGCGTGTTCTCGGCGAGCAACTTCATCAATCTCGGCAGCGGCTGGCACCTGGTGGAGATGAGCTGGCGCTCGCCGGGCACGATCACCCTGCAGGTCGACGGCGGCACGACGGTGACGCTCGAGAATGGCGATGCCGGCCAGGTAGTGAGCGAGCTGGTGATCGACTACCCCAACCCGGAGTTCGGCACCGGCGGGTTTGCCTGCATTGACGCGCTGGCCGTCGGAACGGAGAAGCTGGGGCCGGTGCCGGGGTTGAAGTAGGCTTTTCGTGAGTTGATGGGACGAATGGGACCTATGGGACAAATGGGAGTCCCATTGGTCCCATCAGTCCCATTCGTCCCATCGGTCCTACGAAACTCTACAACCCGATCGCCACTCCCAGGATCAGGTAGTACGTCTCCACGTCGCGGTTCGGCACCGAGGAGCTCATGTTCTCGCGGGAGAAGTACACCAGGCCGTTCACCCGGTCCGACACGCGCACCGAGCTGCTGAACGTCCATTGCGGGCGGTCGTCGTGGCGGCGGAAGTTGGTGCTGACGGGGGCGTCGACGAGGTAGTCGCGGGCGCCGTGGCGGTAGCGGAGGCTCATGTAGATGCGGGGGTGGGGGATGACGGCGACCTGGGCGAACCAATGGTCGTCTTCCGTGTCTTCGGCATCGTCGGCGCTGCTGCGGCGGCCGACGCCGTAGCCGACGGTCGGGCTGAATTTGTAGCCGAACCCGCGGTAGCGGACGGAGGCGGTGAGGCCGGTGTAGTCGTTCTCCTGGTCGGATTCGATGCTGAAGCGCTGGCGCTCGTGCACGAATTCGCCGCCGAGCTGCCAGTCCTCAGTGATCCGGCGGGCGTATTCGCCACCCAGCATGGTCACGTTCGCGACGGCGAGGCGGTCGCCGACGTCGACCGAGGCGCGGTTCTCGGCGCGGTCGATGAAGAAGTTGAAGTTCTGCTGCTCGGTCTCTTCGGCGACGCCGAGGCGGAGACCGTAGCTCGGATCGCGGTCCGAAACGTCGTAGACGAGATAGTTCACGTGCGTGTAGACGTCCATCGGCCGCTCGCCGGGACGCCAGGCGCTGCGCAGCTCGGTGCGGTAAGCGGCCACGTCCTGTTTCAGGTTGTCGTCGGCCGTATAGAAAAAGTTCCCGAAGACCCACCCCTGCAGGCGGATGTCCGAACGGAAGTCCCCCGGCTGGCTCTTGCCGATCGGCTGGGCAAAGGCGGGGACGGTGCACACGAAGAGCAGAAGCGCTCCGGCAATCGATTGGGGGATTTTCATCGGCTACCTCTCCGGTAGCGGCGGAAGAGCAAAAGCAGGACCATGCAGGGTCCGCTTGGCCAATCGTTCCCACGGCAGGCCGCGCGTTCCGGGATGCGGCTCCCCGCTCCCCATGGTGCCGCGGGTGGCGAGGAACTCGGCGAATGCCGGCGCGAGATCGCGCTCGTTCAGGCCGCGGCGCGAGGCGTAGCCGTGCAGGTAGGCGGCGACGGCGCGGGAGAGGCGGTTGGGCTCGAGGAACGTGCGGGCGAAGGAGGTCTCGGGATCGGCGTAGCGGTAGCTCTGGCCATAGGTGAGCGGGAAGTGAAAGAGGTCGACGAAGGGAGAGGACGACGGCGTGAAGTTCTCCCAGTCGACGACGGAGACGCGGTCGCCGTCCAGCAGGAGGTTGTGCGGCCAGAAGTCGCCGTGCGTGGCGCCGGTGGCGTCGTGGAATGCAGCCAGCCAGCGCGCGGCCGCGGAAAAGTGTGCTTCGAGAAAGCGCGACGGCCGCAGCGAGGCGCGCATGTCGAGATACGCGGAGCGGCCCGGCAATGCGGAGATGACGAGCACTTCGCCGCGGTCGTTCGCCTGGAACTGCAGTACCTCGGGGATCGTGGACTGCAAGTCCGGCGGGAGGCCCCCGCGCACTCGCCGCAGTCCGTCCGCTTCGCTGCGCAACGAGCCGTTGGAGAGGTCGGACTGCGCCTTGGCGATGGCGAAGGGTCTCCGCGCGCCTTGCGCGAAAAGGAAGGCGAGAAGCCGGCGGCGGCCGTCCTGGTCGGTGTCGTCGAGGACGACGCTGCTGTGTGCCGGGGGAGCTCCTTCCCAGAGCAGCCGCGCCAGTGCGTCGTCGGGCACGGTGCGCGGGACGAAAGGCGTGGCGAGCATGCGCAGCGGCCGGAGTAACCGCTGCCTGCGGCTCTTCGGCACGTGCAGGTAACGCTCGTAATAGAGGCGCGCGGCGAAGGAGTCGTTCATTGCGCGGCTCCGCGCACGATGTCGGCCGGTTTGACGATGCGGAGCATCTTGCGGTCGAGGAGGGCGAGCGCGGCGACGTAGACGATGCCGCCGAGGGTCACGCCGCCGGCAACCTGCACCACCGGGGCGGAACCGTCCATCCAGCGCAGCCACGCCGCCACCGCGGCCAGCATCGCCATCGAGGAAGCGACGCTCGGCCAGAACGAACGGGCGATCTTCGCCAGCGGCACGCCGATGACCCGGGATGCGGTCACGAGCGTGATCGCGGAGGCGATTGCGGTGGCGATCACGAGACCCATGGCCACGCCGACCCCGCCCCAGCGCGTTCCCACGATCAGCGCCGGCAGGATCAGCACCGCCTTGACGAACGAAAGCTGTGCCACCATCTTCGCCCGGCCGGTGGCCTTGAGGATGTCTCCGGCGTGTGCAGTGAGGCAGCGCATCGCCGCCACGGCCGAGAGCGCGGTGAGGACCGGCGCGGCGGCGGCCCATGCGTCGCCGAAGACGAACAGGACGATCGGGCGAGCCAGGACGGCCAGCCCGACCGCAGCCGGAATGGTCAGCGCCGAGATGTAGCGCGTGGCCATGAGGTACGGCTCGCGCAGGTCTTCGCCGGCCGCATGGAGTTGTGAGAAGGCGGGGAAGAGGACGCTGCTCAGGACCCAGAGCAGCACCATCACGCTCATCTCCGGTACGCGTCCCGCCATCTGGTAGAGACCGAGCGCGGTCGGGCCGAGGACGCGGCCGACGACGGCGAGATCGCTGTTCGCCGTGATCGCGCCGAGGATGTTCACCACCAGGATGCCGCGTCCGTAACCGAGCATCGGCTTCACCAGGTCCCACGGCACGGTGAGCGACGGCCGCCACGGTACGACCACCCAGAGCAGCGCGGTCCTGCAGCCGACGCTCGCGAGGCGTCCCCACACCAGACTCCAGGCTCCGTATCCGAGCCACGCCAGCGTCACCGACACGACCGCGTTGACCAGGGCGAGCGCGAGGTCGGGGCCGAGGCGGGCGCGGAAGCGAAGGTCCTTCTGCGCGAGCGCGTCGTGGGTGTTGCCGAGGTAGCGGAGGATGAAGCCGATTGCCAACGCGCGGACGAGCGGCGCGCCGTGCGGGGCGTTGAAGAAGTCGGCGATCGGGCTCGCGATGAGCAGCGTGAGCAGGCACCAGAAGATGCCCGACGCCACGCTGACGAGGAACGTCACCTGCGCGGCATCTTCGCGGCGCTCGGGCCAGTAGATCAGCGCCATCCCCGAGCCGAGGTCGCCGATGGTGTCGGCGTACGTGATGTAGACGAGAGCGAAGGCGAGCAGGCCGAATTCGGCGGGGCTGAGCAGCCGCGCCAGCAAGGCCAGGCTGACCAGCGTGACGATCTTCGAGCCGGCCGTCCCGGCAAACGCCCACACCGCGGCGCGCGCCGCCGTACGGCCGATGCTCATGCGGCCGTCCCGGCGGTCTCGCCGTCGCGCACGAGCCGGGAGATCCCGGCGACGAAGCCGGCGTACAGGCCGATGTAGCGAAGCTGCGACTCGTGCAGGAAGATGCTCGCCGCGAGATAGCCGGCCAGGCCGGCGGCGAGGGCGATGGCCAGCATCGCCAGGTGCGGGTCACCGCGGGTCATGAGGCGCCGGTACGCCGTCCGGAGCGAGAGGAACATGGCCGCGAGCAGGGCGGAGAATGCGGCCACGCCGACGAGGCCGGTCTCCGCCGCGACCTCCAGCCACAGCCCGTGGGGATGGCCGAGCGACCCTGCGGAGTGATAGTCAAAGAGCGTCGAGCCGACCATGTTCGCGTACTCGGGGAAGTGGCGCGGATAGTGGCCGGCGCCGATGCCGAGCACCGGGTTGGTGTCGAACATCGCCAGGCCGGCGGCGGTGTAGAGCTTCCGGACGTCGACGGAGTTGTCGTTCGCGGCGACCGAATCGCCGCCGGGCAGGATGTTCTCGAGCGTCCCGATGCGGCTGCGCACTCCTGTCGGCAGCACCAGCAGCATCAGCAGGCCGGCCACCGCCGCCGCGGCCATCGTCCGGACCCGCACCCGCGCGGCGATCGCGGCGAACAGCGCCATCGCGCCGATGGCCAGCATGGCTCCGCGCGAGTAGGTGACGAGGGTGCCGCCGATGACGAGAGCGCTGGCGCCGAAGAGGCCCAAGCGCCAGAGGCGGCGCTTCTCGGACAGCGCCAGCGCGATCCCGAGCGGGATGGTCATCAGCAGGATCCGCGCGTAGAAGTTCGGATCGTCGACCGGCGGTCCCGAAGCCCGCGGCGCGACGACCTGGCCGTAGAGATGGCCGGTCTCCAGGTTCACGATCCCGCCGAGGATCTCGGTGAAGCGGCCGGTGATGACCTGGATGAGGGACAGCATGGAGAGGAACGCCGCCGTGCCGATGAGGACGAACAGCGAGCGGCGCAGCGACGACCACGATGCCGCGAGGCTGGCCACGAGGACGCAGATCACGAGCGCCTTGACCGACTCCATGAACCGCGCGTCGGCCACGGGGGCGTCGGTCGCCCAGATGCTCGTGGTGAAGAGCACGAACGTGTAGCCGGCGAAGAGCAGCGGCACCGGCTGCAACGCCGCGGCGGCCGGATGCAGGCGCGCGCGGTATTTCCAGACCACGAACGCGAGCAGCGCGATCATCGGCTGCAGCATCGACGGGACCGGATAGCGCGTCATGATCACGTCGGAGATGTCGGTGTAGACCACCACCACCAGCAGCGGGAGGCCGACGGCGAACGGCAGTGCCGCGACGACCGGCGCGAGGTCGAGACCTCTCGTCCGCGCCGCGGCCGGTGCGGCGCCGGCTTCGCGGACCGCGCGGGTGAAGGCGGAGAGTGCCGCCCCGGCGGCGGCGAAGCCGGTCAGCGCCGGGACGTCGATGACGTTGCCGAAGAAGGCCGCGAGTGCGATCACGGAGTAGGCGGTGGCGGCCAGGCCGACTTCATCGCCGCCGGCGTAGGCGGAGAGGATGACTGCGAGAAGGAACGCCGCCAGGATCGCCAGAGGCGAAGTGGGGAAGAGGAACGCGGCGCCGGCGGCGGTGACGACGAGGTCGACCGCGACCGCGTGTCGAAGGATCGTCCGCCTGGTTTCCGGTGTCATGCACCCGCCTTCGGTCAGGCGGCGGAACGCCGCATCCGTTCGAGCAGCCAGGCGACGCCGACGGCGAGCACCGCTCCGGCGACGAGGCCGGCGATCACGGCCCGCTCGACGCGCGGCAGCGCGGCCTTCGACGGCACGGTGGCGGGGGAGATCAGCGTGACGCCGTAGACCTTGTACATCTGCTGCGTCTGCACGTTCAGCACGCCGGGGATGTTGTTCGCGAGGGCCGCGGCGCGCTGCGGGCTCCCGCTCTCGACGTTGATGCGGAAGAGGTTCGTGGTCGGCATCACCAGCGCGTCGACTTTGTCGTCGCTCGCCGCAGAGGACTGGCGGAGGGTGAGCGGCATCGACGCCAGAGCGGCGACGGTGGAGACGACCACCCGGCGCTCGAGGGTATCGACGCCGTGGAAGGTCTCGGAGACGGAGAGGGTATTGACGCGCGGGGCGATCGCCGCGATGGCGCTGGCCTGGTAGCGCTTCGGCTGCGCCGCGGCGAGGAGCCACGCCAGCAGGGTGACGACGGCGACGATCAGCGCCGCCGCTTTCCAGTGGCGTGCAAGGGCACGGGTGATCTCGTCGCTCACCGGGTTGCTGCCGCCCACGCCGGTAGCATTCGGCGAAGGGGGTGCAGGCGGCGGCTCGGCTGGCGCCTGCGGGGCGGAGATCGGTGGGCTGCTCACGTCTGTGCGGGTCCTGTTACGAGGCATCGGCTGGCCGCGCTCGTCATTGCAATGGGGAAGCCATCAGTCCCATCAGTCCCATCAAATCCCCCACCGCTCCCGCACCGCGTCCACCACCATGACCCCGCCGTCGGCGTTGAGTGTGTGCGTGCCGGAGCTGCCGGGCGCCCAGTCGGGAGTGATGCGCGCGACCTCGCGCTCTTCCCAGTGGTCCGGGGTGAGCGTCACCAGCTCCCGGAGCTGGATCGCGTGGCCGTACCAGGGGGCGCCGATCTGGCCGGCCCGGACGAGCTTTCCCTGATGGACGAACGGCCGGCCGCCGGGACGTCCGCCGATCACGTCGCACTCGAGCGGGTTCGCGGGGTGCGGCGTCCACGGGCCGAGCGGCGTGTCGGCAAAGTGGAGCCAGAGGCGGTCGAAGCCGGCGGCGTCGCCGCTGTCGGTCGCGTAGAACATCCACCACCGGCCGTGCGCCTCGAAGAGGGTGGTGTCGACGGCGTGCACGTCCGGCATCAGCACCGTCTGCGGTTCCCAGCGGTAGGGAAACTCGACGCAGCGATAGAGCTCGACGGTCCGGTTCCCGCCGCTCTCCGGAACCATGCACCAGCCGCCGTTCCACCGGAAGACGCACGGATAGGAGAGGTGGTACGGCCGCTCCAGAATGCGCCGCGGCTGCGACCAGGTGCCGTCGCGGCGTACTTCCATGACGGAGATGACGCCCCGGTCTTCGGCGTACAGCATTTCTTCGAGGAACACCCACGCCCGGTCGCCGTCGGCGACGACGAACGGATCGGCCCACAGCCGGTCGCGCGGCGGAACGACGTGGTGGAAGCGGCGGAAGTCGAGCGCGGCGATGGCGGCAGGGTCGAAGGAGAAGGCGATCGACCACTGGCCGTGGGTGAAGCGGTCGCGGACTTTGCGCTGGGCATAGCCGTAGACCATTCGTCCCATGAGTCCCATGGGTCCCATAAGTCCCATCTCCATGGGACCAATGGGACTTATGGGACCAATGGGACGCGATGGGATGCGGTTCCCATAGCCATCCAGCGCGTGCTGCAGCATGGCTGCCGTGCGCAGGCCCAGGCGGCTCATGGCGCGCCTTCGCGAGATGGCGTCAGGCATCGCGGTGGTGCGGGCGATGACCTTTTCGCCGGCGCGGACCGTGGCCTCGGTGAGCGCGTCATTGCGGTGGATGGTCCACACCTCGGCGGCGGCGGGTTCGCAGGGGGCAAATGCGAGAACGACGTCTACGCGTTGGACCGCCGTGGGCACGCCCGCAACGTACGGCGTCGCATCGCACGGCGTCAGGCCATCCGCAGCGCGCCCGTAGATCGCATCGTCCATCCGATGGAAGAGGCGCATGGCCGGCGATTCGCGCTCGCACGGCGTCTCCGGGACCGGGATCAGTTGCGCCAGCGTGTGTTTCGAACGGACATGCTCCAGCACCCGGCACACCCACGCCGGCTGCGTCATCGAAGCGAGCGCCACACCTACCCGGAGAGAAGCGGCCACTCAAAGCTGAGGCTGCACGTTGGGTACCACGGCGTCGCGTTTGCTATCGCAGAACCTGGCAATGTTCGGAATGCTCATCCGCTACCTCCGCGGCCTTCTGCGCGCCCCCTCGATCGAGCAGTGGAAGCCGTTCAGCCTCGATCGCGGGCTGACGCTCACGCGCGAGAACGGCCGGCTCTACGTCGGCGAGCGGACGCAGTTCTGGCCGTTCGTGAAGATCTCCATCGTCGCGCCGCCGGGGCCGCCGGCGGTCGTGCGGATCGGGAAGCGCTGCTCGATCGGCGACCGGACGCAGATCCACGCCTGCCGTTCCGTCGAGATCGGCGACCGGGTGCGGATGGCGTGGGACGTGACGCTGCTCGAGAACAACTATCACGCGCCGAGCAAAGGACCGATCGCGATCGAAGACGACGTCTGGATCGGCTGCCACGCCATCATCCTCAGCGGCGTGCGCATCGGTCGTGCATCGATCGTCGCGGCCGGAGCAGTGGTGACGAAGGACGTGCCGCCGAACTCGGTGGTGGGCGGCAACCCGGCCAGGGTCATCGGCCAGGCGATGCCGGAGGCCGACTTCGCGGCCGGAAAAGTACCGCCCCACCAGACGTACGATCCGAGACGTTGAATGTGATGCGGAGCAGTGAAGAGAACGAGCGGATGATCCGCGACCAGATCGTCGCGCGCGGAGTCCGCGATCCGCGGGTGCTCGACGCCCTCCGGGCCGTGTCGCGCGAAGTCTTCGTCCCGCCGCATCTCCGCCGCTCCGCGTACGACGACTCGCCGCTCCCGCTCACGTGCGGCCAGACCATCTCCCAGCCGTTCATCGTCGCCCTGATGACCGAGATGCTTAAACTCCGCGGCGGCGAGAAGGTGCTGGAGATCGGCACCGGCTCCGGCTACCAGACCGCGGTGCTGGCGAAGCTGGCCCGCATCGTCTACAGCGCCGAGGTCGAGCCGGAGCTCGCCGAAACGGCGCGACGCAGGCTCGAAGAACTGGGGATCGCGAACGTCGTCCTCGGCGCCGGCAACGGCGTAGAGATCTTCCGCGACCACGCCCCCTTCGACGCCATCCTCTCCGCCGCCGCCCCCGAGCTCCTCCCGGAAGGGCTGATCGACCAGCTCGCCGAGGGAGGGCGGTGCGTCATCCCGGTCGGAGCCGCGGACCTGCAGCATTTGTGGCTGATCGAAAGGCGCGGGGGGAAGGTGACGCGGACGAGGATGGAGGCCGTGCGGTTTGTGCCCTTGCGAGAACGGCCATAGGTCCTATCGCCTACCCGTAGTAATGGCACCTGCTGGTACACGTCTCCTCGATCGTCACCCGCACCAGACTCGGCAGACTCGGGGCCAGGCGGTTCCAGATCCACACCGCGAGCAGCTCGGCGGTCGGGTTTTCGAGGCCCTGGATCTCATTGAGGAGGTAATGGTCGAGCTCTCCGACCAGCGGCTCGATGGCGCGTTTGAGGTCGGCGAAGTCGATGACCCAGCCGAGCTTCGGGTCGAGGGGGCCGCGGACGGCGACTTCGCCGCGGAAGGAGTGGCCGTGGATGCGGCGGCATTTGTGGCCTTCCGGGACGTTGGGGAGGTAGTGGGCCGCTTCGAAGCGGAAGTCCTTCACGAGCTCGACGACTTCGGACATCTCTGCCAGTTTATCGCGCACGTCTCCCGCTTCGACTAGACTCTCGCCGCTCTCTTGGTAAACGTCTTGCTCACGGGGTGGTGTATGAGCAACTTCAGCGCAACCGATTCCGAGCGGTCACTCGGTACGATCATCAAAGACCTGACGGCGGACCTGTCGAACCTCTTCCGTAGCGAGATCGCGCTGTTGAAGCTGGAGATCAAGGATTCGGTCACGAAGCTCGGGACCGGCGGAGCCATGATGGGCGCGGCCCTGTTCCTCGGTTTGGTCGGTCTGGCGTTCCTTTTCGTCACGATCACTCTCGGCATGATCGCCCTCGGTCTTCCGCCGTGGCTCTCGTCGCTGATCGTGACGCTGGTGCTGTTCGCGGCCGCGGCGGTGCTGGTGGTGATGGGCAAAAAGAAATTGCAGGGCGTGAACTTCGTGCCCACCGAGTCGATCGACCACATCCGGGGCGACATCGACTCGCTGAAGGCCGACGTCGCGCGCGTCAGGAGCAGGTAAATGGCCGAAGAAGTAGATGAGAAGCAGTACATCGAGCGCGCCATCGTGCGCGCACGCGACGGGGTGGGCGACCGCATCGACGAGCTCGACCGCCACCTCCGCACCAACCTCGACCCGAAGACCCTGGCCAGCAACTACGCCCCCCAGCTCATCGCCGGCGGCGCCGTCCTCGGCATCGTGGTCGGCTTCGGCCTCCCGAAAGTCTTCCGCAGGCTGGTGACCTGGGGCGTACCCCTCGCGATCCTCGCGGTGACCGTGAAGAACGCGAGAGAGCGGGACGAGCTGGTCGGGATGTCGTAGCCCCGTCTTCCCATTGGTCCCATTTGTCCCATGGGACGTATGGGACCGATGGGACTCATGGGACGCGTCACCGCACCCTCACATACCGCGCCCCCGGCATCGCCCGGATCCACCCATCCAGCTCTAACTGCAGCAACGCTTCCGCGACCTCGGCGGGGGTGCGTTTGAGTTTGCCGGCGACGGCATCGACGTGTGTGGCGTCTTCGCGGGTGAACGCGGCCAAGACTTCGCGCAGCGGAGACTCCAGCTCGGGCTGCGGCTTTTTTGCGAGCTGCAGGCCGCCGGGGAGCTCTTCAAGGACGTCGCGGGCGTCGTGGACCAGCTTGGCGCCATACTGAATCAGGCGGTGCGTTCCCTCGGAGCCGGCGGAGAAGATCGAGCCGGGGACGGCGAAGACCTCGCGGCCCTGTTCGGCGGCCATGGTCGCGGTGATCAGCGAGCCGCTGCGGGTCGAGGCTTCGACAATGATCGTGCCGAGGGAGAGGCCGGAGATCACCCGGTTGCGGATCGGAAAGTTGAGCTGCCGCGGCGGCGTGGCCGGAGGGAACTCGGTGACGATCAGGCCGTGCTCGGCGATCTGTTGGAAGAGACCGGCGTTCGACTTCGGGTAGACGAGGTCGATCCCGGTGCCGAGGACGGCAATCGTCGGCCCGCCGGCCTCCAGCGCCGCGCGGTGGGCGGCCGAGTCGACGCCGAGGGCCAGGCCGGAGACGATGGTCAGCCCGGCGCCGCAGAGATCGCGCGCGAGCTGCTCGGCCGCGTTGATCGCATACGGGGAGGCCCGGCGCGAGCCGACGATCGCCACCGCCGGGCGGTCCAGCAGCGACGTGTCGCCGAGGAAATGCAGCGCCAGCGGCGGGTCGATGATGCGGCTCAGGAGCTGGGGATAGGTGTCGTCGCCGAGGACCAGGACCCGGTCGCGGAGCGCGGCCACGCGCTCGCGGGCAGCATGTGTTAACGGAATCCTCACTTGCTCCGCCTGCTCCGGGTTTACGCTCAGAAGTCCCTGGATGAGTTTGGGAGAGGCGTTGCGTGCAGCGGAAACAGGATCGAAATACTCGAGCAGCAGGCGGGTCCGGTTCGGCGTCAGAAACGGAAGCAGGGAAAGCGCGATCTTCAGGTCGCGCAGGGCGCGGTCGTTCTCGTTCATGCGGGCAGCGGGTGCCGCGGGCGCAGAGCGCGGGCGAGGCAAGGTCGCCGCTCGGTGGGAACGCGTGAAAGTATACTGCGCACGAAGAATCAGCGGTCAGAGAAGGGAGTCCCGATGAAGCGCGCGTTCACGACGTCTTCAGTGATCCTCGTCGCACTTCTGTTGTTCGTGATGGGATGTCGCTCCGGAGGGGGCGATCTCTCGAGGGCCGAGACCCAGCGCCAGTTCGGCGTGCGCATGGCCAAGATGAACCTCTGGCGCGAGGCCATGTTCCGCTTCAAGCGGGCCACGGAGATCGAGCCGGCCAACGCCATGACCCACAACAACCTCGCCGTCGCGTACGAGGCCACCGGCGACTTCGACGCCGCCGCCCGCGAGTACCGCGAGGCCCTCCGTCTCGACCGCTCCAATCAGTACATCCAGAAGAACTACTCCCGCTTCGTGGAGTTCACCCAGAAGGCGAAGAAGCGCGACGTGAAGCCGGCCGCCGCCACGGCCGCCACTGCCGCGACGACTCCGGCCGCACCGCCGGTTGCAACCCCGCCCGCACCGCCGGCAGCAACCCCGCCGGCGACCGACACCACCGCGACCACCACCACGAACCCCCCTGAGGAAGGTGCCCGATGAAACGCTTCGCACTCCCGGCAGCACTGCTCTTCGCACTCACCGCCTCCGCCAACGTGATGGAAGTGAAGCTGAAGCTTCCGGTCAAGCCGAAGCTGCAGATCACCGGCGACGAGCGGGTGGCGGTCGCCCCCTTCGTCATCGCCTCGAAAGGGGAGCGCCGCAATGACCGCGCGGCGAAGGTGGACGTGCAGGCGGAGTTCAACCGCTACCTTCGCAAGCAGATCGCCAAGTCGACCAAGCTCCGCGTGATCGAGGTTCCGCAGACCCGCCTCCCGGGCAACGACATCAAGTCGCTGCAGGCCGCGCGCGACTACTGGAAGGAGCTCGGGGCGCGCACCGGCGCCGACTTCGTCGTCTCCGGCATCGTCGACTTCGACATCAACGACAAGGCCGGCTACAAGACCGAGGAGTACGTCTCGCCGGCCGACGGCCGGACGTATCACCGGCAGGTGCTGGTCGAGTCGACCGGCTTCGTCTTCGACATCGACCTGGCGGTCTTCGACGCCGACACCGGGGAGATGATCCTCGAGGAGAATTTCCGCGATTTCAAGGAGTTCGACCAGCGCAATTACGACGAGATCCTCGGCCTGTTCGAGAATCTCCGGGCCCTGGAGACTCAGCTCGTCGGCATCTTCGTAGCCCAGGAGATGTCGGGGACGCGCTACGTGTTCACCGAGTAAACGGTCCGCATCCGTCACGAAAAAGCGAAGGAGGCTTTCTTGAAGAGAGTCGTCGTCCTCCTCATCCTCATGGTTCTGTTCGCCGTGCCGGCCTATCCGTTCGGCCAGAACAAGATCGTCTACGACACGTTCAAGTGGCAGGTCTACCACTCGACCCACTTCGACATTTATTTCTACGAAGAGGAGCGCCCCTCGCTGCAGCGCGTCGTCGACGCGGCCGAGACGGCGTATCTCGACCTCTCGCAGAAATTCAACTTCCAGGTCTCGAAGAAGATCCCGCTGATCTACTACGCCACGCACTCGGCGTTCGAGCAGACCAACGTCATGCTCAACTTCATCCCCGAGGGGGTGGGGGCGTTCGCGGAACCGGCCAAGAACCGGATGGTCCTGCCGATCGACATGCCGGACGACGAACTGCTCGAGCTGATCACGCACGAGCTCACCCACATCTTCGAGTACGAGATCTTCTTCCAGGGCAAGTTCGGGAAGAACATCACCGCCAACCCGCCCACCTGGCTGATGGAAGGGCTCGCGTCGTACATGGCCCAGGATGAAGACTCGCGCGACCGGATGGTGCTGCGCGACGCCGTGGTCAACGACCGCGTGCCGCGGGTCACCCTCAACCCGCAGGGCTACTTCGCCTATCGCTTCGGACACGCGGTCTTCCGCTACATCCAGGAGCAGTACGGGTGGGACGGCCTCCGCGACTTCATCTACGAATACCGCAATACCCTCGGCAACAGCATCGACAAGGCCCTCAAGCGCGCCTTCAACCTCACGCCGGATGAATTCGACAGCCGCTTCCGCACCTGGCTGCGCAAGCAGTACCTGCCGGCCCTGGTGGCGAAAGGGGAGCCGCAGGAGTACGGCGAGCCGTTCAAGATCAATCCCGACGACCCGAGCAACGAGATCTCGCCGGTGCCGTCGCCGTCCGGCGACCTGCTGGTCGGCTTCACCACCTACAAAGACGACGTCGACCTGGCGCTGCTGAACATCCCCGAGCGGCGCCTCCTGAAGAATCTCACCTCCGGCTACACGAGCGAGTACGAGTATCCGATCGTGCAGTCGTTCACCACCGCGGCGCTCATGGGACGCGACGTCGCCTTCGCGCCGAACGGCGACCAGGTGGCCCTGTTCGTCAAGAAGGAGCGGGGGCGCAACCTGCTGCTCCTCAATCCGCTCACCGGCCATCTCGACCGCTCCGTCCCGATGGAGGGCGTCGAGCAGCAGCTCTCGCCGGCCTACTCGCCCGACGGGCGGCGGGTGGCGTTCACCGCGATCAGCGGCAATCAGTCGGACATCTTCGCCTACGACCTCGACAGCGGCGTGGTGACGAATCTCACCAGCGATAGTTTCTTCGACGGCTCGCCGGTGTTCTCACCGGACGGGAAGTGGCTGGTCTACTCGTCGATCGGCGAGCAGTACGCGAAGCTCTACCGCCTCAACCTCGACAATCCGAAGGAGCGCTTCCAGCTCACCACCGGCGAGTGGAACGACATCGACGCCTGGTATACGCCGGACGGCAAGCGGCTGTTCTTCTCGTCCGACAAGCAGACCGGCCGCAACATCGCCACCGCCAGCGCCATCCTGGAGAGCGCGGAGAACGCGGCGCGCACCGACGGCGACACGCCGAAGGCCGACCCGACGAACTTCGCCGCCTTCAACATCTACTCGCTCGACCTCACCAGCGGCGACATGCTGCAGTACACCGACGTCGTCGGCGGCTGCTTCACGCCCGTGGTCTTCACCGGCGAGAACAACAAGGAGAGGATGGTCTTCTCCTCGTACTACAAGGGGCAGTGGCGTCTCTACTCGACGCCCACCGACAAGCCGCTGCACGCGGCGGAGAAGACCACCCTGCCGTCCGCGCCGATCGCGGCGGAGGCGCGCTCGGTGTTCCGTTCGACCTCGGAGTTCTTCATCGACGAGGAGAAGATCGAGGATACCGGCGGCTTCAAGCTGTTCATCGACGACATCGCGGTGCAGGGCGGCCTGACCTCCGACCAGCTCTTCGTCTCCCGCACGTCGATCTACATGAGCGACATGCTCGGCGGGCGCCGTTTCATCGCCAATCTCGACTCGGTGTCGGCGTTCTCGAACTTCGACTTTCTCTATCTCGACATGCGCCGCCGGATGAACTGGGGCGCGCGCCTGTTCGACAACCGCTCGTTCTTCCTGTCGTACAACTTTGAGTCGAACCGCATCGACCGCCGGCAGGTCTTCCGCGAGACGGGGGCCATGGGGCTGGTGAGTTATCCGTTCACGCGCTATCACCGCGTGGAGGGGGGCCTCGGCTACATGATGCGCGACTACTATCAGCCGACCTTCGTCGCCGACCCGGCGGGCGGACCGGATCTGGTGGATTTCAAGCCGCGCAGCGACAATTTCCCGTTCGTGAGCTCGTCGTTCAGCGGCGACAGCGCGGTCTGGAAGTACTTCGGCCCGATCTCCGGCCGCCGCTATCAGCTCAGCGCGTCGTACGCTCCCGATCCGGAGGAGGGCGGGGCGCTGAGCAGCGACGTTTCGCTCGACTGGCGCGAGTACATCCAGATCAGCTCGCGTACGCTGATCGCGGCGCGCGTGTATTCGGCGTGGTCGGACGGCAACGCGCCGAATTTCTATGCTTTCGGCGGCCTGAACACGGTCCGCGGCTATGACTTCCGGACGTTGATCGGCCAGCACGCCGGCTTCGCGAACGTGGAGTTCCGCTTCCCGCTGATCGACGTCCTGGCGACGCCGGTGATCGTGCTGCAGCAGGTCCGCGGCGCCCTCTTCTTCGACATCGGCGCGGCCCACTTCGACGGCCGCCCCTTCCGTTTCATGCGGGACGGCCTGCTCCAGGACGCCGTCGCCTCCGCCGGCCTCGGCGTCTCCTTCAACCTCCTCGGCCTCCAGCTCAACTGGGATTTCGCCAAACGCTTCGACGGCAAGGTGCTGGGAGAAGAGCTGAGAACGAGCTTCTGGATCGGGCAGACGTTCTAGGGGCGGCGGGCCAGCTTTTGTGCGGCGGCGCGTGTATCGCGCCGCCGCTACGGAGCGCCGGTCTTCGACCGGCCGGTCCGCCGGCCTTCGGCCGGCAGTCTGAATTGGGGAAAGCCCCCGTCCCACCCACACTGCCGGCAGAATGCCGGCGGACCGGCCGGTCGAAGACCGGCGCTCCAAATCACGCGGCGCGTGGCGCGCGTCGCCGGTCCGCAATCGTCTCCCGCAGAAACTTCAGCAAAGCCCTCTCCTCCATCGACAATCCCACCCGCACCACCGGACTTCCTTTGCGGGTCTTGCGGAGCATCTCGAAGGGCTTACCTTCCATGTACTCGTCGATGACGCGGGGGCAGATGTAGGAGGAGCGGCAGACGGCGGGGGTGTTGCCGAGCTGCTCGGCGGTGGCGACGATGGCTTTGCGGATGCGGCGTTTGCGGTCGGCCTTGCTGGTCCCTTGGCCCTGCATGGCGAGGGCGATGGAACAGAGGAGGGTGCCGGCCCAGGTGCGGAAGTCTTTGGCGGTGAAGTCTTTGCCGATGGCGGCCTGGATGTAGTCGTTGACGTGGCGGTCCTTGACGTCGACGATCCGGCCGTTCTGGAGGAACTTGAAGAGCTCGACCCCTTTGGTCTTCTTGAGCTGCTCCACGACCTGCGCGACGTCGGCGTCGGCCACGGCCCGTTTGTGTTTCTTGCGCCATTTGCCGACGTAGTCGAACTGCACTTTCTTGCCGTCGACCTGCACGTGCGAGCTGCGGATGGTCGACAAGCCGAACGTCGATTCCGCCTCGGCGCTCTTGTCGTTGCCGATGCGGAAGAAGCCCTGGTCGATCAGCCGGACCATGGCGGCGAGCACGCGCTGGCGCTCGAGCTCCTGTCCGTTCAGGTCGGCGCGGACGCGGCGGCGCAGCGCCGGAAGCGACTCGCCGAACTCGACCACGCGCTTGAACTTCGCCTCTTCGCGCTGGGCGCGGAAGCGGAAGTGATAGAGGTATTGCGTCCGCCCCTTCTTGTCGACGCCGAGGACCTGGAGCGGGGCACTCTCGCCGCGGGCGATCCGGACGTTCTGCCACGCCGGAGGAATGCGCAGCTTCGCAATGCGAGCCAGCACCTTCTCGTCGGTCACCTGCGAGCCGTCCGGCATCCGGAACGTGAAGCCGGTCTGCTTACTCCCCTCGCGCCGGATCCCATGCACGTCGAGATGCCACCGCCGTCGAACCCCTCGGGCCGCCATCGTCCGCGCCAAAACTGCGAGATCGGTGCCGTGGGGTTGCAGTCCACCAGCATATGGGGAACGACGGGGGCCTCCGGCGGGCGGGCCCGGCCCGCGGCGTTGGTCGCCCAAGGCTGAACGCGCGCCTCTCGCTCGAAACGCGGTCCCCGCGAAAACAAACGCCGCGGGCCGGGCCCGCCCGCCGGAGGCCCTTCGTCGTCCTCCATGTGTTGGTAAAGTGCAGCCGCATGACGGAGCCGTCGCCGCGCCTGCAGCGGATCGTCCTTTCCATCCTGACGGTGGGGGTTGCGGCGTCGCGGCTGGTGCCGTTGTCGAAGACGCCGTGGGATTGGGATGAGGTGCTGTTCTGCATGGCCGTCGGCGAGTACGACGTCGCCGCGCATCAGCCGCATCCGGCCGGGTTTCCGCTGTTCATCCTGCTGGCGCGCATCGCCCGGCTCTTTGCCGATACCGACTTTCATGCGTTGCAGACGGTGAACGTCATCGTCTCGATGTGCGTCTTTCCGGTGATGTATTGGCTGGCCCGGGCGTTCCGGTTCGACTTCCTGCCCGCGGTTGGGGCGGCGGTGTTGTTCTCGTTTCTGCCGAATGTCTGGTTTTACGGCGGGACGGCGTTCAGCGATCCGCTGGCGATGGTGTTGTTCCTCGCGGCGGTCGCGGCCTACATCGGCGCGGGGGAGGATTCGCGGCGGTATCTGCTGGCGTCGGTCCTGTTCGGTGCGGCCTTGCTGGTGCGGCCGCAGAATGGGCTGGTGGCGGTCTTTCCGTGGACGATTGCCACGGTGCGGCTGGTGCGGGCGAAGAAGCTGCGGGCGGCGGTGGCGGGGACGGTCGCCGTCGCGCTGATCGTGGGGATCGGGTACGGGCTGGCCGCGTGGGCGACCGGATTCGAGAGGTACGCCGACGCGGTCGTGCATCACGCCGGGTTCGTGACGCGGGCCGACAGCGTCGTCGCCGACGAGTACCGGCCGCCGCTTCTCGACGCGCTCCGCCTGCAGCTCGACCCGTATGACGCCGGCAAGGCCTCGCTGCTGCTCAACATCCTGGCGGCGGCCGGAATCGTGCTCGGCCGGCGGCGGGTCGTGGCGGAGCTGCTGCTCACCTTCGCGCCGTTCTTTCTCTTCACGTTCCTCGCCGCGAATCCCCTCGGCTCGACGCGCTTCTCGTTGATCTATCTTCCCGGCATCGTGCTGCTGGCGATGGAAGGAACGACGGCGCTGGCGCGGCTGGCGGAGAAGCTCGCGAGCCGGAGCGGAAAGCTGTCCGGTGTGGCCGCGCGCATCCCCGCGATCGTGCAGATCGGCATGGTGGCGATCCTGGCCGGCCGCTTCGCGACCTGGGTGCTGCCGGCATTCGAATCGCCGCGCACCGCCGCCGCACCTCCGACGGCAGCTGCGCAGTGGCTGGACCGGCACGCGCCGCGCGATGCGACGATCTTCCTCGACCACAACATCTGGCCGTGGGCGCGCTACTACGTCCGCGGCCGGAAGCAGGTGATGGTCTTCGACCCGAAGGAGGTCGCCCCGCATCCGGACGCACGGAAGGGGTGGTACATCTCCATGGGGACGACCGAAGGGGAAGGGGCGGCGTCGTTCGTCCGGCCGCGCGACCGCATCTGGAACGTCGTGGTGCAGCGCAGCTTCGAGGCGTACGTGCGGCCGGCGACGAGCGTGGTCGCGTTCGGGACCGGCTGGTATGCGCCGGAATGGGACGGCGTGAATCGCTGGCGCTGGGGCGCCGGGCGGACGACCGTGCATCTCCCGCCGGTGACCGGCAGGCACGAGCTGCGGCTGCAGTTCGACGTGCCGCTCGACGCGGTCGGCAAGCCGGTGCACGTGCGCCTGTTCGTCGACGGCGTGCTGCGCGAGGAACTGGCCGCGAAGGAGAAGGGAAACGACGTGCGCCTCCTCCTCGACTGCCATGGACGCTCGCAGGAAGTGGTCATCGCGGCCAGCCAGTCGTTCGTGCCGGCACGCGCGGGGGGCGACGACCCGCGCGAGCTTGCGGTGATGCTGCGCGGGTGGAGCTGGCGGCGTGTCGCGTAACGAGAAGCGGATCGTCCTGGCTCTCTCGGTGGTCATCGCCCTGACGCGCCTTCTCGCGCCGGCTGCGTCGCTGTTCGACTGGGACGAGGCGCTCTTCACGATGGGGGTGCGCGACTACGACGTCGCCCATCACCAGCCGCATCCGCCCGGCTATCCGCTCTTCATCGCCGCGGCGAAGGGGGTGCACCTTCTCGGCGTGGAGGAGTTTCGCTCGCTGCAGGCGATCGTCTTCCTCGGTGCGGTGTTCCTCTTTCCCGCGCTCTTCTTCTTCGCGCGCGAGGCCGGCTTCGACTTCACGACCGCGGTCTGCGGGGCGGCGATCTTCTCGTTCTTCCCGAACGTGTTGCTCTACGGCGGGACCGGCTTCAGCGACGTCCCGGCGACGACACTGGTGTTCGTCGCCTGCGCGCTGCTCCTGCGCGGCCGGACCGACGCGCGCGCGTATGTCGCCGGTGCGATCGTGCTCGGGATCGCGGCCGGTTTCCGGACTCCGAACCTGATCATCGGTGCGGCGCCGGCGCTGCTGGCGACGTGGCATCGGATCCGGGCGAGGTCGTACGCCTCGGTGGCGATTGCGATTCTCGCCGGCGGCATCATCGTCGCGGCGAGCTATGGCGGCGCGGCTCTCGCCTCGGAGAGTGTGGCCGGCTACCTCGATGCCGTGGAGGCGCAGCGGAAGTGGGTGCGCGAGGTCGACTCGTGGCGCAATCCGATCCGCGGCTCGCTGCGCGGGGCGGCGGTGCTCTTCTTCGTGCAGCCGTTCCAGCACGAGGACCTGATGCGGACGCTGGCCGTGTTCGTCGCCATCTCCGTCATCGCCGGCCTGGTGCGGCGGCGCGCCGCGGTGCCGATCGTGCTGGCGACATTCGCGCCGCTGGCGGGGATCGCGTGGCTGAACTTCGACGTCAACACCGCCTCGCGCTATGCCATCGCGTACATGGCCCTCCACGCGCTGCTCGCCGCGGACGGGTTCCTCCTCCTCGGCCGGCACCGCGCGGTGCAGCTCTTTCTCGCCGCGGCCACGGTGGCGGTGTCGCTCGGCTGGAGCTGGCCGGCGCTGCGGCTGCAGCGGACCACTCCGGCGCCGCCGGTGGCCGCGCTGCGCTGGGTGGCGGAGAACGTGCCGGTCTCGGAGCGCGTGTTCGTGCACCGCTCGTACTATCCGCATGCGGATGCGATCCTCCCGCGACACAATGTGACGCTGTTCGATAACGATGCTCTGGTGAAGGACATCACCGGCGACTGGATCGTCGACTGGCGTACCTACGCGGAGGGGCACAATTTCACCTACCCGCGGACGAATCCTCTGTGGAAGGTCGTGCGGCAGCGGGCGTTCGAGGCGAGCGTGCGCCCCGTGCCGGTACTACGGAAATGATCGGCCTGCGCACGCCCCCCGAGCCGCTCACGCGCAACGACCGCGTGCTGTTGTGGGTGTTGACGCTCGCCGTCGCGGCGACGCGGGTCCTGGCCATCTCGCGGACGATGTGGGACTGGGACGAGGCGCTCTTCGCGCTGGCGCTGCTCGACTACGACGTTACCGCACACCATCCGCATCCGCCCGGGTTCCCGTTGTTCATCGGGCTGGCAAAGCTGATCCCGCTCGATCCTTTCCACGCACCGCAGGCCATCGCCGTCGTGGCCTCGCTGTTCGTGTTCCCGGCGATGTTCTTTCTCGGGCGCGAGCTGCGCCTGCCGGCGTTCTCGGCGATCGCCGCGGCGCTGCTGCTGGCGTTCTTTCCCAACGTCTGGTTCTACGGCGGGACGGCGCTCAGCGATGTGCCGTCGATGGTGCTGGTCGTGACCGCGTCCGCGCTGCTGCTGCGCGGCTGCCGCAGCGACCGGTCGCTGCTCGCCGGGGCGTTGGTGCTCGGGATCGCCGCGGGGTTCCGTCCGCAGAACCTGCTGATCGGATTCGCTCCGTTCATGCTGGCCTTCCTGCACCGGCGGCGGACCGGGTTCCTCGGGGGAGTGATCCTTGTGGCGATCGTCGCCGGCAGCTACGGTGCGGCGGCCTCGCTCAGCGGCGGCTGGGAGGCGTACCGGGCCACGCTGGCGAAGCACGAGCGCTACATCCGGGAGGTCGACTCGTTCCTCAGCCCGATCCGTCCGAACCTGGCGCAGGTCGCCGACGACTTTTTCGTCCGGCCGTACCGCGCCCTGCCGATCAACATCGCCATCACCCTCCTCGCCGCCGCCGGCCTGCTGCGGCGCAGGCCGTTGATCGCGTTGGGGATCGCGCTGGCGATGTTCGGGCCGTTCCTCCTGTTCGCCTGGCTCTATCTCGACTTCCACAGCGCCAGCCGTTTCTCCATCGGCTACATGCCGCTGTACGCACTTCTGGCGGCACAAGGGATTCCGGAGCACGGCCGCCGCCTCACCCTCGCCGCGCTGACGGCGCTGCTGGTCCTCTGGACCTTGCCGGCGCTGCACGTCGTCCGCACGACCGCGTCGCCGCCGTTCGCCGCGATCGCGGAGATCCGCAAGCTCATGCCGGCGATCACACCCGTCTACGTCGACCCGCGCATGGCGCCGTTCGCCGATCTGTGGCTGCCGGAGTACGAGCGCCGCGTCGCGGCGTCATTGCGGCCGCCGCCGGAAGGCGTGCTGTTGCGCGAAGGCGCCAGCCGCGCCCCGGGCGCGAAGAGCTTCGAGCGCGACCGGGATCGGCTGGCCGGGATTGCAAGACCACGGTACTTCGAGGCCTCCCTGATCCCGGCGCGGTAACGGTTGCTGGTTGCTGGTTACTTGTGAAGCATCGCCTGCGGCCCAGGCGAGGAGTCACAAGCAACCAGCAACCGCCTCACTTGAACTCGATCGTCTGCGGGAACCAGGTCTTCACGCGCTTCCCGTCCTTGACCGGCGACGAGAATCGGGTGGAGCGCATGGAGCGGATGGCGGCGTCGTTGAGGCCGAAGCGGTTGTCGCCGCGGAGGACCTTGACGTCGGACACCTCGCCGTTCTCGTTGATCAACACCGTCAGGAAGATCGTGGCGGTAATCTTCTGGCGCATGGCCAGCGGCGGGTAGGTCGGCTTGACGATGCGCGTCGCTTTCGGCAGGACGTCGAGAGAGGCGACGTCGACGACGTCGCCTTCACGAACGGCCGCCTGCTGGACCGGGGCCGGGGCGGGTGCGGCGACCGCGGGCTGCGGGGCGGTGGTCTGGGTCTGGACCGGGGTGGTTACGGCCGGACGCGGGACTTCCGCCACGGTCTCGGTGCGGCTGCCGGCGTCGCGGCGCGCCTGGTCGAGCTGGGCGGCGCTGACGGGTGGGCGCTCTTCTTCCTGGACGGCGGCGACCTGCACCGGCGCGGCGGCGGGAGCGGAGACGACCGGCGCGTCCTTCGACTGCTTCTGCTTCAGCTCCGCCATGTAGTCGTTCTGGAGCTTCATCATCTCGGCCTGCATCTTGGCTTTGACGGCGTCTTCGAACGCTTTCTTCTGCGCCTCGGCGTCCGTGGTCGCGGTGGCGGCGGCATCGGCCGGACTCGCGTGGACGGAGATCGGCTCCGAGATCACGCGCGGCACGACCGGTGTGGACATGGTGGCGGCTGCGACGACCTGCTTCGCGGCCGGCTGTGCGCCGCTCTTGCCCATCATCATGTAACTGCCGATGCCGGCTGCGGCGACGGCGAGCGTCGCGGCGATGGCCAGCGGCATCTTGCTCTTCGGCTGCGGCTCCTCGGCGGAGACGCCGAACGTCGGCGTCGCCAGCGCCGGAGCGGCGGCAGCCACGGCGGGCGCGGCGACCGGCTTCGGCGCGTCGACGTACGGGGCGATGTTGACCTTCGCTTCTTTCTCGCGGTCCGCCGCCTCGCTCTCCATCTCCCTCTTCAGAAGATTGCTGAGATAAAAGGCGAGGTTGAACGTGGTCGCCGAGTACTTGCCGGTATTCGCCAGCGTCGACAGCGCCTGCTTCATCTCCGTCATCGAGGGGTAGCGCATCGACGGGTCGATATTGAACGACTTGTCGAGAATCACCCGGATGTCATCGGGCACCGGCGCCCCGGTGAGCGTCTTCGCGGCGCGCACCGCGGCGACGAACGCACTCGCGGTCGCGGCATCGGGCGGCTCCTGGCCGGTGACGAGGAGGAAAAGGATCGCCCCCATCGAATAGACGTCGGTGTTCTTCTGCACCTGGCCGGTGGCGCGGTACTCGGGGGAGAAATAGCGGCCGATGTCGGCGGTGACCTTCGTGTCGCTCAGCGACGACATCAGCGCCGCGCCGAGCTGCTGGCCGGCGACGCGGATCTCGCCGTCGTCGCTGATCCAGATGAAGTGCGGGACGAGCGCGCCGTGGGAGAGGCGCGTGCCGGTGGAGTCGCGCAGGTCGCCCATCGTGGCGAGGGAGAGTGCGACCTTTTCGGCGATGACGATGGCCTGGTCGATCGGGAGAGGGTTGGGCTGCACGTCCTTGCCGCCGCGGCCGCGGTCGATGATGTGCCGCAGCGAACGGCCGCCGGCGTACTCCCACCCGAGGAACGGGACGCCGTCGATCACGCCCGCGCGCTGGTCGCGCACGAACGACGCGCCGGTAATGCTCGGGAGCATCGGCGCGATCGACTGCACATTCGCGTTGACCGCCTCGCGGTTCCCGCCGGAGAGACGCCGCAGCGCCACCGTCGCGCCGACCTGGCCGTTCTCGATCCGTCCCGCGCGCCACATCTCGCCGAGGGCATCGGTCTCGAGCTTCTTGAAAAGGATGTACGGACCGAACTGATCGTACGGCTTGTTGCGAGCAGCCATATTGTTCCTGGACCCCCGAGTTATTTGTGAATCGACAGGATAACAAGGACCATCGATTTTGACAAAAGGTTTACTCAGGGGTGCTGCCGAGACGAGCGCGAGTGCGGGGGCTGTAGCGTTCTCGCCGGGTGGTGTTGCTGGTTTGGTTACTTCTTCTCCGCCGCCCGCTTATCCCGGAAATACTGCCTCTGATACTTCTCCACGTTCCGATTGTGCTCCTCGTTGCTGGTGGCGAAGACGTGGGAGCCGTCGTTGCGGGCTACGAAATAGAGATACGGCGTCGTCGCGGGGGCGGCGGCGGCGCGGAGGGAGGCGAGGCCGGGGTTGGCGATGGGGCCGGGGGGGAGGCCCGGCTTGCGGTAAGTATTGTAGGGAGAGTCGATCTGCAGGTCGGCCTTGCGGATATTGCCGTCCCAGCGGTCCGCGAGCTTGAGGGCGTAGATCACGGTCGGGTCGGCGCCGAGGAGCATCCGCTTGCGGACCCGGTTCATGTACACCGAGGCCACCACCGGACGCTCCTGCGGCAATTGCGCTTCCGTCTCGACGATCGACGCCAGCGTCACGGTCTGGTGCGGGTTGAGCTCCGTGGTGATGAGGGCGATCTCACTTCCCCAGTTCTTGCGGAAGTTCGTCACCATGGCCTTGACGATCGTCGACGCCGGCGTGCCGGGATCGAACTTGTAGGTATCGGGGAAAAGGTAGCCTTCCAGCGACTCCGCGTCGGGCGCGAGGTCGCGGATGAGGTCCGGGTCTTTCGTGACCGCCGCCCACTGCGCCTCGGAGCCGAGTCCTTCGGCCGCGAACAGCTTGGCCACGGCGAAGCGGTCGAGCCCTTCGCGGACGGTGATGCTCTTGAGGATCACGTCGCCGCGCACGAGCTTGTCGATGACGTCGACCGGGGAGAGAGGCTTGTCGAACTGGTAGACCCCGGCCTTGAGCGAGTCGCGGCCGCGGAAGATCTTCATGTAGACCAGCGGGATCCACTCGTCGCGCAGCACTCCCTCGCGGTGCAGTTGCTGGAGGATCGTGGCCGTGCGCTGGCCGCGGCGGACCTCGACGCGCTTGGTCTGCTCGGCGTAGTCCTTATAGGGCGTCCGGACGGCGCGCCAGAAGAACCAGCCGCCGGCGATGCCGAGGAGCACGGCGAAGATGGCGATGGTGAGCAGCGACTGCAGGAACCTCCGGCAACCGCGGCGCGGCTTACTGCGAGCTATGACTTCCTCCCATGCTCATCGAGGTACGACTGCAGGATGACCGCCGCGGCGTGCATGTCGATGTCCTTCTGAGCGTCGCGGCGACTGCGGCCCGAGGCGCGCAGCCGTTCCGATGCTTCTACTGTGGAGAGACTCTCGTCCCAGAGCACGACCTGTTTGCAGGTTTTCTGCCGCAGTGCCTCCGCGAACTCGCGGTACTTGCGCTCGGTGGCTTCGGCATGGGCGCTGGCGTGGGTGCGGCGGGGGATGCCGACCACGAACGTCTCCGCCTCCAGCTCGCGTCCCAGGTGGTCGAGCCGGGCCACCACGTCCCCCTCGTTGCGCAGCACCGAATGGGGAGTGGCGACGAGGCCGGAATCGCTCACGGCGATGCCGATCCGGCGCGTCCCGAGGTCGATGGCGATCGTGGTCACGAAGCGGGATTGTAGCGGCTACAATGCGCTGGTCCATCGAAGGCCGGGGACGAAGCCCGGCGCAGCCCGCCGAAGCTCGAGCGAAGCCCGAGCGAAGGCCAGGGGAAGCCTCAGATGAAAAACTTCAATCTCGACGCCATTCTCGAGGCGATGCTGAAGGTCTCGGACCGGGTCTCGGATCTCAACTTCTCGGTCGGGCGTCCGCCGCAGGTCGAGGTCGACGGGCAGCTCGTGCCGGTGACCTTCCCCGGCCTGCCGCGCCTCACCCCGTTCCAGACCGAGACCATCGCCCTGCAGATGCTGCGCGGCGACCGCGAGCTGACCCGCACCCTCCTCTCCAACGGCTCCGTCGACCTCTCGTACTCGATCCCCCAGAAGACGCGGTTCCGGGTCAACATCTTCTCCCAGCGCGGCACCTACGCCATCGTCCTGCGGGTCATCCCCGAGGGCATCCCGTCGCTGGCGTCGCTCAAGCTGCCGGACGAGCTGTACAACGTCTGCCGGATCAAGAACGGCATCGTCCTGGTGACCGGGCCGACCGGCTCCGGCAAGTCGACCACGCTGGCCGCGATCATCAACCAGATCAACCTCGAGCAGGCGTACCACATCATCACCATCGAAGACCCGGTCGAGTACATGCACCGGCACCAGAAGTCGACGGTGAACCAGCGCGAGCTCGGCTCCGACACCAAGACCTTCTCGCTGGCCCTGCGCGCCGCGCTGCGGCAGGCGCCGAAGGTCATCCTCATCGGCGAGATGCGCGACGTCGAGACCATCGAGATCGCCATGGAGGCGGCCGAGACCGGCCACCTCGTCCTCTCCACCCTGCACACCATTGACGCCGCCAAGACCGTCGACCGCATCATCGGCGTCTTCCCGAAAGACCAGGAGCCGCAGATCCGCACCCGGCTCTCCCAGTCGTTCCGCTACGTCATCTCCCAGCGCCTGCTGCCGAAGATCGGCGGAGGCCGCGTGGCCGTGCTGGAGGTCCTGAAATCGACCATGCGCACGCGCGACTACGTGGTCAAAGGGGAGTCGGAGGGGCGCTCCCTCAACGACGCCATGCACGACGGCGCGGTGGACGGCATGCAGACCTTCGACGACGAGATCGAGAAGTACTGGAACCAGAATGTGATCTCCAAAGAGACCGCGCTCGCCTACGCGACCAATCCGACCAACCTCGCGCTCCGTCTCACCGACGACCCCACGGGCCCCCCCGCGGGCGAAGGCGACGGCGACTCGATGCTGTCCATGCTGGAGTAGCGATGATCCGGATCACCTGCACGAGCTGCCAGAAACCGCTCTCGCTCGACGAGACCAAGCTTCCCTCCAATAAGGAAGTCTCCTTCCCCTGCCCGGTGTGCAAGGTGAAGCTGACCGTCGACCGCCGCAACTTCGAGGGCGGGGCCGCGGGAGCGCCCTCCGCTGCCGCGGCACCGGCAGCCAACGTTCCGGCCGCAGCGCCAGCGTCGCACGACGACGACGAGGACGATCACGAGAACGAGTTCGGGGCGAAAGCGCTGATCGTCGGAACCGACAACCCGGCCATCCGCCAGGCCGCGAAGCTGGTCGGCTTCCTCCCGGTGATATACGCCGAGCCGGCGCGGGCCCGCGAGTTCTACATGCAGGAGTTCCCGCAGGTGGTCTTCATCCACCCGCCGCAGATCACCGCCCCGCCGCTCGAGGCCATGGCGCCGATCATCTCGCTGCTCCCCGCCGACCGCCGCAAGTCGTTCTTCATCCTCGTGGCCGACAACCTCCGCACCCTGGACGGCAACGCCGCGTTTCTCTACGGCGTCAACCTCGTCGTGGCGGCCAAGGACCTCCCCCAGTTCCCGCAGATCTACCGCGACGCCCACCTGGCGTACGAACGGTTCTACGCCGGGATGAACGCGGTGCTCCGGGAAAAGTCCGCGTAGGAACGTCGACACCTGGATCGGCTTTCCCGTGAGCTGCCGTAGCGCCGAACCTAGAGTCATTGCAACGGATTTGTGTAGAAGCGGAATGGTGGAGGCGGCGCAATTCAGGATCTATACTGTGCACATGCGAGCAAAGTCATCGTCCTCGGCGGGAACAGACAAGAATGCGAAACAGAAACCTGTGCCGGCGGACGGCCTGCGCCGGACCCGCATCCGCAGAGGGCTCACCCAGTCGCAGCTCGCGGAGCTTGTCGGCATCCACCGCAACTCGGTCCAGAACCTCGAGCGAGGCATCACCCGGAAGGTCGCACCGGTGCTCGCCGCCGCGCTGGCGAAGGCGCTCGATGCGACGGTCGAGGAGCTGGAGCTTCGCATCCGGCCCGCCGCACCCGCGTCGATCCGGATGCGCCAGCTCACGCCCGAACAGCGTACCGTCGTCGAGGAGCTGCTCGCCCTGGCGCCCGAGGATTTCGAGTTCATCCGCAAGACCATCGGCAACCTGCGTGAACGGAACGCGCAGCGGCCGGCCCCGAAGAGCGGACGGAGACGGCGCCGGTGACCGCGCGAGTCGGTGAAACGGCGCCGCTTCGCGGCTTGCCACCGGCTACCTTCTTATGTGAGTGCCCCGAAGGGGCTCCGGAAATTAGCCGGGGGTTGGCGCGAAGCGCTTACCCCCGGCTACGGCACGTCCCGTATCTCGTGCCCCGGAGGGGCACCGGACGCGTGATACACAGCTCCGGTGCCCCTCCGGGGCACGAGATATAGGAGTCCTCGTATCCGGGGGTAGGCGCTTCGCGCCAACCCCCGGCTAATTTCCGGCACGCCTCCGGCGTGCATGTAAGCGTTTGGCGCCGGTCTCCTCGAACTTGACGGGCCGCGCCCGGCTGATCCCCGCGCGCCGCGCCAGCTCCGCGCGGCTGATGCCGGCTTTGATGCGCGCGTCACGGATCCGGATGTGCAGCACGAGGAAAAGTCAGCATGGTTCGGCGCGCGCAGCGATGAGGAGCCCGTGCCGGGTCTGCGGAGCCACGTCGGAAAGCGTGGCGCGGGCTGCAGAAAGCCTCCCGCGCACGTCCGGTACGCTCTATCCATCGAGTCGCGCTTCGCGCGAGGCCGAGCCACTGTGTCCATGCTCTCGCGGGACACTGTCCCACTTGCCCGGGTCGGTGGCGTCTCGCCCCGACCCCCCGGCGGCGAGACGCCGCCGGGCCCACGAGGACGTGGGCGGACCGGCCGACGGTGACGTCGGCGGTCCGGCGCTCCGCGTGATGCAAAAGGGTGCGGCTGTGGGGTCAGAGCTTCGCTTTTCTGCGAAGAACGAAGCTTTGACCCTTGCCTGTTCGCCCCGGCGCGCCGTGCGGACCGCCGACGTCACCGTCGGCCGGTCCGCCCGTGTCCTCGCGGGCACGCTCTCGCGCGACACTCTCCCACTGGGGGAAAGGTTTGGGTCAGACCTTTGCTTTTCTGAAAAAAGCGAAGCTCTGACCCCACGAGACGGTCCCAGCACCGCGCGAACGATCGGTCCGGCGTGCAGGTTCTTTCCGCGCACGAGCCACGGGTGTGCGTCGGGCGAAACGGTCGGCGCATGGCCGCACGTTCATCGACAGGTGGAGAGCAACTGCTCCGTGCTCCTGTGACGATTCTGACGGGCGAAAGCGATCGCCGACAAGCCGTGCTGCCCGATGGCTTTCGGATCCGCGCCGGCGGCACATAGCAGGCGGACGCAGTCGTCGAAGCCCGCCTGCGCCGCGAACATGATCGGCGTGGAATCGTCTCGATCGCGCGCGTTCGCATCGGCTCCCGCGGCCAAAAGATGCTTCACGACGGCCGCCTTCCCCGCGTTGCTGGCAAACGTCAGCGCAGTGTATCCAGCCTCGTCGCGTCCCTCGAGCGCTGCTCCGGCTTTCAGGAGAGCGTCGATCACGTCCGTGTGGCCCATGAACGCGGCCGCCATGAGAGGCGTGAGTCCGGTTGCATCGGCGGCATTCAGATCGGCACCCGCTTTCGCCAGCAGGCGAAGCATTTCCACCGAGCCATTCGCCGCCGCGAATTGAACGGCGGGAGCCTTCCTGAGCTTGCCCGCGGTGTCGGTGTACCGCGCATTCGGATCCGCACCGGCATCGAGCAGAAGCTGCACTTCCGCGGCATTCTTCTCGCTCACGGCGATCACCAGAGCCGGGGCTCCGCGCCCGTCGACCGCATTCGCGTCGGCGCCTGCCTTCAAGGCCTCGGCCAGCTTCGCGGAATCGCCTGCGGCGAGAGCGTTGATGAGGGCGACATTCGCTGGCGGCGGATTGCCTTTCGCCGACGTTGCACTCTTGTTCTCCTCCGAGATTCTTCGAAGCTGCGTGATCACGTCCTGTGCCCGCAGGAACGCCCTCATCAGCGCGCTCTGTCCGTTCAGCAGCGATTCCAGCGACGCCTCGGCCATGTATACGGCCTTGGGCGTGCGGAGGAAGAACCGGACGTTCGATCCCCTCGGGTATGCATAGTCGGTCACGGCGGTGAATTGACCACGTTGCCGCGCGACCTCTTCAACGAATACCTTCGCGGCGGTCCGTACGTTCTCGTGTCCGATCCCTCCTAGAACCGCGCCGCCGTTGCTGAAATAAATGCTCGCGTCGCCGGTGGTCGCAGACATGAGCGAGACGACCGCACCCGGATAGAGCATGTCCATCACCACGAGAACCGGTTCGTCCGCGCCAGCTGTCTTCCCGTCAGGCACCTTCTCCAGCATCGCGCGCCGCAGTGCCTGCACGGCCGCTGCATTCGACTCGTCGCGCGTCGTATTTCCAGCGAGAACCGGAGCAACCCCGGCAAGAACGATCACGATGACAACGATTGCAGTCCAACGCATCTCCACCTCGCGGTCATTAGGGCATTCCATCATACCAACGACATCACGTGCGGCGCGAAAATCCCCACGCGCTGGTTCGGGCCCCCGTCGGCCCTGCCCTTTCTGTGAAGAACGAAGCTTTGACCCCATGCCTTCACCGGCGAATAACGGCACTGGGAGAAGGGTTCTTATCAGCCTGGTCCGATCCGTCCCAATTCCTATGAAAGCCCTTCGTCTGTCCGTTCTGTTCGTCTGTCTGCTGTCCGCGATGCTGGCGGGTGCGGCTCCGCGCGTGGTGCCGATCGCCGATGCCGAGGTGACGGCTCCGGCGGTCAGCTCGCATCCGCAGAATTTCATCCGCCTCGGGGGGCAGGTCCTGTTCCATGCCAATGACGGCGTCCATGGGACGGAGCTCTGGCGGACTGACGGCACGACGGCCGGCACGCGGCTGGTCAAGGATCTCGCTGCCGGTACGGATCACTATCCGCCCCTGCTGGCCGGTACGATCGGAAACGCGGTGATCGTCGGCGCGGCGCAGCCGGCCGGACACGCTTTCTGGCGGAGCGACGGCACGACGGCCGGCACCTGGCGCCTCGGCGCGATCAATGACGACCCTTTCAAGTCCGTCGAGTACGTCGCGGCCGATCACCGTGTCTTCGCCCTGGTGAGCACCACCTACCCATGGAAGGCGGTCTACGTCACCGACGGCACGGCGGTCGGGACGCGGAGAGTCGGCGAGTACGCCATTGTCGGCGCTGCGCCGGTCGGTGCGAACGGTAAGCTGTACTTCGTCGCAGAGGACAGCGCCGTCGGCGCACAGTTCTGGGTCAGCGACGGTACCGAGTTCGGGACGCACGTCCTCCGCCGGTCGGTGGAGTGCCCGGGCACGTCCTGCGGACCGGTGCCGCTGGGCTTCTTCCGCATCGGGACGCGGGTCTTCTTCGAGGCCTCCGGCGGTCTCTGGAAGACGGACGGCACCGCCGCCGGCACGGTGCAGATCGCACCTCTCGAATCCATCTCCTTTCTCATGTCCTCGAGCACCGTGGCGTACCTCTACGCGAACGATGCGCTGTGGAGGACGGACGGCACCGCGGCCGGCACGGTGGAGGTGGTCGATTTCGGTGCCCCGAATCGCCATCCGGAATGCTGCTCTGCTCAGCGACGGACGGTATGCCTACTTCCGCAGCGCGGAATCGGGCTGGGACCTGTGGAGGACGGACGGCACCGCTGCCGGGACGGTGAAGCTCGCCAGCCTCCCGTCCAACGGCCCGGTGGTCGGGAACATCGGCCCGGTCCTGTTCCTTACTTCTCACAGCGACGAGCACGGGTCGGAGCTCTGGTCGGTCGATCTCGACACCGGGGACTTCGGGATGGTCGCGGACATCGACCCCCGCACCGTTCCGCGCGTCGCCAGCGGTACGCCGCGATACGGCGTCGTGCTCGGATCTGAGATTCTTTTCCCCGCCTCCAACATCGCCGGCGAGGAATTGTGGGAGAGCGACGGCACGGCCGCCGGGACGAAGCTCCTGGCCAACATCGCGCCCGAAATCGCCGGGGGCACGATCTCCGGCGTCGTCACGGACGAGCTTTCCGGCACGGCGGTCGCCGCCGCGATCGTGACGGTGTGCTCGACCGACCGGTGCGACTCCACCGGCACCGGCGACGACGGCGCGTATCTGCTGAGCGGAGTTCTGGCCGGGACCTACTCAGTCTATGCCGGCAGTTCGCTGCACCTCTCCGAGTTTTACCCCGACCCGGTCGCGGTCACGGCCGGACATGAGACCGCCGGCATCGACTTCGCGCTCGCCCGCGGCAACACCATCTCCGGCACGGTCACCCGCGCCTCCAACGGCGAGCCGCTCCGGACGGATATCCTGATTCGCAACGCTTCCGGACAACAGATCACGCGCACGACCTCTTCGTCCGGGACCGGGGAGTTCCGGACCCGCCCGCTCGCACCCGGCACGTATTACGCGGAGACGCGCTCGGCCGGCTTCACCAGCACGCCGGCCGTCGACCAGATGTTCGACGGTCACGACTGTTCTCCCAGCCCCTGCCACTGGTCGGGGGGGACGGGCATCGTCATGACCGCCGGCACCGACGTCACCGGCATCGACTTTTCCCTCCGCGAGTACGGGACCATCGCCGGCACGATCCGCGATGCCTCCACCGGATTGGTGCTGGCGGGTGCGTTCGTGACCTTTACCCGCACCGGTGGCTCGTCCGCCGGCGCGCACACGGATGCGAACGGCAATTACCTCTCGCCGCTGCTCAATCCCGGCCACTACACCGTCCAACTGAGCGCGGCCGGCTTCCTCGCAATCACCCACGAAGAGCTGGTGACGGTCCCGGTCGACGGCGCCATCACCGGCATCGACGCTTCGCTGACGCCGGACAAGGGGCGGCTCACCGGGATCGTCCGCGACAGCGCCGATGGACCGCTCACGGGCGTCACCGTCTCGCTCTTCAGCAGCGGCGGCGCGTACACCGGACACAGGGCCGAGACCGACGGCGCCGGACGCTACGCGCTCAACAGCATTCCGCCGGGCACGTACTACGTCCTGACGGTCAACGAGCTGCATCCGAACGTCGATTGCTATTCGAGTGTCTGCAACGTGGCCGGTGCCACCGCGGTCGTGCTCGTCGAAGGTCAGACGAAGACCCTGAATATGAAAGTGCGCTCGCGCCGCATCACCATCAGCGGCGTCGCCGTGGATGCGCAGTCGGGGGAGCCGCTCGAGGACGTTGGAGTCGACTTGGAGACGTCGAGCGGCAACGACATCGCGTTCGGCTGGAGCGATCGCGACGGCGCGTACACCGTCACCGAGGTCTCCCGCGAGACGTCGTTCCGGATCGCGACCCGCGCGGCGGGCTATCACGACCTCATCCACCCGGCCATGTTCGCCGCCGGGACGCACACCGGCGTCGAGCTTCGCCTGCAGCGCCTCGGCTCCATCAGCGGCAGGGTGGTCAACGCCCGCACGGGTCTGCCGGTTGCCAGTGCCGGCGTCTTCTTCCGGCACAGCAGCGGCGGCACCGGCAACACCTTTACGGACGACGACGGACGGTACCGGTGGCCGGCGGCGCAGCCGGGCAGTTACTTCGTCTACATCAATCCCGGCCAGCGCTTCGACGGACAGGTGTATCCCGGCCGCGCCTGCGGGGCCACCTGCGATCCGGCGACCGGCGACGCGGTCACGGTCGTGGACGGAGCGGACACGCCCGGCATCGACTTCGCGCTGACGCCGAGGGGCGGCAGAATCACCGGGCGCGTGGTCGACGACCTCACCGGCGCCGGGATGGCCGATGTCTACGTCGCGGCGCGCCGCGAGTACGATAGCTTCTCGGCACGCACGGACGCCGACGGGTATTACACGATCGAATCCGACGGCAACTACGTCCTTGTGTCCGGCACGTACACCCTCTATGCCGAGACGCAGGCCCCGTATTACACGGCCCTGTACGGCGGCACCCACTGCCCTGATTTCTACGCCTGCAACTTCACCGGCGGCACGCCCGTGCAGGTGACGGCGCCGAACGATACCGCCGGCATCAACTTCCGGATGATCCGCGTCCGCATCACCGGCATCTCCCCGGCCCAGGGATCGACGGGCGGAGGCACGCGTGTGGCCATCAACGGCGCGAACTTCACCGCCGGGGCAACCGTACGGATCGGCGGACATTTGGCCGCCATCGTCAGCCGCACCGCCACGCAGCTCGTCGTGACCACGCCGCCCGGCCCGGCCGGCCCGGCTCACGTGACGGTGACGCTCTCGACGACGGTGGGCGTCACCCTGACGCACGCCTTCACCTACGGCCTGACCGGCTTCACCGACGAGCCGCTGCTCGCCGGAACGTCCGTGCTCCGGGCAATCCACGTCACCGAGCTCCGCGAGGCCGTCAACGCCCTCCGGGCCACCGCGTCGCTGGCGCTGTTCCCGTTCACGGACCCGAGCCTCACCGGCAAACGGATCCGCGGCGTGCACCTCCTCGAGCTCCGCACCGCCCTCGACCAGGCCCGCGCCGCCCTCGGCCGCCCGGTGCTGACGTACAAGTACCCGCCCACAGGGCTGGTGCGTGCGACCGACGTGACTGAGTTGCGGAACGGGGTGCGGTAAGCAGCAGCACGCGCGCCTCCGGTTTACGCTTCCCGCGGGTCCCGCTGTGATTCAGCCGAGCTTGCTCATGTCCGTCTTCGACAAGGAATATCTCGCGAAGCTCCTGCCGAAGTGACCGGGAACAATCCGCATCGTCGTGCCTTACTTTAATAGAATGGAGTAAGGAGCGAGCCACATGCCTACCTCGACCATAACCACCAAGGGACAAACGACCGTCCCGAAGGAAGTCCGCGACGCACTTGACCTGGAGCCCGGCTCGAAACTGCGCTGGGAAGTCCGCGGCGGTACAGTCGCCATCACGACGGAGCGCCCGGCGTTGTGGGCATTGGCGGGTTCCATCAAAGGCGGCCCCGACGATCCGGTGCAGGCGGTCGCCGAAGCGCGCAAGCGCAGAGGACGCATCTGACGTGCAGCAAGTCGCCGTCGATGCGAACGTCTTCGTGTCGTACCTGACAGGACGCCGCGAGAAGCAGTACGACGCTGCCCAGGCTCTGCTTCGGGAAGCGGAGGATGGCAACATCGTCGCCATCCTGCCGCAGTTCGTCGTCTTCGAAGTCTCGTACGTCCTGCAGAGCCTCTACAACCTGAGCGGCGAACGCCTCGCATCGACGATCCGCGCCCTCGTCTCCTTCCCCGGCGTGCAGATCGTCGATGACTGCCCGTGGAAACGCGTGCTCGCAATCTGGCCGGATCCGCTTCCCGGTCTCGCCGATGCCTCGATCGTCGCCGTCGCCACGACGAACCGATACGCCGTCGCGACGTTCGACAAGAAGCTCGCCAACAAACTCGAAAGCTTCGGCCTCACCGCATACTTCTGAGGACCTCCGGGGCCCGCTTCTGACACCGATCTCCACCAATGCCCCTTCTCGACCTCGTCATCTGTACCTATGACAACGCCCGGCTGCTCGACGCGACGCTCGCGTCGGTGGGCGCGCAGAAGGATTTGTCGGGCATTGGGGAGGTCGTGGTCGTTGATAACAACTGTACGGACGATACGCGGGAGGTGGTGGCCCGGTATGCGCGGGCGGGGGTGGTGCCGGTGCGGGTCGTCGCTGAGACGAGGCAGGGGCTGACGCCGGCGCGGGTGCGGGGGGTGACGAGCACGTCCGCGCCGTGGATTGCCTTCGTTGATGACGACTGCCTTCTGGCGGACGACTGGGCGGGGCAGGCGGTGCGTTTCGCGGCGGAGCATCCGGAGTGTGGTGCGTTCGGGGGGCGGGTGACGCTGGAGTGGGAGGTGCCGCCGCCGCGCTATGTGCTGCGGCACCGCTACGCCTATGCGGGGAAGCAGCACGGCGAGGTCGCGCACCGGCGCCCCTGGCTGGCGGGCATCGGGATGGTCGTGCGGCGGGAAGCGCTGGAGCGCAGCGGCTGGATCGACGAGCAGTTCCTCGACGACCGGATCGGCCGGCGGCTCGTCTCCGGAGGAGATATGGAGATCGCCCTCCGCCTCGCCGCCGGTCACGAGCTCTGGTACAACCCCGCCTGCAGGCTGCGGCACGTCATTCCTGCCCGGCGCATGACCCGCGAGTACCTGAAGCGGATGCAGGCCGGTCTCGGCGCGAGCCGTCACAATGCGGAGGCGCTGCGGTGGCGCGGCTCGTACCGGACTTGGTTTCTCTACTCCGTCATCGCCTCGATCGGCGTCGCCGTCCTTGGGATTCCGGCGCTTCGCGGCTGGTGGTCGGCGATGTGGGGGATGTACAAAATGGACCCATCGGTACGGCGCCGGCTTGTCGGATGCGCCCGGCTCGATCTCTGTTGACTCGTAACGGAGTCTGACGCATGGTGTCGTGACTCAACGGAGTTAAGACGGGTGGAAGGCTCCGGCCGGATCGGCCGGAGCGATGACGATGCTCGAGTCCGCCGCCGCGATGCCTACGCGCCCGCGCGTTGCCGGGAAATTTCTCTTCGCCGGAGAGGAGAAGCTGTTCGTCCGCGGTGTGACGTACGGCACGTTCGGCGCCGAGGCCGGCGGCAGTGCATACCTCGACTGCGAGACCGTGGAGCGTGACTTTGCGGCCATGGCCGCCTCCGGGATCAACGCCGTCCGTACCTATACCGTGCCGCCGCGGTGGCTTTTCGATTGCGCCGCACGCCACGGTCTGCGGGTCATGGTCGGGCTGCCGTGGGAACAGCACGTCGCCTTCCTCGGCGACCGCGGACGGGCGCGCGACATCGTGGAGCGCGTCCGTGCCGGCGTCCGTGCGTGCGCCGGCCACCCGGCGGTGCTCTGCTACGCCATCGGCAATGAGATTCCAGCGCCGATCGTGCGCTGGTATGGGGCGTCGCGCATCGAGCGCTTCATCGAGAGGCTCTATCGCGCGGCGAAGAGCGAGGATCCGGATGCGCTCGTCACGTATGTGAACTATCCGTCGACGGAGTACCTCGATCTGCCGTTCGTCGACTTCGTCTGCTTCAACGTCTATCTCGAATCGGAAGAGCGGCTGTCGGCGTATCTGTCGCGCCTCCAGAACCTTGCCGGCGAGAGGCCGCTGGTTATGGCGGAGGTGGGCCTCGACAGTCGCCGACACGGGGAGGAGGAGCAGGCGCGAACGCTCGAGCGGCAGATCCGCACGGTCTTCGGCGCCGGCTGCGCCGGCGTCTTCGTCTTCGCCTGGACGGATCAGTGGTGGCGCGGCGGATTTGACATCGACGACTGGGACTTCGGACTGACGGGACGCGACCGGCGTCCGAAACCGGCGCTGCTCGCGGTGCGGAACGCGTTCGCCGAGGTGCCGTTCCCTCGCGATACGGTGTGGCCGAGGATCTCCGTAGTCGTCTGCACGTACAACGGCGCGCGGACGATCCGCGATTGCCTGGAAGGGCTGCTGCGGCTCGACTATCCGGACTATGAGGCGATCGTCGTCAACGACGGTTCCACCGATGCAACTCCGGACATCGCTGCGGAGTATCCGTTCCGTCTGATCAGTACGGAGAACCGCGGACTGGGCAACGCGCGCAACACCGGGATGGAAGCGGCGACCGGGGAGATCGTCGCTTACACCGACGACGACGCGCGTCCCGATCCGCACTGGCTGCAGTATCTCGCCGCGGCGTTCCGGGACAGCACGCATGCCGGCATCGGCGGGCCGAACATCGCGCCGGCGGGGGACGGGTTCGTCGCCGAGTGCATCGCCCACGCACCGGGCGGTCCGGTGCACGTGCTGCTCGACGATTCCGTGGCGGAGCACATCCCCGGTTGCAACATGGCCTTCCGGCGCGACGCGCTGCTGGCGGCCGGCGGTTGCGATCCGATCTACCGTCTCGCCGGCGACGACGTCGATCTCTGCTGGCGCATGCAGCAGAGCGGCAGGACGCTCGGCTTCAGCCCCGCGGCGATAGTCTGGCATCACCGGCGGAGCTCGGTGCGGATGTACTGGCGGCAACAGCAGGCCTACGGCCGCGCCGAGGCGCTGCTGGAGAGGAAGTGGCCGGAGAAATACAATCGCGCCGGACATCTTCGCTGGACCGGCCGTCTCTATGGCAAGGGGCTGACGCGCGCGCTGACGCCGAATCGGCGGCGCATCTTTCAGGGGACGTGGGGGAGCGGGCTGTTTCAGTCGGTCTATGAGCCGGCGCCCGGCTTTCTCACGTCGCTGCCGCTGATGCCGGAGTGGTATCTGCTGATCGCCGGCCTGGCGGCGCTCTCGGCGCTGGCATTGCTCTGGACGCCGCTCCTCTTCGCACTGCCGCTGCTGCTGCTGGCGACGGGCGCGCTGCTCGCGCAGTCAGGCCGGAGCGCCGCCGCGGCGTCGTTCCCGCGTGCACCGGCGGGGCGCGCGGAACGATGGAAGCGCTGGAGCCTCACGGCGCTGCTGCATCTGCTCCAGCCGCTGGCGCGTCTGCGCGGGCGCCTGTTCTGGGGACTGACGCCGTGGCGCCGCCGCGGGCTGCGCGATTTCTCGATCCCGCGTCCGCGCGAGACGAGTCTCTGGAGCGAGAGCTGGCGCTCGTCCGAGGAGCGGCTGCAGACGCTCGAGGCCTTGCTGCGGCGTCATGGCGCGTGCGTGCTGCGCGGCGGCGATTTCGACCGCTGGGATCTGGAAGTGCGCGGCGGGCTGCTCGGCTCGGCGCGCGTGCTGATGGCGGTGGAAGAGCATGGGGCGGGGAAGCAGTTCGCGCGCTTCCGCTCCTGGCCGCGCTGCTCGTTCGACGGGCTTGCGGCGATGCTGGCCTCGGCGGCGCTGGCCGTGGCCGGCGCCCTCGACGGAGCCTGGATCGCCGCGGGCGTTCTGGGCTGCGCCGGGCTGCTCTTCACCATTCGCATTCTCGGCGAATGCGCGGCCTCGATGGCCGCGATCGCGCGGGCCATCGCCGAGCAGAAAGAGATGGAGGAACGGGGCGAGCGCCGGGCGGCCTTCGTCGGGGCGCTCCCGGAAGTGACCGGGGAGCCGGTGTGGGCGACGTCCCGGGGGACTGAGCCATGACGCGTGCGCTGACGAACCGCCTGACCTGCCGATTGACCTACCGATTGGTTGAGGAGCGCGACATTCCGGCGCTGCTGCGGCTCTGGGAAGAGGCGGGATGGGGAACGCTGACGGAAGATGTGTGGCGGCAGTGGTTCGTCGAGACGCCGCATGGCTGCTGCGTGGTGGCGGTGGCGGTCGACAATCGCGGCGAGGTCGTGGCCCAGGAGATGTTCACGCCGTCGCTGGTCTCCATCGACGGCCGCGAAGTGCGCGCGTTGCGCTTCTCCGCGCCGATCGTCAGCCGGTCCATCCGCGGCGTTTCCCTGCGACATCCGGAGCATCCGGTGTTCGGTCTTTACCGCACCGCGGCCGAGGCGGCGGCGGCGCAGGGGTTCGGCATCATCTATTCACTGCCCGAACACGCATGGCTGCCGATCTTTCGCCTCGTGTCGGGCTTCGCCGAAGCGGCCTATCCGTGCGTGGAGGTACCGCTGGACGCGCATGGCGGGGACAATCTCTTCGTGGGCCGCCCGGCCGAGTTCACCGACGAGTACGACCGGCTCTGGCTCTCGGCGCGCGAGACGTTCCCGATCCACTGCGGCGTGGTGCGCCGGCACGAATGGGTGCGCTTCCGTAACAGTGGCCGCACCGCCGTCGAGGTGCGCGACGCATCCGACGGAAGCCTGGCCGGCTACGCCTCGGTGAAGAAGCAGACCGGCCTGCTGGCGGACGTCCTGGCGCGCCGCCCGGACGAGCTGCCGCACGTACTGCGGACCACGCTGCGGTGGCTTTCGGAGCATGGTGGCGGCCTCACGCATCTCAAGGTGATGCAGACGCCGGCGCTCGCCGCGGCGCTCGAAGGCCTGCCCAGCGAGACGGTCGACTATCGCTTCGCCTTCACCTGCCGCGCGCTGGACGAAACGCTGCCGGCCGAGGCAATCGCGCCGGAACGCTGGCATGCAATGCCCGGAGACTGAGCATGGCCCTGCACTACCGCATGCTGACCGAGAACGATCTCCCCGCGCTGCAGAAGCTGTGGATGGAGGAGACGGACTGGGGGAAGCTGACCGCGCAGATGTGGCAGCGCTACGTCGTCGACGCGCCGATGGGCGGCGTTGCCGGCGCCGTGGCGGAAGAGGACGGGCGGATCGTCGGACAGTTTGCCTTCGTCCCCTCGCTCGTGACCGTGAACGGACGCGAATACCGCGCCTTCCGCATGGCAGCGCCGATCGTGGCAAAGACGCTTCGCTTCGTCAGCCCGAATCCGCTCGCGCATCCGGTGGTGGCGATGTACCTCCACACGGCGAAGGAGCTCGGCGCCCGCGGCGATGGGCTGATCTACTCGGTGCCGGACCGGCGCTGGGTGCGCTTCTTAAAAATGTTCCCGCGATTGCAGGGCGGCAAGTTCCCGCTGTGGCGCATCGATCTGCCGCTCGCGGAGGAATGGACGATGCCGGAGGGTTTCACAGCCGCGCCGCTGGCCTCGCTCGACGACCCGCGCGTCGACCGTCTCTGGAAGACGTGGTCGCGCTTTCATCCCTGTTCCGTCGTGCGCGACTCGCGCAGCCTCCCCTGGAAGATCGGCGGCGGCGAGTACGAGATCCTTGGCATCGAGCGGACCATCGAGCGGGGAGGGGAGCTGGCCGGGCTCGTGGCCTCGCGGCAGAAGGGCGACCGTCAGTGGCTGATCTGCGACGTCATGGCCGCCGACGCGGACGACTCGTTGCGCGCGACCGTCATCGGCGTGGTGAATCTCGCGAACCGCCGCGCGCTCGAGGCGGAGCCGTCGAAGCCGATCCGCAAGGCGGCGATCCTGGCCACGCCGGTGCTCGAGCCGGCTCTCCGCTCGCTGGGCTTCGTGCGCGACGATTACGACTTTCCCGTGATCGTGCACATCCTCAATCCCGACATCAGCAAAGACGACGTGGCTCCCGAGCGCTGGTACGTCAGCGCCAACGATTGAACGATGCCGAGCTATCGCACCGAAGTCGCGCACCCGTACGGCCGCAGCTGGCTGGACGAAGGCATGAAACGGATGGACGAGGCATGAAGCGGCTGCGCATCGTCGTCGGCGGCTATCTCGGGCTTCTCCCGGCGGGAGGCGTGACCTGGGACTATGTCCAGTACCCGGCCGGCTTCGCGGACCTCGGTCACGACGTCACGTACGTCGAGGACACGCGCCTCTGGCCGGTCTACCAGCGCCAAGGGTGGGACGACTGCACGGACTCCGTCGAGCACCTGGCCGCGGTGATGAAGGATTTCGCCCTGCCGTGGGCGTACCGCGACGAGGCGTCCGGCCGCTGCTTCGGCATGTCCGAAGAACGGGTGCGCGCGCTCTGCGCCGCGGCCGACGTCTTCGTGAATGTCTCCTGCGCGACGTTCATGCGCGATGAGTACCGGCGCATCCCCATCCGCGCGGTCATCGACTCCGATCCGATGTTCACCCAGATCCAGTACCTCTCGCAGCAGATGTTCACCCCCGGCAGGCCCGGGCTGCGCGAGTCGATCGACGCGCACACGCATCACTTCACCTTCGGCGAGAACGTCGGCGCGGCCGATTGCCGCATGCCCGGCTGCGGCATCGAGTGGCTGCCCACGCGCCAGCCGGTCCGTCTCGATCTCTGGAGCGAGCGCCCGCTGCCGGCCGGCGCGGCATACACGACGCTGATGAACTGGACCGCCGCGCCGCCGCTCGAATACGACGGCGAGCAATGGGGACAAAAGGACGTCGAGTTCCGCCGCTTCTTCGCGATGCCCGCCGCGGCGGACGGCATCCCTCTCGCCGTCGCGGTCGGGCAGACCGGCGGCGCCGGGGAGGCGTTTCCCTCCGATGCCGCGCGTGCGGCCGGGTGGCAGGTACTCGATCCCGCCGAGCACGCGCCGGACTGGCGTGCTTACCGGGAGTTCATCGCCCGCTCGCGCGGCGAGTTCTCGATCGCCAAGGAGACGTACGTGAAGGCGCGCACGGGCTGGTTCTCCTGCCGCTCGGCGTGTTATCTCGCAGCCGGACGCCCGGTGGTCACGCAGGACACGGGCTGGTCGCGCTATCTGCCGGCCGATTGCGGCCTCCTGGCGTTCGACGACGAAGCGGGCGCCGTCGACACGCTGCGCCGCGTCGAGGCGGAGCCGGAAAAACATGCCCGCGCCGCGCGCGCCGTCGCCGCCGAATTTTTCGACAGCCGCCGCGTCCTCGGGCGCATGCTGGAGCAACTGGAGGTCTGATGCCGGAATCGGTTCGGGATCGCGTCATTGCAGGAATCGCGAGCGCCAGGCACCTGGCGCCCGAGGACGTGTCGCTGGAGACGACGTTCGAGTCGCTGGGGCTGAACTCGCTCGACGTGTTCAGCCTCATCGGGGACCTCGAGGACGAGCTCGGGATCGAGATCCCGAACGAAGAGGTGATGGGGATTCGCAGCGTCGGCGAGACCATTACCGCCGTCGAGAAGCTGGTCGCGGAGCGCGCATGATCCACCGCGTCGCGATCACCGGCCGCGGCATCGTCTCCTCGCTGGGAAACGGCGGCGGCGCGTTCCGGACCTCGCTGCGCGAGGGGCGCCCGGTCTCGTCCCGCAGGTGGGAGCACTGAATGTTCCATCCGCTCATCCCCGGCGCCGCCCTGCCGGACGACTGGTTCGCTGGCACGATCCCGCGGAACATCATCGCCGGCGAGAATTCCGTCATCGACTCCTCGTTCTGCTTCAAGCATTACTACGCGCAGGGTGCCGTGGGTCTGCGGGTCGGGCGCAACGTGACGATCTGGCGCGCCTCGCTCGCGGCCGACGAGGGGGCGCTGATCGAGATCGGCGACGACACGTACGTCGCCAACGCCTCGCTGGTGTGCACCGAGCGGATCAGCATCGGCGCGCGGGTGATGATCGCCGGCGGCGTGACCATCGCCGATTCCGACTTTCATCCGATCGCTCCGGCGGCGCGCCTGGCCGACACGGTGGCGCTCTCGCCCGTCGGCGACCGCAAGCGGCGTCCGCCGGTCGAGGCGCGGCCGGTGGTCATCGAGGACGACGTCTGGATCGGCTTCAACGCGACCATCCTGAAGGGCGTGCGCATCGGCGCCGGCGCGGTGATCGCCCCCGGGGCGCTGGTGCTCCGCGACGTCGCCGCGGGCACCGAGGTGGCGGGCAATCCGGCGCAGCCGATTCGTGGAGGCGCGGCATGACCGTGCTGGCCCACGACTGGTATCGCGGCGGCATTCCGGCGAATGTCGTCCTCGGCCGCGACGTCTACGTCGACACCGCCTACAGCTTCGCGCCGTTCTTCTCCGAGGAGGAACAGGCGCTGGTGATGGGAGAGGCGAGCGGCGCGTACGACCGGACGGCATTCGTCGTCGGCGCGCGCGGCCGCGTCACGGTCGGCGCGTATACGGTGCTCAACGCCACGACGCTGGTCTGCAATGATCGGATCTCGATCGGCGCGCACTGCCTGCTGGCCTGGGGCTCCGTGGTGACCGACACCTGGCCGGACGCGGGCGCGTCGCCGGAGGCGCGCCGTCGCGCGCTGGCTGCCGCGGCGGCGGATCCCCATCGCCGCCTTCCGCCGGTGTCGCCGCCGCGGCCGGTGACGCTCGAGGACAATGTCTGGATCGGCTTCGACGCGGTGATCCTGCCGGGAGTGACGATCGGGCGCGGCGCGGTCATCGGCTGCAAGACGATCGTGAGGGAGAACGTCCCGCCGTACGCGGTGGTGGCCGGCGATCCCGCCCGCATCCTCCGCACCCTCGATCCCGACGACACGGAGGAGGCGCGCCTGCGCGCCCTGCGAGACCATGGACACGACCATGCACGCTGACTCGATGGACGCACAGCAGCGCAGCCTCGCCATCGTCGACTGGACGCAGCTCGTCGAGGACTATCTCGACAACATCGAGGTGTCGTTCGAGGCGTTCTGCAACGAGACCACGGGTGGCTGGCTGTTCGGCTACATCGATGCGCTGCAGGCGGCCGGCGTGCGCGCCATGCTGATGTGCGTCTCGGCGCGCGTGACGCAGACGGAGCGCTTCACGCACAAAGCCACCGGCGCCACGATCTGCGTCCTCCCGGCGCCGAGGCTCTATCGCATGTTCCGGCGCCGCGTGCTCAATCCGTACGAGCAGTGGTCGCGCCTGGCGCCGTACCTCGCCACGCCGGTCGTCGCACTGGCGCGCGAGCTGCGCCGCCAGCGATGCGGGGCGATTCTCTGTCAGGACTACGAACATGGACGTTTCGACGTCTGCGTACTGCTGGCGAAGCTGATGCGCCTTCCCGTGTTCGCCACGTTTCAGGGAGGCGACACGCCCGGCCCGTTTCCGCGCGCGCTTGCCCTGCGCGCCTGCGACGGCCTGATCGTCGCCACGCGCGCCGAGGCCGCCCGTGTCACGGCGCGGTATCGCCTGCCGGCGTCGAAGCTCGCGCGGGTGTTCAACCCGTTGTGCACCGGCGAATGGCGCGCCGGCGACCGCAGCGCGGCGCGCGCGGCGCTGGCGATTCCGGACGACGCACGCGTCGTCGCCTGGCACGGCCGCGCCGACTATCACCGCAAGGGGCTCGACGTGCTCTTCGACGCGTGGGACCGCATCTGCCGCGACGACCGCCGCCTGCTCCTCATCGGCGCCGGGAACGAGTCGGCCGCCCTGCGCGAGCGCGTCGCACGATCGCGCGGCGTGATCTGGATCGACGAATACCTCAACGACCGCGACGCCATCCGCCGCCATCTCAGCGCGGCCGACGTCTACGCGTTTCCTTCGCGTCACGAAGGCTTTCCGGTCGCGCCGCTCGAGGCGATGGCGCTGCAGCTTCCCGTCGTCGCCTCCGACGCCGTCCCCGACCTGCTCGACGAGGACAGCGGCGTGCTCGTTCCGTGCGGCGATGCCGCCGCGCTCGCGAACGCGCTCGACCGCCTCCTCGATGACCAACACCTCGCCCGCATCCTCGGCGAGCGCGCACGCCGCCGCATCGAAATGCACTTCTCTCCCGCCGCCGTCGGAGCGCAACTGCGCAGCTTCATGAGGCTCGCATGAAGGTTTTCGGCCTCGGCCTGAGCAAGACCGGCACGTCGAGCCTCACGGACGCGCTGATTCTCCTCGGCTTCCGCGCGGTGCACTACCCGCTGGACCTGGCGATGGCGAAGGACGTCGACGCGCTGACCGACATCCCCGTCGCCCCGTACTACGCGGAGCTCGACCGCCTCTGGCCCGGCAGCCGGTTCATCCTCACCATCCGCGAGAAAACGTCCTGGCTCCGCTCCATCGAGATGCACTGGCGCCTGATGCTGCAATGGTGGGACGACGCGACGCCCGGGATGCGCCGCTACCACGAGCGCGTGGCCATGGCCGCCTACGGAACGCTCGCATTCGACCGCGAACACTTCTCGCGCACCTGCGATGCCCACGAGCGGAAGGTACGCGATTACTTCCGCGGCCGTCCCCACGATCTCCTGGTCATCGACATCTGCGGCGGCGAGGGGTGGCCGCACCTTTGCCCCTTCCTCGGCTTGGCGGAGCCTCGCGCGCCATTCCCTCACGCCAACGAATGGATGCACATGCTGCTGCAGGCGTCGGCCGAGATCGCGGAGCAGGTTCCGGCCGGCGAGGGGCTGATCCTCGTCGACGAACAGGGCTTCGGCAGTGAGTTCGCCGGCAGCCGCCGCGCCATCCCCTTTCTCGAGCGGGACGGACAGTATTGGGGGGCGCCGCCGGACGACGGCACCGCCATCCGCGAGCTCGAACGGCTGCGTGCCGGCGGCGCGAGCTTTCTCGCGTTCGGCTGGCCCGCCTTCTGGTGGCTCGACCATTACACGGAGTTGCGCAGTTACGTCGACGCGCGCTTTCGCTGCACCCTGCGCAACGAGCGCCTCGTCGTCTATGACCTGCGGGAGGGGTTGCGATGATCGAACCTGCCTTGATCGAACCTTACGGGGGACGCCTGATCGACCTCCTGGATCCGGAGCCGGAGCAGTTGCTGAGCCGTGCCTCGGGCCTGCCGCGCCTGCAACTGACGCCGCGAAACCTGTGCGATCTGGAGCTGCTCATGACCGGCGGCTTCTCCCCGGTCGACCGCTTCATGGGACAGGCCGACTACGCCCGGGTCCTCGGCGAGATGCGCCTGGCGAACGGCACGCTCTTCCCGATTCCGATCACGCTGCCGGTCAGCCGCGACGCGGGAGTGAAGCTGGACAGCGAGATCGCTCTCGCCGATCAGCAGAACCATCTTCTCGCCACGATGCGCGTCGAAGAGGTGTACGAATGGGATCCGGCGGAGGAGGCGCTCGCCGTCTACGGCACCACCGACCTCCGCCATCCGCTCGTTGCGGAGATGAGCTCCTGGGGTGCGCTCCTCATCTCGGGCGTGCTGCGGGCCATCGCCGCGCCGCGTCATCACGACTTCCGCGACCTTCGCCTGACGCCGGCACGCGTCCGCGGCCGTCTCTCCGCCCTCGGGCACCGCAACGTCGTCGCCTTCCAGACCCGCAATCCTCTCCATCGCGCCCATGAAGAGCTGACCGCGCGCGCCGCGGAGAAAATCGGCGGCAGCCTTCTGCTGCACCCGGTCGTCGGCATGACCAGGCCGGGAGACATCGACCACTACACGCGCGTCCGCTCCTACAAGGTGCTGGCCGACCGCTACTACGACCGCGGCCGCACCGTGCTGGCCCTGCTCCCGCTGGCCATGCGCATGGCCGGCCCGCGCGAGGCCGTCTGGCACGCCATCATCCGGCGCAACTTCGGCGCGAGCCACTTCATTGTCGGACGCGATCACGCCAGCCCCGGCACCGACTCGCACGACCGGCCGTTCTACGGCCCATACGACGCGCAGGAGCTCCTCGCCTCGCATGCCGGGGAGGTCGGCGTGCAGCCGATGCCGTTCTCGGAGATGGTCTACCTGCCCGACGAGGACCGCTATGAGGAGAGCGCCCAGATCCCGCAGGGGAAACCGACGGCTTCGATCTCCGGCACCGCGGTGCGCGAGCGCTACCTCCGCCGCGGCCGCCCGCTGCCGCAGTGGTTCACGCGGCCGGAGATCGCCAGGGTGCTCGCGCACGCGCATCCGCCGCGGCATCTACAGGGCTTCTGCCTCTGGTTCACGGGCCTCAGTGGCGCCGGCAAGTCGACGACCGCCGACATCCTCACCATCCTGCTGCTCGAGCACGGCCGGGAGACCACCGTCCTCGACGGCGACGTCGTCCGGACGCATCTGTCGAAAGGCCTCGGTTTCAGCCGGGAAGACCGCGACGTCAACATCCATCGCATCGGCTTCGTCGCTTCGGAGATCGTCCGCCACGGCGGCGGCGTGATCTGCGCCGCCGTCAGTCCGTATCGCGCCACCCGCAACGAATGCCGGGCGATGATCGGCGCCGAACGCTTCATCGAGGTGTTCGTCGACACGCCGCTCGACGTCTGCGAGCAGCGCGATCCGAAAGGGATGTACGCACAGGCGCGCGCCGGGAAGATCCGGGGATTCACCGGGATCGACGATCCGTACGAGCCGCCGGTGAATCCGGAGATCGTCCTCGACACCGTCGGCGCCACGGCTGAGGAGAATGCGGAGCGCGTGCTGGCGTATCTCGTGGAACAGGGGTTCGTGCTCCGCTCGATCGCCGAGGAGGACGAGGAAGCCGGCGACGCGGTCGTGCACCGATGATCTTCACCGACCGGTTCGTTTACGTTCACCAGCCGAAGACAGGCGGCACGTTCGTCACGTCGGTGCTCTTCCGCCTGCACGATTTCCGCTGGACGCGCTGGACGCATCTGCAGAGCGCCTTCCGGGGGAGCCTCGTCCACCGGAACCGATACGGGACCTTCGTCTACAACAACCACAAGCACGGCGGCCGCGCCGCGATTCCGGCGGCGCAGCGGCACAAGCCGGTCCTGGCCACGGCGCGCAATCCTTACGATCTCTACGTGTCGCAGTACGAGTTCGGCTGGTGGAAACGCCGCGAGTACCGCCGCTGGTTCCGCCCGGACCTGTCGTTCGAAGAGTATGTCCGCGTTGCCGGCGAAGCCTTCGGGCCGCTGGCGCAGCAGTTTCTGAGATTTCACGACGGCCGTGTCGACGATGTCCGCTTCGTCACCACGGATCGCCTCAACGAAGGACTGCACGATTTTCTGGCAGAGACGGGCTACGCCGCGGAGGACATCGCCTTCGTCAGAGAGCTGCCGAAGATCCTGCCGAAAGGGAAGGGGAGGCACAGCGAGCAAACCTGGGAGAAATTCTATACGCCGGAACTGAAGCAGCTCGTCCGCACGCGGGAGCACGACCTCTTCACCCTCTTTCCGCAGTTCGACGTCTGACCGCCTTGCGCATCGTCGTTCTCGGCTATCTCGTTCGCGGTCCGCTGGGCGGACTGGCGTGGCATCACCTGCAATACGTCCTCGGCCTGGCCCGGCTCGGACACGACGTTCATTTTCTCGAAGACAGCGACGACTATCCGTCGTGCTACGACCCGCGGCGCGACGTCGTCGACGCCAATCCGTCGTACGGCCTGGGCTTCACCGCGCACGCATTCGACACCCTCGGCATGCCGGATCGCTGGGCGTACTTCGACGCCCACACCGCGCGCTGGCTGGGCCCTGCGGCACCGCGCGCGCTCGAGGTCTGCGCGGGCGCCGAGCTGCTGCTGAACGTGTCGGGCGTGAACCCGCTGCGTCCCTGGCTCGCGCATGTTCCGCATCGCGTCTTCATCGACACCGATCCGGCGTTCACCCAGATCCGCCACCTCACCGATCCGGCCGCCCACGCCCTCGCCCTCGCACACACGGCGTTTTTCACCTTCGCGGAGAACATCGCCGAGTCGACGGTGCCGGACGACGGCATCGCCTGGCAGCCGACGCGCCAGCCGATCGTCCTCGACGCCTGGCCTGTCACTCCCGGTCCGCCGGGTGGCCGCTTCACGACGGTGATGCAATGGGACAGCTACCGGGCCCGCGACTACGGCGGCCGCCGCTACGGGATGAAGTCCGATTCGTTCGCGCCCTATTTCGATCTTCCCGAACGCGCGGGCCCCCTCTTCGAGCTCGCCCTCGGCAGCGCCACTGCCCCGCGCGAGCTGCTCGAGACGAAAGGCTGGCTGCTGCGCGATCCCCGTCCGCCGACACGCGATCCGTGGGAGTACCAGCGCTACATCCGACAATCGAAGGGAGAGTGGAGCGTCGCGAAACAGGGCTACGTGGTCACGAACAGCGGCTGGTTCAGCGAACGGAGCGCCGCATGGCTGGCCAGCGGCCGCCCGGTCGTCACGCAGGACACCGGGTTCTCACGCCGGCTGCCCGTCGGTGCCGGCCTCCTCTCCTTCACCACGCCGGAGGAAGCGCTGGCCGCGATCGGCGAGGTCGGCCGCAACTACGAAAGTCACTGCCGCAACGCCAGGGAGATCGCCGTGGCCTGCTTCGACGCGCGCCCGGTGTTGACCCAACTGCTCGCGCGCAGCGGTGTTTGACGGCGCGGAGCGTGTTCTGCCCCGCACCGTCGGAACTTACTGGGTCTGCACGCCCTCCGGGTAAACCACGAAGTTTCCCTGCGAGAAGAGGATGTCGCAGTCGAAGGCGTCGGTCGTGACCGGCCCGTTGGAACTGGTGCCGTTGTCCTGATCGACGCGGTCGCCGCCCAGCGACTCGATCGAGTAGTTGTCGCCGGCCGCGGAGATGCCGATCTGAAAGCGGGAGCCCCAGCCGTCGAACTCCGGAATCTTGTTGACGTATGTCGGGGAGAGCTTCGGCAGCAGAAATCCGACTTCGCTGGATGCGTCGGGCCATTCGATACCGGCAGCCGAGTAAGTACTCATGTCCGTGGCGCGCGCCTCCCACGCATTGGCCACGGTGCGCATGTCGGCCATGCTGCGCTTCTGACGGGTGCGCTGCATCGCAGTGAGCAGGTTCGGAATCGCGATCGCCGCCAGAATGCCGATGATCGCTACCACGATCAGTAACTCGATGAGCGTAAATCCCCTCTGCCTAGGGACCATTCGGACCTCCTTCTCCTCTTGCGCTTAGGACCAATGGCAAACCGGAGACCATCTATGCATGGAAGCACAGTACTGCATTCTCAATGGTTTACGCGTGTACGGCGGGGGATGCTGACACTTTATGGCAGCGTGGATGACAGTTTGTGGGGCCGGGGGCGGGCACGAGGTACGAGGTATGGGGCATGAGTGGGTTGCCGGTGCTCTCCATCGTCGCGCTTCATTTCCCAGGCACCGTCTCGCCGGGAGATCGTCGCCTGGGGCAGGGCGCGTGCCGCATGAGCGCACCGGCAACCCACTCGTACCTCATGCCTCATACCTCGTTCCGGAAAAAGCAAACGGGCGCCTCGCGGCGCCCGTTCCCTGTTGGATTCTTTGATGCGCCGCGGACTACTGGGACTGCACGCCTTCCGGATACACAACGAAGTTGCCTTCCGAGAACACGATGTCGCAGTCGAAGTTGTCGGTCGTGACGGGACCGGTGGAGGACGTACCGTTGTCCTGGTCGGTCTTGTCGGCGCCGAGCGACTCGATCGAGTACGAATCGCCTTCGGTGTTACGGCCGACCTGGAACTTCACGCCCCAGCCGTCGAACTCCGGCAGCTTGTTGACATAGGTCGGGGTGAGAATCGAGGCCAGTACCGTTACTTCGCTGGCCGCATCCGGCCAGCTCAAACCGGCCGCTGCATACGTGTTGACGTCCGTCGCGCGCGCTTCCCACGCCGAAGCCGTCGTACGCATATCCGCCATGGACCGTTTCTGCCGCGAGCGCTGCATTGCCGTGAGCAAGTTCGGAATGGCGATGGCGGCGAGAATGCCGATGATCGCGACGACGATCAGCAGCTCAATCAGGGTGAAACCTTTCTGCTTCCTGGTCATTCAAGGACCTCCTTATGTTGGGACTCCCAAGGGCAATCGCGATACCACGTGTGAACGCTGGTTACATTGCTTTGAAATCAACGACTTAGGTAGTGATTGGCGGGTCACTCTCCGACCCTGCTGACACTTTCTCGCACGCCTTTGTGACAATCTTTGTCAGGGGTGTTGCGACCACGCCGACACCACGGACTTCACGTATCCGACGCCTTCCATGAAGCGGTCGAGGCCGATCCTCTCGTTCGCTTTGTGAATCGTCAGCGACTGGAAGTAGTCGACGGGGTACGGCGAGATTCCATAGCAGGTGATACCGAGGGGGCGGAGGAACCGCGAGTCGGTCGCGGAGCGGTAGAGGATGATCGGGCCGGCCGTCACGCGGTAGCGCCGCGACGCTTCTTCCGTCAGCACGCGGAAGAACGGCGTTGCGGTCGGCGAGATCGGCACCGGGCCTTCTTTGGTCCGCACTTCGCCGAGGCGGATGCCGTAGGGTCTCACCAAGCCGCTGAGCCAGGCGATGCGTGCGTCCGGGCTCTCGTCCGGCAGGTTGGCCATCCGGACGAACATCGTCCAGCGGTCGCCGTTCTTCTCCGGCTCGTAGACCCACAGCGAGGTCTGGGTGAGGTCGCGGTATGCCGCGGGGAGGCGCCAGAAATCTCCGTTGCGGATCGTTTTGTCGATGTCGGCCAGGTAGGGCCTGAACGCCAACCGTGTCGGCGCGATGGCTTTCATGTACTCCCGCACCTCGGGCATGATCCGGCCGGCATCGCGCGGGAACATGTGCGGCTCGAGGGCGATGCGGGCTTTGCGCAGCGGGCCGGCGTCCGCTGCCTCGAGGGTCAGCTCGACGACCTGCTTTCCTCCCACTTCGATCCCGAAGTACGTGATCCCATCGGACATCATCTCGGTGATGCCTCCCTCGGTGATGCCGTACTCCACTCCTTCGAAAACGTCGCCGCGGTTTGCGATCAGCCAGCGCATCCCGTACTCGCTTCCGGTCTCCTCGTCGGCTGTGGCGAGGAAGATCAGGTCGCGCTCCGGGGGGCGTCCGGAGCGGACCACATCCACGAGTGCGACGAGCTGGCAGACCGTGAGCGCCTTCATGTCCAGCGTCCCCCGGCCGTACATGACGTTGGTGGCGATGCCGCCGCTGAACGGCGGGGTTTTCCAGCCGTCGCCCGGCGGCATGACGTCGATGTGGTTGAAGAGCAGCAGCGCGCCGCCGGCGCGCTTTCCTTTCACGCGCGCGTAGACGTTGAGCCGGTCCGGCGCCGAGGCGATGAGCTCCGCGCGAATGCCGTGCTTCTCCAGGTATCGCGCGATCCAGCGCGCCCCTTGCGCCGCTCCCGCGGGAGTGGAGGTGTCGATCCGCACGAACTCCTGCAGCAGCCGGATCTCCGGCGTGATCGGGACCTCGCGCGGGATGTAGGTGAGGTCTCGCCTGAGGTCCTCTTTCATCCACGCGCTCCAGAAGTACGCCCCTGCGGCGGCGAGGAGGCAGATCAGGACGACGATGCCCGCGGCGATCCGCTCTTTGCGGTGGCGCCGTTTCTTCGCGTCATCGGTGGGGGTGGTGCCGGTCATCGGGCGAGCAGTCTACGCCGGGGAAGGAACGCCATGACGAGCAGTACGGCCAGCGCGGCGAGGGAGATTTTCAGCGAGGCGGCGGCGAGATGGTTGCGGTAGCGCATCTCCACGCGATGGCGCCCGGGCGGGACGGTCACTCCCTGGTAGCCGATGTTCGTCACCACCGCGGGCGTCTCTTTGCCGTCGATGGTGATCCGCCAGTATTTGTGCGGCGTCACGCTCATCACCAGGAAACCGCGTCCGAAGCTTTCCACGTCGAGGGAGGCCGTGTTCGCGGTCTCGCGGGCGCCGAGGACGGTGCCGCGCGCGGGGACGAACGACGGCTCCTTCACGAAGGCGACGCGCTTGCTGTAGCTCCCTTTGGAGAGCTCGCGCACGAAGTCGTGGCGGTCGCGGATGGTCACGAGCTGGTCGGCGAAGTAATAGCGCGGGTGATGCTCGGTCTCGATGAACTGGATCGGCTCGGCGGCGTTCATGTTCCCCCGCACGCGCTGCTTTTCCTGCTCGAACGGCTTGTACTCGCCGCGATACCAGGCGTTCGACATCGCCATCGGCGTCTCCCACCAGTCGGCACGGCGGGAGCGCTTGATGTCCCATACCGAGTCGGTGAAGTCGATGGTGGGGAGCAGTTGGGTCTTGTCGTAGTCGCGCTCGATCACCAGGTTCAGTCCGTACCCGACCGACGTCATCGGATAGAGGCCGTTGCGCACGACCCAGTACACCGAGGCGCCGGTGGAGAAGTACTTCGGGGCCGGCTCCTCGCGCGAGTGCCAGTCGGCGGAATGGAAGATGCGGAACGCGTCGCGGTCCTTCGGGAACTGCTGCACGGCCCGCGGCTCTTTGGTAAAGAACTCCGAGGGCATCCGCGGGTTGAGCTGATGGACGACCGGGGCCAGGTCGAGGACCACGAACACCGCCACGGCGGCGATCCACACCTGCCGCTTCATGCGCGGGAGCAGCCAGAGAAGCGCGAGCAGGACCAGGCCGCGGACGGCGGCGACGATCCAGTCGACGTGCGCCAGCTCGACGGCGCGCTCCCCGGCCGCTCCCTTCATCGGCCAGACGCGCAGGAAGATGTCGCTGAACCAGGGAGTGAAGCCGGAGAGGGCGATGGCGACCGCCACGACCGCGACCGCGGCGGTGAAGCCCATGGCCGCCTCGCGGATCGCCTCGTCGCCGTCCATCAGCCGGTCGAGCAGCTGCGCCGAGAGGAGGATGATGGCGAAGACGGCGATCAGCACGAATTTCTCGGGATAGCGGATGGAGGTGGCGATGCCGGCGTCGTAGAGCCAGCGCAGCAGCGGGGTGTGCCCGCCGAGCGCCATCAGGATCGAGAAGAGGCTCACCAGCAGCACGAAGCGGCCGCCGCGCGGGCGGACGAACATCGCCGCCGCCGTCAGGGCGATGACCAGCAGTCCGGAGTAGACGCTGAAGATGAACGGCGATCCCATCCCGGGGTACAGCCCGCCGGCCCAGTACCAGGTCACCCGGTCGACGGCCATGTGTCCGAGGAAGTTCGGGAAGATGGCCTCGGCGAACTTCGCCCACGGCATGCTCCACGCGCTGACCAGCGAATAGTCGAAGACGCGCGAGCGGGCCGAGTCGCCGACGTGGTCGAGGGCGGGGATCATCTGCGCCGCCCCGACGGCCACCGCGGCCACGGAGATGAGCCCGATGAAGACGACGCGGGTGAGCATCTCCGGGATGGCGTCGGTCCAGGGGAGGTCGTGGTCGCGCGCCGCGTACCAGCCGCGGTACATCGCGTACATGCCGAGCAGAAACCCGGTCTGCATCACCGTGGTCGGCTCCCCGACCAGGAACTGCATGCCGAGGAAGAGCGAGGCGAGGGAGAAGTCGCGCAACGTCGGCCGGAGGAGGAACCGCCGGACGAAGAGGCAGGTGAGCGGCAGCCACGCCGCGCAGAAGAGGATCGGCAGGAGGTTGATGTAGGAGAGGTAGACCCCGCCCAGCCCGAACGCGAGCGCGCCGGTGAACGAGGTCATGGCCCGGAGCCCCATCGACCGCAACAGCGCGTACATCCCGAACAGGCCGAGGTAGACGTGCACGAGGATGTGCAGCCGGTACCCGAGGTCGTAGTCGGGGAGGAGGATCAGCCAGGTGAGGGGATAGAAGACCTCGTGCTCCGGATTGGCGGCGATCGGCTGCCCGCCGCCGAAGTGGCGGTTCCAGTAGGGAAACTCGCCGTCCAGGACGACGTCGCGCTGGATCTGCTTGACCGGGTAGTAGTAGCGGGTCAGGTCGCGCAGGTAGAAGTTGTGCGTCCCCACGAGCACGTCGGCGAAGAAGAGCGAGGCGAGGAGCGCGAGGACTGCGAGCGCGATCAGGTCATGGCGGCGGGCTTCCGTCACAGGGCGCGGATTGTATGGGAGGAACGCCTCACCGCGAATGCCAGTCCCAGCAGCGCCGCCAGCGAGATCGCGGCCCCCGCGGCGACGAGCGGGTTCCGGTAGCGCATTTCGACCAGGTGCCGTCCCGGCGGGACCACCACGCCCTGGTAGCCGACGTTCGCGACCAGGGACGGCGTCTCCGCCCCGTCGATCGTCACCCGCCAGTATTTGTGGGGCGTCACGCTCATCACCAGGAAAGCGCGGCCGGCGGTCTCCACCTCGAGGCGCGTGCTGTTGGCGGACTCCCGTTTCGCGCGCACGATCCCCGCCGCCGGCTCGAAGGCGGGCTCCCGGATGAACGCGACCTGGCGATGGAAGCGGCGGGTGCGGAGGGCGTGGATGAAGGCGGCGCTGCCGTCGACGGTGACCAGTTGCCTCGCAAAGTAGTAGCGCGGGAAGTGCTCTCCTTCGATGAACTTGACCGGTTCGACGTTGCGGTTCCAGCCGCCGGCCTGGGCGAGGGTCTGCTCGCGCTTCTGATAGAGGCCGACGTACCACGCATTCGACATCGCCGCGGCGATCTCCATCCAGTCGGGGGTCTTCTTGTTGGCGAGCTCCCAGACGGCGTTGGAGAACTCGCGCTCGGCGGCGAGGTCGGTGACGTCGAAGTCGCCGTCGATGACGGTCCGGAGGCCGAAGGTGGAGGGCACCATCGGCGCGAGGCTGTTGCGCGCCACCCACGGGAAGTTGGCGTCGATCGGATAACGCGCGGTCAGCGACGTGGTCTGGTCCCAGTTGGCGGCGTGGAAGATGCGGTATTCGCCGCGCTCCGGCCGGAAGTGACGCATCGTGGGGGGCGGCTCGCGGTAGTACGACGGGGCGATGCGCGGCGCGATCTGCGGCGCCTGCGCGGCGATGTCGAACAGGACGAAGATGCCGAAGAGCGCCAGCCACACCCGGCGATGGGCGTTCATCACGTTGCGGAAGAGCAGCAGGAGCAGCACCCCGCGGCACGCGGCCAGGAGGGCCTCGTGGCGGAAGAGCGCGAGGAGCGGCTCGACGTTCCGCCGCGGGTTGAGGGTGAAGAGGTTCCGGAAGAGCGTTTCGTGCAGTTGCGACTGCGCGAGGGCCGCCCACGAAAAGGCGGCCAGGGTCACCCCCGCCGTGACCGCGATCGCCATCCGCCGCACCCGCTCGTCGCCCGCGAGCAGCCGGTCGAGCGTGTGGGCGCCGAAGACCACCAGGGCGAACACCCCCATGATCGTGAACTTTTCGGGGAAGCGCGCCAGCGCCGCGATCCCGGCGCCGTAGAGGATGTCCAGCAGCGGCGTCTGGTCGCCCGAGGCGACCAGCGCGGAGAAGGACGCGATGGTGACGAACAGCCATCGTCCGCGCACCCGCCCCAGCACGCCGGCCAGGCAGAGCACCGCCACGGCCAGGCCGGAGTAGAGGCTGAAGAAGAACGCCGTCCCCCGGCGCGGGTAGAGGCGCGCGCCCCAGTACACCGGCCACCCCTCGGCGTCGCCCCGTCCCATGACGTTCGGATAGACGACCTCAGCGAAGCGGAAGAAGGGAGTGCTCCACTCGCTCACGTCCTTGAAGGCCATGCCCTGCCCCCGCGTGGAGTCGCCGAGGTGGTCGACGGCGGGGAGCGTCTGGACCGCGGAGAGGAGGAGCGCGACCAGTCCGAGCAGGGCGATGGCGCCGATCGACTTCGCGGCCCCCGTCCACCCGCCGCCGTCGCGAAGAACGCGATAGAGGGCGTAGAAGCCGAGCAGGAGCCCGGTCTGCACCGCCGTCACCGGCTCGCCGGTCAGGAGCTGCAGCCCGAGGAAAAGCGCGGCGAACGCGAAATCGCGCGGCGTGCGGTGCAGCAGAAAGCGCCGTATGAAGAGACACGTCAGCGGCAGCCAGGCCATGCTGAAGAGGAACGGGAAGAGGTTCAGCAGCGACACCGCCAGCCCGCCGGCGCCGAAACAGACCGCGCCGAACGCGGCCGCCGGCCGGCCGAGCTCCATCGACCGCAGCAGCGCGTACATCGCGAACGCGGCGATGTAGAGGTGAAGGATGGCCAGAAGATGAAACCCGGTGTGGTAATCCGGCAGGAGGATCAGCCACGTCAGCGGATAGAACGTCTGGTACGCCGGATTCGCGGCCACCGGCTGCCCCGCGGACATGTACGGATTCCAATAAGGGAACTCCCCGCCGAGAACGATATCGCGCAGCATCTTCTGATGCGGGTAGTGATAGAACGAGACGTCGCGAACGTGGAGACTCGCCAGCCCGAGCAGCACATCGGCAAAGAGGATGGTCGGGACGAGCGCCACGATCGCCAGGGTGATGAGTCTCTGCCGCCTCCCCTCACGATCCTGCGCGCCGGCTTCCGTCACAGGGGACACATTGTAAGCGGCGTGAAGAGCGAATGGCGGCAACCAGGGAGCCCGGCAATCCCGGCTACCCGAAGGCCGGCGGGAAGGAGGGTTTGTCCCGCAACGGTGACAGATCGACGAGCGACGGTTGATAGAGGCGGCTATCACGGTTGATAGAGGTGGCTATCACGTTGATAGAGGTGGCTATCAAGGTCGATGGAGATGACCATCAAGGGCGAAGGAGGTGGCTATCGACGATGAAGGACATCGGTGTGAGCCTGAAGGACGTCGTTAGGAACGACAACAGATCGGACCATCATCGTCGATAGAGGTGGCTGTCAAGGCCGATGGTGATGCCTGTCACGATGAAGG
>Ga0190275_10000150_pt1 | contig 75828 bp, 72 predicted proteins | sample Popmic550T_FD_133745 | JGI IMG/M metagenome (GOLD analysis project Ga0190275, IMG submission 133745) | Populus adjacent soil microbial communities from riparian zone of Yellowstone River, Montana, USA - 550 T | ecosystem: Environmental > Terrestrial > Soil > Riparian zone > Trees stand | place...
CATCGCCGCCTGCGAGCAGCGTCTCGGCCGCGTCGACGTGCTGGTCAACAATGCGGGAGTGACCAGGATGGCCGGCCTCGACGAGCTCACTGACAGCGACTGGCAGGAGCAGTGGGAGCTGCACGTGATGGCGCCGATGCGGCTGATGCGCGCCGCCGCGCCGCGGATGGTCGCCGCCGGATGGGGACGGATCGTCAACGTCTGTTCGTCCTCGGGCAAGCGGCCGTCGCAGCGCAACGCCGCCTATTCGGTAACCAAGGCCGCCCAGCTCTCGCTCTCGCGCACCTACGCCGATGCCTTCGCGCCAAAGGGGGTGCTCGTCAACGCCGTCGCGCCGGGCGTCGTTGGGACAGGCATGTGGCTCGACGAAGGTGGCCTCGCCGATCAGACCGCCGCTCAGCAGGGGATCGATCGCGAGCAGGTGATCGCCGGCCTCGGCGACAAGATCCCGCTCGGCCGGATCGGCACCGAGGAAGAGGTCGCGGCCGTGATCGCCTTTCTCTGCTCCGAGCGAGCGTCGAACGTCGCCGGCGCCGCCTGGAGCGTCGATGGCGGCAGCGTCCCGATCATCCTCTGAGCGCGCCGCGCGGCCGCCTACTCTTGTGCCGGTGTCTGAGCCGTCCTACACAGTGCGTCGCTCGGACCGGGCGCGCCGCGCTCGGATCCAGGTGACTGCCGATGACGTCGAGGTGGTCGTTCCGCGCCGGCTGCCGCTCGACGAGGTCGAGCCGTTCGTACAGTCGAAGCGGGCCTGGATCGAGCGTACGCTGCTGCGGATGCGCGCCGCGGAGGCCGAGCGTCCGCGGCCGCTGCTCGAAGATGGCGGCGAGGTTCCCTTCTTGGGGGAGCCGCTGCGGCTCCGAGTGCGCGTCGAGCCCGGGCGCCGGCGCGATCACGTAGCGCGGCGCGGCGGGGAGCTGACGGTCCGCGTCTCCGATCCTGGCCTCGACGCGGTCCGCGCGGCGCTCGAGCGCTGGTATCGCGCTCAGGCGCGGACCGAGGTCGCGAGCCGGCTCGACGCCGCCGTCGCTCGCGTCGGTCAGTCCTACGCCAGCCTTCAGATCCGCGGCCAGCGCAGCCGCTGGGCGAGCTGCTCGTCGAAGGGCGGCATGAGCTTCAACTGGCGCCTGCTGCTCGCTCCACCGGAGATCCTCGACTACGTCGTCGAGCACGAGGTCGCCCACCTCGAGATCCACGACCACTCCCAGCGCTTCTGGGACCTGCTCGCGTCGCGGCGTCCCGGTTACAGGGACGAGGAGCGCTGGCTGCGCGACAACGGCGCCACCCTGCGGCTGTAGCGAAGTCTGTTTGAGGGGCAATTGCCTGGGTACACCTCGGGAGGAGAGAGCGGCAAAAGAGGAGCTCGTCATGAACGTTGCGCGCCTTGCGGCGATTCTGATCGCCGGCCTACTACTCGCGCTCGCCGGTTGCGGCGATGACGACGACGGTGGCGGCGGAGGCGGGTCCTCGGATTCTCAGGCCGTGAGCGAGTCGCGAGCCCAGGGCGACGTCACGTGGTGCATTGGCAAGGACACCACCGGCGCGTTCAGCACGGTCGTCGACAACTTCAACAAGGCGAATCCCGACGCCAACGTGGAGCTGCTCGAGCTGCCGGAGTCGGCCGACGATCAGCGGCGGCTCCAGATCCAGCGGCTGCGCGCCGAGTCGCCGCAGTGCGACGTGTTGGGCGTGGACGTGATCTGGACGGCGGAGTACGCGGCCCAGAACTGGCTGCTCGACGTCAGCGACGCGATCGAGCGACAGGCCGACGCGTTCATCCCGTCGACGCTCGAGACGGCGAAGTACGAGGACAAGTACTGGGCCTTCCCGTTCAACACCAACGCCGGGTTCATCTACTGGCGCACGGGTCAGGACGGAGGGCCGGAGCCCAAGAGCTGGGAGCAGATGTACCAGCAGGCGGGCGATGCCAGCGGCTTCATCTACCAGGGCGCTCGCTACGAGGGACTGACCGTCAACTTCCTCGAGCTGCTGTACAGCGCCGGTGGGACGGTCGTCGACGAGGGCGGTAGCGAGGCGACGGCTGACAGCGACGAGGTCCGCAACGTGCTCACCTTCATGCGCGACGGGATCGACAGCGGCGACGTGCCGAAGGCGGTCACGACCTACATGGAGGAGGAGTCGCGGCGCGCCTTCGAGGGCGGCCGGGCGACCTACATGCGCAATTGGCCCTACGCCTACGCGCTGGGCAAGGACTCGCAGATCGCGGACAGCTTCGACGTGACGACGTTCCCGCCCTACGAGGGCAATCCCGGCGCGGGCGTTCTCGGTGGCTACAACCTCGCGATCTCGGCCTTCTCCGGGAATCCCGAGGGATCGCTCGCGTTCATCGAGTTCGCCGTCGAGCCCGGCCAGCAGGAGATCCAGGCGACCGAGGCGTCGTTGCCGGCGGTGGTGAGCGAGGTCTACGACATGCCCTCGGTGAAGAAGGCGCTGCCGTTCGCGGGCGCGCTGCGCGACGCCGTCGAGCAGGCACAACCGCGCCCCGTGTCGCCGGTCTACCCGCAGATCAGCGAGGCGATCTACACCAACGTCTACGCCGCGCTGCAGGGCGACAAGTCGCCTGACCAGGCGGCCCAGGACATGAACGCCGACATCCAAGACGCGCTGGAGACCTTCTAGCTAGGGAGCAGGCGATGGAGGCATCGACCGCGAGGCTGGGACGGCGCCGGGCTCGCGGGAAGCGTCGCTACGGCAGCGGCGAGCGGCGGCTCGCGCGGGCGATGCTGGCGCCGTCGCTGATCGTGATGGCGCTGGTCGCCGCCTACCCGATCGGCTACGCGATCTGGCTGTCGCTGAACGAGTACAGCGTGCGCGTCCCGGGGCTGTCGCGCTTCGCGGGCTTCGACAACTACTCCGAGGCGTTCTCCTCGCCGCAGTTCTGGGACGCCGTGACGGTGACGTTCCTCTTCACCGCGATCTCCGTCGGCCTCGAGCTGCTGGTCGGGCTCGGCATGGCGCTGGCGATGCACGAGGCGTTCCGGGGCCGCGCGATCCTGCGCACCGTCGTCCTCATCCCATGGGCGGTCCTGACGGTCGTCAGCGCGATCACCTGGCGGACGATCTTCGAGCCGAACCTCGGCCTCGCGCCGCAGGTCCTCTCGGCGCTCGGTCTGCCGGGCGCCGACGTCGTCTGGCTGGGCGAGACCGGCTGGTCGATGGCCGTGATGGTGCTGGCCGACGTCTGGAAGACGGCCCCCTTCATGGCGCTGCTGCTGCTCGCCGGCCTGCAGGTGATCCCCAACGATGTCTACGACGCCGCGAAGGTCGACGGGGCAACGACGCTGCAGCGCTTCCGGCGCATCACGCTGCCGCTGCTGGCGCCGGCGATCCTCGTCGCGCTGATCTTCCGCACGCTCGACGCGCTGCGGATCTTCGACCTGCCCTACGTGCTCACCCGCGGCGCCAACGACACCACCACGCTGTCGCTGCTGTCCTACCAGGAGCTGACCACGAATCGGCTGATCGGATACGGGTCGGCGCTCTCGGTGCTCACGTTTGCGATCGTGATGGGCGTCTCGTTCCTCTACATCCGATTGGTGGGCGGCAACCTCCGCTCGCTGGTGGCGGACGATTGAGATGATCGCGCCACGCCTACGCTCGCTGCTGCTCTGGATCGCCGTCGCCGCGATCTGCGTGTTCTGCCTGGTGCCGTTCTACTGGCTGATCAACGTCTCGCTGAAGACCGGCACGGATCTCTCTAACGCCGACCTGATCCCTCCGAACCCCTCGCTCGACAACTACTCGTCGATCTTCGAGAACAACGACTTCACCTCGGCGCTGCGCAACAGCGTGATCATCACGACGGTTACGACCGCCCTGGCGCTGGTCTTCGGCTCGTTCGCCGCCTATGCGCTCGCGCGCCTGCGGTTCAAGTTCAAGTTCCTGATCCTCGCCGTCGTGCTGTCGATCTCGACCTTCCCGCCGATCGCGATCGCGGCGCCGATCTTCAAGCTCTGGACCGACATCGGCCTCTACAACACCTACACAGGGCTGATCGTTCCCTACCTGACGTTCGCCCTGCCGCTGGCGATCTACATCCTCGCCTCGTTCTTCAAGGAGATCCCGAAGGAGCTGGAGGAGGCGGCGCTGGTAGACGGCGCGACGCACTTCCAGGCGTTCCGCAAGGTCGTGCTGCCGCTCGCCGCGCCGGGCCTCGTGACGGCGGGCCTGTTGACCGCCTTCTTCGTCTGGAACGAGTTCCTGCTCGCGGTCACGCTGACCAGCTCTCCCTCCGCCTACACGGTGCCCGTCGCCGTCGCGAACTTCACCGGCAGCACCGAGTTCGAGGTTCCGCTCGGCACGATCAGCGCCGCGTCGGTGATCATCACGATCCCGCTCGTCGCGCTCGTGATCATCTTCCAGAAGCGGATCGTCGCCGGCATGACCGCGGGCGCGGTCAAGGGCTGACGGCGGCCGGACGGGTGGACGAGGCGATCGACAGCGTCCTTTCGCCGGCCGGCTGGGCATTTGCCAGTGCGGAAGCGGGCGAGGACGATGCCGGGCGCTTCAACACCCTCTTCGGACGCGATTCGCTGATCTTTGCTTTGCAGGTGCTGCCGTCCCGTCCCGACGTCGCCGTGGCGACGCTGCGCGAGCTGGCCGCGTTGCAGGGGAGGCACGACGACCCGGATACCGACGAGGAGCCCGGCAAGATCCTCCACGAGCGCTGGCTCCGTGCGCCGGGGCGGCTGATCGACATGGTCTGGCCGGTGCGCGAGGGCGGACTGCTCTACTACGGCTCGGCCGACTCGACGTCTTGGTTCCTGGTGCTGCTCGACGCGCTAGGCGACGACCGCCTGACCGAGGAGCTCGAGCCGACCTGGCGCGCGGCGGGGCGGTGGTTGGAGCGGGCGCTGGCGCGCGGTGGCGGACTCGTCCGGCACGGGCCGCGCCGGGCGCCCGGCGGCCTCGCCCAGCAGGGCTGGCGCGATACGACCGATCCGCTCGACCCGGACACGCACGGAGGCGGCATCCTGCGCGAGAACGGCTCGGCGCCAGCGCCGCCACTCGCCGATGCGGACAGCCAGGCAGCCGCCGTGGCGGCTGCTTGCGCGCTTGCCCGCCTCTCAGGCGAACGACACCACCGCCAGCTGGCGGACTCGCTGCGAGCGCGTGTGGCCGCCGCGTTCGCCGCCGAGCCGGGTGGGCTGCCGGAGACGATCGCGATCGAGGGCGACGGCAGCCGTGTTCGCGGCGCCGGGTCCTCACTCGGGTGGCTGCTGTGGGCGGACGCCGCTCCCGCTGGCACGGCGGAGCGGCTCGTCCAGCCCGACTTGCTCACTCCGTGGGGCTTGCGCACACTCTCCGAGAGCCATTCTCGGTTCGATCCCGACGCCTACCACCGCGGCGCGGTCTGGCCGTTCGACTCCTGGCTCGGCTGGGGAGGCCTACGGGCGGCCGGCTGCCACGACGAAGCCGAGCGCGTGCGTGCCGGCGTGCTCGATGCGCTCGACCGCCTCGGTGGCGCTCCCGAGCTCTACGCCGTCGGAGTCGAAGGCCCCACGCCGATCGCGATCGCCAACCGGGTGCAGGCCTGGACCGTCGGCGCGCGCTGGGCCTTCGAGCACGACTGGGACGGCAGACCCCAGCCGTAGTGCTGGTCTACCGCTCCCAGCGGAAGCCGCGGATCGCCAGGAAGATGCCGGCGGCGCCCCAGAGCGCCAGTACCGCCAGCGCCCCGAGCTCGTGCGAGAGGCCCTGGCCGGTAACGATCGCGTCGTAGAAGCCGTCGATCACGTGCTTCAGCGGCAGTGCCTCGGCGACGGCGGCAAGGCCGGCCGGCAGCGAGTCGCTCGAGTAGAAGACGCCGGAGATCATGATCGCCGGCAGGAAGAGCGCGTTGACGTAGGCCGAGGCCGAGTCGAAGTTCGGGATCGCGTGCGACAGGGCGATCCCGAGCGAGCCGAAGGTGATGACGCCGACGATCGTGAAGACGGCCAGCTCGAACCAGTTCTTCGGCCATGCGACGTCGTAGAGGAAGTGGCCGACGATCACGACCAGGCCGACCTGGACGAAGGCGTTGGCGACCGCGTTGCCGAGGAAGCCGGCGAAGTAGGAGCCGGTCGGCATCGGCGTGCCGCGCATCCGCTTGAGGATTCCCTGCTCGCGCAGGAAGGTCAGGTTGTAGGCCATGGCGTTGAAGGTCGTGGCCATCACGCTCATGCCGGCGACGCCAGGGATCAGGACGTCGAGCTCGCTGGGGTCGTCGGCGAACACCGACGCGACCAGCAACAGCAGCGTCAGCGGCAGGATGAAGCTGAAGAAGGCGGCGCTCGGGTTGCGCCAGAAGAGCTTGCGCTCGATCCGGAACTGCTGCCAGGCGAGTGCGGCGCCGCTCACTCGCCCTCCTCCTCGGCGGCCTCGGCGGTCAGCTCGAGGTAAACGTCCTCCAGCGTCGGTCGCGCCACCTCGAGGCCCTCGAGCCGCTCGCCGCGGCCGAGCGCGTCGCCGGTCAGCCGGTGCAGCAGGTCGGTCGGGTCCTCGGTCTGGTGCTCGACGCGCCGGCCGCTGGAGACGTAGGAGACGCGGTAGCCGCCGGAGTCGGGCGTCAGGTCCGACGGCGGCCCCTCGGCTACGACGACGCCGTCCTTGACGATCACGACGCGGTCGGCGAGCTCCTGGGCCTCGTCGAGGTAGTGGGTCGTCAGCAGCACGGTCTTGTCGAGCTCGCGCAGCCGCCGCACGACCTCCCAGGCGTCGCGGCGCGCGGCGGGGTCGAAGCCGGTCGTCGGCTCGTCGAGGAACACCAGCTCGGGGTCGCCGACCAGGGCAAGGGCCAGGTCGAGCCGCCGCTGCTGGCCGCCGGAGAGCTTGCCGGCGCGGACGTCGGCGCTCTTCTCGAGGCCGACGAGCGCGATCGCCTCGCGCGCGTCGAGTGGCTTCGGGTAGGCCTTCGCCATGTGCCCAACGGCCTCGCGGACGGTCAGGCGCGGGTAGAAGCCGCAGCTCTGGAGGACGATCCCGACACGCTGGCGCAGCTCGCGCTCGCGCCGTTCGGGGTCGTGGCCGAGCACGCTGACGTTCCCTCCGGAGCGGCGGCGGTAGCCCTCGAGGATCTCGACAGTCGTCGTCTTGCCGGCCCCGTTGGGACCGAGCAGGCCGAACACCTCGCCGCGCTGGACCTCGAAGGAAAGCCCGCGGACGGCGTCGACGTCGCCATAGCTCTTGCGGAGGTCGGAGACCTCGATCGCCGGTGCGCTCACGGCCGCGCACTCTAGACGGCTGCGCCGCCCCGGCCCTCGCCACCGGCGAAGCGGGCCGCGCCTTCGCGGGCGTCGGCGAAGGTGGCGGGGCCGGACTCGGCCTCGAGCGCGAGGCCGTCGGCGAGTGGAAGGCCGAGGCCGTCGATCGCGGCTCGGCGGTCGGCGAGCATTGTTTGCTGGGGGAAGGCGGCGAGCGCCTCCACCATCTCCAGTGCCCGGTCGAGGGCCGCGCCGCTCGCGACGATCTCGGTCAGCATTCCGATCTCGAGCGCCTCGCCGGCCTCGAGGATGCGGCCGGTCAGGACGATGTCGAGCGCGCGGCCGAGTCCGACGATCCGCGGCAGCCGCTGGGTGCCGCCGTCGATCAGCGGCACGCCGAAGCGGCGCTCGGTGAACCCGAAGCGCGACCCCGCCGCCGCGATCCGCAGGTCGCACCACAGCGCGAGCTCGAGGCCGCCGGCCAGGCACCAGCCCGAGATCGCGGCGATCGTCGGCTTGGAGGGCGTGAGCCGCGTGAAGCCGAGCGGTCCCTCAGGAGAGTCGAGGCGTGGGCCGAGCGTGTCGATCGCCTTGAGGTCGGCCCCGGCGCAGAACGACTCGTCGCCGGCTCCGGTGAGAACCATGACCCGCGCGTCGTCGTCCCGCTCGAAACGGGCGAACGCCTCCTGGAGCAGGTCCGCGGTCGGCCCGTCGACCGCGTTGCGACGCTCCTGGCGGTCGATCGTCACGACCGCCGCCGTGCCGCGCCGCTCGTAGGTCACCTGGTCGGCGTCGAGCCCCATACCCGCTCGCACTCTAGCCCCGAAATAGCAGCGGCCCCGTGCGGGGAAGCCGGGGCCGCGTGCCGTGGGGGAGACTGCACGACGGATAGTCGCGCCTCAGCACGCCCACGGTGTGAACATTTGGGAATCCGGTTCGAGGGCCAAGCCTGGCAAGGAAGCAGGCCCCGCCGGTTTGGCTCTGCCAAATCAAGTGGGCCGATGACGCCGCCAGGCGCCGGCCATCGGGCCGGATTTACCAGCCGACGATGTCGCGGACCTTGGTCCCCTTGCGCTGCTCCTTGCGCTTGTCCAGCGTCGACTGGAGCCAGGAGAGCAGGGTGACCAGCACCGCGAAGAAGACGACCACGCCGAGCGAGAAGAACGTGATGATCTTGTCGTTGGTCTCGCCCAGGAGGCCCTCGCCGTTGTCGTGCGCGAGGGCGGGGACGGCGAGCAGCAGCCAGGCCGAAAGGGCAAGGCTGGCAACGAGGGTGATTCGAGCCTTCATTCGGCGCGCGAGTTTACCGGCTGGGGCGGCGCCCGGCCTTCTCACTAGGGTTCTGCGGCCGTGTCGCTGATCGAGGCCATAGTGCTGGGCATCCTGCAGGGGCTCACCGAGTTCCTGCCGATCTCCTCCAGCGCCCACCAGCTGATCGTCCCGGCGATGCTCGGCTGGGAGGACCCGGGGGCGGCGTTCACCGCCGTGACGCAGCTGGGCACCGAGGCGGCGGTGCTCATCTACTTCCGCAACGACATCTGGTCGATCGCGACGGTGTGGCTGCGCTCGCTCTACCGGCCGGTGCTGCGCTCGACCGTGCACGCGCGGATGGGCTGGTATCTGATCGTCGCGACGATCCCGATCGGCCTGCTCGGCCTGACGTTCGAGACCCAGATCGAGAACGGCGCGCGCGACCTGTATTTGGTCGGGACGGTGCTGATCGTCTTCGGCCTGGTGCTCGGCTACGCCGATCGAGTCGGCACCCACGAGCGCGAGCTGGGCCAGATCTCGACGCGCGACGGCATCCTGATCGGCCTGGCGCAGTCGCTGGCGCTGATCCCCGGCGTGTCGCGCTCGGGCGCGACGATGAGCGCGGGCCTGCTGCTGGGCCTCGACCGCACGGCCGCGGCGCGCTTCTCGTTCCTGCTGGCGATCCCGGCGGTCGTGCTGAGCGGCCTGTTCCAGCTCGCGAGCGTCCTGTCGGGCGAGGAGGGCAACGGCGAGCCGCTCGGCTACATCCTGCTGGCGACTGTGATCGCGTTCTTCGTCGGCTACGCGGCGATCGCCTGGCTGCTGCGCTACCTGACGACCCACTCGGTGCGGCTGTTCGTCGGCTACCGGGTGGTGCTCGGCGTCCTGGTGCTGGCGCTGACGGCCACCGGCGCGATCCAGTCGCCGGGCTAGGATCGGGGCCGTGAGCCTGTTCTGGAAGTTCGGCCTGATCGCGCTGGTGGCGCTGCTGCTGACCGGGCTGCCAGGCGGCGACAACGCGCTCAACCTGCTGCTCACCGCCCTCTCGATCGCCTTCTTCACGGCGATCGCGATGCTTGGCTACCGCCTGTTCCGTCAGTTCCGGATGGATCTGGAGGGGCTGCCGGACGCCAATCGGGCGGTGCTCTACGGCTCGATCGGGCTGGCGTTCCTGACCTTCTGCGCGACCAACAGGCTGTTCGACGTCGGCGGCGCCGGTGTCGTGGTCTGGCTCGCGCTGCTCGGCGCCTGCTCGTATGGGGTCTACTGGGTCTGGACTCAGTACCGCGCGTACGACTGAGTGAGCGTCCGCGAGAACATCGACGCCGCGACCGAGTACCTCCACGACGAGACGACCGGCGGGGTCGTCCTGCTCGTCGCCACCGCGGTGGCGCTGGTCTGGGCGAACCTCGGCGGCAGCTACCTGTCCTTCTGGCATACGGAGCTGACTCTCGGTGTCGGCTCGCTGTCGATCACCGAGGACCTCCAGCACTGGGTCAACGACGGGCTGATGGCGTTGTTCTTCTTCGTCGTCGCGCTCGAGGTCAAGCGCGAGTTCGTGACGGGCGACCTGCGCGACCGCCGGACCGCGACGGTTCCGGTGCTCGCCGCGCTTGGCGGGGCGGCGCTGCCGGCGATCATCTTCGCGCTGCTGACGCTCGGTGGCGAGGGCGCGAGCGGCTGGGCGATCCCGACGGCGACCGACATCGCGTTCGCCGTCGGCGTGCTGGCGCTGCTGGGCGACCGCATCCCGGCGGGAGTGAAGCTGCTGCTGTTGACGATCGCCGTCGTCGACGACGTGGTCGCGATCGCGGTGATCGCGATCTTCTACAGCTCGGGGATCTCGCTGGCCTGGCTGGCGGCCGTCGTGGCGGGCCTGGCGGCGATCGTCGCGATGCGGGCGCTGGGAGTGCGGCGGGTGATCGCCTATGTGCCGCTCGGCATCTTCGTCTGGGTCGCGATGCTGGAGTCGGGTGTCCACGCGACGATCGCCGGGGTCGCGGTCGGGCTGCTGATGCCAGCCCGTCCGATCGACGGCCGCCAGGTGCTCGAGGAGGTCGAGGATCGGCTGCACCCGTTCAGCAGCTTCCTGGTCATCCCGCTGTTCGCGCTGGCGAACGCCGGCATCGTGCTCGACAGCTCGACGATCTCGGCCGCCGCGGAGAGCCGGATCGCCTGGGCGATCGCGATCGGCCTGGTGCTCGGCAAGCTGCTCGGGATCGCCGGCACGATCCTGCTCGTCGCTCGGCTCGGGATCGGCAAGCTTCCAGAGGGTGTGCGTGCCCAGCACGTCTGGGGGATCGCCGCGCTCGGCGGAATCGGCTTCACCGTCTCGCTGTTCATCGCGCAGCTGGCGTACAGCGACCCGCTGACGATCGACACCGCCAAGTTCGGCATCTTCGCCGGCTCGATCGCCAGCGCCGTGCTCGGCGTGGCGATCCTGCTCAAGGGGCGTCGAGCTGTAACACGCACGTAGCAGTGCTGTAACAGAGCGGGGTTTTCCCGTCTCACGGCCGCTGAGACGGTCGGTGGCATGAGCTTTCTACGCCGCCTCGGGCGGTCCGAACAGGGGCAGTCGAGCGTCGAGCTGGTGGCCGCGTTGCCGTTCGTCTTGCTGGTGGGCGCGCTCGTCTGGCAGTGCGCGCTCGCCGGTCATACGGCGTGGCTCGCGGCCCATGCCGCGCGCGCCGGGGCACGGGCGGAGGTGGTCGACGGTGACGTGAAGGCGGCCGTCCGCTCCGTGCTGCCGGCGGGGCTGGAGCCCGGTCTCGAGGTCGAGCGTCGCGACGGGCGGGTGGCGGTCAGCGTGGAGCTGCCGCTGCTGCTGCACCGCTGGCGGCTGCCGGTGGCGGTCGGGGCGACGGCGTCGCTCGGGGACGGGTCGTGAACGGCGATCTGGGCTCTGAGCGCGGGCAGGCTCTGGTCGAGGTGGTGGCGGCGCTGCCGGTGCTGCTGGTGGTCGGGCTGGTCTTGATGCAGTTGCTGGCCGTCGGCTACTCGGCCGTGCTGGCGGGCACCGCCGCCGAGGCAGGCGCGCTCGCGCTGGCGGGTGGGGGAGACGCGCGGGCGGCCGTGAAGCACGCGCTGCCGGGCTGGTCGCAAGCACAGGCTCGGGTTGAAGTGAGCGGCGGGACGGTGGGCGTGCGGCTGCGCCCGCCGTCGCCGCTGAAGCTCGTCGCGCGCAAGCTCGAGGTCCGCGCCGAGGCGGCGGTGGAGCTGCCATGAGGGGCGGACTGCTGTCGACGGTCGCCGATTTCCTCGTCGAGCCGCTGGAGCCGGCGAGCGCCGAGGCCGACCGGGCCTGGAAACGGATGGCGCGACCCGTGGTCGCCGTGGCGGGACTGGCGCCGCGCTGCGGGACCACGACCGTGGCGCGGGCGCTGGCGGCCGAGCTGGCGCTGCGCGACGACGGCGGAGCGGCGATCGTCAGCACCGAGACCGTTGCCGGCGGTGGGATCCCGCTGGGGACGCCAGCGGCCGGGCGCCTTGGCCGGGCGGTCCAGCGTTCGCTGCCGTCGCAGACGCGCGCGGTCGGGCGGATCTGCCTGACGGTCGCCGGTCCCGACCACGCGGCGTTCGTCGATGCCGCCCGCGATCTCGCCCCGCTGGTTCTCGATGTGGCCGACGCGGCGGGGACGTCGGTCGCCGCGTCGCTCGTCGACGCCGTGGTCCTCGTCGCGGGTCCCGGGACGGAGCCGGCGCTCGCCTCCGTTCTCGCAGAGTCCCTGTGCCGCGTCGGTCCCGAGCCGGTCGTCGTCCTGAATCGCGACCGCGACGCCGACGAGCGCTGGGACGCCCGCTGCGCCCTGCGCCTGCCCGACGCCCGGATGGGCGCGCAGCTCGCGCTCGCCGGTCGTGAGGCCCGCGGTGAGCTGGGCCGCCGCGTCGCCCAGCTCGCCGACCTCGTGGCGGTCGCGCCGTGAGGAGCGAGCGCGGCCAGGCGCTGTTGCTGATGCTCGGCGTCGTCGCGGCGGCGCTCGTCGGGACGCTCGTCCTCGTCGCCTTCGGTCAGGCGCTCGGCGGCAAGTCCCGCCACCAGCGCGCCGCCGACCTGGCGGCCGTCTCGGCCGCGCACCGCATGAGCGACGATTACTTCCGGCTGTTCGAGCCGGTCACGCTCCCGAACGGCCTGCCGAATCCGCACCACCTGTCGACGCTCGAGTACCTCGCTCGCGCCCGCTCGGCGGCGGTCCGCGCCGGCGAGCGCAACGGCGTCCGGCTCGGACTGACCGACGTCACGTTTCCGGGCGGAGGCTTCGCGCCGACACGGGTCCGGGTGCGGACACGCGGGACGGTCGACGTCCGGGTCAAGGATGGGGCGCGCAAACGGCGCGTCGCGGTCGAGGCGAGCGCCACCGCCGAGCTGGCGCCACTAGGTGGCGGAGCCGCGATGCCGACGATGGCGAGCGGTGGCGGCTACTCGGGTCCGCTGGCCTACCGAGGTGGGAAGCCGATGAGGCCCGATGTGGCGATGGCCTTCGACCGCATGGCGGCGGCCGCGCTCTCTGACGGCCTCTCTCTGATCGTGGTCAGCGGCTTCCGTTCCGACGCCGAGCAAGCGGCCCTGTTCGCCGCGAACCCAGATCCCCGCTGGGTTGCCCCACCCGGCAAGAGTCTTCACCGCCTCGGAACCGAGCTGGACCTGGGGCCGAATGCCGCCTACGGATGGCTCGCGGCGAACGCCCAGCGCTTCGGGTTCGTGCAGAGGTACAGCTGGGAGCCCTGGCACTACGGCTACGTTCGCGCGGCCGGCTCCGCCTCGGTCGGCTACGGCGCCAAGATCCGCGACGGCCGCTCCGCGATCCCGTCGTTCGTCCCGCCCCAGTTCGCCGACGCCATCTCGCGGGCCTCCCAGCGCTGGAACGTCGGTGCCGCCGTTCTCTCGGCCCAGCTCTACGCAGAGTCCAACTTCAACCCTTTCGCGAGCTCACCGGCGGGCGCCCAGGGAATCGCCCAGTTCATGCCGGGGACGGCGGCCAGCTACGGCCTCTCCAACCCCTTCGATCCCAAGGCCGCGATCGATGCCCAGGCCCACCTGATGCACGACCTGCTGCGCCAGTTCGCCTCCGTCCCGCTCGCCCTCGCCGCCTACAACGCCGGCCCGGCGCCCGTCGCCGCCTGCGGCTGCATTCCCGACTACCCCGAGACCCAGGCCTACGTCGCCAAGATACTCGGCCTCCTCGACGGCGCCGGCGACCTCACCAGCGCCGCCTTCGAGGTGCGGCTGGTGGAGTGACTATCGACTGACGCGGAGCAGCTTGGTCGCTGTCCCGCGGTTGCCCTCGAGATCGGTGGCGTGCACCCGCAGGCGGGCGAGGAATCGGTGTCGTCCGCTGAGCGCCCGGTGTCGCGGTTTGAGCCGGACGACGTGCGAGCCGTCGGCTGCCGCAAGGCTCTTCTTCGCCACGGTCACGTAACGGCGAGGGCTATCGCCCGCGCGGCGTAGGCGGACGAGGACCTCGATCTTCAGAGCGCTGCGCTCGCTTGGCCGCACGCGGAAGGCGAAGCCGTTCATGAAGTCGTCGTAGCCGAGCCTGTTGCGACGGTCGATGGTCAGCGTGGGAGGCGTGCGGTCGGGTGGCGGGGCAGCGCAGGTGAGCGCGTACGGGCAGTCGGGCTGGGGTGGGCCCGCGGTCGCGCTGGCCGGCCCGGCGAGAGGGGGGTCGGGCAGTGACGGATCGAGCGGCGACGGCACGACCGACCGCCGTGTCACCGGTTGGCAGGCGGCGTGCTCCAGGTCGCCGTGGGCCATGGCGCACCAGGTGTGCCAGGCGATTCGCTTGCCGCGGTCGACGTTCAGCAGGCCGGTATCCCAAGCGGCTTGGGGGTTTCCGCGCATGTGGTAGTAGTGGATCCGCTCGACTTGGGGCAGCTCCGCCAGGATCGTCGCGAGCCACCAGACCGTGTCGTTCTGGGACGTCTCGGAGGCCTCGATTCCGCGCTGGCTCCTGCCGAAGGCGCCGACCTCGGTGACCCAGACGCTCGCTCCCGGTGGCGCTAGGCCGATGATGTCGAGCGTCGTGCTGGTGGTCTCGTTGTACGCCCCCGCGTACGGGTGGATGGCGACATGGTCGCCCCAGCCGCCGCCGGCGTTCTCGTACGGGTTGACGTAGTTGGCGATCGTCCCCAGGTCGGCGCGGTCGACGAAGTCGGGGGAGGTGGTCGCCGCCGTCGGGTCCCAGGTGGCGACCGCGTCCTCCAGACCCGCGTAGTACCCCGCCAGCAGTTGCGCTCCCGACACCCCCGGCAGCCACGTCTCACCGCGATTGGGCTCGTTGGCGGGTCCCCAGACGTCGACGTCGTCGGCGAGCAGGCGCACGACCTCGCTGACGTGCTCGGTGTAGCCCTCCGCGGTGGGCTTGACGCCGTAGACGGGGTCGGTATCGGAGCCCACGCTCCGCTTGAACGTCACGACGATCTGCTCTACGCCTTGGGCTCTGGCGCGAGCGATGATTCCCCGCGCTCGGTCGAGGTGCCATGGAAGGTCGGCCGCGTTCCAGATCATCTGGAAGCGAAAGGCCTTCGGCCCGAGGGCGGCGAACTCGTCCTCCAGCGACGGGAGATAGCCCGGGTCGTCCCACTCCCAGTCGTCGTCGGCGACCGCGAATCCCCAGCCGTCATGGGCGGCGGCGCCAAAGGCGGGGGTCGCGGCGATCAGCATCACCGTCAGGACGGTGATCGCGAACGCGCTGACTTTGGCGCGTGCATGCACCCCCTCCAAGATAGGCGTTGCCACTACGCTCAGTGACATGTGCCGAAACATCCGAACCCTGCATAACTTCGAGCCACCCGCGAGCGAGGACGAGGTCCAGGACGCGGCGTTGCAGTACGTCCGCAAGATCAGCGGCTCGACCAAGCCGTCGAAGGCCAATCAGGAGGCGTTCGATCGTGCGGTCGAGGAGGTCACCGCGGCCACGCGGACGCTGCTCGACGGACTGGTGAGCAACGCCCCGCCGAAGGACCGCGACGAGGAGGCCGCGAAGCGTCGCGAGCGCTTCGCCCGCCGTTCCGCCGCCTGATATGGCGCTGGCGACCGTCGACGGAATCGAGGGGCTGCGCGGGCTGATCGGCAAGCCGGTCGGTCCCAGCGAGTGGCGCGAGGTGACGCAGCCGATGATCGACTCGTTCGCCGAGCTGTCGGGCGACGACCAGTGGATCCACGTCGACGTCGAGCGCGCCGCCCGCGAGAGCCCGTTCGGCACCACGATCTCGCACGGCAACCTGACGCTGTCGATGATCGACGGCTTCCGGCTCGCGCTGATCGAGTCGACCGGTTTCAAGCTCGGCGTCAACTACGGCTGGAACAAGGTCCGCTTCCCGGCGCCCGTCCCGGTCGGGTCGCGTGTCCGCGCCAGCGCCGAGGTCGTCTCGGTCGACGATGTCGGCGGCGGCTGGTTCCAGGTCGTGACCCGCTTCACGCTCGAGGTCGAGGGCTCCGAGAAGCCCTGCTGCGTCGCCGAGTCCGTCGGCCGCGCGCTCGTCTAGCCGCCCGTCGCCCGACCAAAGCCCCCGTCGGGCCGCTGGTGGTCTGTTACATTCACCGCGCGGAGTGGCGGCGCCTGACGGCATGGCTAGCCGCGCCTACACCGCCCCCCAATCACCCAGCGCCGCGGACGGCCGCTCGCCAGCTGCCGTCTTGGTCGCCCTGCTGATCGGGGCGTTCTCCTTCTCGCTGTTGCACACGATGGTCGCGCCGGCCCTGCCGGCGATCGCGGAGGCGTTCGGCACTACGGGCCCGTCGGCGGCATGGGCGCTGTCCGGCTATCTGCTGTCCGCCGCCGTCTGCGCGCCGCTGGTCGGCAAGCTCGGCGATCTCCACGGCAGGCGGCGGGTGCTGACGGCCGTGCTCGTCGTCTTCGGGCTCGGCTCGGTGATCTGCGCGCTTGCCGGCTCGATCGAGGTGCTGATCGGCGGGAGAGTGGTCCAGGGAGTCGCCGGAGGGGTCTTCGCGCTTGCCTTCGGGATCGTCAACGACACCTTCCCCGCTGAGCGCAAGGCGGTGGCGATCGGGCTGCTGTCGGCGACCTTCGGTATCGGCGGCGGCATGGGCCTTCCGCTAGCGGGAGCGATCCTCGACCATGGCGAGCTGGCCTGGCTCTTTCTCGTCGGGCTGATCGCCCTGCCGGCGGCCGCCGCGGTCTGGTGGGTCGTGCCGAACGACCCGCCGCGCGGGCGGGCCACGCTCGACTGGGGTGGAGCCGCCGTGCTGTCGCTCGGGCTGGTCGCCGTGCTGCTGGCGATCTCCAAGGCGAGCGCGTGGGGCTGGGGCGCCGCGCCGACGGTCGGGCTGATGCTTGCGGGCGTGGGGACGCTGCTGGCCTTCGCCGTCCTCGAAGGGCGCGTGCGGGAGCCGTTGGTCGACATGCGGATGCTGGGGGAGCGGTCGATGCTCGCGACCAACGGCGCGAGCTTCTTCGTCGGCGTGGCGATGTTCGGGTCGTTCATCCTGATTCCGCAGTACTCCCACGTCGCCGTCGACGGAGGTCACGGGCTGGGCCTGTCGATGGTCGGAGCCGGGTTGGTGATGCTGCCGAGTGCCGTGGCGATGCTCGTCTGTGGACCGGTCGCCGGAGCGCTCGCGAATCGCTACGGCGGGCGCGCGGTGCTGGCCTTGGGGGCGCTGCTGGTCGCCGTGGCGTTCGGCTCGCTCGCCGCGGCCCACGACGGCGTCGGCGACGTGGTCTTCGCGGGAGTGCTGATCGGCGGCGGGATCTCGTTCGCCTGGACGTCGATGGCGAATCTGATCGTTGCCGGGGTGGACGCCCGCGACATAGGCATCGCCACCGGCCTGAACACGGTCGCGCGCGCCGTCGGGGGCGCTTTCTCGGCCGCGCTCGTCGCGACGCTGCTGGCCGCCGCGACGGTCGAGGGGACCGCGACGCCGGCCGAGAGCGCCTACGTCGCGGCATTCCTGGTGATGGCCGCCGCCGGGCTCGTCGCGGCCGGTTTCGCCCTTGCGATTCCCCGGATTCCCGCTTTGGAAGCGGGAATCGAAGAGTCGACAGCGCCAGCCAGTTGGCCTGCTTGACAGGGATAACCCCCTCTGTATTATACCGCTCGTTCGGTATATCGCCGGTCCTCACAAGGAGAGTCACAGAGTGAGCTTGCTCGCACGTCCCCACACCATTCGGAACTTCGTCGCGCTTGTCGTAGCAGTGCTGGCGCTGTTCATCGCGGCCTGCGGCGGGGACGACAGTCCAGCCGGCGACAGCCAGGGATCAGGTGACGGCGCAAGCGCCGGCACCGGCCTCGAGGAGGCTCAGCGCCTGGTCGACGACTTCTCCGGGCCGGCCGTGTTCGACCCGGGCGGCGAGCCGATCGACGTCGCCGAGTTGCGCGGCAAGACCAACCCCATCCACTTGATCTCGCCGACGCTCGGCATCCCCTTCGTACAGGTCGTCGTCGAGGCGTTTGAGGACGCCGGCAAGACCGCCGGCGTCGAGGGCGTGGTCTTCGACGGGCAGAACGACATCTCCGAGATGCAGCGCGGCATCGAGCAGGCGATCCAGCAGAAGGCCGGCGCGATCGTGCTGTTCTCGCTCGACCCGAAGGCGTTCGCCGGACCGCTGGAGAAGGCCCAGGAGGCCGGCATCCCGGTCGTCAGCGCCAACAACGGCGACCCTGACGACCCGCTCGATCCGGGCACCAACGCCAACGCGACCTACAGCTACACCGAGGCCGGCGAGGTGATGGCCGCGTACGCCGCCGTCCGTGACAAGTGCGACGTCAACGCCCACGTCATCACGGTCTCGGAGTACCGCTCGACCAAGAACGTCGCCGCCGGCTTCAAGGACGCGCTCGGGCAGTTCTGCCCGGACGCCGAGGTGGCCGAGTCCGACGCCCGCGTCGCGACGCTGAACACCGAGATCCCGAGCCTCACCAAGACGCTGATCAGCCGCAACCCCGAGCTGAACTGGTTCGCGCCGTCGATCGACGTGATCGGCAACTTCATCGCGCCCGCCATCCGCCAACTCGGCAAGCAGGACGACATCCACATCGTCTCCGAGAACGGCGCGCTGGACCCGAACCTGCGCTGGATCAAGAAGGGCGACGTTCAGCTGGGCAGCGTCGGCCAGAACAACAAGGGCCTCGGCTGGGCCTTCTACGACCAGGGCCTGCGCCTGGCAGCCGGCGCGGAGCCGTCCGAGCAGAACATCCCGCAGAAGCTGTTCACCTACGAGAACCTCAAGGACATCCCCGCGAGCGCGCTCGAGGACCAGGACGAACTCTGGGACGTGATCACCAAGGGCGGCAAGTCGACCGCCTACGAGGACGCCTACCGACGTCAGTGGAGCATGCCGGAGGTGACCCAGTGAACCGCGTTGGCGCAGACGTCGGCGGAACGTTCACCGACCTCGTCTACTGGAACGCGGAGCAGAAGCGGATCGAGGTCCACAAGCTGCCGTCGTCGCCGTCCAACCCGGCGGAGGCGCTGCTGGCGGGCCTGCGCGAGATCTGTGAGATGCACGACGTCGAGGTCTCCGACATCGACCAGCTGCTTCACGGGACGACCGTCGGTACGAACATCGTGCTCGAGAAGAACGGCAGCGAGGTGGGCTTCATCACCACCGAGGGCTACCGGGACGTGCTCTACATCGGCCGTCACCGCCGCCCGTTCACGTTCTCGATCCAGCAGGACCTGCCCTGGCGGGAGCCCTCGCTGGCGTCGCGTGCCAACCGGCGCGTGGTCCCGGAGAAGATCGACGCGCCGAGCGGCGACGTCCTCGTGCCGCTCGACGAGGAGAAGGTCCGCCAGACTGTCCGCGAGCTGAAGGCCGACGGGGTCGACGCGATCACCGTCGGCTTCCTCTTCGCCTTCCTCAACTCCGACCACGAGAAGCGCGCCGCCGAGATCGTCCGTGAGGAGTTCCCGGAGGCGTACCTGTCGGTCAGCCACGAGGTGGTGCCGCTGCACCGCGAGTACGAGCGGTTCTCGACGGCCTGCCTCAACGCGTACATCGGCCCCAAGACCGGCCGCTACCTCGACAACCTGCGCGAGGCGCTGGCCACGGACGCGCCGGAGCTGGACATCGGCCTGATGACCTCCAGCGGCGGCGTCGTGAGCGTCCCCGACGCCAGCGCCAAGCCGGTCTCGCTGCTTATGTCGGGCCCGGTCGCCGGAATCATCGGCGGGGTCTGGATCGGGCGCCAGACGGGGCATCCGAACGTGATCACCCTCGACGTCGGCGGCACCTCCGCCGACATCGGCGTCGCGCCCGGCGGGGAGCTGCGGATGCGCAGGCTCTACGACACGGCGATCGGCGGCTACGACGTGATGCTGCCGATGGTCGACATGGACGCGATCGGCGCCGGCGGCGGCTCGATCGCCCGTGTCGACTCGGGCGGCCTCCTACAGGTCGGGCCGAGCAGCGCGGGCGCGATCCCGGGCCCGGCGAGCTACGGCAAGGGCGGGGTCGAGGCGACCGCGACCGACGCACAGGTGGTGCTCGGCCGCCTCCGTCCCCAGGGCCTGCTCGATGGGCGGATGTCGATCGACGTCGAGGCCGCGGAGAAGGCCTTCGACGACCACATCGTCGGCCGTGTCGGCGACCGCGACCGCGACGACGCGGCGATGGCGGCGCTCAAGATCCTCACGCACAACATGGTGCGGGCGATCGAGCTGAACAGCGTCCGCAAGGGCTTCGACCCGCGCGACTTCAGCCTCGTCGCCTTCGGAGGAGCCGGCCCGCTGTGGGCCGCGGAGATCGCCCGTGAGCTGTCGATCCCGTCGGTGGTCGTGCCGGGCCAGCCGGGAGTGACCTCGGCGCTCGGCCTGCTCGCCGCGGACCTCAAGTACGAGTACTCGCGCACCGTCATGGTCGACGTTCCCTCCGCCAACCCGGCGGACCTCCAGGCGGTGTTCGCCGAGCTGGAGGAGCAGGCGCGCGAGTCGCTGGCGCAGGCCGGCGTCGACGAGAGCGAGATGATCCTGCAGCGCCACGCCGACTGCCGCTACGTCGGGCAGGCCTACGAGCTGCTCGTCCCGGCTCCGTCGGGCGAGTTCGACGACGCGGCTATCGCGCAACTCGAGGAGTCGTTCCACGACGCGCACGAGCGGGAGTACTTCTGGCGCTTCGGCAGCGAGAAGCCGGTCCAGATCGTCCACCTGCGGGTTTACGGGATCGGGCTCATGCCCGACCTGGAGCTCAACCAGATCGAGGCCGGCGGCGAGACGCCCCCGGACGATGCGGTCATCGAGCGCGCCCCGGTGGCGTTCGAGGTCGGCGGAGTCACGGAGCGGCTGGACACGGCCTTCTACGACGGGTCCAAGCTGCTCGCGGGCAACGTCGTGACAGGCCCGGCGATCATCGACCACCAGACCGCGACGACCGTGTTGCCACCCGACCTGAGAGCGGAAGTGGATCAGTACGGCAACGTCATCATCGATTGCACGGAGGCCCAGAATGTCTGACGGTTCGACTGCTCCAGCGCGTCCGAAGTCGCGCGCCGAGGCGGCCCACGGTGGCCACGGCACCGTCGATCCCGTGACGCTCGCGGTGATCGGCGGGGCGTTCGTCGCCGCCGGCCACGAGATGGGCCACGCGATCAAGCGGCTGGCCTTCTCGCCCGGCGCGCAGCAGGTCGAGGACATCGGCGGCGGCCTGTTCACGGTCGCCGGCGAGGAGATCTGCGAGAGCGACACCAGCCCGATGCACATCGGCTCGATCCCCGCCTACATCCAGGGCTTCATGCGGCGGCTCGAGGGCGACGTCAACGAGGGCGACGTCATCATCCACAACAACCCCTACGAGGGTGCCTCGCATGCGCCCGACCTGCTCGTCGCCGTCCCGATCTTCTGGGAGGGCGAGCAGGTGGCGTGGTCGGCGGCGACGACCCACCTGACCGATGTCGGCGGCGTCTTCCCGGGCATCGCGATCGACGTCTTCGACGTCTTCGCCGAGGCCAAGATCTACGACTCGCTCAAGCTCTACGACCGCGGTGTCCGCAACGAGATGCTCTGGCGGTTCTTCCTCGACAACACGCGCACCCCGACCTACGTCGAGGGCGACACCGAGGCGATGATCGCGACCTGTCGGCTCGGCGAGCGGCGGATGCACGAGCTACTGGAGAAGTACGGCAAGGACACCGTGATGCCGGCGATCGGCGAGTGGCTCGACTACAGCGAGCGGATGATGCGCGCCGAGATCGAGAAGATCCCCGACGGCAGCTGGGAGGCCGAGGGCTACCTCGACGACGACGGGCGCAACCGTGACAAGCCGCTCAAGGTCAAGGCCAAGGTCACGATCGAGGGCTCGAACGTCACCTGCGACCTGACAGGCAGCGAGGAGAACTCGCTGACGGGCTTCAACTGCCCGTTCGGGGGCTCGACGGTTCCGGGCTTCTACACGATCGTGCGCTCGATCTTCCTCGACCAGGCGGTCTTCGCCGACCAGGGGATCCCGCAGAACCACGGCCTCTTCCGGCCCGTGACGGTGATCGCGCCGGTGGGCACGATCTTCAACCCCGCGTTCCCGCGCTCGGCGGGCCCGCGCGCCTGCCTGGTCTGCACGGCGGGCGACACGGCGATGAAGGCGCTGGCCCAGGTCGTGCCGGACAAGATCTCAGCCGGCACGAGCACGCTCTCGGTGGCGGTGTATGCCGGCTTCGACGAGGAGAAGCAGGAGTACTGGAGCCACTACGACATCATCGAGGGCAGCTACGGAGGCCGGCAGGGCAAGGACGGCCTCGACGCCGTCGACACGCTGGTCATCAACTCGCGCAACGTCCCGATCGAGGAGCTCGACATGCTCTTCCCGATCCGCACCGAGCGCTACGAGCTGCGTCCAGATCCGCCGGCCGCGGGCCAGTGGCGCGGCGGCGTGGCGAGTGTCCGCGAGAGCCGGTTCCTCGTCGACACCGTCATGACCAGCGAGGCCGAGGGCACCTACGAGGCGCCCTGGGGGATCTTCGGCGGCAGCGACGGAACGCCGCTGCGGGTCACCAAGTTCGGCGCCGACGGCGACGTCGAGGAGCTGCCCTCGAAGGTCACCAACCACCCGATGGAGGCCGGCAGCACGATCCGCTGGGAGCAGGCGTCCGGCGGTGGCTTCGGCGACCCGCTCGAGCGTGACCCCGAGGCGGTCCTGACCGACCTCCGCGACGAGTTCATCACGCTCGAGATCGCGTCCGAGCAGTACGGAGTCGTGATCGATCCCCAGGCGATGACCGTCGACGTCGATGCGACGGCGAAGCTGCGCGCGGACCGACGTGGCTGACCTGGCCGACCAGCCGGCCACCGCCCGCCGCAGCGCGGGCTGGTGGGCCGGCGAGGTGCTCTACCGGTTCGGCGTTCCCGCGCTGCTGGTGGTCCTGGTGGTGGTCTTCTCGCTGGTGGCGCCGAGCCAGTTCTTCACGGTCACCAACCTGCAGAACATCCTCGGTACGCAGGCGATCCTGCTGATGCTGGCGCTCGGGTTGACGATCCCGCTCGCGGCGGGCGAGTTCGACCTCTCGATCGTCGGCGTGTTCGCGTTCGTCTCGGCGATGTTCGCGCTCGTCACCGTCGACCACAGCTGGCCGGTCGTGCCGGCGCTCCTGTTCGCGCTGGCGCTGGCGGTTGCGATCGGCCTCACCAACGCCTTCTTCATCGTCAAGGTCGGCGTCAACTCGTTCATCACGACGCTCGGCACCGGGACGGCGCTCGGTGGCCTGACGCTGCTCCTGACCGAGTCCAAGACGTTCTCCGGTCTGCCGGAGGTCGTCGTCACCGTCAGCTCGACTCGGCTGCTCGGCCTTCCGCTCACCTTCTACTACGCGATCGGCCTCGCGTTCGCGCTCTGGTACGTGCTGGAGCACACGCCGGTCGGCCGCTGGCTCTACTTCGTCGGCTCCGGCCCCGAGGTCGCGCGACTCAACGGCATCCCAGTCGGGGCCGTGCGCACCGTGGCGCTCGTCGCGAGCTCGCTGATCGCCGCGCTCGCGGGCCTGCTCCAGGGCGGGCTGCTCAACGCGGTCGATCCGTTCTCGGCCCAGTCCTATTTGCTGTCGGCCTTCGCCGGAGCGTTCCTCGGGGCGACGACCATCAAGCCCGGCCGCTTCAACGCCTGGGGGACGGTCGCGGCGATCTACCTGGTGATCACCGGGATCGTCGGCCTCCAGATCACGACCGGGGCCACCGGCTACATCACCGACATCTTCAACGGCACGGTGCTCGTGCTCGCGGTCGCGCTGTCGCTGGTCGTAGGGCGCCGCCGCGCGGCCGCCGGGAGCGCGGCATGACGGCGCCGGCTCAGGCGGCCGCGGCGCCGGGCGCGGACGTGCCGATCCTCTCCGTCAGGGGGATCTCCAAGACGTTCGGCTCGACAGCCGCGCTGAGCGACTTCTCGCTCGACATCGCCCCGGGCACCGTGCACGGGCTGATCGGCCAGAACGGCTGCGGCAAGTCGACGTTCATCAAGATCCTCGGCGGCTTCCACGCGCCGGATCCGGGGGGCAGGCTCGCGGTGCGGGGCGAGGACGTGGAGCTGCCGCTCGGTCCGCGTGGCCCGGCCGCGCTCGGAATCTCGATCCTCCACCAGGACCTCGCGCTCGTCGACACGCTGTCGATCGTCGACAACCTGCGGATCGCCCAGTGGGCGACCGAGCCGCCGCTGCGGCGGCTGCGCTGGCGCGCGGCGCGCGCCGACGCCCGCCGCCTGCTCGCGCGCTTCGAGCTCGATCTGGACATCGACCAGCCCGTCGCCGCGCTGCCGGGCGGCGAGCGCGCGATCCTCGCCATCGCCCGCGCGCTCGACGGGATCGAGGGCGCCCACGGCGCCGGCCTGCTGGTGCTCGACGAGGCGACCGCGGCGCTCCCCGACGACCAGGTCGAGCGCCTCTTCACCGCCGTCCGGCGCGTCGCCGGCGACGGCAGCGCCGTCCTGTTCGTCAGCCATCGGCTCGACGAGATCACCGCCGTCACCGACGCGGTCACGGTGCTGCGCGACGGGCGCGGCGCCGGAACGGTGCCGACCGCGGACCTCACCGAGCGCGAGCTGATCCGCCTGATCGTCGGCCGCGACGTCGAGGAGCTGTCCGGCGGGCGGCTGCAGGCCAGCGCCGCGGCCGAGGTGCTGCGCGTGCGCGGCTTGAACGGCGCGATCCTGCGCGACCTCTCGTTCGAGGTCCGCGCCGGCGAGGTGGTGGGTGTCACGGGACTGCTGGGGATGGGCCAGGACGAGCTGCCCGGCCTGCTCTTCGGCGCGACCAAGGCTGCGAGCGGCTCGATCGAGGTCGACGGGACCGAGCTCGGACAGGCCAGGCCGCGCGACGCGATCCGCGCCGGCGTGGCGCTGGTTCCCGGTCAGCGGATCGGCGAGGGGGCGGTGGCCGAGGCGACCGTGACGGAGAACGTCACCCTCGCGACGCTGGGCGACTACTTCCGTCGCGGCTGGCTCGACGGCGACCGCCAGGTCCGCGACGTCCGCGACCTGACCGAGCGGTACGCCGTCAAGCCGCGTACGCCGCACGCCGTCTTCGGCCAGCTCAGCGGCGGCAACCAGCAGAAGGCCCTGCTCGGCAAGTGGATGGGCCTCGGACCCAAGCTGCTGATCCTCCACGAGCCGGCGCACGGCGTCGATATCGAGGCCCGGCGCGAGATCTTCAACAAGGTGCTGGCGGCGGCCGCCGAGGAGTCGATGGCGGTCCTGATCGTGTCGAGCGAGCACGACGAGCTCGCTCAGGTCGCGAGCCGCGTCCTCGTCCTCTGGGAGGGCGGCCTCCACGTCGAGCTGACCGGCGGTCAGCTGAATGAGCACGCGATCTCGGCGGCTTGCTACGGGCACGGAGGCGACCGACTGCCGGTCGAGGCGACATGACGGCGCAACCGCTGGATCGCCAGACGATCGACGTCGACGGCGACGAGCTGGCCTTCGCGACCGTAGACCTGCGCCCGCCGTGGGCCCCGGACGCGACTCCGATCGTCTTCCTGCACGGCCTCGGGCTGTCGCTCGACGTGTGGCGCCCCTGGATCGCGGCCGTCGCGGCCGACCGGCCCGTGCTCGCCATCGACCTGCGCGGCCACGGCGAGTCGGCCGCCGCGTGGTCGGCCGACGGCTACCCGTTCGAGCGCTTCGTCGACGATCTCGAGCGCGTGCTCGACGCCGCCGGCGTCGACGCCTTCCACTTTGTCGGCGAGTCGTTCGGCGGGACTATCGGCCTCGCCTTCGCCGCGGCGAACCCGGCGCGGGTGCGGTCGGTCACGACCTGCTCGACGGCGTTCGACGGGACGCGGATCGCCAACATCGCGCACTGGCCTGACCTCGTTGCCACCGAGGAGGGCATGACGACCTGGGTCGAGGAGATCGTCAGTGGCCGCCTTGGGCCCGACGTCGATCCGGCGATCGCGGAGTGGCTGGCCGCCCGCCAGCGGAACATCGACCCGCGCGTGGTCACCGGGATCGCCATCTGCCTGATGGGAGTCGACCTCTCCGACGCGGTCGGAAAGCTGCAGGCGCCGCTGCTGGTGATCTCGCCGGAGCGCAGCCCGTTCGTCGATCCGTCGAACGCCGAGGCGCTCGCCGCGGCGGCTCCTCGGGGCGAGCTCGCGTTCGTCTCGGGCGCCTTCCACGGTGTCGTGCTGTCGCACTGGCGGGACTGCGTGGCGCGGCTGCGCCCGTTCCTCGCGCGCGTCGAGGGCAAACCCGCCACGGGCGGGCCGCTCGCCACCGGCCTCGACGGAGACTGGGTCTCGGGCATCGGGTCGCACATCGCGATCGAGGTGCCCGACATTGAGGCCGGCCTGCGGTTCTACCGGGACATCCTCGGTCTCGAGGAGGATTGGCGCCACGCCCTGGAAGGTGGCTTCCTCACAGCCGTGACCGGACTGGAGGACGCGACCGGGGGGGTCGTGCAGCTGCTCTGCCCAGGCGGCAGCCGGATCGAGCTGTGGCTTCATCAGCCGCGCGGCGACGACGACGCCACCACCCGGCGGACAATCGTGGACCCGGGCCTCGACCACGTCTCGTTCGGCGTGCGCGACGTGCGCGAGGTGCACCAGCGGCTGGCGGCGGCGGGGGTCCGGTTCGTCGTCGAGCCGATCGACGTGGAGGACCCGCAGCACCCACTCCACGGCTGGCAGGCGGCTTACTTCGAAGATCCCTGGGGAACCCGGCTGGAGATCGTCGGACCCAGCCCGGGCAGCGGTCTCGCCAGCGGCGCGCACGAGATCGGAACCCGCCGATGAGCGCCGCCAACGGCGGTCGCGCGGACGGACTCGTGGAGCAGCCCGCGGTCAACCCGAGCCGCGTGCTCGCTCACCACGCCGACCGCCGCGGCGGCGCGCTGGCGCTGGCGGGCAACGGGTCGCAGATGACATGGGCGCAGCTCCACGAGCGGGTCAAGACGACGGCCGGCGCGCTCGCCACCGCCGGGGCACGGCGCGGCGACGTGGTCGGCGTGCTGCTGCACAACGACATCCGCTTCGTCGAGCTGATGTACGCCTGCGCCCACATCGGCGCAGTGTTGATGCCGCTCAACTGGCGCCTGGCGGGGCCCGAGCTGAACTACATCGTCAACCACGCACGCACGCGACTGCTGATCAGCGAGCCGGAGCTCGCCGAGTTGGTCGAGGCCGCCGGCGAGCTGTGCTGCGACGGCGTGATCGGCCTCCTCCCGCATGAGGGCTGGACCGAGCTGGACGCGCTGGGCGCGGCGGCCGAGCCGATCGAGGCGCCGGTCGAGGTGGCCGGCGACGACATGGCGAGGCTGATGTACACGTCCGGAACGACGTCGCGACCCAAGGGCGTGATGATCACGTTCGCCAACCTCGAAGCCAAGAACCTCGCGCACACCGTCGAGTTCGGGTTCACCGCCGCGCACCGCAACCTGGTCTGCGGACCGCTCTACCACGTTGGCGGCCTCGACATGGTGACCACGTCGATGCTCCAGGTCGGTGGCGAGAGCCACATCCTGCGTCGCTTCGACGCGGCCCAGGCGCTCGACGCCATCGAGCGGCTGCGGATCACCCACGTCTGGATGGCGCCGGTGATGATCAACTCGGTTCTCGCCGATCCGTCGCTCGGCGAGCGTGACCTGAGTTCGGTGCTGCTGCTCAGCGACGGCGGCGAGAAGATGCCACTGCCGCTGATCGAGCGCGTGCTGGCAGCGTTTCCCAACGCATGGTTCGCCGATGGCTACGGGATGACCGAGACAGTCAGCGGCGACACCTTCCTCGACAAGCGCCTGACGACCCACAAGCTGGGCTCGGTCGGCCGGCCAGTCTGCAACGCGGAGGTCCGGATAGTCGACGAGGACGACCGGCCCGTGCCGCCCAACACGCCCGGCGAGATCGTCATGCGCGGGCCGAAAGTCTGCAAGGGCTACATCTACGACGAGGAGACGACGGCAATTGCGTTGCGCGGAGGCTGGCTGCACACCGGCGACATCGGCATGCTTGACGAAGACGGATACCTGTTCATCGTCGACCGGCTCAAGGACATGATCCTCTCTGGCGGCGAGAACATCGCCTCCTCGGAGGTCGAGCGGGTTCTCTACGAGCACCCCGCGGTCTCCGAGGTCGCCGTCGTCGGGCGGCCCGACGAGCGCTGGGGAGAGGCTCCGGTCGCCTACGTCGTCGCGCGCGGCGAGGCGGTGCCGTCGCCGGACGAGCTGACGGCGTTCTGCCGCGAGCGGCTCTCTGGCTACAAGGTGCCGAAGGGCTTCCGGTTCGTGGACGAGCTGCCGCGCAACCCCTCCGGCAAGGTCCTCAAGCGGGCGCTGCGCGAGCGCGAGCAGGCGGAGGTCGTGGCATGACGGCCGAGGCAATTTCGGACAGGGTCGATTTCGGCCTCGACGGTCGGACGGCGCTCGTGACGGGCGCCGGCCGTGGGATCGGCCGCGCCACCGCGCTCGCGTTAGCGCAGCTCGGCGCCGACGTCGCGCTGGCCGCGCGGACCGCGGATGAGATCGAGTCCGTGGCGGCCGAGGTGGAGGCGCTTGGCCGGCGCGCGCTGCCGATCACCTGCGACGTGACCGATCGAGAGCAGGTCGAGAGCCTCGTCAGCCGGGTCGGCGACGAGCTCGGAGGGCTGCAGATCGTCGTCAACAACGCGGGCGGGGCGCAGTGGATCCGAGCGATCGAGAAGGTCGACCCGGAGCACTTCGACCAGGCGATCGCGCTCAACCTGACCGCCGTCCAGAACGTCATGCGCGCGTGTGCGCCGCTGCTGTTCGAGCGCCCGGCCGAGTCGTCTGTGACCAACGTGGTCTCGATCGCCGCGCGACGCGGGATCGAGAAGATGTCCTACTACTCCGCCGCCAAGGCCGCGGTCGTCGGGCTGAGCCGCGCGGCGGCGCGCGAGTGGGGCCCGCGCGGCGTGCGCGTCAACTGCCTCGGCCCGGGCTGGATCGACACCCAGCTCAGCAGCGGGTTGCGCAACGACGGCGAGTTCTTCGAGTCGAGCATCGAGCAGATCCCGCTGCGCCGCTGGGGCCAGCCGGGCGACATCGCCGCGGCCATCGCCTTCCTCGCGTCGGATGCCGCCGCCTACGTCAACGGCGTGACGCTCTACGTCGACGGCGGGCTGCTCGCATGAGCGACGCCGAGGCGAACGTCCTCTGGGAGCGGCGCGGACAGGTCGCGATCGTCACGCTCAACCGCCCGGAGCTGCGCAACGCCGTCGACGCGGCGACGTCGAGCGCGGTTGCCGCGACGATCCGCCGGCTCGAGGACGATCCCGAGGTGCGCGTCGGGGTGCTGACAGGCGCCGGTAGCGCCTTCTCGGCCGGCGCCGACCTGGGCGCCCTCGACCGCGGCGAGCTCGACGGCATCATCGGAATCGAGGGCGGCTTCTGCGGGATCGTTCGCGGGCGGCGACGCAAGCCGCTGATCGCGGCCGTCAACGGATTCGCGCTCGCCGGCGGATGCGAGCTGGCGCTCGCCTGCGACATCGTGGTCGCCGCCGAGGAGGCCCAGTTCTCGCTGCCCGAGGTCCGGGTCGGCATCATCGCCGGGGCCGGCGGGCTGATCCGCCTGCCGCAGGCGATCGGTCCGAAGAAGGCCCTCGAGCTGATCTTGACCGCCGACCGGATCGGAGCGGCCGAGGCCGAGCGGCTCGGGCTGGTCAACCACTGCGTGCCGCGCGCCGAGGTCCTCGACCGGGCGCTCGAGATCGCCGGCCGGATCGCGGCCAACGCCCCGGTGGCGATCGAGGAGAGCATGGCGATCGTCGCCGCGACGGTCGAGGGGACGGCCGCCGACGGCTGGCGCCAGAACGACTCCTCCTGGGTGCGAGTGCGCGCGACCGAGGACGCCGTCGAGGGGCCGCAGGCCTTCCTCGAGCGCCGCCCGCCGCGCTGGACCGGCATCGGCTGACGCTCCCGTGGCAGTCAGTCGTCGAGCAGCGCGCGGATCGCCTCGGCGATCCGCTCAGGCGACGGCAGCATCTCGGCCTCGAGCGGGGGGCTGTAGGGGACCGGCGTCGGCAGCGCGCCGAGGCGTCGCACCGGGCCGTCGACGTGCCAGAGCACCTGCTCGACCAGTCGCGCGACGATCTCGCCGCCTGGTCCATGACGCTCGACCGCTTCGTGGACGACCAGGCAGCGGCCGGTCCGGCGCACGCTCTCCGCGACGATCGCGAGGTCGCACGGCACGAGCGTGCGGAGGTCGATCAGCTCGACGTTCGCCGCGGCGCCGTCCAGCTCGTCGAGGACGGCACGCGTCTCGGAGACCATCCGGCCCCACGTCACGACCGTCGCTCCTTCGCCTGCGCGCACGATCCGCGGCTGCCCGGCGGGCAGGGCGGGGCGGTCCCACTCGTCGTCGCGGCGCCGGTAGAGGCGCCGGTTCTCGACGTAGCAGACGGGCCCCGGGTCGCGGATCGCCTCGACGAGCAGGTCGTGCGCGTCGCGGGCGTCGGCGGGGCAGAAGACCTTCAGGCCGGGAATGTGGGCCAACACGGCCTCGAGGCTCTGGGAGTGCTGGGCGCCGCCGCTGCGGCCGCCGCCGGTCTGCATCCGGAACACTATCGGCACCGTCACGCCGCCGCCGGTCATGTAGCGGAGCTTCGCCGCCTGGTTGACGATCGGGTCGAGGCAGACCGAGATGAAGTCCATGTACATCACCTCGGCGACGGGGCGCAGCCCGGAGATGGCGGCGCCGGTCGCCGCGCCGAGCACGCCGGCTTCGGCGATCGGCGTGTCCCAGACCCGCTCCGCGCCGAAGCGCTCGTAGAGGCCCTTGGTGACGCCGTAGACGCCGCCGGCCTCGCCGACGTCGACTCCCATCAGGATGACGTCGTCGTCGCGCTCCATCTCGTCGGCGAGCGCCTGGTTGACCGCCTCCATGTAGCGCGGAGTTTCAGACATGATCGAAGACCTCGCTTGCGGTGGGGTAGGGCGCCTCGGCGGCGCGCTTGACTGCGGCGTCGATCTCCTCGGCCACCTGCTCGCCGAGCTGCTCGAGCGCCGCGTCGTGCCGGCTGCCGAGCGCCTTGCGGGCCACCGCCAGCGGGTCGCGCTCGTCCCAGAGGGCACGGTCGTCGTCCTCGCGGTAGGGCTCCGGGTCGCCCTCGTAGTGGCCGCTGAAGCGGAACGTGTGGGCGACGAGGAAGCGGGGCCCGTCGCCCGCGCGGGCAGGCTCGGCGCTGGCGAGCACGGCCGCGCGCACGGCGAGCACGTCGCTGCCGTCGACCTCCTCCGCGGGCATGCCGTAGCTGCGCGCGCGGTCGGCCACGGTCGGTCCCTTCCAGGATCCGGACCGGGTGAACTCGGCATAGCCGTTGTCCTCGCAGACGAACACCACCGGCAGCGACCACGCGACCGCGAGCGTCATCGCTTCGTGGAACGCGCCCGAATGGACGGCGCCCTCGCCGAAGAACGGCATCGCGATCGTGCCGGTACGCCGCACTCGCGCCGCCAGTCCGGCTCCGACCGCCAGCGGGATTCCGCCGCCGACGACCCCGTTCGCGCCGAGGATGCCGAGCGCGGGGTCGGCGATGTGCATCGACCCTCCCTTGCCACGGCAGATTCCCGTGTCGCGGCCGAAGAGCTCCGCCATCATCGCTTCGGGGTCTGCGCCCTTGGCGATGCAGTGGCCGTGGCCGCGATGCGTCGTGGTGATGACGTCGCCGGCGCCGAGGGGTCCACAGGCGCCCGCGGCGACGGCCTCCTGGCCGATCGACACGTGGACGAAGCCGTGGACGTCGCCGGCGCGGAAGTGGCGCGCGACGGCCTCCTCGAAGCGGCGGATGCGCAGCATCGTGCGGTAGCTGTCGAGCAGTTCCTGGGTCTGTGCTTTAGAACGGGCCATAGTCAGAGTGCGAGCAGCAGCGGCCGCTCCAGGCGGTCCCGAAGGTCGGCGAGGAAGGCGGCGGCGTCGGCGCCGTAGACGACCCGGTGGTCGCAGGTCAGGCCGACGGTCATCGTCGGCCGGAAGCGCAGCGCGCCGTCGACCTCGACCGGCGCCCGGACGACGGCGCCGACGGCGAGGATCGCGGCCTGAGGTGGGTTGATGACCGCGGCGAAGCGCGTGATGCCCATCCCGCCGAGGTTCGACACGGTGAAGGTCCCGCCGCCGAGGTCGGCGGGAACGACGGTGCCCTCGCGTACCCGCCCGGCCAGGGCGCGGGTCTCGCGGGCGATCTCGCCGAGCGCCTTGCGGTCGGCGTCGAAGATCGTCGGCACGACGAGCGTCGCCTCGGCCGCGACCGCCATGCCGATGTTGATCCGCGGCCACAACGCGATCCGGTCGCCTTCGTAGGACGCGTTGAAGCGGGGGTGGTCACGCAGCGTCACGGCGCACGCTCGGATGACGAAGTCGTTGAGCGAGGGAGCCCGACCGTCCGACGCCTGCTTGATCTGCTCTCGCAGCTCGACCGCCGCCGACATGTCGACGGTGGCTTCGACCCAGAACTCCGGGATCGTCGTCTTCGCCTGCGACATCCGCTGGGCGATCACGGTCTGGGTGCGACTGAGCGGCTCGATGGCGGGCTCACCCCCGGCTCCGGTCGCCGCGGCGGGTGCGGGTGCCGCTACCGGCGCTGCCGGCGGTTCCGCCGCCGGCGGCGGATCCGTGTCGGGCCGATCGAGCGCACGGACGACGTCGGCCTTCGAGACGCGTCCGTCGCGGCCGCTGCCCGCCACTTCGGCGAGGTCGAGGCCGTGCTCCCGGGCCATCCGGCGCGCCACCGGCGTGGCGGCCACGCGAGCCTCAAGCGGCTCCGTGGTTGCGGTGGGGGCGGGAGCGGCGGTGGGCTCAGTCGCGTCGGCGGGAGTCGCATCCGCGGGGGGAGGGGCCGCAGGTGAGGATCCAGGCTCGCCGACCTCGGCGATCGGCGTGCCGACCGCCACGGTCTCGCCCACGGCAACGAGGATTCGCAGCGTTCCCTCGAAGTCGCTGGCGTAGACGGTCGTCGCCTTGTCGGTCTCGATCTCGACCAGATCGGCGCCGCTCAGGACGGCGTCGCCGTCTCCCTTGAGCCACTCGAGGATCGTGCCCTCTTCCATCGAATCGGAGAGGCGGGGCATGACGACGGTTCCGGTCGCGGACTCCGTGGCGGTGGGGGCGGCCATTTGGAAAGTTATACCAACTGTTCGATATACTTTGCCAATGGCATCCACCCCCGTCGTCACCGCACTAGAGGATTCGCTCACGGCCGAGGAGTCGGCGCTGAGGGATCTCGCCCGCGACTTCGCGGCCGGAGAGATCGCACCCCACGCCGCTGGTTGGTGGCAGGAGGAGCGGTTCCCGGTCGAGCTGTTCCGCAAGATGGGCGAGCTCGACCTGATGGGCCTGCTCGTGCCCGAGCGCTTCGGCGGCACCGGCATGTCGACGCGCGCTCTCGTGGCGGCCCTCTTCGAGGTCGGCAAGGCCGACCAGTCGGTGGCGGCGGCCTGGCAGGCGCACCTCACGATCGGGACGTTGCCCCTGCTGACCTTCGGGGACGACGAGCAACGGGACCGCTGGCTCACCCCGATCGCGCGCGGCGAGAAGCTGGCCTCGTTCGGGCTGACCGAGCCGAACGCCGGCTCCGACGCCGCCGGCATCCAGACGGTCGCCAAGCGCGTCGATGGCGGCTGGGTGGTCTCAGGGTCGAAGACGTTCATCTCGAACGCCTGCACCGACATGAGCCTCGGGCCGGTGATCCTCGCGCGCGTCGCGTCCGAGGACGCCAAGGACACCGACGGCGGCTACGTCACCCTGCTGATGCCGAAGGGGACCCCTGGGTTCTCGTTCGGCCCGAAGCTGCGCGGCATCGGCTGGCATGCCCTCGACAGCCGCGAGCTGAACTTCGACGACGTCGAGCTGAGCGACGACCACGTCGTCGGTGTAGCCGGCCAAGGCCTGTCGCAGTTCCTCGCCGTCCTCGACGTCGGGCGGATCACGGTCGCGACGCTGGGCATATCGCTCGCGGAGGCGGTGCTCGAGATGGCGCTGGCCTACGCCAAGGAGCGGCGGCAGTTCGGGCGCACACTGTCGAAGTTCCAGGCGATCCAGTTCAAGCTCGCCGACATCGCCGCCCAGCTGGAGGCCGTCAAGCTGCTCGTCTACCGGGCGGCCGCGCTGCGTGACGCGGGCAAGCCGTTCGGCAAGGAGGGGGCGATGGCGAAGCTGCTGTCGTCGAGCCTGGCGGTCAGCGCGGTGTCCGAGGCCGTCCAGATCCACGGCGGCTACGGCTACATGCACGAGTACCCGGTCGCGCGCTTCTACTGCGACGCGAAGGTGCTCGAGATCGGCGAGGGCACGAACGAGATCCAGCGCCTGGTGATCGCGCGCCACCTCGGGTGCTGACCGTGCTGGGCGGAGGAGACCGGTGAAGGCGCTGCGCTGGCACGGCGCCGGCGACATCCGGCTCGACGAGGTCGAGCGCCCGGCGCCGGGACCGGGGCAGGCGCTCGTCGAAGTCAGTTTCTGCGGGATCTGCGGAAGCGATCTGAACGAGTTCCGCGACGGTCCGAAGATGATCCGCGACGAGCCGCACCCGCTCACCGGGCGGCAGGCGCCGATCACCCTCGGCCACGAGTTCTCCGGTGTCGTCGTCGCCGTCGGCGAGGGGGCGTCCGGGCCGCCGGCCGGCACCCGCGTGACCGCTGACGCCTGCTGGCGCTGCGGGCGCTGCGCCGCGTGCGAGGCGGGCGACTACCACCGCTGCCGCTACGGCGCCTCGATCGGCCTGCACTCCGACGGGGCCTTCGCCAGCCACGTCGTCGTGCCCGACTACTGCCTCGTCGCGCTCGACGACGCCGTGTCCGACCAGGTCGCCGCGCTCACCGAGCCGTTCGCGGTGGCGCTGCACGCGCTCGAGCGCGGAGGCCTTGGCGCCGGCGACGACCTGCTGGTTCTGGGCTTCGGGCCGATCGGCGCGGCGGCGGCCCTGACGGGACGCGCGCTCGGCGCGCGTGCCGTCGTGGTCGAGCCCGACGAGCGGCGCGCGGCGATCGCCGCCGGCTGCGGCTTCGCCGTGCTGGCGGCCGGAGACGGCCTCGAGCGGCGGGTGCGCTCCGAGGTCGGCGGCGGCGGGGCCGACGTCGTCGTCGACTCGACCGGTGTAGCCGCCGTCCTGCCGCAGGCGGTCGAGTGCGCGAAGCGCGGCGGTCGCATCGTCCTCGTCGGGCTCGGCGGCCCGCCCGCCAGCCTCAGCTGCGACCGCCTCGTGATGTTCGAGCGTGCGCTCGTCGGCAGCCTCGGTTACCGTCACGACCTGCCCAAGGTGGTCAAGCTGTTCGCCGAGGGGCTCCTGGACCCGTCGGCGTTGATCGGCGAGGTCGTTTCCCTGGAGGAGGCTCCCAAGATGTTCGAAGACCTAACTCGAGACTCAGGCGGCGTCGTCAAGGCGCTGGTGGACGTCGGTGGCCAAGCAGCGTAAGGCCGATTTCGCCGGCGCCGGCAATGGCGGCAAGGTCAGCGCCCGCTACGACAAGCGCCGTCGCGAGGTGGTCGACAGCGCGGCGCGCGTCTTCGCCGAGCGCGGGTACCACGCGACGTCGATCGAGGACCTCGTCGAGGCCACCGGCCTCCAGCGCGGCGGGCTCTACCACTACATGGACAGCAAGAAGGACCTGCTGAGCCAGATCCACCACCGCTTCATCGAGCCACTGCTCGACGACGCCCGCGGCATCGTCGAGCGGGGCGGACCGCCGGACGAGGTGCTGCGCAACCTCGGCGGCGCGCTGATCCGCGACATCGCGTCGTACGGCGATCAGGTGACCGTCTTCCTGCACGAGTGGCGGATCATCCGGGACGATCCCGAGTGGGGCGAGATCCGTCAGGCGCGCAAGGACTTCGAGGCGCTCGTCGGCTCGGTGCTCAGGCGCGGGATGGACGAGGGAGTGTTCGCGATCCGCGACGAGCGGATCGCGCTGCTCGGCTTCCTCGGCATGTTCAACTACAGCTACCAGTGGTTCCACCCCGGCGGGCGGGTCCCCGCCGAGCAGGTCGCCGAGGAGTTCTGCGACATCTTCCTCGACGGAATCCGCGCCTAGTCGCCGCCTGTTTCGCTCAGGCGTCCTGGGCCGCGTACTCGCGCAGCAGCTCGTTCTCGCGCTCGTGCTTCGGGAAGAGGAAGAAGACGACCGCCGCGCCGAGCAGGACGGCGACGATGCCGGCGCTGTACGCCCAGTCGTCGCCTTTGAGGAACGACGTCTTGGCCGCGTCGACGATCTGGTTGGCGTACTGCGGGTACTGCTCGGCGGTCGACGCGGCGCTGGCGAACGACTTCGTCAGCTCGCTCTCCGTCGACTCACTGATCTGGCTGGCCTGCGGCGACGAGCCGATCGTCGCGGCGAACGACGACGCGTAGCCGGCGGTCAGCAGTGCGCCGAGGATCGACTGCATGATCGCCCCGCCGAGGTCGCGCTGGAGGTCCGCGGTACCGGACGCCATGCCGGCGCGGGAGACGGGCACAGAGCTGGTCAGCGCGCGCGACGCCGGTGTGCCGGCGAGGCCGACGCCGACGCCGACGAGCAGGTAGCCGAGGCCGACCGCCCAGTAGCCGATCGAGTCATCCCACAGCAACAACATCACGACGAACCCGAGCAGGCAGACGAGGAACCCGGCGAGCAGCGTGAAGCGCGACCCGCGCGTGCCGACGAGCTTCGCCGATCGCGGCGCGGCGATCACCATTCCCACGGCGCCGGGGAGGATCGCGAGTCCCGACTCGAGCGTCGAGTAGCCGAGCACGTTCTGCAGGTACTGCTGCCCAACGAACATCGCGCCCATCAGGGAGCCGAACACGATCACGCCCGCCAGTCCCGCAACCCAGAACGTCCGCCGGCCCGCGATGTGCAGGTCGTAGAGGGGGTTGGAGGCGCGCCGCTGGCGGATGACGAACGCGAGCGTCGCGGCCACGGCGATCGCGCCGAGCCCAATTGCCAGCGTTCCCCTGTCCGGGACGGCCGCGAAGTTGATCCCGAGCACGAGCGCGGCGACCAGTACGACCGACAGGATGCCGCCGAGGTTGTCGACCGGATCGGTCGCCTCGTTGACGTGTGCGGGAACCAGGCGCCAGGCCGCGAGCAGCGCGAGCAGCGCCAGCGGCAAGGTGATCAGGAAGACCGAGCCCCAGTCGAAGCCCTCTAGCAGCGCGCCGGAGATCAGCGGTCCCAGCGCGGAGATCGCGCCGCCAATGCCCGACCAGAGCGCGATCGCCTTCGTACGGGCGGGGCCCGACCAGAGCGCGGTGATCAGCGCCAACGTCGTCGGGAACGCCATGCCTGCCGCGAGACCGCCGGCCAGCCGCGCGACGAATAGGACCTCGATCGACGGCGCCAGCCCGGCCAGCAGGCTCGCCGGGATCGACAGGCCCATGCCGAGCAGCAACATCCTCTTGCGCCCGTAGCGGTCGCCGAGCGCGCCGAGATAGAGCACCGATGCCGCCAGCCCGAGCGAGTAGCCAACCGCGACCAAATTCAGCTGCGTCTGACTCGCGTCGAACGCTCTTCCGATGTCCGGCAGCGCGACGTTCGCGACCGAGAGATTGAGGTTCGCGACTCCCGCGACGGCGATCAATGCCGCTAGGACCGCGGCGGGGCGCTTCGGCCCGGAGGACGACACGCGCGCAGCCTATCCTCGATCCGTATGCCTGACACCGTCGAGCTGAGTCGCGCCGAGCGCGTCGCCGAGCAGCGCAAGTCGCTGCCGGACTCGCCGGGCGTCTACCTGTTCAAGGACGAGCGCGGCGCGGTGATCTACGTGGGCAAGGCGAAGTCGATCCGCAAGCGGGTCGGCTCGCACTTCTCGAAGCCGGGCAACCGCTCGGCGCTGGAGATGACCTCCTCGGTCGCCGAGATCGACTTCATCGCGACCGAAACCGAGGCCGAGGCGCTGCTCGCCGAGCAGGAGTTCATCAAGCGTCACCGGCCGCGCTTCAACGTCCGGCTGCGCGACGACAAGTCGTATCCGTACATCGGGATCTCGCTCGACGAGGACTATCCGCGCGTCTACTTCACCCGTGAGAAGCACCGCCGCAACCGCGCCTACTTCGGCCCGTTCTCGAACGCCAAGCGGGTACGGGAGACGCTCGACCTGCTCGGCAAGGTCTTCCAGTACCGCACCTGCGAGGGCAAGGAGCCGGGGCGCCAGTCCGGCAGCCCGTGCCTCGACTACTTCATCAAGCGCTGCCAGGCGCCCTGCGTCGGCTACGTGTCGAAGGAGGAGTACCGCGAGAACGTCGACACGATCGTCGCGTTCCTGTCTGGCCGCTACCGCGAGATCGAGCGTGAGCTGGAGCAGAGCATGAAGCTCGCCGCCGCGGACCAGGAGTTCGAGTCGGCAGCCCACTTCCGCAACCGGCTGCGCGCCGTCCGGTCGCTGCTCGAGCGCCAGCGGATCGCCAACGAGTCGGTCGGCACGCTCGACGCGATCGCCGTCGCCGTCGAGGAGACCGACGCCAACGCCCAGGTCTTCCAGGTCCGCGACGGCGTGCTCGCCGACCGCCAGAGCTTCTACCTCGAGAACGCCGGCCAGCGCGACGAGGCCGACGTGCTCGAGGAGTTCGTCCTGCAGTACTACGCCAGCTCGATGTCGATCCCCCCGCAGGTGATCGTGCCGCGCGGCGACGCCGACTTCGGCCTGCTCGCGGAGGCCCTCGGGGAGCGCCGCGGCGCCCCGGTCGAGGTCCGCCACGCCGAGCGCGGCGACAAGCGGCGGATCTTCGAGCTCGCGCAGCGCAACGCGCGGCTCGCGCTGGACCAGGACCGGCTGCGCTCCGAGCACCGCCGCTCGCGGCGGATCGAGGCGATCGAGGGACTCCAGCGCGAGCTCGGCATGCCGGCGCTGCCGATGCGGATCGAGTGCTTCGACATCTCGAACCTCGGCGAGACCCACACCGTCGCGTCGATGGTCGTCTTCGAGGGTGGCGCCCCGAAGAAGTCCGACTACCGCCGCTTCAAGATTCGCGACGCGGCGCAGGACGACTTCGCCGCGATGTCCGAGGTGCTGCGCCGCCGCGTCGCCCAGTTCCGCGCTCAGCGCGAGATCTCACCGCACGAGAAGCAGCACGACGCGAGCTTCGCCGCGCTGCCGGCGCTGATCGTGATCGACGGCGGCAAGGGCCAGCTCGGCGCCGGGCTGCCGGAGCTCCAGGAGCTGCGCGACCTCGGCACGACCGTCGTCAGCCTCGCCAAGCGGATCGAGGAGGTCTTCATGCCGGGCCGCTCCGCGCCGCTGCTGCTGCCCCACGACCGTGCTCCGCTGCAACTGCTCCAGCGCATCCGCGACGAGGCGCACCGGTTCGCGATCGAGCACCACCGCTCGCGGCGCGACAAGGCGATGACACGCTCCGTGCTCGACGACGTCCCCGGCGTCGGCCCGACCCGCAAGCGGGCGATCCTCAACCACTTCGGCACGCCCGAGCGGGTGCTCGCGGCGAGCCGCGAGGAGTTGGAGGGGGTGCCGGGGCTCCCGGGCAAGGTCGCCCGGGAGATCCATCAGCACCTGCACCGCGTCGATTAGGGGATCAGCTCAGGGCCCTTGCCCCGGTGCGCCTTCTTGAACGCCTCGAGCGCCGTGTAGAGGTCGCCGCTGTAGTCGCGGCAGCCGAGCAGCCGGCCGGTCCCGTATCGCCCGGGCTTGCCATTCCAGGCCGTAGCCGCGACGTCGTACTCCATGTCGGTCGTGTCGGGGACGAGGACCATCAGCCGCGAGTCGTTGTCGTAGTACGCCTTGAGGCTCGCGCGGTCGTCGGCGGGGAGGTCGCGCTTGAACCAGACGATCACGCGGCCGTGCTCGAGCGTGTGGACGAGCCGCTGGACGCCCGGCGAGATCGAGTACGCCCCGTCCTGCGCCGGTGTCGGGTCGTGCTTGCCCGACGTCGGCGGGTCCGACGAGTAGCGGACCGGGGGGTCGCTGGGAGACACGTGGAGGTTGCTCGCCGCCTTGAAGCTCTTCAGCTCGCAGTCCGCCGCCGCGGCGCCCTCCTCGACCGTCGCGACCTCCTCCGGAACCTCGAAGAGGCCCTTGTCGGGGAGCAGGTCCTCGGCCTCCTCGTCGCTGACCGTGACGTCGGCGCGTGGATCGGGCGCCACGAGGCCGTCGTCGTCGGAGCCGCCGGCGACGCTGCCGATCATCGCCACCACGGCGATCGTCGCCAGCACCACCGCCACGGCTCCGGCCGCGTAGCCGAGCACGAGGCTGCGGCCGGACGCGCGCTCCTGGTCCCCTCCGTCGGCCATCGGGGGCGAACAGTAGCTGGGCCGTCTCCGCCAACCGCTAGAAACCTTGTTACGTGGAGGACTTCGTAATCGTCACCGGGCTGTCCGGAGCTGGCAAGAGCCAGGCGATGGCGACGTTCGAGGACGCCGGCTACTTCTGCGTCGACAACCTGCCACCGGAGATGATCGCGGGGCTGGCGACGCTGTTCGAGCACGAAGGGTCGAAGGTCGAGCGGGCGGCTGTCGTGTCCGACGTTCGCGGCGGCGCCTACTTCGACGGGCTGGTCAAGGTGCTCGACGAGCTCGACGAGCGCGGGATCGCCCACCGGCTGCTCTACCTCGAGGCGAGCGAGGACGTGCTCGTCAACCGCTACAAAGAGACGCGCCGCCGCCATCCACTATCGGAGGGAGGCCCCTCCGGCGGCTCCGTGGCCAGCTCGATCGGCGCCGAGTGGGACCTGCTGCGGCCGCTGCGCGACCGCGCCGACGTCTCGATCGACACCAGCGACCTCGGCGCGGCGCGGTTGCGCAAGGTGGTCGCCGACAAGATGCTGCCGCGCGGCAAGGTCGGCAAGCTCGCGGTGACCTTCATCAGCTACGGCTTCAAGCACGGCACGCCGCGCGACGCCGACCTCCTGTTCGACGTCCGCTTCCTGCCGAACCCTCACTACGAGGCCGATCTGCGCGACCTGACCGGGCTCGACGCCCCGGTGCGCGAGTACGTCGAGGCCTCCGAGGGGCTCGAGGACTTCTTCGACCGGCTCATCCCGCTGCTCGACTACCTGCTGCCCCAGTACGAGCGGGAGGGCAAGGCTCATCTGGCGATCGGGATCGGCTGCACGGGCGGCCGGCACCGCTCAGTGGTGATCGCCGAGCGGCTCGCCCGTGAGTACGGCGAGCGCGAGGACCTGATGGTCGACGTCGTCCACAGGGACGCCGGCAAGCCTCCGCGCCGGCCCTGAGCTAGATTCCGGGGTCCCAGTCTTCCGAAGGAAAGGACCCCTCGAATGGCCTTGAAGGCCGGAATCAACGGCTTCGGCCGCATCGGCCGCAACGTCTTCCGAGCGGCGCACGAGCGTGGCGCGGACATCGACTGGGTCGGTGTCAACGACATCACCGACACCAAGACGCTCGCCAACCTGCTCAAGTACGACTCGATCCTCGGGCCGTTCCCGGGCACCGTCGAGGCGACCGAGACGGGCCTGATCGTCGACGGCAAGGAGCTGCGCGTCTTCGCCGAGCGCGATCCCGCCGACATCCCGTGGGGCGACGTCGGCGCCGAGGTCGTGATCGAGTCGACCGGCTTCTTCACCAAGCGCGACGACGCCGCCAAGCACCTCGCCGGTGGCGCCCGCAAGGTGATCATCTCCGCGCCGGCCACCGAGCCGGATGTCACGCTCGTGCTCGGCGTCAACGACGACGCCTACGACCCGGGTTCGCACGACGTGATCTCGAACGCCTCCTGCACGACGAACTGCCTCGCGCCGTTCGCGAGCGTGCTGCACGACGAGATCGGCATCGAGTCGGGCGTGATGACGACGATCCACGCCTATACCGGCGACCAGCGCCTGCTCGACGCGCCGCACAGCGACCCGCGTCGTTCGCGCGCCGCCGCGATCAACCTGATCCCGACGTCGACCGGTGCCGCAAAGGCGATCGGCCTCGTGATCCCGGATCTCAACGGCAAGCTCAACGGCATCGCCGTGCGTGCCCCCGTGCCGACCGGCTCGGTCGTCGACCTGACGTTCCAGGCGTCGCGCGACACCTCGATCGAGGAGATCAACGCGGCCGTCGCCGCGAAGGCCGACACCGGTGCGCTCGAGGGGATCCTCCAGTACACCGAGGACCCGATCGTCTCGACCGACATCGTCCGCTCGGCCTACTCGTCGATCTTCGACTCGAAGCTGACGATGGTCGTCGACGGCCGGTTGGTGAAGGTCATCTCCTGGTACGACAACGAGTGGGGCTACTCGAACCGCGTGGTGGATCTCACCGAGCGCGTTCTGGTCGGCGCGCCAGCCGCCGCGTAGTGCTCGGCAAGCGGACCGTCCGCGACCTGGACCTCCAGGGTGGCGAGCGTGTGCTCGTCCGCGTCGACTTCAACGTCCCGCTGGAGGACGGCCGGGTCACCGACGATGCGCGGATCAGGGCCGCGTTGCCGACGATCGAGCTGCTGCTCGACGCCGGCGCGCGGCTGATCCTCTGCTCGCACCTCGGCCGGCCGAAGGATCGTGAGCCCGAGACGTCGCTGAAGCCGGCGTCGGACCGGCTGCGCGAGCTGGTCGACGCACCGGTGCGGCAGGCCGGCGCCGTCGTCGGCGACGAGGTCCGTGCCGCCGTCGACGCGCTCGAGCCGGGCGCGATCCTGGTGCTCGAGAACACGCGCTGGGAGCCGGGGGAGAAGGCCGACGACCCCGAGCTGGCGCGCGAGCTCGCCTCCTACGCCGACGTCTACGTCGACGACGCGTTCGGCGCGGCCCACCGCGCCCATGCGACGACCGCCGGCGTCGCCGAGCAGCTTCCGGCCGTCGCCGGCCTGTTGCTCGAGCGCGAGGTGAACACGCTCGACGGGATCGTCGAGAACCCCGAGCGGCCGCTCTGCGTGGTGCTCGGCGGCGCGAAGGTGACCGACAAGATCGCCCTGATCGATCGGTTCCTCGACACCGCCGACAGCGTCCTGATCGGTGGCGCGATGTGCTTCAGCTTCTTCCGCGCGCAGGGCATCCCGACCGGCGACTCGCTGGTCGAGGAGGCGGGCGTCGAGCTGGCGCGCAGGGCGCTCGCGAAGGCCGAGGGGTCGCGCTGTCAGCTCTTGCTTCCGGTCGATCTGGTGCTTGGCGATCGCTTCGCCGCCGACGCCGACCGCCGCGAGCTCGAGGGCGTCGACGTGCCTGACGGCTGGATGGGGCTCGACATCGGCCCTGAGACCGCCGCGGCCTACGCCCGCGAGGTCGCCGCCGCCGGCACGGTCTTCTGGAACGGCCCGATGGGCGCGTTCGAGCTGGAGCCGTTCTCCGGTGGCACGCGCGCCGTCGCCGAGGCCGTCGCCGCGGCGCCCGGCACGACCGTCATCGGCGGTGGCGACTCGGCCGCCGCGATCGCGTCCTTCGGCCTGGCCGGCGAGGTCACGCACATGTCAACGGGCGGCGGCGCCGCCCTCGAGCTGCTGGAGGGCAAGCCCCTTCCCGGAGTGGAGGCCCTCGACGATGCCCGCTGAACGAACTCCATACATCGCTGGCAACTGGAAGCTCTGGGGCACGCGCGCCCAGGCGGCCGACTACTGCGAGCGGTTGTTGACGCTGCTTCCCGACAGCACCCGGCGGCGTCCCGAGGTCGGCCTCTGTGTGCCTTACACGGCGCTCGAGACCGTCTCCGGCGCGCTCGAGGGCTCCGGCGTGGTCGTCGCCGCTCAGAACATGCACCAGGCCGAGAGTGGCGCCTACACCGGCGAGATCTCGGCGCCGATGCTGCTCGAGGTCGGAGCCACGGCCGTCGTGCTCGGCCACTCCGAGCGGCGCCAGCTGTTCGGCGAGACCGATCGCGCGCTGTCCGAGAAGGTCCCGGCGGCCCTGGAGGCCGGCCTGCAGCCGATCCTCTGCGTCGGCGAGACGGAGGAGGAGCGCGAGGCCGGCGACATGGAGCGCAAGCTGCGCCACCAGGTCCAGGAGGGGCTGGAGCAGGTCGCCGACGACCGGCTGGCCGACGTCGTGATCGCCTACGAGCCGATCTGGGCGATCGGCACCGGCAAGGTCGCGACGCCGGACCAGGCCCAGGAGGCGACCTCGTTCGTCCGGGCGCTCGTCGGCGACCGGTCGAAGGACGCCGCCGAGCGCGTTCGCGTCCTCTACGGCGGCAGCGTCAAGCCGGACAACGCGGGGGAGATCCTCGAGCAGGCCGACATCGACGGCGCGCTGGTCGGCGGCGCGAGCCTCGACCCGGACAGCTTTGCCCGCATAGTCGCCGCTGCTGAATGATGGACGGCCAGGTTCCCGCGGTCTGCCTGGTCATCCTCGACGGCTGGGGGCTGGCGCCGGACGGGCCGGGCAACGCCGTCTCGCTCGCTGACACGCCCGTCTTCGACGCGCTGTGGGCCAGCCACGCCCACACCCAGCTCACGGCCTGCGGCCGCGCTGTCGGCCTGCCCGACGGCCAGATGGGCAACTCCGAGGTCGGCCACCTCAACCTCGGCGCCGGCAAGATCGTGCGCCAGGACCTGACGCGGATCGACGACGCCGTCGCCGACGGTGAGTTGGCAGAGAACCCGGCGCTGCGCGACGCCTGCGCGGCGGCGCGCGAGTCGGGGCGGCTGCACCTGCTCGGCCTCGTCTCCGACGGCGGCGTCCACGCCAGCATGGACCATCTGCGCGCCCTGATCGAGCTGGCCGCCGACCACGGCGTGCCGGACATCGTGCTGCACGCCTTCACCGACGGCCGCGACACGCTGCCGCGCTCCGGCGCCGGCTACCTGGCGACGGTCGAGGGCTGGCTCGCCGCGCATGGCGGCCGGATCGCGACGGTCTGCGGGCGCTACTACGCGATGGACCGCGACCGCCGCTGGCCGCGGGTCAAGCTCGCCTACGACGCGATCGTCCACGGCCGGCCGGCGCCGCTCGGCAGCGACCCCGACGACTTCGGCGACGGCGAGGGCCAGACGACGGCGCACGCCGCCTCGGGCGTCGCCGCGGTCCGCGCTGCCTACGACCGCGACGAGACCGACGAGTTCGTGCGCCCGACGCTGGTCGGCGCCGAGGGCCGGATCCGCGACGGCGACGCCGTCCTCTTCTTCAACTTCCGCCCCGACCGGGCACGCGAGCTGACCCGCGCGCTCGCCGAGCCGGACTTCGCCGAGTTCGACCGTGGCGCCGCTCCGCGGGTCGACTACACGACGTTGACCGAGTACCAGGAGGAGTGGGATTACCCCGTCGCCTTCCCGCCCGAGCGGCCGGAAGCGACGCTCGCCTCGGTGCTCGCGGAGCGCGGCGTGCGCCAGGTCCACGTCGCCGAGACCGAGAAGTACCCGCACGTCACCTACTTCTTCAACGGCGGCGAGGAGCACCCCTACGACGGCGAGGAGCGCTGCCTGGTCGACTCGCCGCGCGACGTGCCGACCTACGACCAGAAGCCGCAGATGAGCGCCGAGGCCGCCGCCTCGGCATTCGTCGAGCGCTGGCGGGAGGGCCGCTGCGGGTTCGGGATCATCAACTTCGCCAACCCCGACATGGTCGGCCACACCGGCGTCATCCCGGCCGCCGTCACGGCGATCGAGACCGTCGACGCCCAGCTCGGCCGCGTCGTCGAGGCAGTACGCGCCAGCGGCGGGGCCTGCATCGTCACCGCCGATCACGGCAACGCCGACAACATGCTCGAGCCAGACGGCAGCCCGAACACCGCCCATTCGCTCAATCCGGTCCCGCTGATCGTCACGGCTGACGTTCCGGGCCTGCGCGACGGCGGCATCCTCGCTGACGTCACCCCGACGGTCCTCGACCTGCTCGGCGTCGAGCAGCCGGCGGCGATGACCGGCCAGACGCTGATCGAGCGTTGACGCCGCCCGTCTTCGACATCGGCGCGCGCGACGGCGACGCCCGCGCCGGGCTCCTCCACACGCCGCACGGCGACGTCCGCACGCCGGCCTTCGTGCCGCTGGCGTCGAACGCGTCGGTGCGCGGGCTGCTGCCCGGCGAGGTCGCCGAGCTCGGCTACGACATGGTGCTCGGCAACACCTTCCACCTGTTCATCACGCCGGGCGAGGACTACGTCGCGGCGGCCGGCGGCCTGCACCGCTTCATGGGCTGGGACGGGCCGATCATCACCGACTCCGGCGGCTTCCAGGTCTTCTCGATGGGCCACGGAAGCGTCGCCGACGAGATCAAGGGCCGCCGCGACGGCCGCAAGAACATGGTCCACGAGATATCTGAGGACGGCGTCCGCTTCCAGTCCTACACCGACGGCGGCGAGCGCTTCATGGGCCCGGAGACCTCGATGGAGGTCCAGGCGAAGCTCGGCTCCGACATCGCGCTCGCCTTCGACGAGTGCACGCCGTTCCACGCCGACCGCACCTACACGCTGCGCGCGATGGAGCGCACGCATCGCTGGCTCGACCGCTGCATTGCCTGGCACGGCGAGCACGCGCCGGCCGGACAGCTGCTCTACGGGATCGTCCAGGGCGGGGTCTACGAGGAGCTGCGGCGCGAGTCGACCGACTACATCGCGAAGGCCGACCTCGACGGAGTGGCGATCGGCGGCTCGCTCGGCCAGGAGAAGGAGCAGATGCACGAGGTCGTCGGCTGGGCGCTGCGCGGGCTCCCGGACGACCGCCCGCGCCACCTGCTCGGCATCGGCGACGTCGACGACATCCTGCACGCGGTCGCGGCCGGGATCGACAGCTTCGACTGCGCGACGCCGACCCGGCTCGCCCGCCACGGCACCGCGCTCGTGCCCGATCCCTCGCGGCGCTGGCGGCTCGACCTGACCAAGGGCGCCTCGGCCGGCAGCGACGAGCCGATCGCCGCCGGCTGCCCCTGCCCGGCCTGCCGCGACCACACCCGCGGTTACCTCCACTACCTCGCCCGCCACAAGGAGCTGACCGGCGCCCGTCTGATCACCCTCCACAACCTCGCCTTCATGGCGGACCTCATGAAGGGCCTACGCGAGGCGATCGAAGCCGGCGAGCTAGCGGCCTACACCGACCGCGTAATGGCCGGAGACGCTCCTTACTGAGTGTTCTCGCGCAGGAACTGCTCGATGCCGTCGATCTGCTGCTGGACGTCGTTGCGGTCGACGGGCGAGATGCCGTTGTCGTCGCCGCTGGAGGAGAGCAGTACGAGCGCGACGGCGGCGATTGCCATGAGAATGGCGATCAGGACCAGGAACTGACCCCAGCGGCGGTTTCGCACGTTGCGCTTGGCGGCCGTGGCGGAGGGAGCTGCCGCGGGGGCCTGGCGTCCGCCCTCGCCCGGCGGCAGCGGCGCGATCGGCGGCCGCTGGCGCGTCCGCAGCGCCTGGGTCGCATCGGTGACCTGGCCGAGCGCTCGCGTCGCGTCGGGATCGGTGGCCGGCCCCGTCGCGAGCCGCCGCGTGGCCTCGGTGTCGTGGCCGTGCAGGCCGGCCTCGAGCGCGTGGGCGAAGTCGAGCGCCGAGTCGTAGCGATCCTCGGGGGCGCGCTCGAGCGACACCCGGATCGCCAGGTCGAGCTGCAGCGGCACCGCCGGTCGCAGCTCGGAGATCGGCTCGATCGGCTCGTCGCGCTGCTTGAGCGCCAGCTCGGTCAGCGAGCCGTACTCGTGCGGCAGGCGGCCGGTGAGCAGCTGGTAGGCGCATACGCCGAGCGAGTAGGTGTCCGAGCGCGGGCCGGCCTCGTCGCCGTGGGCCTGCTCGGGGGAGAGGTAGGCGGCGGTGCCGAGCACCGAGCCGACCTGGGTGATCCGCGTCTGCTCGGCCGCCTTGGCGATCCCGAAGTCGGCCAGCTTGGTGGCGCCGGAGTCGGCCGAGATCAGCAGGTTGCCGGGCTTGACGTCGCGGTGGACCACGCCTGCGCGGTGGGCGTAGTCGAGCCCGTGGCAGGCGTCGCGCACGATCCGCACCGCCTGCTCGATGTCGAGCCGCTTCTGGTCGCGCAGCAGGTCGGCGCAGGACGGCCCGTCGACGAACTCCATGACGATGAAGTGGCGGTGCGAGCTGGCGTCGAGCCCGTAGTCGAAGACCTGGACGATGTTCGGGTGCTGCAGGCGCGCGGCAGACAGCGCCTCACGCTGGAAGCGGGCGACGAACGCCTCGTCGTCGGCGAGGTGCTCGGCGAGCAGCTTGACCGCCACCGACCGCTCGAGCACCGTGTCCTGGGCGAGGAAGACGGTCGACATCCCGCCGGCGCCGAGGCGGCGCTCGATCCGGTAGCGACCCGCGATCTCCTGGGGCTGGGCCATCAGTCGCCTACCCCGTCGGGCGCCTCGGCGCCGCCACGCTCCTGGCCGGGCGGACCGGTTCCGTCGGGTCCGTTGCCATTTGGGGAGCTCTCCGGCGTGGTCGGAGGCGCCGGCGTGGTCTCCGGCGGCGTGGTGGTCGTCTCCGTCGTCTCGGCCGGCACCGTCTCCGTCTCGGTCGTGACCGTCTCAGTCGGCGTCTCGTCGGTGGTGGTGTCCTGCTCGCCCTGCTCGGCGGAGCGGATCTCGTCGCACTCCTGGTCGACGAGCTGGGTCAACCGCTCGATGCTCTGCTCGAGCGCCGAGCGGATCTCGGGATCGACCTCCGAGGGGATCGAGCTGAGCGCGTCGTCGATCGGGCCGATGTTGCCGACGTCCTCGGAGTAGATGTCGTCGCAGGCGCCGGAGACGCCCGCCGCGACGCGGTCGCCGACCGACTCGAGCTGTTGCAGCAGCGTCCTCGTGACCGTCGGGGGCAGCTTCTCGCCCCGCGGCTCGTCGTCGCCGCCGCAGCCCGCGACGGCGAGCGCGGCGACCACCGCGAGCAGGCACAGGAGCTGGGGTAGGTGCACGATCACTGCCCGATGAATAGCCGGTCGGCCAGATGCCTGGGTAGGTCCGCGGCCGCGATCGCCTTGGCGGCCTCGTCGATCGGGTACTCGACGCGCCGCCAGCTCGCCGTCGACGCGTCGAGATCGACCAGCAGCCAGGCGGCGCGCGGGTCGCGGTCGCGCGGTTGTCCGACGCTGCCGGGATTGAGCAGCCACTCGCCGTCGGCGAGGTCGTGCTCGGTTCCGCCCGGGGTCTGCTCGCCGCGCAGCTCGCCGTCCTGACGCGTGAAGCGCAGCGCGACGTGGGTATGGCCGATCGCGCCGATCCGCGGCCCCATCGCGTCGAACGACTGATCGGCCTGCTCGGTCGAGAGGACGTACTCCCAGATCGGGTCGCTGGGACTGCCGTGGTAGAGCCCGATCCGGTCTTCCTCGTGCGCCGGCTGAAGCGTCTCGAGCCAGGCGAGCGTGTCGGGGCTGGCGTGGTCGCGCGTCCAGCGCGCCGCCGTCGCGGCGGCGGGGGAGAAGTCCGACAGCTCGATCCGCCCGACGACGGCGAGGTCGTGGTTGCCGCCGAGCACCACGTCGCACTCCTCCTGGGCGAGCGTCACGCACTCGTCCGGGCTGGCGCCGTAGCCGACGAGGTCGCCGAGGCACCAGATCGCGTCGACGCCGGCGGCGCGGGCGTCGGCGACCACGGTCTGGAAGGCGGGCAGGTTGCCGTGCACGTCGGAGAGGAGCGCGATTCGCGCGGGGTGCGCCCTGGGAGCATCGTTACTGTCCGGAAGGTGGCTGCTCATCGCACTCGCCTGCCACTGGCGATCGCCGTGGCGGTCGTGGCAGCCGGCGCCGCGACACTGCTGCTTCGCCCTCGCGACGGGTTGATCGAGCCGGCTGCCGTCAATGCGACAGCGTACTTCAGCGCCGCCGACCTCGAACGCGCCAGCGACTTCCGCGATTTGCAGCGGATCCTCGGTCTCGCCGGCACCGCGCTCGCCGGGCTCACCGTCGCGGTCGTCGCGCTGTGGCCACCGCGACCCGTGCGCGTCGCCATCGAGGGCGCCCAGCGACGGCCGCTGCTCGGCGCCGCGGCGGTGGCGGCAGGCATCGGCGTGCTCGTGGCGGTCGTCGAGCTGCCGCTGTCGATCTGGCGCCACGAGCGCGCTGTCGACTTCGGGCTGTCGACCCAGTCGTTCGGGCCGTGGCTGGTCGACGTCGCGAAGGCGACCGCGGTCGGCGCGGTCTACGCGGCGGTCGCCGGACTGCTCGCGATGGCGCTGATCCGTCGCTTCCCGCGCAACTGGTGGGCGCCCGGGGCCGGGCTGGTGATCGCAGCCGCCGCGGCGATGCTCTACCTCCAGCCGATCGTCGTCGACCCGCTGTTCAATCGCTTCGAGCCGCTGCCGCGCGGCGAGCTGCGCTCCGAGGTGCTGCGGCTCGCCGACCGCGCCGGTGTCGACGTCGGCGAGGTCTACCGCGTCGACGCCAGCCGTCGCACGAGCGCGATCAACGCCTACGTCGGCGGTCTCGGCCACACCAAGCGGGTCGTGCTCTACGACAATCTGATCGACGACTTCCCGCCGGCCCAGGTCCGCTCGGTCGTCGCCCACGAGCTCGGCCACGTCAAGCACGACGACGTCCCGCACGGGCTGCTCTGGGTCGCGCTCGTCGCGCCCGCCGGCACCTTCCTCGTCCAGCGGCTGGCCGAGCGCTTCGCCCGCGGCGGTCTCGACGGTCCCGGCAAGCCTGGGCCGAGCGCCATGCCCGCGGTGATCCTCTCCTTCGCGCTGGTCTCGTTCGCCCTGGCCTGCGCTGGCAACGTCCTCTCGCGCCAGGTCGAGGCCCGCGCCGACGCCTTCGCGCTCGAGCTGACCCGCGAGCCCGACGCCTTCGTAGAGCTGAGCCGCAGTCTCGCGACCCGCAACCTCGGCGACCCCGACCCGCCGCGCCTACTTCACGACCTCTTCAGCACCCACCCGACCACCCTCGAGCGGATCGGCTACGGCGTCACCTTCAGCGGTCAGGCGCCTCAGGGAGGTTCTTGATGCCCTCGCGGGTGTGCCACTTGGAGAAGTTGTCCTCCATGGCGTCGATCAGCTCGCGCATGAAGCGCGGCGAGAGGTTGATCCGCGAGACGACGACCCCGGGAACGGAGTCCTCCTCGATCTCGTGGTCGACGCGCGCGAAGGTGATCGTGAACTCGTAGTCCGAGTGGCTGACGTTCGCGAAGTTCGCGTAGTGGCCGGCCATCACCTCCGGATCGGCGTGGATGTCGAAGTGGCGCTCTCCGTCTGGCTCGGGCATGGCCTTAGTATCGCAGCCCCGTGGAGGCTCGATGAGGATTCTCGTTCTGGCTGTCGGGCGCCTGCGCCCGCCCTATGTCGACGACGTCCAGCACTACAAGAAGCTGCTCGCCGGACACGCCCGGCTGGAGCTGATCGAGGTCCGCGCGGACGAGGACGTTTCGCGCCGGATCCCGGACCGCGTGTTCACGGTGCTGCTCGCCGCAGGAGGCAAGACCTACGACTCCGAGGGCTTCAGCCGCTTCCTCGAGGATCGCCGCCAGTCCGGCATGAACCTCTGCTTCATCATCGGCGGGCCACGAGGGCTCGACCTGGAGGGCGTCGACATGAAGCTGTCGCTCGGCTCGATGACGCTGCCGCACCAGCTCGCTCGCGTCGTCCTGCTCGAGCAGCTCTACCGAGGCCACAAGATTCTCGCCGGCGAGCCCTACCACTACTGAGCTAATCGTCTTCCTTGGAGCAGGCTGAGCGAAGCATCCCTATGCCTATGGACATAAGCATCGTTCGGGCGGCGGCCGGGGCGATCTGAGGGCGGCCGAACGCATAGGCTGCGGGGCTCGATGGCCGACCCTGTCAAAGACCTCGGCGACGCGGTGATCGCAGCCGCGGAGTCGCTTGGCGGGACCCCTGCCAAAGCGCCGACTCTGGAGCGGCCGCCGCAGGCTGACCTGGGCGACTATTCGACCAACGCGGCGATGATGCTGGCGGGGGCCCTGAAGCAGTCGCCGCGGGAAATCGCGGCGCAGCTGGGGGAGGCGTTGAGCGGACAGCTGGGCGACGCGGTCGAGCGCGTCGACGTCGCCGGTCCGGGATTCCTCAACGTGTTCCTCGCCGATCGCTGGATCAAGCGCGCCGCGACGGCCGCGCTCGCCGACGGCGACGACTTCGGCCGCACCGTCGCCGAGGCGCCCGAGCGGGTCAACCTCGAGTTCGTCAGCGCGAATCCGACCGGGCCGATCACCGTCGCCGCGGCGCGGCACGCCGCCTACGGCGACTCCCTCGCCCGAGTGCTGGAGCTGTCCGGCAGCGATGTCGACCGCGAGTACTACGTCAACGACTACGGCGGCCAGGTCCAGCGCTTCGCGGCCTCGATCCGGGCGCGGGCGCTCGGCGAGGAGCCGCCCGAGGACGGCTATCAGGGCGAGTACGTCAAGGAGGTCGCGGCGAGGATCGACGGCGCCGCCGAGCTGGACGCCGACGAGCTGGCCAAGCAGGGCGTGGCGATCATGCTGGAGGCCGTCGAGTCGACCCTGACGCGCTTCCGCGTCCACATGGACCGCTTCTCGAGCGAGCGCGCGCTGCAGGAGGGCGGCGCGGTCGACACCGCGATCGAGCGGCTGCGCGAGCGCGGCCACGTCTACGAGCACGACGGCGCGACCTGGCTGCGCAGCACCGAATTCGGCGACGACAAGGACCGCGTGCTGAAACGCAGCAACGGCGAGAAGACCTACTTCGCCGCCGACGTCGCCTACCACGAGGACAAGCGCGAGCGCGGCTACGACCACGTCGTCGACGTGCTCGGCGCCGACCACCACGGCTACCTCTTCCGGATGAAGGCCGCCTGGCAGGCGCTCGGCGGCGACCCGGAGCGGATCGAGCAGGTCACGATGCAGCTCGTCAACCTGCTCGAGGACGGCCAGCGCTCCCAGATGTCGAAGCGCGGCGGCCAGTTCGTGACGCTCGACGAGCTCGTCGACGACATCGGCGTCGACGCCACCCGCTGGTTCCTCGTCCAGCGCGGCCCGGATACGACGCTCGACGTCGACCTCGACCTGGCGCGCAGCCGCAGCCAGGACAACCCCGTCTACTACGCGCAGTACGCACACGCGCGGATCGCCAGCATCCTGCGCCGCGCCGCCGACGGGCAGGTCGCGGAGGCCGTCGCCGGCGACCTCGCCGCCAGCCCCGAGCAACTGCACCCCAGCGCGCGCGACCTCGTCAAGAAGCTGCTCGAGCTGCCGGAGGAGGTCCGCGTCGCGGCCGGCCGCCGGGCTCCGCACCGAATCGCCGTCTACGTGACCGAGGTCGCCCAGTCGTTCTCTGCCTTCTACCGCGACTGCAAGGTGATCGGCGCCGCCGAGGAGGGCGGCGACGAGGACCTCCGGCTCGCCCTCTGCGAGCTGACCCGCCGCGTCATCGCCCGCTGCCTCGACCTGCTCGGGGTCGAAGCGCCGGACGAGATGTAAGTCGCTGACCTAAGCGGAGGGCGCAGCAGAATCGGTCTTACGGCACCGTTTCAGGGCTAGCGGGAGCGAGATTCTGTGAGTACCGCAGCTATGGATCACACGTCGGAGAAGATGTTGATGCCGAGGTCGTCCATCAGGCTGAGCGCCTCGGCGTTCAGGCGCGTCAGCTCGTTGCTGTAGAGCAGCCAGCCCATTGCGATCAGGATGACGCCGGAAATCAGCGTGATCGCGGTGTAGTGGTTGCGGAAGAAGCGGAAGAAGCCGCTCACGCGCGTGAAGGCGAGCGCGCAGAGCATGAACGGGACGGCTAGGCCGAGTGCGTAGAAGGCGAGCAGGACGCCGCCGTGGGTGACTGTCGACTCGTTCGAGGCGGCGGTCAGGACCGCGCCGAGCGTTGGGCCGGTGCAGGGCAGCCAGGCGATCGCGAACGCCAGGCCGGCGACGATCGGCCCCCCGGTGCCGGCGTGGGCGAGCAGCGCCTCCGGCCGCCACTCGCGGTTGATGCGGCTGATGAACAGCGTCGCGATGAAGAAGGCCCCGAGCAGCATCAGCACGACGCCCGAGATCTCGCGCAACAGCTGGCGGTGGTCCTGGAGCGTCTGGCCGAGCCCGGTCGCCGTCATCCCGAGCGCGACGAACATCAGCGAGAACGAGATGCAGAAAAGCAGCGCCGGCAGCAGGACGTCGCGGCGCGACTTGCCGGCCTGGATGTCGGCGAACGAGACGCCTGAGATCGTCGACAGGTAGCCCGGCACCAGCGGCAGCACGCAGGGCGAGATGAACGAGATGAAGCCGACCGCGAACGCCGCGACGACGGTCGTGTCGACTGTGTCGGCGCCGATCACAGCTCGTAGCGCTCCAGGTCGGCGTCGAGCCGCTTGCCGGCGGCGGCCTCCTCGGCCGGTCCGGGAGGATCGCCTCGTCCGCCACCGCCGCGCCAGCGCCGCGCGGCGACGGCGACGCCGCCGGCGCCAAGCAGCACGGCCAGCGCCGGAACCAGGTAGGCCCCGAGGTTGAACCCCTCGGCCTCTGGCAGCGCCAGCACGCCCGGGCCGTACTGGGCGACGAGGATCTCCTTGATCTCGTCCTTCGAGCGGCAGCGCTCGACCAGCCGCTGGATGAACGCGCGCTGGCGGTTCGCTTGCGGCGCCTCGGTCGCCAGGCCGAGCGGCGTGCCGCAGACCGGGCACATCACCTCGGCCTCGACCGCCGCGAGCGTCGTCTTGGGGCAGTCGGCGGCCGTCGCCGCGGTGGGCGCCACCAGAGCGATGACGGTCGCCAGCAGGAGGAGCGCGAGTCTCATGAGCGGTCCAGCAGCGGCGCGACGTTCTCGCGCATCCAGCGCTCGTCGACCGAGCCGCGGCGCAGCGCCACGATGTTCCCGCGCTCGTCGATGACGAAGGTCTCGGGGTAGCCGGCGACGCCGTAGTCGAGCAGCGACGAGCCCTCTGGATCGCGCAGCATGGGATAGGTCAGGTCGTACTCGCGGACGAACGCGCGGGCGTCCTCGTCGACGTCGAGGGCGTCGATGCCGAGCACCGTCCCGCGGCCGTCGCGCGAGATCCGCTTGTGCCAGCGCTCGAGCAGCGGGGACTCCGCGCGGCAGGGGTCGCACCACGAAGCCCATGCGTTGAGCACGACGATCTCGCCGCGGTAGTCGGCAAGCGACTGCTTCCCCTCGCCGGAGAGCCGGTCGAGGTCGAACCCAGGCGCCTCGATCGTGTCCCCCCGCGCGAGCGCGTCGTCGATGCTGTTGTCGGGGTCGCTGGCGACCAGCCCATAGGCGAGCAGCCCCAGCAGGGCGACGACGCCGACGATCGCGGCTACGGCAAAGGGCGAGAGGCGTTTCATCGAAGAGGAGGGTAGGCGGCTGGGAACAAGCGGACGACGGGGGTCGAACCCGCGACCTCAAGCTTGGGAAGCTTGCGCTCTACCAACTGAGCTACGTCCGCATCAGCGCCCGAGTCTAGCTCCGCGCCGGCCGTGGTGAGACGGCAGGTGATCGCACCGAGGCTGTTGAATCACCGTCCGTGCCGACCTTTGCCGACATCCTGCCCCTGCTGGCGCAGGTCGATCTCGAGGTATCGCAGGACTTTCTCGGCAAGCCGGGCCAGCGGGCCGGCTTCCTGGTGCTCGCCGGGCTGCTCGGCGGCTTCCTGTTCATCCGCACCAGCGCCCGTCTGATCCGGATGCAGGTGAGCTGGTGGCCCGGCAACGTCGAGACGTCGAGCGGCCTGCACATCCACCACCTGGTGTGGGGCATCTTGACGATCATGCTGACGGGCTTCCTGACGTTCTCGTTCCAGCCGGACAGCCCGTGGATCGAGATCCTGGCGGTCGCGTTCGGCATCGGCTGCGGGCTGACGCTCGACGAGTTCGCGCTCTGGCTGCACCTCGAGGACGTCTACTGGAGCGAGGAGGGGCGCTCGTCGGTCGACGCCGTGATCGTCGCAGTGCTGATCGGCTGGATGCTGGCCGTCGGCACCGCTCCGTTCGACAGCGGCGAGCAGGAGTCCGTGCGGGCGATCGTGCTCGTCGTCGCTGTCAACCTCGTCTTCGTCGTGATCACGATCGGCAAAGGCAAGCTGCTGACGGGGATCCTCGGGGCGGCGATTCCGCTCGTCGCGATCGTCGGTGCGATCCGTCTCGCCAAGCCACGCTCACGTTGGGCGAAGCGCCGCTACAAGCCGGATACCCGCAAGTGGCGTCGGGCCGTCGAGCGCGACAAGCGGATGGTCTCGGCCCAGGACACCCTCTTCAACCTGATCGGCGGGCGGCCGACCGATGACGCGGACAGCGGCCCCGGCTCGTAGTCTTCGCCGAGCTCTCCGTGAAGTCGACGACCTTCCTGATACTGCTCGCCGCGCTCCTGCTGTCGCCCGCGGCGGCGTCCGCCTCGTCGACCCAGATGTCGATCGTCCAGGACGACGCGACCTTCGTCCACGGCAGCGGGCGCGACATCGATACTGCCGTCGCCGAGGCGAAGCTGATCGGCGCCGACGCGATTCGCGTCTTCATCAGCTGGCATTCCGTCGCGCCGACCCCGAACTCGCGCCGTCGCCCTGCCGGCTTCGACGCCGGCGACCCCGACTCGCGCGGCTACCGGTGGGGGATGTACGACGCGCTCGTGGATCGCGCCCGGCGCAACGGGCTGAAGCTGCTGATGGTGCTGTCGCCGGCGATTCCCTTCTGGGCGTCGGAGCAGCCGTCGCGTTGCCCGCACCTGGTCGGCGGCTACCAGCACCTGGGGAAGTCCTGCATGTGGAAGCCGTCGCCCGCGCAGTTCGCCCAGTTCGTCGAGGCGGCGGTGCGGCGCTACGGCTCGACCGCCACCAGCATGGACGGCGCCTATGGCGGTCTGGTCGCGCTCTGGTCGCTCTGGAACGAGCCGAACCTCGAGCACTATGTCTGGCCGCAGCTCCAGCGCAGCCGCCATGGGGTCATCGACCTCGGCGCCGCGCGCTATCGCCAGCTCTGGCTCGCCGGCTGGAGGGCGATCGCCAAGTACGACCCGCCGAGCCGGAACAAGGTGCTGTTCGGCGAGACGGCGGCGATCAGCTCGCCGATGGACACGCTCTACGCGGCGCTCTGCCTCGACGAGGAGGGCAAGCCGTTCAAGGGCCGGATGCGTGTCCTGCAGGGCTGCGGCAAGGCTCAGAAGCTGCCGATCGCCGGCCTCGCGCTGCACCCGTACAACAACTACGCCATCGGCTCGGTGTTCACGCGCAGCCACACCAAGGACTCGCTGGCGATGGGCTACGTGTCGCGCGCCCACAAGCTGCTCGGCCGCGCCGCGCGTCATGGCCGCATCCCGCGCGGACGCGGCATCTACGTGACCGAGTTCGGCTTCCAGTCGGCCCCACCGAACCCGTTCGGCGACGCTCTGTCGCTCGGCCGCCAGGCAGCGGCGATCAACGAGGCCGACCGCCTCTTCTTCGGCGATCCGCGCGTGCGCTCGGTCGCCCAGTACGAGCTCTACGACGTCGGCAACCCGGGCGAGTTCAATACCGGGCTGCGCTTCGCCGAGGGTGGGGCCAAGCCGTCGCTCGCCGCCTACCGGATGCCGCTCGTCGTGACGCGGCTCGGCCGTAACCGCGTCGAGGTCTGGGGCCAGGTCCGCCCGGCGTCCGGACGCACGCGGGCGGTCGTCGAGACGACGACCGGCAGAGTGGTCGGCCGGCCGCTGACCAACGGCGCGGGCTACTACCGCTTCGTCCTCGCTCGCGGTGGCGCGGCCGGCATGCGCTACCGCGCGAGCTGGGTCGCGCCGGACGGGGAGACCCTGCTCAGCCGCGTCGCCGCCGCCGGAAAGCCGATCAAGTACCACGAGTGAAGCTCCGGTCCGTCTGGGCTGAGGCGGGGGTGGTGACGGCGGCCGCGCTGCCGCTGCTGCTGTTGATGGACGCGTACGTGCGCGACTCGCCGGAGCCGCGCAACGACGAGCTGATCTACGAGCGGATGGCCGAGCAGCCGTTCGACCCGCACACCTTTCCGTTCGCCCACCGCGTCGCGGTGCCGACGCTTGTCCACCTGCTGCCGTTCGACCACGACTTCTCGTTCTCCTGGATCGCCTGGCTGTCGACGGTTGCGATCGCCGGTCTCGCCTACGTGCTGATGCGCCGCTTCGAGATCGCCAAGCCGCTCGCCGCGGCGCTGGCGATCTGCCTCGCGCTGTCGCCGACGCTGTTCGTCGCCTCGTTGCGCGAGGGCCGCAACGTCGATCCCGAGTCGGTGCTGGTGATGTTCGCCGGCACGCTCGCGATCGTCGACCGCAGGCCGGTGGTGTTCGGCGCGATCGTCCTCGTCGGCTGCTTCGTGCGCGAGGCGGCGCTGTTCCTGATCCCGTTCGCCTACGCGGTCTGGGCCGAGCGCTGGTGGGACCCGCGCGCGCTCCGCCAGACGTTGCTCGCGTCGTTCCCGGGCGTTGCGGCCTACGCGGCGCTGCGGCTGTCGGTTCCGTCGCTGTACCGCGAGCAGGTGCTCGGCTACGACTCGCTGCTCGGCGGCCGGATCGAGGTGCTGCGCAAGGCGTTCGACGGTCCGCTCGTGATGCTGCGCCGGCTCGCCGTCGCCTACGGGCCGCTCTGGCTGGTGGCGCCGTTCGCGCTGCGCGACCTCCCGTTCGCCCGCCGCGGACTCGTGCTGGTCGCCGCCTGCGCCGCCGGCATGCTGTTCGCGCTCGACTGGGGCCGGATCGTCTTCCTCGCCGCCCCGGTCGTGGTCGTCGCCGCCGCCTGGGTGTTGAACACCAGGCCGCGCCTGGCCGTGGCCACGGTCCTCCTGTTCGTCGCCTTCGACCTCGGCTACGTGATCTACATGGAGGACTTCGGCGGCGCCCAGGACGGCATCATCGACATCCCGCCGACTCGCTATCCGGCGGTCTAGCGCGGTCTCGAGGACGCGCGAAGGATCCTTGGGGTCATAGCCCCAACGATCCTTCGTTCGATCGGTTCACGGCTGCCAGAGCACGCTGGAGTCGCTGACGTCGAGGCCCGCCGCCGCGACTAGCGCCGGGTCGATCGGGACCGGCTTCCTGGCCCGCCAGCGCTGAAGAACGTAGCCGCGCTCGCGACGCTGCTCGACCAGGCGGAAGCCGGCGTCGGTGAGCCCTGGGGAAGTGGACAGCGCGTCGGGCGGCGCGGCTTGGCCCTCGCCGGTCGCGGCCAGCACGACCTCGGCGACCGGTCCCGTTGGCTCGTAGCGGGCCGCCAGCCGGTAGGCGCCGGTGAGCACGAGCGCCCCGTTCGACGGGCTCGTGACGATCGCCCGGCCGCCCGCCGGGGCGGGCCCGAGCGCCTCCTCGACGCCCTGCCAGTCGGCGCGGGTCTGCAGGCGCGGGTCGGCCGCGACGGCGACGCTGACCGCGAGCCAGCCGGCGGCGACCCCGGCCACCAGCGCCGGCCCAAGCGGGCTGCGCGTGCCGGCGGTGAAGCCGGCGGCGGCGGCGACCAGCAGTGCCGGCAGCGCTGGCAGCAGGTAGCGGCTGGAGACTACGTCGAGGCCGGTGAGGGAGAAGGGGAGCGCCGCCACGACGGTCGCGAGGGCGATCGGCGCCGCCACGCCGGCCACGCCGACCGTGAGCGGCACCAGCGCGCGCCGACGCAGCTCCCGCTCCGAGAGCAGCACGAGCACGACGCCGAGCGCCAGCACGACGATCGCGACGCCGCCGGCGATGCTCTCGAGCGGCGCGTCGTAGCCGATCGCGAACTGCTTGGGGATCTGCGCGACGCGCTCCGTCAGCGGCGTGCCGACCTCGTCGAAGGTCTGGGCGAAGCCGTTGTCGCGCTGGGCGACCGCCAGCGGAGCCAGTGCGGCGCCCATGGCCGCGACGGCGGCGACGGCGCCCCAGGCGGCCCGCGTGCTCCGGCGGTGCAGCAGGATCACGGCCTGCGCGCCGATCACGAAAACCGTCGCGTAGTGGGTCAGCAGCGCTCCGGCCGCCAGCGCGGCCCAGGCGGCGAAGTGGCGACCGTCGAGGCGCTCGCGCTCGGGTGGCGCGTCGCGCTCGGCCTCGCCAGCGTCCGCGTCGCGCGCCAGCAGCCGGACGAGCAGCACCAGCGCCCCCGTCGCCAGCGCCGTCGCGAGCGCGTAGGCCCGCGCCTCGGTCGAGAACCAGAGCATGAACGGATTGACGGCGACCAGGGCGCCGGCGGCCAGCGCCGCGCGCGGGCCGGCCACCCAGCGGCCCAGTATCCAGGCGAGGCCGACCGTCGCGGTCCCGGCCAGCGCCGACAGCGACCGCAGTCCGAGTTCCCCGACCCCCGATACCTGGCTCCAGAGCCACGCCAGCGCGTAGTAGAGCGGCGGCGTCGACTCGGTCTCGGCGAGCCGGTCGAGCATCCCGCCGAAGTCCTGGCCGAGCAGGTGGATCGTGAACGCCTCGTCGACCCAGAAGCTGGGCAGCGGGGCGATCGCCAGACGCAGCCCCAGTGCGCCCCCCAGCAGAAGCAGCAGCCGCCAGTTCACGCGCGCAGCCTATGGGGCACGGCGGCGGCCGCTACGGCGCGACTCGCGCGACGATCGGTCCGAACGGAGAGACGGCGCCGGGCCCGCCGCGGATGCCGCCCGGCAGCCGGGAGTCCTCGACGACGACGACCGGCTTCGCGCAGTCGCCCGCCGCGCAGCCGGGCTCGTCGTTGCCCAGGCCGAACGGCCGGTCGAGGCGCACGTCCGCGCCGGAGTCGCGCAGGTAGTAGGCGACGACCGGGCTGTTGGTCAGAACTGTTCGCGCGCCCGCGGAATCGACTAGCGCGGCGGCCGGCGCGACGTCGGGATGGAGCTCGCGGTCGTAGCGCTGGACGAACACCGCCACGGCCAGGACCAGCAGGCCGGCGGCGACAGCCGGCACCGCCCAGCGCCAGGGCAACGCGTCGACGGCGCAGGCGAGCAGCGCGCAGGCGAACGGGAGCAGCCCGACGAGATAGCGCGAGTCGAAGATCTCGGGGCCTGGGATCGACGCGATCGCGTGCAGGACGACCGCGGCGGCGGGCGCCACCACCAGCAGCCAGAACGCGATGTCGCGCCGGTCGCCCTCGAGCCGCGCCAGGCGTCCGAAGCGGCGCCAGAGCCAGGTCGCCGCAAGCGCGAGCGCTCCCAGCAGGACGGCGAGTTGAAGCGCCCGGCCGGACGTCGACCCGAGCAGGCCGTGCGCGCCGGTGAACAGCGACACCAGGCTGTCACGCAGGCTTGCGGGGGAGAGGTCGGGCGACGGCGGCGTCAGCTTGGTCACGTCGAGCTGGTCGAGCCCGCGCAGCATCTCGCCGACCAGCGGCAGCAGCGTCGCCAGCGGCAGCGCTCCGAGCAGCACGACCTCCTTCCAGCCACGTCGCCGCCACAGCGCGGGCAGCGCGAGCAGCGGGGCCAGGAACAGCAGCGCGTCGTACTCGGACTGGAGCGCCAGCGTGCCGCCGGCCAGGTAGAGCCACCACCAGCGCGCCCGCCGGCCCTCGGCCAGCCGCGCCACCGCCCACGCCGCAAGCAGCACTCCGAGCGCCGCCAGCATGAAGCCGCGCGAGTAGTTCGAGTACGAGACGTGGAACGGCGCGACGGCCAGCGCCAGGGCCGACAGCAGCGCGACACGCGTGCCGAGCAGCGGGCGGACGAGGCAGTAGAGAACCGGTATGCAGGCCAGCGCCGGTAGCAGCGCAGGCAGGCGCAGCCAGGCCTCGTCGCCCATCGGGAGCGGCGCCAGCAGCGCGTAGAACAGCGGCGGCGTGTTCTCGTAGGCCGCCAGCCGGTCGAAGAACGCGCCGGCGTCCGGCGCTGACGCGACGAGCCACGAGTAGCCCTCGGCGTCGCTCAGCCGGTCGCCGATCCCGGCGAGCCGAACGACGACCGCAAGCGCCAGGATCGCGAGCAGCAGCAGGCGCCGGCGTGCGGTCGTCTCGACTTCCACGGCGGGGGAGCGTAGCCCCCGCCGGCCCTGACTAGTCCTTGTAGTAGCGCAACGCCTTGCCGGCCTTGGCGACGCGGCTGTAAGACACGCCGCCGATCAGGCCGTTCTGCCACTTGATCCGCCAGCGACCGGATGCCGCGCCGCTGCGCCTGATGTTGGTGCGGAAGATCCCGACCGAGTTCAGCCCTGGCCGCTTGATCGTGGCGAAGCCGCGACCGGGCGGCGCGAACTGCAGCTCGGGCGCCGCAAAGACGTTCGCGAGCCGCGCCTGGCGTGCCGGGCGCACCTGGCCGTAGACCTCGACCAGGGTCGACGACTTCTTCGTCACGACGATCGGCAGCCGGTAGGCGTCGTAGGAGGCCTTCTTCTTCTTGGTCCCACCGGCGAAGCGCAGGCCGCTGTTGTACTGAGTGACGTCGTTGACGTCGACGAGCTGATACTGCCCGACGGTCTTGACACGCGGGTCGCCGTAGAACAGGCGGTCGGTCTCGTTGATGTACCTGGCGTGCAGCTTCGGGGTGATCGTCGAGATCCGGTCGGGCGGGTTGGTCTGGTAGCCGAACTCGGTCACGTAGATCCCCTTGCCACCCGGCACGCGACCGCGCGCGGCGGCCTTCGCCATCAGCCGGTGCAGGCGCGGGATGTACTGCTGCGGCAGCGCCGTCTTGCTCGTCGTCGTGCGGCTCGGCGGTCCGAAACCACCCTGGTTGTAGGGGTGGATCGCCCAGCCGCCGATCTTCAGCTTCGACACCCGGCCGCACTTGTTGAGCCTCTTCATCTGACCCTTGAACGGCTTGCCGTTCGGGTCGAGGCAGAGGGCCGCGTAGAACTTCGGGATCGGCGCGTTGATCGCCGCCATCTCGCCGAACAGCACGCGTCCGCGACGCGCCGGATCCTGCTTGGCGATCGCCTTGTAGCCGGCCTGCCACAGCTCGCGGTAGAGCACGCCGGCCGTCTGGACGATGCCGGCCTTGGTCCGCGTCGTCTGCGGCATGAGCCAGCCGTCGCCGCCGGAGGTGCGGCCGATGTTCGGCTCGTTGTAGATCGAGTACCAGTCGACCTGGCCGCGGTAGCGCTTGGCGACTGCCTCGGCGAACTGGCCGAAGATCTTGGCGTTCGGCCGGTAGGTGCACAGCCGCCTGCCACGGCACTTGCCTGGCTGCTCGGACGCCCACTGCGGGCCGGGGCCGCTGACGGTGAACATCAGCTTGATCCCGTTCTGCTTGGCGAGCCGGACGATGTTGTCGGTCGGACCCCAGCGCGTGTACTGCGGCGAGTCGGGGTCGCTCGGATCGAAGCCGGCTGGTCTGACGCGGTCGGTGTGGTCCTCGTAGATCCGGTAGAAGAGGACGTTGGTCCGCAGCACGTCGACCCCGAGGTCCTTCATCTCCTTCATCGCGGCCGCGGGGTCCTCGCCTTGGCGCTCCCCGAACATCTCGGCGTCGTCCTGCATCAGCGAGAGCTGCTTCGAGCCGGCGTTCGCGGCGGCTGGCGTGGCTAGCACGGCCACGAGAGCGAGCAGCGCGTAGACCAGCGTGCGGAGGGCCTTCGAGTTCCTCATGCGTCCCTTCGGTCGTGGAGCCCCGGAGAAGAGGGTGGGGCGAGGTTCAAACGGTGTCGAAGGGTACACACGGGGGCAGGGGAAAAGTTGCGGTTCCCGCGGGCCTGCCAGCGCCCTTTCAGCGGTACAGCGGCGTGCGCGCGTAGCGGTCGCGCAACGCCTGCCATGCGGGCTTGCGCGCGCCGTCGTAGGTCAGGACGCCCTTGTGGTGGCGGATGTTGTCGTTCGGCCCCGGGCCGTTGATCGCGCCGCCGCGCCAGCCGGGGAAGATCTCGAACTCGCGCAGCGTCCAGTGGACGGCGCCCGACATGAACGGCAACCGGTCGATCAGGTCGATCGTGCGCGCGACGTGGTTGGCCTGGAACGCGTAGCTGCCCTTGACGTCGGCGGGGTCCGCCGCCATGTCGGGGCGGCCCTCGGCGCCGAACTCGGTCATCACCAGCGCCTGCTCCGGGTAGTTCTTGCGCATCGCGTCGAGGAACGTCTCGAGCTGCGAGAAGTCCTCGACCCATGGGTACCAGCCGAAGTACTGGTTGATCCCGATCAGGTCGAACGCGGCGTAGGTGCGCTGGGTCGGCAGCGTCGGCCGCGTCTTGATGTCGATCGCGATCGGATGGATCGGGTCGTAGTCGCGCGCCACCTCGGCCGCGTCGAGCATGAACCGCCGGCTGCGTGGGCGCCTGTCGGGCGTGAAGGTCAGCTCGTTGCCCACCGAGTGGACGATCACCGATGCGTGGCCGCGCGCGGCCATCACGGTCCGCTTGACCTGCGCGACGGCGCGCGCGCGGTCGAGCGTGGTGCGCAGGAGATTCGCGCCGTGGTCGCGCTGCCAGACCGGCGCCTGGTTGTAGACGAGGATCCCGGCCTCGTCGAAGCGTCGCAGCAGGCCCTCGCTGAGCACGTAGTGCGAGCGCGTCATGTTCGCGCCGAGCTCCTTCAGCTCGCGGACGACGGTGTCCATGTCGTAGCCGGTCAGCGCGGGGCCGCGCCCGGGCGCGTCCTCGTGGATCGAGGCGCCGCGCAGGTTGATCGGCCTGTTGTTCAGCCGCAGGACGCCGTCGCGGACCTGTACGGAGCGGAAGCCGAGCTTGCGCTTCTCGACTTGATAGGTGGTGCTGCCCCATTTCAAGGTTGCCCGCGCGTCGTAGAGCTGTGGCCGGTCCGGCGACCAGAGCTGCGGCCGCGGCGGTCCCGCGATCTGGATCTTCTGGCGCCGGCGGCCGAGTGGGGAGCCGCGCAGCACCGCATGGTGGTTGGTCACCTTGCCGTTCGGGGCCTCGAGCCGGATCCTCAGGATCGGCTTGGCGTCCGTCGAGGTCCTCGGCAGCTTGCCGAGCACGCCGTCGATCACCAGCGCGGCGCTGCAGCCGGTTGCCGGTCCGGTGCAGTGGACCGCCGGCATGAGCGCCAGGTCGCTGAGGCTCACGGCTCCGATCGGCACCATCGACACCGGCCGCACGATCCCGCCCCAGTTCCACCATCCCTCGGGCAGGCGCGGGTCCTTGCGGCTGTCGACGAGCACCTCGAGCGTGTTGACCTTGCCAGGGCGCAGGCCGCGCGCGGGGACCTGGAACGGGGTGTACGGATCGATGCTGATCCCGATCCGCCTGCCGTTGAGCGACACCGTCGCCCGTCGCCGGACCTGCTCGAACTTGAATGCCCAGCTGAACTCCTCGACGTCCGGAGCGGTGAAGCGCAGCCGGTAGAGCTTCAGCGTGCCGCCGAACTGTGGCGCGCGCGCCACGCCTTCGAAGGCCGACGGAACGTTCGCGGGACGCCACGGCCCGCCGGTTTGGGCGGCACGGGCGGGCAGACGGCGCGCGGCCCGCGCCGCGCTCGGCGACGTCTCGGGCGGCGGCCCGGGCTGAACCGGCGTCGGCGGTGTGATCAGGTCGCGGACCTCCCAGCCGGCGCGGAGCTGGATCGGCTTCGGCGGCCCGCTCGGGGCTGCGCTGGGCGTCGCGGCGGTCGCGGCGGCGGGTACGACGGCCAGCGCGGCGACGGCGGCGAGCGCCATCCGGATCGGTCGAGGCATCCCTGCCCTAACCCGCCGGGAGCGCATTGGTTGTGGCGTTCGCTCCGGCTCGCCCATTCGCGGGCATGCTAGGCATAATCACTGGCGATGGACCCCAGGCGAAAGCGGAAGCTGCGTCTCTTCGTGGCGCTCACTGCCGCCATCCTGCTGTCTGGCGCGCTGATCTACACGAGCTTCAGCGCCTCGACCCAGGCCAAGGAGCCCTCCGATCTGATCGCGGGGGCCGAGCCCGGGCGCTCGTACGAGCTGACGGGCAAGGTCGTCCAGGACTCCGTCGACAAGAGCGGCGACCGGCTGACCTTCCGAATTCGCGACCGCGACGGCCGCGAGTCGCTTCCGGTCACCTACTCCGGTGTCGTGCCCGACCCCTTCCGCGAGGGGCGTGAGGTGATCGTCTCCGGCGAGCTGAAGCGGGGCACCTTCGTCGCCGAGCACGACTCGCTGATCACCAAGTGCCCCTCGAAGTTCACCAAGGACGAGCAGAGCACCTGACGTGGCGGGACTCGGTTCCGCCTGTCTGCTCGTCGGCCTGCTGACCGCGCTCTACGCGGCCGGCGCCTCGCTCTACGGCGCGCGCAGCGGCAGTCGCGCCGCCGTCGTCTCCGGCCGTCGCGCGATCTACTCCATGGCCGGCCTGATGGTCACCGCGACGATCGTCCTCCAGTCGGCCTTCCTGCGCTCCGACTTCTCCTTCAAGCTCGTCGCCGAGGGCTCGTCGACCGACACGCCGACCTTCTACAAGTTCACCGCGATGTGGGCGACCCAGGACGGGTCGCTGCTGCTCTGGGCGCTGCTGATGTCGCTGTTCTCGAGCGCCGTGCTGTTCGCGACGCGCCGCTCGCTGCGCGACATCGCGCCCTACGCGACCGCCGTGCTCGCCGGGATCGCCGCGTTCTTCCTGCTGCTGATGGTCGCCTGGGAGAACCCGTTCACGACGCTCGCGGTCGCGCCGGTCGAGGGCGCCGGGCTCAACCCGCTGCTGCGCCACCCGGCGATGATGATCCATCCGCCGATGCTCTACACCGGCTACGTCGGCTTCGCGATCCCGTTCGCGTTCGCGATCGGCGCGCTGATCGTCCGCCAGACCGGCGCCGACTGGATTCGCGCGACGCGCCGCTTCGCGCTGATCGCCTGGACGTTCCTCGGCGCCGGGATCATGCTCGGCGCGCTCTGGTCCTACGCCGAGCTCGGCTGGGGCGGCTACTGGGCCTGGGACCCGGTCGAGAACGCGTCGCTGATGCCGTGGCTGATCGGTACCGCGTTCATCCACTCGATCATGGTCCAGGAGAAGCGCGGGATGCTGAAGATCTGGAACGTCTCGCTGATCGTGACGACGTTCGTGTTGGCGCTGCTCGGCACGTTCCTCGTCCGCTCGGGGATCCTCGACTCGATCCACGCCTTCGGCGCCTCGACGATCGGCGCCCAGTTCCTGACCTTCATCGCGATCGTGATCCTCGGCTCGACGGCCTTGATCGTCTCGCGACTCGACGACCTGCGCAGCGAGGCGAAGCTGGACTCGCTGATGTCGCGCGAGGCGTTCTTCCTCGTCAACAATCTCGTCCTCGTCGGTCTCTGCGTCGTGATCTTCTGGGGAACCTTCTTCCCGCTGATCTCCGAGGCGTTCACCGGGGACGAGGCGAGCGTCGGACCGCCGTGGTTCAACCGCGTGACGACGCCGCTGGCGCTGGTGCTGGTCGCGCTCGCGGCGATCGGGCCGATGGTGCCGTGGCGCCGGGCGAGCCGCTCCGGGCTGGTGCGCTCGTTCCGGCTGCCGCTGGCGGTGATGGCGGTGACGCTGGTCGCGCTACTGGCCTTCACCAACTCAGCCAACAGCCCGCTGGCGCTGATCATGTTCTGCTTCGTCTCGCTGGTCTTGACGGTTGTTTCACAGGAGCTGTGGCGGGGAACGCGCGCGCGTCGAACGATTACCGGCGACCCCTGGCCGCGCGCGCTCGGGCAGCTGGTCGCGCGCAACCGCCGTCGCTACGGCGGCTACCTCGTCCACGCCGGGATCGCGATCCTCTTCCTCGGCGTCGCCGCCTCGTCGGCGTTCCAGGATCAGCAGGACAAGCGGCTGTCGCCGGGCGAGTCGTTCAGCGCCGGCGGCTACGACATCACCTATGTCCGCCCGACCGCGGAGGTCGGGCGCGACACGGCTGGTACCGGGGCGCCGATCACCTTCGGCGCGGTGCTGCGCGCCCGCCGCGGCGACGAGGTCACGATGCTCCATCCGTCGCGCAACTTCTATCCGTCGCAGAACCTCGAGGCCGGCCCGATCGGCCGCTTCTTCGAGGGCGAGGCGACGAGCGAGGTCGACGTTCGGTGGGGCCTGCGGCGCGACCTCTGGACGGCGGTCCGTCCCGACATCGCCGAGCTCGAGCCGGCGATCCGCGAGGCCAACGCCAAGTTCTCTAGCTCAGGCAACGACGTTCAGGCGATCGTGATCGCCGCGATCGTCGAGAAGTACCGCAACGACGCGCCGCCGGCGAACTTCCGCGCGATCGACTCGCCGCTGGTGTCCTGGATCTGGATCGGCGGCGCGATCATGATCCTCGGCGCGATGATCGCGATCTGGCCGTCGCCGGAGGCCCGGATGCGGCGCGTGACGAGCATCTACGCCGCACGGCTCGGCAAAGAGCTCTCGCAGGCCTGACATGGAGTACATCGTCGCGGTGATCATCTTGCTGGCGCTGGTCGCCGTCGTCGTGCTGCGGCCGCTTGTGCTCGGCGTCGGCGAGGACGACCGCGAGTCGGTCAGCCGCGAGGAGCTCGAGGCCGCCAAGGAGGCGAAGTACCGCGAGATCCGCGACGCCCAGCTCGACTTCGAGATGGGCAAGCTGTCGCGGGAGGATCACCGGGCGGTCGACCGCGAGCTGCGCGCCGAGGCGATCGAGATCCTCAAGCAACTGGACGCCGCCGACGGTCAAGCCAGCGGCGCGTGACGCTCCTCCGCTAGGCTCCTTCGGCGATGGAGGCGATTCTCAGCGGAGTTCAGGTGGTCCTGGCCGTGATCGTCATCGTCCTGATCCTGATGCACTCGGGCAAGGACGCTGGCCTCTCGGGCGCGTTCGGCGTCGGCACCGGCGCCGGCCCGTTGGGTGGCGGCTCGCTCGTCGAGCGCAACCTCAACCGCTGGACGATCTTCTTCTCCTGCATCTTCGTGCTGAACGTCATCGTTCTCCTGAAGATCTAGAGGCAGTCTCCGCCAAGGGGCCTATCACACGATCCGTGTGCTAGATGTCACAAGTCGCATTCCGGCCTACAAGAAGTCGGCATGACCCCCTCGACTGAGAACTTCGCCCGCCGCCTTCGGGTTGCTCGCAGGACAACAGGCATGACGCAGCATGAACTCGGCGCCCGCGCTGGGATCAGCGGTAGTCAGGTCTACCGTCTCGAGGCCGCCGAGCGAGAGCCTCGCCTATCGACGCTGATTCGCCTGGCTCGCGCGCTCGGCAAGGATCCGAGCGAGATGGTTCGCGGCCTCAACTGAGCTAAAAGCTCCCGATTCATGCTTTCGTGTCACAGGAATCGGCACGACGTCAAGCAGTGCTAGTAGGAAGATGACGGCGATCAGGAGGGCGGGCGCATGCCGGTCTCGGGCATGCAGGGTTCTGGGGGGTTCGATGGCGCGTGCGTTTCCGCGGGCGTTGTCCTCCCGCGCGCTCACCGGCCCAGCTGGCGACTCCCGTTCTCGTCTCCTGGACGCGATGATGCCCGGGCGATGGCCCCGGATCCCGACCAGCTAGCGCGGCGGCTCGCCCGCCGCGATGACGCCGAGCTGCTCGCGTTGACGCCGACGGTCCCGAACGCCTTCGACGTCTTCTTCGTGCGCCACAGCCAGGCGATCGTCTCCTACCTCTGGCGCCAGACCGGCAACCAGGACGTCGCGCTCGACCTGACGTCCGAGACCTTCGCGGTCGCGCTGGAGTCGGTCGGTCGCTTCGACCCTGCCAAGGGCGACGCCCGCGGCTGGTTGTTCGGCATCGCCAAGATCACGATGCTGTCGACATACCGCAAGCAGCAGGCCGAGCAGTCCGCCCGTCGCCGCCTCGGACTCACCGTAGAGGGCTTCAGCGACGAGGACTGGGAGCAGGCCGAGGCGCGGATCGACGCCTCGCTGCCGAACATCGTCGACGGCCTCGACGACCTGCCGCGCGCGGAGCGGCTCGCCGTCATCGCCAGGATCCTCGACGAGCGCGACTACTCGGAGATCGCCGCCAGCGAGCAGGCGACCGAGGCCGCGATCCGCCAGCGCGTCAAGCGCGGACTGGGACGCCTGCGCAAGCGGGCGGAGACGGAGAACGAGCTGTGAGCTTCTTGCGACAGCTGACGAGCGCCCTCTGGGCGGCGCTGTGGCTGCATGGCCGGCTGCTCGGGCTACGGCTGCGACGGCTGTTCGGGCGCGGTCCCGAGGCCGACACCGGCCCCGACTTCCAGCTGCTCGGCGCCGACGTGCTGGCCGCGGAGGCCGACCGCGATCCGGTCGAGATTCCGGCCGAGCTGACCGCTCGGCTCGCGGTGACGCGTGCCGAGCTGGCCGAGCGCGCGCATGCCGCCGCTACGCCGCGCACGTCCCCGCCGGTCAGGCGCCGGCGGCGAGCGGCCACGTTGACAGTCGCGGCCGTGCTGGGGCTCGGAGTCGTCGGCGCGGGCGCGTCGGCGCTGGTATCCGGCTCGACCGGCGTCCCGGCGGTCGACCGTCTGCTGGGGATCTACGAGCAGAACCTGAGCAAGCCAGGCGCCGCCGACCGCGGTGGCCCGTCCGGCAGCGATCTCCAGCCCAGCGCCTCCAAGGCGGCCGAGCCGATCGAGACCGTGCTTCCCGACGGCTCCAAGAGCGTGACGACCTTTTACGTCGCGGAGGACGGCAATATCTGCTGGGCGGTGGCAGCCGAGGATGGAAGCGGAGCGGGAGGGCTGGGTTGCAGTTCGCCAACGGATTTTGTCAAGGCCTTAGAAGCTGGCGGGTATGTGCCGGGGATCGAGGTACTCGGAATGAGTCACATCGTCCTCCGGGGATACGTTCGCGCTGCCGTCGTGAGTTTGAGCGGGCACGGCCCAAACGGACCCCTTGAGGTGCAGCTCGGTGAGCCCTGGACACCCTCTTCATTACCAGCCGTCGGATCGCTGCGGCCGTTCGTCGCCGTTGCCTCCCTCGGTTCGCCGCTCAAGCTCGACGGGCGCGAGCCGCTGCCCGAGCTCGAGCGTCGGAGCTACTCCTTCGACGCGGTGACGGACGACGGCCGTCAGTTCCGGATCAGACCGTAGGGCTGCTTGACTCGTCTGAGGCGGTCGGGCTATGGTGGCCTGACGCGCCCCGCTTTGGGTGCGTTTGGGCACGCTATTGGGAGAGGGGTTGAAGATGACGCACGCCAGAGCGCGACTGGCGCTGCTTGCGCTGGTTGCATGTACAGCTGTAGGGGTTCTGGTCCCCCCACAGGCCGACGCTTTGGTCAGCTACTACAGCTGCGTCAGCAAGCCGGCTTGGCAGTGGTGCGACGGACGGGCGAACGGCAGCTTCGACGGTCTGCATAGCTGGGACTACAACGAGGCGTGGAATCCCGGAAGCGGGTCATTCACGGTCTGCGAGGGGCTCTATTGGCCAGCGACCGGGACTTTCATCGGTTCTCAGCTGTGTAATCCGAACTTCATTAGCCACTATTACGGCGCTCAGACCTGTGCCTGCTTGGAGGCCAACATGTACCACCAAGCTGGCAGTTCCAAAACGATCAACGGCTTCGCGGACACGGATTGGTAGGGGCGATGCTCAAGAGATACCTACCCGTTGCCTCGATCGCGACGGCTCTGCTTGCCGTCGGCGCGGTGGGCGCGATCGCCGACCGCGATGAGAGCAACCCGCCAGGCGCAGCTCAGCCGCAGATCGCCGAAATCGAGGCCGAGGCCAAGCAAGCCATGGGAGTGCTTCGCCAGAGGCGAACCGCCGGCGACGCCCTGCGCGACGACCTTGCCGTGCGGATGGATCGGCGGGCCTCCTTCGGCCTGAACCCAGCCCTCTCGCGGCTAGCGATCAAGAACGCCACCCACTCGATCTACGTCATTCCTGCCCGCGGACACGTGTGTGTGGCGTTCACCGACCCTGTGGGGGCTGGGCTCATCTGCCCATCCACCAACGATGTCGCCAAGGGCAACTCCAGTCCCGCGACGGCCGCTCTCGAGACAGGAGGCGTCGCCATCTTCGGTGTCGTTCCCGACGGCGTTGATTCTGTTTCCGTGCAGACACGTGCTTCGGAGTCGATCGAGGTCACGACGGAGAGGAATGCCTACTACACGGTCGTTCCGTCCGGAACGCCGTTGCGAACGGTCAGCTATGTCGGGCCCAGCGGCCCCGTCGAGTTTCCGATCTCCGATCCGAGGCTGGTGATGGAGCAGGAGTAGGCCGTTGCGGCGGCAGTCGGCAGTCGCCGAGCAATTGTTGTGTGTAGACACGAACTGGTGCCCGGTGTATCATGCATAGAGGCAGATGGAGGGTGCGACTGACAGTGGAGGGGTGACGGCCGTGGCGGGTTTGCCGCCGCGCGCAGTCGTCCTTGCGCCGCGGTCGCTGACGACCTTCCTCTGGCTACAGTTTCGGCTCGCCAGTCGAGCCGAAAACCACCGGCGTATGGGCTCATGGGCCTTCACACGGACCGAACCCTCCCCGTGAGTAGGCCCGCCCAGAGTCCATAGAGCTCTCGCTCACCGGCGGCGACACCGTGCCCATCCCTCCGGGCCTGTCGCCGCCGGCGCCGGTGTTTTCTCGAGAAGAGGGGGGAGTTTCGGGCTGGACGTTCCCTATAGCCGTACGTGAGCGCAACAGCTTGGAAACGATTCTGTCTATATCTCCGGGGCGGAGCTAAAGGTTCCCTTCGCCTCTACCGATTCTTCGCGTCATGAGGGGGGTGAGGGGAGACTCGTCGGAGGGCGAATACGCGCGTCATCGCACGGCCGTACTGGGCCTGCTTGCCAAACGCTTTCCGCGCCTTGATGCGGACGAGCGGCTGGCGATCTACCACGACGCGTGGGCCCGTGTTCTCGTGAAACGCGAGCGTGGCGAGAAGATCGAGTCGCTGCGCGCCTACCTGCTCGCGACGGCCGGCGCTGAGGCACTGCACGTCGTCAGTCGCGGGAAGATCCCGACACCTGTTGGTCCTGACGATCCACGGCTGGCGGGCCTGTCGGATGACGGGCCGCCGCTCGACGAACAGGTTGTCACCCGGGACCAGGCGCGCATCGCGCGTAGCTTGCTCGACACCCTGGACGAGCGTCAGCGCGACGTCCTCAAGCTGCGCTGGGATCTCCAGCTCAGCGGCTCGGAGGTACGCGCGGCGCTCGGACTGAGCATGCGCCAGTACCGGCGGTTGGCGGAGGAGGGGGCTACGGCTCTCGCCGAGCGTGTCGAGGAGCTCGAGAACGGCCAATGGTCACGTCGCACCCGCAGTTTGCTGGTCGCATGTCTGGTTGAAGTCACCCAAGACGGTCAGCGGCGCATCGGAATCGCGAGCCGGCGGCAGCGCGAGGAGGCGCAGCGCCTGCTCGATTCCGATCCTCATGTCGCCGCCCTCTACGCCGAGGTCCGTCGTTCCGCCCGTGGCGCCACGGCGCTGCTGCCGCTACCGGTCCTGGCCATCGACTCCGTCGGCTCTCCGCTCGCCCGGGCCGCGGAGTTCGCTGCCGATGTCCGCGACCAACTGTTCAGCGCGCTCGAGACGACCAAGCAGCACGCCACATCGCTCTATATCCGCGCCGCCGACCCCACGCTCCTCACCAGCGGACCCCGTCCCGGCACAGCGGTCGTGGCCGTCGCCGGCGCCCTGGCCGTAGGAGGCGGCGCCTATGGAGCCTACGACGCGGTGTCCGCCGCCCCGGAACCCCGGCCAGCCGCAGCCACTACTCCCCGGGCGTTCCCGACCCCGACAAGCAAGCCCCCTACCAACCCGCGATCCAGCCCCTCCAAGGTCTCAACTCGTCCCGCACCCAAGATCCCAACGCCTTCCCAGCCCCCCGTCCCGAGCCCACCACCCCAGGTCCAACCAACCCCAACACCCCCACAACCAACCAACCCCACCCAACCCACCGAGTTCGGGTTTGAGGACTAAAAACGAGGAGCGGCGATGTCTACAGCGGAAATAAGCATCTGGTGGCGACGTGGGCTCGTCGTCTCAATCGTCGTTCTAGCTAGTTGGGTGGTGGCGGCCGGGCCAAGGGTCGCGCTCGCTGACGCCGATGTAACGGCCCCTGATCCGCCGTACGAGGTCTTCGTTGATCAAGGCACCTCATGGCTGGCTGAGAACAGCTTTGATGTCTGGTGGCACATTCCGCCGGGGCAGCAGAGTCCAGTTGCTGTAGCTCACTATCAACTGTGCCCGGCGGTGCCGCTTGGGCCCTGCACAACCAGTCAGGTAAATGGGGCGGACATCTCGCAGATGGCTGTAACCTTGCCTCATGCGGGGTGGTTCTGGTTACGCGTGTGGCTCGAAGATGGCGCCGGCAACGTAAATCCAAGTGCAACGTCCCCCGCAGTCATGCTGCGGTTTGACGATGAGAAACCGCCAATGGCATTCTTTCGCCATAGCGACTCCTGGCTCGGTAATACCACGCCGACAAGTCCGGCCTTCATCGCGGAGATTGATGCGACGGCAGAATGGCCGATGTCCGGCATCAGGGGCTATTCGATCACTGTGGACGGAACCGTGCCTGACGGCGATGTTGAGGTGCTTGCCGCGCAGGACTATGTGCGGTTTCGAGCGACATACGTGATGCAGTCTGTAGCTGAGGGGACTACGACTGTGCGCCTCCGAACCGTTTCGAACGCAGGAGTTCCATCGGAAGCCATCGGGACTGCTTATGTGCGGCTAGACCGGACTCCGCCGGTTCTCACGGACTATGGCTTGCCGGTGGACGGCTACTGGTATCGCGATTCGCTTCTGATCTCTCTTGACGCGGAGGATCAAGAGGACCTCTCTGGCATGACTCCTGCGGCGCCGGAGAGTTCGCCCGAGGAGAGTGCATACGTTGCGTATGAACTGAACGGCGGATTCACTCAAAGAGTACGCGGTGGGCATGCGCAAGTTGTCGTGGATACCGATGGTCGTCATACGTTGAGGTATCGGGCGTTTGATGCGGCTGGGAATGGGTCGGTTGAGAAGGAGGTTGGGTTCAAGATCGATGGGACGGCTCCGGTGGGGGCGTTTCGGGCTTTGGATCCGGGTGATCCGAGGGCTTTGAGGGTGGATGTCGCGGACGCGACGTCTGGGGTCGCGGATGGACGGATCGAATACCGGCGAGAGGGCGAGGGCGGATACAGGCGGCTGGCGACGGAGCGGGCCGGTGGAGTATTGAGTGCGCGGTTGGACGATCAGGGGTTGGCCGCTGGTCGCTACGAGGTGCGTGCGGTCGTGACCGACGTCGCGGGCAACGAGGCGGTTGTCGACCACTGGGCGGACGGCTCGAGGACGACTCTCGCGATGCCGCTGCGGTTGGCGGCGGACATGAGCGTGGCTGGGATCGTCAAGGCGAAGGGCTGTGCAAGGGCCGCGAAGAAGCGGCGCGGCTCGAGCGATGGCCGCAAGCGGGTCGCGCGGCCGAAGTGTCGGCGGAAGAAGAAGGCGAAGTCGGTGACGACGCTCGGGTTGAGGTACGGCAAGCAGGCGCCATCCTCAGGGCGCCTCGCGACGGCCCAGGGCGCACCGATCGCCAACGCACCGATCGTCGTCGATGGCCAGTCGCGCTCCGGAGGGCCGTTCGTGAAGCTCGGCGCTGTGCGAACCGACGCGCAAGGCAACTTCCGCTTTCCCGTCCCAGCTGGCCCGTCGCGCGCCATTCGCTACCGCTACGAGGGCACGAACACGGTTCAGGCCGCGGCTGCCCAGCTGACGACCAAGGTGAATGCCGCCGCTCGCCTGAAGGTCGATCGCCGCCGCCTGCGCAACGGCCAGGCCGTCCGCTTCACCGGCAGGCTGCTCGGCAAGCCGATCCCCAAGGCCGGAAAGCTGGTCGCTCTGCAGGCCAGGGTCGGCCGCGGATGGCGAACGTTCGCCACCCCGCGCGCCAACAGGAAGGGCATCTTCAAGCATCGCTACCGCTTCACGGCGACGACGGGGGTGCGCCGATACAGGTTCCGCGCCGTAGTCGGGCGGGAGGACGCGTACCCCTACGAGGCGGGCGTCTCGCGGATCGTGCGGGTGATCGTCAGGGGCCGCTAGGACCGCTTGGTGGCGCGCACGGCCGTGCCGTAGGCGCAGATCTCGGTCCAGGTCGTGCCGAGCTCGGAGGTGTCGAAGCGGAAGGCGACGATGGGCGTTGGCGCCCTTGCCCTCGGCCTCCTCGACGAGGCGATCCGTCGCGTGCTGGCGACCGTCGGCGACTCTAAAGCCGCAAGACCGGTCTGTCAGCGTCCGCGACGGCGTCGCAACGCCCGCCTTGCGGCGACCGTCGCAAGCCCTGTGAAGCCCCAGCTCGTCGTCACGAACGACGCCACCGCAGCCGCCTTGTAGGCCGGATGCTCCTTCAGCTCAGGCCGCGCCACCAGCGGCGCGAAGGCGTTCGCGTTGGTCCAGGCGCCAACCATCAGCGGCCACGCCACCTTGCGCGGCAGGTCCGGCATGGCGCTCGCCGCCAGCGCCTGCAGGCTCCCGAGCGCGATCAAGTCGAGATGCCACTGGCGCAGCCGCGGGATCGAGCGGATGCCCAACTCGCGTGCCCGCTCCGGATCGGAGATGGCCAGCGAGAAGGGCCAGCCGGTCAGCGCGCCCAGCGCCACCTCGGCGAGGCCGGACATCACCAGGGTGTCGTTGGTCTGGGCCATGACGAAGGAAGCCCCGCGCCTGGCGGGGCCTCCGTGATGCGGCTGAGAGGAGTCG
>Ga0190275_10000151_pt1 | contig 75365 bp, 68 predicted proteins | sample Popmic550T_FD_133745 | JGI IMG/M metagenome (GOLD analysis project Ga0190275, IMG submission 133745) | Populus adjacent soil microbial communities from riparian zone of Yellowstone River, Montana, USA - 550 T | ecosystem: Environmental > Terrestrial > Soil > Riparian zone > Trees stand | place...
CGGAGCGCCGGTCTTCGACCGGCCGGTCCGCCGACCTTCGGTCGGCAGTGTGCGGAACGCGTCGCCCGAGACTGCCGGCAGAATGCCGGCGGACCGGCCGACGGAACGTCGGCGCTCCGTGGGCCGGCGTCGCCGACGCTACGTTAACTCTGAGCACCGGGTGGCTGATCGGGATCACGGCGTTCTGGTCGGGGCTGGGATCTGTGGGTGGGCTGGGGGCAGAGCTTCGTTTTTCTGCAGAAGAACGAAGGTGTGACCCCAGGTGCACTGATTACCCCAGGTGCACTGATTTGAAATCGAGCGGTTCAGCTCTGAGACGCAGAGCCGCGACCTAAGAATTCAGCGATGAAGCCTGGCGATGTAGAGAAACAACTCGGATTTGTTGCTTCGCGGCTCTGACTTTCAGAGCTGGATGCCGCGTGGTGACGGCCATTCCCGCAGGATGGACACTTTCGGCTCTGACTTTCAGAGCCGCGACCTCAGAATTCAGCGATGAAACCCGACGATGCCGCGAAACAACTCGAACTTGTTGCCTCGCGGCTCTGACTTTCAGAGCTGGATGCCGAGTGGTGACGGCCATTCCCCGCAGGATGGACGCTTTCGGCTCTGACTTTCAGAGCCGCGACCTCACTAACTAAAAGTCTGGCCCACATGACTGTTCAGGGCTTCTTTTCTCGAGAAGAACGAAGGTGTGACCCCAGGTGCCTACGGAGCGCCGACGTTCCGTGGGCCGGTCCGCCGACCTTCGGTCGGCAGTCTCTGGACAAGTGTGAAGATCACCGGCCTCCCGAGGGCGGCCGCGCGAAAAAGGTGGGGTATCCCGCGAGACTGCCGGCCGAAGGCCGGCGGACCGGCCGGTCGAAGACCGGCGCTCCGTTTCGACGTCGGCGCTCCGTTGGTTGGCGTCGCCGGCACTCCCGCTAATCCTGATAGTCTCCTTCCCCCGATATGAACGCCCCAAAAGTCCGCCGCTATACACTCAAACAGGCGGCGAAGCCTCAGAAGCAGTACAAGGTCAAGTACGAAGAGGAGCTGAACCAGGAACAGCTCGAAGTGGTGATGGCCGGCGAGGGGCCGATGCTGGTCATCGCCGGGGCGGGGTCGGGGAAGACGCGGACTCTCACCTATCGCGTGTCGCGGCTGATCGAGGACGGGATCGATCCTTCCGAGATCCTGATCGTCACCTTCACCAACAAGGCCGCGCGGGAGATGCTCAGCCGGGTCGAGCAGCTCGTCACCACGGACACGCGGCGGATCTGGGGCGGGACGTTTCATTCGATCGGGAATCGATTGCTGCGGCGGCATGCGGAGGCGATCGGTTACCGCCCGAACTTTTCGATCCTCGACGCGGAGGATGCGAAGGAGATGATGGAATCGGCCATCTCGTCCCTCGGCATCAAGACGCTGGAGAAGCGTTTCCCGAAGGGCGACGTCCTCCTCGACATCTATTCGTTCCTCATCAACACCCGCACGCCGCTGGAGCTGCATCTCGAGCAGAACTACCCGCATTTCATGATGTACGGCGACGAGATGGTGAACGTGTTCCGCCGCTACAAGGAGCGGAAGCGCGACGCGAATGCGATGGACTTCGACGACCTGCTGGTCTTCTGGAAGGTGCTGCTCGATGACCACGCCGAGGTCGCGGAGTCGTTGCGGCGACGCTACCGGGCCATCCTGGTCGACGAGTACCAGGACACGAACAAGCTGCAGGCGGACATCATCGACTCGATGGCCGCGGTGCGCCGGAATGTGATGGTGGTGGGAGACGACGCGCAGTCGATCTACTCGTTCCGCGGGGCTTCGTTCGAAAACATCCTCACCTTCCCGCTGCGCTTCGCCGAGGCAACGATTTACAAGCTGGAGACGAACTACCGGTCGACGCGGCAGATCCTGCAGCTCGCCAACGCCTCCATCTCCGCCAACCGCTTCCAGTTCCGGAAAGAGCTGCAGGCGGTGCGCGGCGACGGGCCGGAGCCGGCGGTGGTCGGCGTCGACGACGTGTTCGAGCAGGCGCAGTTCATCGCCCAGCGCATCCTGGAGTTGCGCGACGAGGGGGAGAGTCTCGACGACATCGCTGTGCTTTACCGCTCGCACTACCAGTCGCTGGAGCTGCAGATGGAGCTGTCGCGGCGGAACATCCCGTACGAGATCCGCTCCGGCGTCCGCTTCTTCGAGCAGGCCCACATCAAGGACGTGCTGGCGTACCTGAAGGTGGTCACGAACACGCGCGACGAGCTGTCGTGGAAGCGGATGCTGAAGCTCTACCCGAAGATCGGCGAGAAGGTCGCCGCCGACGTGTGGACGCGCATCAGCCAGTCGCCGAACCCGCTCGACCGCTTCGTGCGCGGCGTCGAGGGGTTGAGCGGACGCGGCGTGGCGGGGTCGATCAAGAGCGCGGCCGGACTGCTCGCTTTGATCGGCTCGGACTCGATGAAGCGGAATCCGTCGGAGTCGATCCGGCTGGTGGTGGAGCGCGGGTATGCCGATTACGCCCGGACGAAGTTCCCGAACGCGCAGGCGCGGCTGGACGATCTCGAGCAGCTCTCGCAGTACGCGCTCCGCTACGAGGACGTGGAGACATTCCTCGACGACGTCGCGCTGTCGAACCCGATCGCCGGCGAGGACGTGGCGGTGGTCGCCCCCGAGGACGAGAAGATCGTGCTGTCGTCGGTACACCAGGCGAAGGGGCTGGAGTGGCGGAGCGTCTTCGTGATCTGGCTCGCCGATGGGCGTTTCCCTTCGCAGCGCGCTCTGCGGGTTCCCGGGGGGATCGTGCGCATTCCGCCGAACCGGCTGCACGAGGCGCTGCCGCTTCTGGAAGGGGCGACGCAGGACGCGCCGGTGATCGACGAGGCAGGGACGCGCGAGCTGGTGATCCCCGGTGAGGAGGAGGAGCGCCGCCTCTTCTACGTCGCCGTCACCCGCGCCAAACAGGAGCTCTACCTGGTCTTCCCGGTCATGGCCCGCGACCGCGGCGGCATGGACATCCTCATGGAGCCGTCCCGGTTCGTGCGGGAGCTGCCCGGGGAGCTTTATGAGAAGTGGGTGATCGGGAGCGAGTGATCTGTGGCTGGTTGCTGGTTGCTTGCGGGGTTGGGGGCGAGGTTACGTGCTCGCGAGTGCCGAGGCAGGACGTAACCGCCTCTCTGCCGCCGTAGGCGGCAAAAGATCTGTAGGCCCGGCCTTCAGGCCGGGTAGACGTGGGTAGATCATCGAGTCCGCATAGCGGGCGACAGAACACTTCACCGCGCGGACGGTCTTTTCTGTCGCCCGCTTCGCAGGCTCGCCTGTTGGCCGCGCGTTGTACCCGGCCTGAAGGCCGGGTCTACAGATCTTTCGCCGCCTTCGGCGGCTTCGGGTTGGCGCTTCGGCCTCCACCGTTCACAGCTCTGACAAGACTTCTGCCCTCCCCCGCCCTACCTTGATCTCATGCTGCTGCTGGAGCTCACCCTCTGGCTCATCGCCACCTTCGCCCCGGCGCCGCAGGCGGCGCCGCCGAGGAACGTCGATTTTGCGAAGGACGTGCGGCCGATCCTGGAAAAGCGCTGTCAGCCGTGTCACTTCGAAGGCGGCAAGATGTACGCGCACCTTCCTTTCGACAAGGCGGCGACGGTGGACAAGCTGGGGACGCAGCTGTTCACGCGGATCAAGGCGGACGAGGAGCAGGCGGTGATTCGCGCGTTCCTTACACGGGATCGACGGGCGGCAGACTAAAATCGGCGCGCAGATGCGCCGCTTCCTCGCTTCGCTCGTTCTCGCGATCCTCGCGGCGTGTACGCGCGAGACGCCCGCGCCACCTCCTCCCGCACCGGCTCCGCCGGTCCAGCGCGACGGCGGCCAGGTCGTCATCCGCCTCTCCGGCGACGTGCAGACGCTGAACTACATCCTGCACGCCACCGAGAACGAGCGCCAGGTGCTCGACCTGCTGTACGACCCGATGATCGCGCTCGACGCGAACATGGCCCCGATCCCCGCGACCATCGCCCGTTGGGAGATCCTCAACGGCGGGAAGACGTTCATGCTCCACGTCGACCCGCGGGCGACGTTCAGCGACGGGACGCCGGTGCGGGCCAGGGACGTGGTGTTCACGGTCGAGAGCATCGTCAGGCAGGAGTCGATGCAGTTCGCCGGGGCGTTCGAGACGCTGGACCTCGAGATGACGAAGATCGTCGACGACCACACCGCCCGGGTCGTGTTCACCGAGGCGCGTGCGGGACAGCTCCTCAGCTTCAACATCGGCGTACTGCCGCAGCACATCTACGGCCGGGGCGACTTCAAGAAGAACACGCAGGTGATCGGGAACGGACCGTACGTGCTGAAGGCGCGCGGCCGCGACCGGAGCCTCCTGCTGACCCGCCGCGAGGACTACTGGCGCGAGAAGCCGCGCCTCGAGTCGATCCGCTTCCGGGTCATCTCCGACGACGCGGTGGTCTGGAAGGCGCTGCAGCGCGGCGACATCGATGTCGGCCGGATCGACAACGATGTCTGGGTGCGGGTGAAGGACGATCCGAGCGCCGCCAGCCTCGTCTTCAACGAGATCTATCGCCTCGCCTACAACTGCATCGCCTGGAACACGTCCGACCCGCTGCTGGACGACGTCCGCGTCCGCCGCGCGCTGGCGATGCTGTTCGACCGGCAGACGGTGATCGACCGGTTGTACGCCGGCCAGGCGCGCCCGGTGAGCGGTCCGTTCACTCCCGACCAGTGGGCGCACAATGCGGAGATCCAGCCGATCGCCTTCAACCCGCCCGCGGCCTCGGCGCTGCTGTCGTCGGCCGGCTGGACCGATTCCGACGGTGACGGCGTGCTCGATCGCGAAGGGAAGAAGTTCACCCTGGCGCTCCTCATCATCGCCGGCAGCAAGGTCTCCCGCGACCTCGGCCAGGTCTACCAGGAGTCGCTCCGCCAGGCCGGCGTGCAACTGGAGCTGCGGGTGATCGACGAGGCGGCATTCTACGAGTCGGTCCTGCAGCGGAACTTTCAGGCGGCCTTTCTGTCATGGGTCAACGAGCCCGATCCCGATCCGTACGGCCTCTTCCACTCCTCGCAGTTCGCCCCCACGGGGATGAACGTGGTGGGCTACCGCAGCGAAGAGGCGGACCAGTTGATGACCGAGGCGCGGAGCGAAGTCGATCGCGCCCGCCGCGCCGACCTCTATCACCAGCTCCACGACGTCCTCTCCCGCGACCAGCCGTATCTCTGGACGGTGCAGGTGGCGGAGAAGTGGGCCGTCAACCGCCGCGTGGAAAACGTGCAGGTGGCGAAGGGGCTGGGGTTGTTCGGCTGGTATCCGGGGGTGAGGGCGTGGGGAGCGAAAGAAAAGAGATGAGATGAGAGATGAGCGGCGTTCCGCATGTTCATCTCTCATCGCTCATCGTTCCTCTCTCGCCTCTTTGCTATCCTCGGTCCGCTCATGCGCCTGCTCCTGATCTCCAGCTCCGTCGTCCACGGCTACGGCTTTCTCGACCACTCCGAGAGTGACATCCGCCGGCACCTCGAGGGAGTGCGCAACGTCGCCTTCGTCCCGTTCGCGCAACACGACGTCGACGCCTACACGGCGCGCGTGCGCGACCGGCTGACGCTGATGGACCTCGGCGCGACGCAGGTGCGCGGACGCGCTGACGTCGAGGCGGCGGAAGCGATCTTCATCGGCGGCGGGAACACCTTCCGCCTGCTCTCCCGTCTCTACGAGCTCGATCTGCTGGACGCCATCCGCGACCGCGTCCGCAACGGCGCCCCCTACATCGGCTCCAGCGCCGGAACGAACGTCGCCACCCCGACGATCAAGACGACGAACGACATGCCGATCGTCTATCCCCCCTCCTTCGACGCCCTCGGTCTGGTGCCATTCCAGATCAACCCCCACTACCTCGACCCCGACCCGGCGTCCCCGCACAAAGGCGAGACCCGCGAGGACCGGATCCGCGAGTTTCACGAGGAAAACACGACGATGGTGGTCGGGCTGCGAGAGGGATCGGCGCTGCAGGTCGACGGCGATGTCGTCACTTTGATCGGCATGCGCCCGGCGCGCATCTTTCGCCGCGGGGCGGCGCCTGTGGAGATTGAGGTCGGGTCGCGCATCGAGAGCTGAGGAGTAGAATCGCGGGAAGACAGGATGGGAAAGCCGCTCTCTCAGACGACGTTTCAAGACGAGCCTGGTTCTTCGTGGAGCAAGAACGGCCATTACGCAACCCGGCTTTCCGGTGGTGCACGTACGGTCGTCGCCCACGGCGCAACACCCGAAGAGTCTCAGCTCCGGGCTGCACGCATGTGGGACGCAAGAGACAGGCAGATCGCTGAGGTTGCGGGCAGCGATGTCGAAGAGGGGCTGACCGTTGCGTTCGAGGAGCTCGTCCTGTCGTGGTCCTCAGCCACCGCCCACCTCTCGTCTCCTACCAAGCTGGTCGAGCATCCCGCTTATCGGCAGATCATCGGTCTCGGCCCGGCGGTGCTCCCGCTGATCCTGCGTGATCTCGCGGACAGCGCCCGCTTCTGGTTTCCTGCTTTGAACGCCATTACAGGCGAGAACCCGGTGCCTGACGACGCGGCCGGGGACGTCGCCCGCATGACGGAAGCCTGGCTCGGGTGGGGTCGCGCGAACAGCCTGATCTGATGCGCGAGTTGATTCAACGGCTCTTCCCGCAGCTGGAAGCGTTTGAGATCACGAGTCCTCGGGACGGCCGCTACAACTGTATTGCCTGGGCAGCGGGTGACACTACGAGGTGGTGGTGGCCCGGAGAACCGCAGTTCTCATTCTGGCCAGCGGGTGTGCGCCGGGAAGAATCGATCGGAAGTTTCATCGAGGCCTTCGCCACGCTCGGCTTCGAGCCCAGTGATTCCGGCAATCACCACGCCGCGTTCGAGAAAGTCGCGATATTCGCGTCGCGTGACGATGTCCCCACGCACATGGCCCGTCAACTTCCGGATGGTTCCTGGACGAGTAAGCTCGGCGGTCTGGAGGACATCGCCCATGTCGACGTCACCGGCGTCGCAGGGAGCGACTACGGTGCCGTCGTCGTATTTCTCCATCGCCGGAAATAGGACCTGCCCCCCGGTACTCCCGGCCGGCTGCAGGTCGACGATTCCGGTGTCACGCTCATCGGAATGCGTCCCGCGCGAATCTTCCGGAAGGGAATGGAACCGGTGGAGCTTGCCGTGGGATTGAAAATCGACGTGTAGCCATCGATTTTCGTGACGTTGCCATCGATTTTGATGGCCTTGTCATCGATTTCGATGGTGTGGCCATCGATTTTGATTGCGTCGCCATCGATTTCGATTGCATGGCCATCGATTTCGATTGCATGGCCATCGATTTCGATGGCGCGGTAATCGATTTCGATGGCGTTGGCATCGATTCCGATGGCGCGGCAATCGATTTTGATGGCGTTGCCAGCGATTTTGATGGCGTTGCCAGCGATTTCGATGGTGTGGCCAGCGATTTCGCCGTTCGCATCGGGGGAACGATAGGACTGATAGGACCTATAGCTTCAACGCCTTCAACTCCGGCGGTTTCCCCGGCACCAACCGGAACTGCACGATCCCGATGGCGGCCCCGCTCTCCGACTCGGCGGTGACACGCCAGGTGCCGGGCACTACGTTCTGCTTGTAGGTGAAGCCGCGGTAGCCGGTCTGGCGGCCGCCTTCGATCGGGAAGGAGCGCAGGGTGGTGGTCACCCATTGGTCTTTCCCGTCGTCGAAGAGCTCCCAGCGGTGGCGGATGATGGTCTTGATGCCGTTGGGGACGAAGACGGAGGTGAAGCAGTAGACGCGCTCGGAGCCGGCGCGGTGGAAGGTGGTGGAGGAACGGCGCCAGAAGCGCCAGCCGGGGGACTCGACGCGGGCGACGTACCCGCCACCGCTCCTCCGGACGTCGTGGGCGATCAGCATCTCCTTCTTCACCAGCGGGACCGGGGGGATGACGTTGAAGACGTGGAGGAGGAGCATTACGGCGGCGACGCCGATCGAGGGTTGGATGCTGGCCGATTCGTGGCGCGACATTCCCCGCAGGACGAGCAGGAGCAGGACGGCCAAAAGCGTGCCGAGGTAGAACCAGAAGGTGCTGATGATGCGGAAGAGGTGCGCCAGCGCGAAGTTGAAGAACATGATCGCGCTGAGGGTGAAGAAGGCCAGCGAGAGGGTCAGCTCGCCGTAGGCGCTCCGGAGGAATTCGTTCCCGATCAGCAGCGCCGCCAGCCCTAAGACGAAGAGATAGGCCGGCAGGCCGCTGGAGCTGAGGAAGTAGAAGATGAAGAGGGCGCTGAGGATGCCCCCGAAGAAGAACTGCAGGACGGCATTCAGGTACTGCGAGCCGCGAAACACGACGCCGCGGCCGAGGGCCACCACGATCACGGCCGCGCCGAGGAGGTAGCCGCTGAGGATGAACAGATCGGTCGGCTTGATGACCCGGCCGAGCGTGACGGCATCCCAAAGGAAGCCCGAGAGGAAGAATACGGCGGGGGCGTAACGCCTCAGCCGGCCGAACGATGAGCGATGAACGATGAGCGATGAGCCCCACCGCTCCGGTTCATCGCTCATCTCTCCTCGCTCATCGTTCTCTTTCGGCATTTCTGCGCCCGCATTTTGCGTTAAATCGCACCTGATGCTGCCACCGCAGACCGACTACGAAGAAGCGGCACTGGCCGAGAGCAAGGAAAAGGTCGAGGAGCCGCCCCTCTTCAAGGTTCTCCTTCACAACGACGACTACACGACCATGGAGTTCGTGGTCTGGGTCCTGGAGTCGATCTTCAACATGCCGGAGGAGCAGGCCATCCAGGTCATGCTCAACGTCCACCTGCGCGGAACCGGGGTGGCCGGCATCTATACATTCGAGATCGCCGAGACGAAGGTGGAGAAGACCACCTCGCTGGCGCGCGAGCACGAGTATCCGTTGCTCGCTACCATGGAAGAAGTCTGATGATTGCCAAAGCCCTGCAGGCCAGTTTCGAGTTCGCGGTGAACGAGGCCATTCGCCGCCGCCATGAGTACGTCACCCTGGAACATCTCCTCTTCGCGCTGCTGCACGACCGCGGCGCGGCGGCGGCCGTCCGCGAATGCGGCGGCGACGTGGAGTCGCTCAAAAAGCAGCTCGACGAGTTCATCGACAAGACCTACGAGCAGGTCGACGGCGACGACATCCAGCCGGCGCTCACGACCATGCTCCAGCGGGTGATCCAGTACGCGCAGCTGCACGCCCAGAGCTCCGGCCGGAAGGAAGTCGACACCGGGCAGATGCTGGCCGCGCTCTATCAGGCCGAGAAGTCGCACGCGGTCTTCCTCCTCCGCAGCCAGGGAGTGGAGAAGCTGGACGTCCTCACCTATCTGTCGCACGGCGTCGGCAAGGGGACGCCCGGACACGATCCGGCCTTCGCACCGGTCGCCGACGAGAGCGGGCCGACGGGCGATCCGCTGAAGAACTACACGGTGAACCTCCTCGAGCGGGCGAAGAACGGCGACATCGACCCGGTCATCGGCCGCGCGCACGAGCTGGAGCGGACCATCCAGGTCCTCTGCCGGCGGCGCAAGAACAACCCGCTGTACGTCGGCGAGCCGGGGGTCGGCAAGACCGCCATCGCCGAGGGGCTGGCGCGGAAGATCCAGCTCGGCGACGTGCCGCCGGTGCTGAAGAACGCCGAGGTGTGGTCGCTCGATCTCGGGTCGCTGCTGGCGGGGACGAAGTACCGCGGCGAGTTCGAGCAGCGCCTGAAGGCGGTCATCGCCGCGCTGGTAGAGAAGAAGGACGCCATCCTGTTCATCGACGAGATCCACACCATCGTCGGCGCCGGCGCGGTGAGCGGCGGGACGATGGACGCCTCGAACATGCTCAAGCCGGCCATCGCCTCGGGGAAGCTGCGGGTGATCGGCTCGACGACGTACGGCGAGTACAAGCAGTCGTTCGAGCGCGACCGGGCTCTCGCTCGAAGGTTCCAGAAGATCGAGGTCGGCGAGCCGACCGTCGCCGAGACGATTGAGATCCTGAAGGGACTCAAGGGCTACTACGAAGAGCACCACGGCGTGACCTTCACCGACGAGGCGCTGCAACTCGCGGCCGAGTTGTCGGCGAAATACATCCACGACCGGCATCTGCCGGACAAGGCCATCGACGTGCTGGATGAGGCGGGGGCGCGGGCGCGGATGATGCGGGGGACAGAGGGCCAAGGGCCGAGGGCCGAGGGCCGAGGGGTGCCTTCGGCCACCGTGTCGCCTGAATCCTCTTCTCCCTCGGCCCTCGGCCCTCGGCCCTCGGCCCTTCCCCCCGACATCATCGACGTCCATGAAGTCGAGGCCGTGGTCGCGCGGATGGCGAAGATTCCGCCGCGCACCGTGGCGGTCTCGGAGAAGGACCGGCTGAAGGTGCTGGAGGACGATCTGCGGCGCGTCATCTACGGACAGGATCACGCCATCAAGCAGGTCGTGAATGCGATCAAGCTGTCGCGCTCCGGGCTCGGGAATCCGGACAAGCCGATCGGGTCGTTCCTCTTCTCCGGACCGACCGGCGTTGGGAAGACCGAGCTGGCGAAGCAGCTCGCGCAGTCGCTGGGGGTGGAGTTCATCCGCTTCGACATGAGCGAGTACATGGAGCCGCACACGGTGTCGCGCCTGATCGGCGCCCCTCCCGGCTACGTCGGCTTCGACCAGGGAGGCCTGCTGACCGACGCAATCACGAAGACGCCGTACGCGGTGCTGGTGCTCGACGAGATCGAGAAGGCGCACCCGAATCTCTTCTCGATCCTGCTGCAGGTGATGGATCACGCCACGCTCACCGACAACAACGGCAAGAAGGCCGACTTCCGGAACGTGATCCTGATCATGACCACCAACGCCGGCGGCCGGGAGATGACCGAGGCCTCGCCCGGCTTCATGCAGAACGCGGCCAGCGGTCATGGCCGCGGAGTGATCGAGCGGACGTTCGCGCCGGAGTTCCGCAACCGCCTCGACGCCTGGATCGCCTTCGAGCCGCTCTCCTTCGAGACGATCGAGCAGGTGGTCGACAAGTTCATGGCCGAGCTGCGCGCGCAACTGGCGGCAAAGAACGTCACCATCGAGCTCACCGAGGCCGGCCGCGCCTGGCTCGCCACGCACGGCTACGACCGCGCCTTCGGCGCCCGCCCCATGGCCCGCCTGATCTCGACGAAGATCAAGGATGCGCTGGTGGATGCGGTGTTGTTTGGCTCGCTGGCCGGTGGCGGAAGTGTGGTGGTGGATGCGGAGGGCGGGGAGCTGAAGTTGAGTTTCTAGACCGGGATTGAGGATTGAGAATTGAGGATGACCCGCCACCCTCCGAATCCTCAATTCTCAATCCTCAATTCTCAATCCATCATGTCCACCTTCCCTGACCCGCGCTATGCCCGCAGCGACGTTGTCGCGATGGGTGAGGATCTGCGCGTGGAGACGTTGCGGGAGGCGTATCGGAAGGGGATCTTTCCGTGGCCGCATGAGGGGATTCCGCTGCCGTGGTTCTCGCCGCGGCGGCGGGCGGTAGTGCTGTTCGACGAGCTGCACGTCGGGCGTTCGCTGCGGAAGGCGCAGCGGCGGAGTGCGTTCACGTTCACGATCGACCGCGATTTCCGTTCCGTGATCCGCGCCTGCGCGGAGGCGTATCGTCCGGACCAGGACGGGACGTGGATCGCGCCGAGCATCATCGCCGCGTACACCCGCCTGCACGACGCCGGCGACGCGCACAGTGTGGAGGTGTGGGAGGGGGATGCGCTGGTGGGCGGGGTGTACGGCGTGGATGCCGGCGGGGTCTTCGCGGGGGAGAGCATGTTTCACCGGCAGCCGGATGCGTCGAAGCTGGCCCTGTTGTTTCTGATGGACCATCTGCGGGCGCGTGGCTCGCTCTTCCTCGACTGCCAGGTGTTGACGCCTCACATGGAAGCGCTGGGAGCGCGGGAGATTTCGCGGGCGAGGTTTCTCGATGCGCTGGCCGAGGCGCAGGCGAAGGGGATCCGGTTGTTCTGACGGTCCCCCCCGGACCGCCCGCGTTCCCGCGGGCCGGTCCGCCCACGTCCTCGTGGGCAGCGCTCGCGACACACTCCCCCACCCACCCGGGGCCCGCGCGACGCGGGCGGACCGGCCCGCGCGGGACGCGGGCGGTCCGCGGGGCGGCGCCTGAGGCGCCTTGAATGTGGTCCGGACTTTTAGTCCGGGAGCCCTCGGGAGAGGCGAGCCTGGATGGCGGAACGTACGGCGGCTACGGCGCCGAGCATGTGCCACCGTAACGACAGCAGCAGATGGCGGAACGCGCCCCGCGCCTCCCCTTTCCGCATCAACCGCATTGCCGCTCTGGCGAACCGGCTCGCGTGCAGCAGGCGCACGCGTGACCGTTGCCGCGGGGCGGCGGAAAACCTCCCGAAGGTCTCGCGCAGAACGGCATCGGCCAAAGGCGCCGCCGTGGCGGAAGGGGCCGCAAACCAGATGCTTCCCACCGCCTCCGCTTCCTCCTGCGTCGCTGCGCGGCCGAGGAGATGGGTGAGGCCGCGGCGGGCGATGGTGACGGCGTTGGCCATCTGTTCGGTGCCGTGGACGACGCTGACGCCGCCCGGGTGGCGCCGGTAGTGGATGCCGACGTCGTGCAGGACGACGACGCGGCCGAGCCGGCAGAGGCGGGTCGAGATCTCCCATCCCTGGGAGACGCGGAAGGCACCCTCCCAGCCGCCGAGCTGACGGACCGCGGCGGCGCGGAACATGAGCTGGCCGCCGGCGCCGAGGGCCGGGGCGAAGTGGAGGAGGTGATGCAGCACCTCCGGCTCCTCGTACGGATCGATCCGGTCCTGCAGCCTTCCCTGCGCGTCGATGTGGCGATAGGCCATCGAGACCACGACCACGTCCGGCGAGGCATCGAACGACGCGACCTGCCTGCTGAAACGGAACGGCGCCGCGATGTCGTCGGAGTCCTGCCGCGCGAAGTATTCGCCGCGCGCGACAGGCAGTGCGGCATTGAGCGCGCGGGCCGTGCCGCCGTTCTCGTTCCGCCGCAGCACCACGACCCGAGAATCCCGTGCAGCCCATTCCGCAACAACCCGCGGCGTGTCGTCGGTCGAACCGTCGTCGATGACCACCAGCTCGAGATCGCGAAAGTCCTGCCCCAGAACGCTGGCGATCGACTCCCCGAGGTAACGCGCGCCGTTGTAGACCGGCATCAACACCGAGAGACGCGGCACCTAGGCCCGCGCTCCCGGAATCATCCCCAGCGGCCGGTTGCGCAGCCGTTCCGCATACTCCCCATGATCGGCCTCGATCAGCAGGGTCAGCTCCAGCAGGCGGGCCAGGCGGTCGACCCAGCCGCGGGTGTCGAGCTCGTCGAGGGAGGCGAGGGTGTACGCGAGCGCGTCGGTCTCGCGCGGGAAGTGTTTGCGCGTGCGCGACAGGACGAGCTCCTGGCTTCCGTCCTTGTTCATCACCCGGAGGGCGTCGAGGACGAGGATGTTGGTGGTCCCTTCCCAGATCGGCAGGACCTGGGCGTCGCGCAGGAGGCGCGGCATCGGGCTCTCTTCGATGTAGCCGTTGCCGCCGAGGAGCTCCATCGCCTCGGAGACGCACGGCACGGCGAGCTTGCCGGTCACCGCCTTCACGATGGGCGTGAGGAAGCGCAGCAGACGGGCCGCGTCGGCGTCGCCGGCGTCGGCTTTGCCGAGGCAGTCGACGGTCTCGAACGTCAGCAGCAGCGCCGCCGCGTGCTCGGCCTCGATGTCGAAAAACGTCTGCTGCGCCAGCGGCCATTCGATGACCGGCCGGCCGAAGGCCTGACGGCGCTCGATGTAGTGCCGGGCCTCGTACACCGCGCGTCCCATCACCCCGACCGAGGCGACGGCGTTGTAGAGACGGGAGAGGTTGAGCATGTCGGTCATCGCGCCGAAGCCGCCCACCTCCTCCGCGCGCGCGTTCGTCAGCGTCACCTCGCCGGTGGCCATCGAGCGGACACCGAGCTTTTCCTTCAGCCGCTCGATGCAGAAGCCGGGGTTGTCGCGGGTCAGCATCAGGAAGGTGCGCAGGCCGCGCGTCCCCTCCCCCGCTCCCTCGACTTTGGCGGTGACGAGCACTGCCTCGGCGTCGACATTCGAGCAGAACCATTTGTGCCCGGTGAGGCGCCAGGAGCCGTCGGCGTCCTTGCGCGCGACGGTCTGGTTCGCGCCGACGTCGGAGCCGCCGGCGCGCTCGGTGAGGAACATCCCGCCGGTCCAGAGCGTGGCCGGGTCGGCGGAGGTGAGGTGCGGCACGACCCGCATGACCTGCTCGTTCGTGCCGTGCCGGGTCAGCACGCGGGCGACGCCGTCAGTCATGCACAACGGGCAGTAAAGCCCCGATTCGGCCATGGCGAAGAGATAACCGAGGGCGAAGCCGGTGAACTGCGACGCCGCGGAGTGATCGTGGGTCTGGTACCTCATGGCGATCATGCCGGAGCCGTACGCGATCCGCTCCATCTCCCGGTAGGAGTGGTGGTAGTCGACCCGGTTGATCCGCTCGCCGCGCGGATCGTGGGTGACGAGGCGGGGGCGTTCCCGGTCGGCCTCGGCGGCCAGCGGGGCGACTTCCTTCGCCGCGGTCTCCCCCATCGCCGCGAGCTGCGGCTCGGCCCAGGACCACGCCTCGGGAGTCAGTTTCCGGCGGCAGAGGGCGCGGAAATCGGGCGAGGCGGTCCAATAGGATTCCGTAGGGGTGGCAGGAATTAACGGTTCGGTCACGCGCACCTCATAGTATTCTTGAAGCTCACGATGACTAGCATAGGCATGGCGGAGAGGACCGCACAATTCCTTACCCGAAGCGAGAAGCTGCCCTGCAGCTTCCGCATGCACTTTCCTTCCGGCGAGACGCAGGCGTTCGGCGACGGTACACCGGAGTTCGACCTGCATGTGAAGAACGAGGCGGGACTGCAGGCGCTGCGGTCGCTGTCGGAGCTGCGCATCGCAGACGCCTACGTGCGCGGTGATCTCGACATCACCGGCGACATCGTCAAGGCGATGTGGCTGCGCAACCTCTTCTCCGACCGCAACATCTGGCTGAAGATGTGGCGCCGCCTCCAGCCGCTGATCCTCGGGCGGGAGAAGCTCAACCCGGCCTGGATCGCGAAGCACTACGACTCGAAGAACATCCAGTTGCTGGCGCTGGACCGCGACTACTTCGCCTATACGCCCGGCATCTACCTCAACGACGACGAGACCCTGGAGCAGAGCTCCCAGCGCAAGTACGAATTCGCGTGGGAGTCCCTCGGCCTGCAGCCGGGGCAGGAGCTGCTGGAGATCGGCTGCGGCTGGGGCGGGATGACCCGCTTCTGCGCGAGCCGCGGCGTGCGCGTGACCGGCATCACCCTCTCGAAGGACCAGCTCGGGTTCACCCGCGGGATCATCGAGAAGTACGGCCTCGAGAACGCGACCGCGGACTACCAGGACTTCTTCACCTTCCAGCCGGGCCGACGCTTCGACGCGATCTCCTGCATGGGAGTCATCGAAGACCTCTCCGACTATCCGCGGGTGATGCAGCGCTTCACGGAGCTGCTGAAGCCTGGAGCACGGGCGTATCTCGACTTCGCCTCCGGCAAGGAGCCGTTCGGGACCTCGAGCTTCATCACCAAGTACGTCTGGCCCGGCACGTTCCGGATGACGTACATGCCGGAGCTGATGGAGGCGATCGACAACTCCCGCATCCAGCTCGTCGGCCTTTACAACGACCGCCACAACTACCACCTCTGGGCCCGCAACGGCCAGCGGCGATGGGAAGAGAACAAAGAGCAGGTGGTCGCCCAGGCGGGCATGGAGATCTACCGCCTGTTCAACCTCCTCTTCGCCGGCACCTCGGGCGTCATGAACGACCCGGCGCAGAAGGTGACGGCGTACCGGCTGGTGCTGGAGCTGGCGAGGTAAGGCAGTCCTCCTGTGTGCTGATGTGACGAACGAAGCCGGCTGAGGGTTGCCGCTACATCTCGACCTGGGCGCCCAGCTCGATCACCTGGTTGGCCGGGAGGCTGAAGAAGGTCGAGGCGCTGGAGGCGTTGCGCATCATCCAGGCGAAGACGTGCTCGCGCCAGATGGCCATGCCGGGCTGCCGGGTGGGGATGAGCGTCTCCCGGCCGAGGAAATAGCTCGTGGTCATCGGGTTGAAGGCCACCGGCTCCGGCCCCAGGCGCTCCAGCACCGCCGGGATGTCCGGGTCTTCCATGAACCCGAACCGGAGGTTCAGCCGGTAGACGCCATGGCCGAGGTCCTGCCACTCCGACCGTTCCTCCTCGGCCAGGTGCGAGATCTCTTCCCACTGGACGGTGAGCAGGATCACCCGCTGGTGGACGACTTTATTGTGCTTGATGTTGTGCAGGAGCGTCGTCGGCACTCCCTCGGCGCTGCGGGTCATGAAGATGGCGATGCCCGGCACGCGATGGATCCGGCCCGCGGACAGCTCGCGGAGGAACGCGTCGGTCGAGAGCGCCTGCGACGCCAGCCGCTCGTTCAGGACCTTCCGGCCGAGGCGCCAGGTCGACATCATCGTGAAGATGAACGCGCCGACGGCCAGCGGGAACCAGCCGCCATCCCACACCTTGACCACGTTCGCACCGAAGAACGAGAGGTCGAAGCAGAGGAAGAATATCGCGAACGCGATCGCGCCCCCCAGGGGCCACTTCCAGCGGTCGCGCGCGTAGACGGAGATCATGGTCGTGGTGATGGCCATGGTCGCCGTCACCGCCACGCCGTACGCCGCTGCCAGGTTGCTCGAGCTCTTGAACGCCAGCACGAGGCCGATCGCCGAGAACATCAGGAGCCAGTTGATCGAGGCGATGTAGATCTGCCCGATCTCCCGCGCCGAGGTGTGCGTCACCCGGATGCGGGGCAGGTAGCCGAGCTGCACCGCCTGCCGCGTCAGCGAGAACGCACCGGAGATCACGGCCTGGGAGGCGATGCACGCCGCGGTGGTGGAGAGCATGACCAGCGGGATCAGCGCCCATTTCGGCGCCATCATGAAGAACGGGTTCGCCACCCCTTCGGGCGAGTGCAGCAGGTACGCTCCCTGGCCGAAGTAATTGAGCAGCAGCGCCGGGAAGACGAAGCTGAACCAGACCCGCCGGATCGGCCGCGCGCCGAAGTGGCCCATGTCGGCATACAGCGCCTCGCCGCCGGTGATGACCAGGAAGACGGAGCCGAGGACCAGGAAGCCGGTGAGCTGGTTGCGGATGAAGAAGTTGATGGCGTGCGTCGGCAGCACCGCCTGCAGCACGCTCGGCTCGCGGATGATGTGCGAGATCCCGAGGACCGACAGGACGGTGAACCAGACGATCATGATCGGCCCGAAGACCGCCCCCACCTTCGCCGTCCCGAACTTCTGGACGAAGAAGAGGACGAAGATCACCGCGATAGTGATCCAGACCACGTACGGCCCGAAGACCGGAGTGACCACCTTGAGTCCTTCGATCGCAGAAAGGACGGAGATCGCCGGGGTGATCATGCCGTCGCCGTAGAGCAGCGCGGCGCCGAACAGGCCGAGGCCGATCAGGAACATCCGCCGCTTCGACAACTTGTCCTTCTGGCTCACCAGCGACATCAGCGCGACGATTCCCCCCTCTCCCCGGTTGTCCGCGCGCATGACGAAGCAGAGGTACTCGACGGAGATGATCAGGACCAGCGCCCAGAAGATCAGCGAGAGCACGCCGAGGATGTTGTCCGGCGAAGGGGCGAGATGATGCTCCTTCGCGAAGCACTCGCGGAATGCGTACAGCGGGCTGGTGCCGATGTCGCCGTACACGACTCCGAGCGCGCCGAGCGACAGGGTGAGAAGGTACCGCTTACTGTGCTGCTGCGCTGACGGCTCCATGCAACGTCAGTCAACGTAGCATAAGACAGGCCGGATTGGACCCCTCATCGCAGCTCCTGCAGGTGGGCGGCGAAGACGTCGTTGAAGAGCGCGCCCGGGCGGCGCTCCCGCATCCGCCTCACCACTTCCTCCCCCGGCATGCCGAGAGCGTGGAGGATCCGGCCGGCGACGAGCGCGGAGCGGTTGAACCCCAGCCCGCAGTGCGAGAGGACACGATGGCCGGAGGCGACCAGGTGCGCCCCGAGCTTCGCCACCGCCTCGAGCCGCGCCAGGTCGGGCAGGTCCTCGTCGAAGATCGGGAAGTAGACGTAGATGCACGAGTTCGGATGCGTCGGAATGCACTCGTCGAGACCGCCCTCCATGTCCAGAACGGCGGTGACGCCATACGCCGCCACGGCATCCCAGTCATGGATCACCGGCGAGATGTAGAGCAGACCGTCGTCATCGACGGGATAGAGCTTCCACTCCGGGAGAGGCATGGGGGGATCTTAGCAAAGGACGAGAGATGAGAGCGGAGAGATGAGCGATGAGAGATGAGCGATGAACGCCCGGCCCCCGGTTTTTGCTCATCGCTCATCTCTCATCGCTCATCTCTCTCGTTACAGCTGCTCGTTGAACAGGAACGCCCCGAAATCCTTCAGCTTGTGCAGGACCGGCCGGTGCTTCCACGGCTCGAAATGGACCTGCTTCGCGTGCTTCAGGTCCTCCTCGAACACTCCTTCCAGCTCGCGGGTAAAGTCTTCGTCGTAGACGACGAGGGTGACCTCGTCGTTGACCTCGAAGGAGCGGTCGTCGAAGTTGGTGGAGCCGACCGCGGCCCAGCAGCCGTCCACCGAGATCACTTTCTGGTGGAGGAGCGTCCGCTGGTAGTCGTAGATTTCCACTCCCCCCTTGATCAGCGTGCCGTAGTGGTGGTGGCTGGCGTGCTGCACGATCGGGGAGTCGGTGACCTCGGCGGCGGGAATCATGATGCGCACGCGGACGCCGCGCTTCACCGCGGCGACCAGTGCGTCGCGGGCGTCGGGGTCGGGGAGAAAGTAGGGGTTCTGGATAGTGATGCTCTTCTTCGCGGCGTGGATGACCATGTAGTGCAGCAGCTTCACCGTCGACGGGCTGCCGGCCGGCGACGTCCAGACCACATGCGCCTTCATCTTCCCCGCCGGCTCGAGCTTCGGGAAGAACTCGTCGCCTCCCGGCACCTCGCCGCTCTCTTCGATCCAGTTCTCCGCCCACGCCGACTGCAATTGCGCGACGACCGGCCCTTCCACACGCACGGAGATGTCGCGGAAGTGCTTCCGGTCCTCGGCTTCGCCAAGCCAGGAGTCGACGAGGCAATGGCCGCCGACGTAACCGATCCGCCCGTCGATAACGAAGATCTTGCGGTGGTCGCGATTGTTGATCAGGCCGAGGTTGCGCAGCTCGAGGGGGTGGTACTTGTGCACCTTGATCCCGGCCTCGCACATGTCGGCGAGGCCCTTCTTGCCGAAGTCCTTCCCGCCGCTGCCGTCGAGCATCACCCGCACCTGCACCCCCTCTTTCGCCTTTCGGCAGAGGACCTCGGACATCCGGCGGGTCAGCTCCCCTTCCTTCGAGAGGAACGTCTCGTAGTTGACGGTCAGCTTCGCCTTCTCGATGTCGCGGAAGACCCACTCCCAGAACTCTCCGTTCTGCACCAGCTCGACCTTGTTGCCGTCGAGGATGGTCCCCTGGGTCAGGCCGGCGATGGAGGCGATGAGGTTGTGGATGTCGCCTTCATGCTGCAGCGAGAGGTGCGGCCGGCGGCGGCGCTTGACCGACCAGAGGATGAGAATGAGGACCAGGATGATCAGCCCGAGGAGGACGATGACCCAGATCGGAACGGCGACTTTCATCTCAATCCTCCGGTTTCTATTCGGTGCGCAATCGCAGGTCGACGACCAGCGCCCAATGGTCGGACGGCCCGCGGCGGATGACCTCGGAGCCGACGAACTCCCAGCGCGGATCGCAGAAGACGTAGTCGAGACGCTGCCGGGTCATCGGGAAGGTGACTTCCTTCGTGTCGCCGCAGACGCGGAGATGGCCGTGCGCGAGGAGCGTGCGCACTTCCTCCGCCGCCGGCGGGACGTTGAAATCGCCCACCAGGACGTGCGGCAGCGAGCCTCGGGCGATGATGTCGCCGAGCTCCTCGATCTGCCGCTTGCGGGCCTCGCGCAGCAGCCGCCCCCACGAGGCGAGGTGGGTGACGAAGAAGGCGAAGGTGAAGCCGTCGAGCTCGATGTCGGCTTCCAGTACCGAGCGCGGCTCGCCGGAACCGGGGAGCGGGTGGACGTGGCTCTTGACGATCCGGCCGCGGGTGAGGACGGCGTTGCCATACTCGCCGCCGTCCATGGCCGTGCTGCGGCCGAAGTGGAGATCCATCCCGGTCAGACGTGCGAGCGCCTCCCCTTGATGGATCGGGCCCACGCGAGTGTGATGATGCACTTCCTGCAACCCGACGACGTCGGGCCTGGCCGCGGCGATCACCTCGGCGAGCTTGGGCAGATGATCCTCCCGCCGCACCGCCGCGTGTCCCTGGATGTTGTACGACATGATCTTCAGACTGCTCATCCCGGGTCAGAGCATACCGAAGCGAGATTGATGCCGCGCTAGCTTTCGCACCAGGCACGGGTAACTTTGTGCCGGATGATGCTTTCGGCGATGAATTGCATGGCCTCCCCTGTCATCCTGAGCCGCAGGAACTTCTCCTCGAAGCGGAGAACATGGCGGCGAAGGACCCCCCTCCAACTGGACGCGATGCGTTCAACCGGAGGGGGTCCTTCGCCGCCATGCTCTCCGCTTCGTGGGCTAATTCCTGCGGCTCAGGATGACAGGGCCTCACCAAGCTCGTTCAGAAACCCTGCCTGCGCGGCCAGAATCCGTTCCCGCGCTTCCGGAAGCGTGAACCACGCCGCCCGGTCGACCTCGGGGAACTCCTGCAGCTTGCCGGACTTCGACGGCCAGATCATCGAGAAAGTGTTACTTCGCAGATCGGCCGGATCGCAGTCGCCTTCGACCGCCCAGGCGTGAACGACCTTCCCTCCGGTCTGACGGATCGGCTGCAAGAGGCGAAAGTCGCCGGAGACGGAAAACCCGGTCTCTTCGGTGAATTCGCGGATGGCCGTCTGCAACGGGTCCTCCCCCTCGCCGATCTCCCCTTTCGGGATCGACCAGGCACCCGCGTCTTTCTTCGCCCAGAACGGCCCGCCCGGGTGTACCAGAAAGACTTCGAGCTCGTCACGGCGGCGGTAGAGCAAAAGACCGGCACTGGTTTTCGCGGCCATACCGACACTCTACAATCCGCAACGATGCTCCGCGATCTCGATCTGCTGCTGCGCGAACGCCACATCGACACCGTCATCGTTCCGATGCACGAGGCGATGCACCCGTCCTTCCGCTGGCTGACGCGCGGCGCGAAGGTCACCCGCGGCTACGCCGTCAAGATGCCGGAACGCGACCCGCTGCTCGTCACCTATCCGATGGAGCGCGAGGAGGCGAAGGCGACCGGGCTGGAGGTGCGGCTGGCGGCGGAATTCGGCTACGACCAGATCTTCCGCACCGCCGCGAACGGCAGCGAGGCCTACGCCGAATTCTTCACGAACATCCTCCGCGACCTCGGCTCCGGCGACTCGGTCGCCTTCTTCGGCAACGTCCCCGTCCAGCTCTACCTCGGCCTTGCCGACGGGATGGAACGCCGCGGCTGGCGCGTCCACCGCGCCAACGGCGAGGACCTGATCCAGCTCGCGCGCAAGCGGAAGGAGGCGTGGGAGATCGACGCCATTCGTTCTGTAGGAGAACGCACCGAGCAAGTCGTGGACGGAGTCCGGGAGATGCTCCGCAACTGGGCGCCCTCTCTCACCCTCGGCGACCTGAAACGCTTCGTCTCGACGGAGATCGTCCGCCTCGGGATGATCGAAGACCACGACACGATCCTCTCCCAGGGACACGACGCCGGAGTGCCGCACGCGCGCGGCGACGCCTCGGCGCTGGTCCGGCCGTCCGTCCCGATCGTCCTCGACATCTTCCCGGCCGACAAGAACAGCGGCTACTTCTTCGACCTCACCCGTACGTTCTGCATCGGACCCATCCCCGAAGAGCTCCGGCGCCTCCACGGACACGTCTTCGAAGCCTTCATCCGCGCCCGCGACGCCATGCGTCCCGGCACCCTCGCCTCGTCCTACCAGACGCTCGTCTGCGACTATTTCGAGTCGCTCGGCTACGAGACCGTCCGCTCCAATCCCCGCACCCTCTCCGGCTACGTCCACGGCCTCGGCCACGGCGTCGGCCTGGAGATCCACGAGAAACCGTCCTTCTCCCTCCACTCCACCAATCGCGACCCGATCGAAGTGGGCGACATCGTCACCATCGAACCGGGCCTCTACTTTCCCGAACGGGAGCTGGGAGTGAGGATCGAGGACACGTTCGTGGTGACGGAGGAGGGGGTGGAGACGTTGTGCCGGGGGGATTACGGGTTGGAGCCGTGACGGCGTTGTCGGTTGTCAGTTATCTGCCATTCAGCGCGTAAGGGGTTCGGACAACTGACAACCGACAACAGAAAACGCCGGCCAGCGGCCGGCGTTTTCGGGACAACAGCTCGCGCGAACGCGAGCGAATTACAGATTCCGGTCGATGAACGACTGCAACGCACCCTTCGGCTGAGCACCGACGACGCGGTCGACAAGCTTCCCGTTCTTGAACATCATCAGGGTCGGGATCGACGTCACGCCGTAACGCTGCGCGACCATCGGGTTGTCGTCCACGTTCACTTTGGCGATGACGGCCCGGCCGTCATAGGTCGGGGCCAGCTCTTCGACGATCGGTCCGACGATGCGGCAGGGACCGCACCACGGCGCCCAGAAGTCCACGAACACCGGCTTGCCGCCGCTCAGGACATTGTCGAAGTCGGCGTCGCCGATCTGCTGTACTGCGTTCGATTCTGCCATCTGCAAGATCTCCTCTACGTTCGATCTCAAAGTCGAGTCCGGCGATGCATATTCCACGTGCTACCGACACGTTACACTGCGCATTTGATGCCTGCGGGAGGTAGGCGTACAACCACCGGGAGCTGGCACGAGCCTCGCGAAGGGAACCGGTCACAGATGTCTGATCGGCGTAACGATTCAAGGCCCGGTACACGGGAGCGGCGTTCTTTTCCCAGACCTCCGCTCTGGCTCAACTTGCTTCTCCTCGTCCTCGGCGTTGCCGGGGTGCTCTACGGCCGCCATCACCGCGAACAGGTGGCGACCCAGTTCTCGGACGTCATCGCGGCGGAGGCTCGAACGCCCGGCGACATCCGCAAGGCGAAGGAGGAGCTCGCGGAGATGGACCTCAGCCGCCAGGAGCTCGAGCGGGAGCTCGACGGGCGGATGAAGCATCTCTCCCTCCTCAAATCCGAGAACTTCTATCTCTCCGTCGACACGCGCCAGAAGAAGCTCCGCTTCTACTACGGCGATACCGTCCTGCGCGAGACGGAGATGGCCGTCGGCGACTCGAAGACCATCAAGTCGGGCGACAAGAGCTGGACGTTCGTTCCGCTCAAAGGGGCGTTTCCCATCGAAGCGAAGATCGTCGGCTACGACTGGCGGGTCGCGGAGTGGCTGTATCCGATGAACGACCAGCCGGTCCCCGAAAACCGGCCGGTGATCGAGGACGGCCTCGGCAAGTACGTCCTCTTCCTGCCGAACGGGTACGTCATCCACACGCAGCCGAGCGAGGAGAGCCCGCTCAAAGGCCCCAAGCCCGGCTCGTACATGGTCACGGAAGAGTTCATGAGCGCCGTCTGGCCGCGCATCCACAAGGGAACACAGGTTTTCATCTACTAGGAGAGTCGATGCCTCGTTGGGTTGGATTGCTGGGGTCGTGGGCGCTGCTGGTGCTCGGACTGGGAGTGCTCGGATATGCCGTCGCCGCCGAGGCGATCACCGTGTCGGACGCGCGAAAGCTGCAGCGCGTGCGGACCGTCGACCGCGTCATCGAAGAGCAGGTGAAACAGCAGCTCGAAGCGTTGCAGAAAGAGGTCTCGCAGAAAACGTCCCGGGTGACGAACCTGCAGTCGGAAGTGGCCTCGACCGAGAAACAGCTCGAGGACCTGCACGACAGCAACTTCGTCATCACCGTCTCGACCACCGAGAACAAGGTCTACGCGCACCGCGACGGGCAGCCCGTCTTCGAGGCGGTCTGCTCGACGGGCAGCAACTCCACCCTCCGCACCGGCGGCGAAACGAAGGTCTTCCGGACGCCGATCGGCCGCTTCCGGATCAAGTCGAAGGAAGAGAACCCGAAGTGGGTCCCGCCCGACTGGCACTACGTCGAGGAGGCGCAGAAGTCCGGGATGAGCCTCGTCCACCTGCGGCGCGGGCAGTCCGTCGGCGGCCTGTACGTCAGTGGCAACAATGTCTACGACGGCGGCTACGAGCTTCCGGAGGGACAGCTCATCGTCCGCGGCGGCGCGGTGATCATCCCCCCGGTCGGCACGCGCCAGCGCCAGTTCCCCGACGTCCTCGGCACGCACCGCCTGAACCTCGGCGACGGCTACGCCCTGCACGGCACCCAGAACGTCCGCCAGCTCGGCCAGAGCGTCTCCCACGGCTGCGTGCGCCTCCACAACGACGACATCTCCCGGCTGTTCTCGATGGCGAACGTGGGGGATGAGGTGATCATCTACTGAACACAGAGATGAGCGATGAGAGATGAGCGATGAGAGATGAGCGATGAGAGATGAGCTATGAACGGAGCCGGGCGGCGTTCATCTCCCATCTCTCATCGCTCATCTCTCGTCCGCGCCACACTGATCCCTTCTATCCACTCCCCTACTACAATCCGCGAACATGAACGTCTGGCGCGACCGCCTGCACCGCTGGCTTGCGCCGCTGGCGCAGCGCTGCCCCCTCTCGCCGAATGCGATCACCCTGATCGCGCTGGCGCTGAACGTCGCCGCGGCGATCCTCCTCTACCAGCGGCAGTTCCTCGTGGCGATGGTGCTGCTGGCGCTCGGCGGGGCGGCCGACGCCTTCGACGGCATCGTGGCCCGGGTGCAGCAGAAGACGTCGGCGTTCGGCGACTTCCTCGACCATTTCTGCGACCGCGTCAGCGACACCCTGCTCATCACCGGCTGGCTGCTCGGCAATCACGTCCGGCTGGAGATCACGCTGGCCGCGGTCATCGGCACGCTGCTGAACGGCTACATCGGCACGCAGATCGAGGCGACGTGGCGCGAGCGCAACTACGACACCGTCGGCCGGGGAGAGTTCGTCATCGCGCTGGTCATCTACCCGATCGTCTCGCACATTCTCGTGCGAAACGGCTGGGACACCATCGCCCCGGCGACGTTCACCATCGCCGAGTGGATGACGCTCCTCCTGATCCTCGGGGCGATCATCGGGATCGCCCAGCGCTTCCAGCTCGCCTTACATCTGAGCCGGCGGAGCTGAGCTCTCCTTGTTGATCGTCATCCTCACCTCCGACGCCCCAACCGGTGCGGCCGCGGTCTCGACGGCGGCGGCGGCCGCCGCGGCCTCCTCCGTGATCGCTCCCGGGAACGGCTTGCCCTGCTGCAGCTCGTAGATCAGGGCGACGACGTAGTCCGACCGCAGGTCGAGAGCGATGTGGTTCAGCGCCTCGACCGGCATCCCCACCTTGTCCGCCAGGCTCGCCAGCAGTTTCTCCTCCCCGCGCATGTGAATCACCGCGAGGTCGATCGCGCCGCGAATGCCCATCGCGCGCGAGAGGGTGATGTTGCGGCGGATCGAGCGCATGAGCAGCGCCTGGTCCATCCAGTCGAGGATGCGGTCGAGCGGCAACAGCGTACCGTCGCACAGGACGCCGGGCTCCGTCGTCGCTAGATGCTGGATCGACCCGATGCCGTGCTCCGCGAGCAGCTCCGCGGTCGTGTCGTCGATGCCTTCCACCATCGTCAGGGGCGCCTCCTCGGAGACGTCCGCGGCGGCGCCGAACATCTTCACCGCTCGCTTCCGAAGCGAGTCGATGGCCATGTTGTGGAACAGCCCCGTCACGAACAGGACGGCGTTCGAAGCGAGGCCCTGGGTGGCGTTCGAGGGATCGGGCGCCCCCACCAGCATGGTCACGCCGACGATGCCGCCCACCCAGCCGATCACCACCGCCGAGGCCGTGCGCAGCGCGCTCGTGACCAGGAACCGCGAGGAGAGTGCGTTCGCATACAGGCGCGCCACCATGTAATACAGCACCGCGACGTACGAGCCGAGGCCCGCGTACATCATCCCCTGCACGCCGTTGTACGCGGCACCGCGCTGCTGGCTCGCCTCGTAGCCGGCGAAGACGGCGATGAGCAGGAAGATGCCGGTCAGGAAGAGCGCCGCCGCGACCGCCCCGAGCGGATCGCTCGACGACGCGTCGGTTTGCACCGCCACCGTCTCCTGAGGCCGCGCACCGCTCCGCGAGTTGCGGAACGCGTAGTACTGCTGCAGCATCTCCCGTCCCTGCCGCCGGCGCGTGGTGGCGCTGACGATCTGGTAGACGATGGCGATCGACCCGGGCAGGAGGCCGAGGGAGAAGAAGAAGCCGCTCGCGTCCAGGTCGTTCAGGTGGTAGCCCTGGACCTCGAAATCGGTGATGAAGAAGAACGGCAGCGACGCGAATACGATCGCCAATGCGAGGACGATTCGCTTCTGCCAGGCGGACAGCCCGGACGACGAGGCGGTCTGCGGCACGGACGGCACGACGGTCGTTTCTGACGTGATTTCGGACACGGGTTCTCTCCTGTAAAAGGGTTGTCCCTATTGTACGCGTGATAGATTCGATCGTGTCTTTCCGCACGAATCCGATCACCGGCGAACCGGTTGTGTTCGCTCCCGAGCGCGCCGAGCGCCCGCGCGCCTTCGGCGAGGAAGACAGCGCCCGCTGCCCCTTCTGTCCCGGCCACGAAAGCGACACGCCACCCCAGATCGTCTCCTGCGGAGAACCTTGGCGCGTGCGCATCTTCCCGAACAAGTTCCCTCCCCTGCCGCTGGCCGAGGTGATCGTCGAGTCGCCGGAGCACCGGGCGACGTTCGATCGCATCGAGCATGGCGCCGAGGTGGTGGCGGCGTACGTGGAGCGCTACCGCGCGCACGATCGCGTCCCCTATACAGCGGTCTTCAAGAACGAAGGGCCGCGCGGTGGGGCGTCCATTCCGCATGTCCATTCGCAGGTGATCCCGGTGCGCTTCACGCCGCCGCGGATCGCGAACGAGGGCGCCGGCTTCCTGCGCGGCGCGTCGTGCCCGCTCTGCGGAGAGCTCGACGGCACGATCATCGGCGGGAACGAATCGTTCGCCTGGCTCGCGCCCAAGGGGTCGAAGATGCCGTACCAGCAGTGGCTCGTGCCGCGCCGTCACATGGGCGAGATGTCGGAGCTGACCTCGCGGGAGATCGACGACCTCGCGGCGATGCTCCGGATCGCGTCGCGGGCGATGCTCACCATCGCCGACTCCTACAACTGGATGTTCCTGAACTTCCCGCGCCAGACGTCCGCGCACTGGTACGTCGACCTGTTCCCGCGTGTGACCAGCATCGCCGGGTTCGAGCTCGGCACGGGCACGTTTGTTGAGATCGTCGATCCAGCGGCCGCAGCGGAACGGTTGCGCCAGTCATGATTCCCCTTCGAGACGACAACCCCCGCCGCACGTTTCCGTTCGTCACCTATGCGCTGGTCGCGATCAACATCCTCGCCTTCCTCTGGGAGCTCTCCCTCGGCCAGAATCTGGACCGGGCCATCTTCTCGATCGCCTTCATCCCGGCCCGCTTCTGGGTGCCGGGCAACTGGATCGCCGACCTGCTGACCATCGTCGTCTCGATGTTCCTGCACGGTGGCCTGATGCACATCGGCAGCAACCTGCTCTACCTCTGGATCTTCGGCGACAACATCGAAGACCGCCTCGGCCACACGCGCTACCTGATCTTCTACCTCGTCTGCGGCTTCGTCGCGACCTACGCCCACGCCATCTTCAGCAGCGGCTCGCGCATCCCCGCCATCGGCGCCTCCGGAGCCATCGCCGGCGTCCTCGGCGCGTACCTCATCCTCTACCCGCACGCGCGGGTCATGACCCTCATCCCGATCTTCTTCTTCATCACCATCCGCGAGCTCCCCGCCATCATCATCCTGGGCCTCTGGTTCGTCCTCCAGCTCTTCAGCGGCGTCGGCTCGTTAGGCGTCCAGGACGCCCAGGACATGGGCGGCGTCGCCTACTTCGCCCACATCGGAGGGTTCGTGGCGGGAATGGTGCTGATCGGCCTGTTCGGAGGCTTCGCCAAACCAAGACGCCCCCAACCGCCGGCGCCGTGGTGGGCGGAGCGGAGATAGGAGTACACGGGGCGACGCCGAAGCGGCTCGGATGGCCGCAAAGCGGCGTAAGGCGGATAGCCGCGGAGCGGCGAAAGAATGTAGCCCACGGCGTTAGCCGTGGGTAACGCGGAACAGAGAGTCAGCCGCGGAGCGGCGAAAGAACGAAATGTGGTCCTACGCGGCGTTCGTTCTTTCGCCGCTCCGCGGCTGACTCTCTCGCGCGTACGAACCCACGGCTGACGCCGTGGGCTACATTCTTACGCCGCTCCGCGGCTCGGATGGAAATCTCTCCCCCCGCCCTCACCGCCAGTGCTTCACCTTCGGCCACAACTCGGGCAGCGGCTCCTTCAACCCGCGGCCGTGGAAGATCGGGGCGTTCTCGTAGGGCATGGCGTAAGGGTGAAAGCGGTCGTCGACTTTGGTGAGGGACTGCCATAGCTCGTAGTCGGGGTCGGGGTCGTCGTCGACGAGGATGACGGATTCGCCGGTGTAGCCGCGCGGTCCCCAGAGGAAGTAGTTCTGGTGGCCGCTGATGGCGGGCGGCAGGCCGTATTTCGGGCCGTAGAAGTCGATGGCTCCCGCTTCGCCGTAGTTGCCGCAGAAGATGGCGGTCTTCTTCCGCTCCTCGGGCGGCAGCGAGTGGTAGTAGCGGGCAACCTTGCGCACGGTCTCTTCCCACCCGAACTGGTCGGCGAAGAGCTGGGGCATCTCGGAGGTGTGCGAGACCTCGGTTGCCTGCGGCTTGATGCCGAGGGCGCGCTGGTATGAGAGGTACTGCTCCGGCGGGAAGAGCGGCAGCACCAGCGGCGCGGAGATGAGGCCTCCGATGACGATCAGTCCGAGGACGGCCGCGTAGGCGAGGCGCCGGCGCGTCACCAGGACGGCTCCGGCCGCGAAGAGCATCGGGTAGACCGGCGCGAGGTAGTAGTCCTTGGCCTCGAGGCGGATCATCACCGCGAGCACGATCAGGTACGTCCAGCCGAGGACGCGATAGCGCCGGCTCAGGAAAAGCGCCGCGAGGCCGGACAGCCAGAGCGGCGCGGAGAAGGGATTCAGCATCATCCCCTGCTGGATCAGGAACGACACGGGATCGAGGACGACGTTCTTGCCGCTCTCCTTGACGTTGCGCAACAGCTCCAGCGTCGGGAAGTCGTGCTGGATCTGCCAGATCAGGTTCGGCAGGAAGATCAGGAGCGCGAGTGCGCCGCCGAGGTAGATCCACTGCCGCAGCAGCGAGCGGCGCATCGGCGTGAGGAGCATCGCCACCACCAGTGCGACGCCGAGGAAGACCATGGAGTGCTTGTTCTGCAGCCCGAGGCCGGCCAGCGCGCCGAAGAGGAGCCAGAGCTTCTCGCTGCCGCCGTTCGCGATCTCGACGACTACCAGGATGCAGGCGAGCCAGAAGAGGTGCTCGAACGCGTTCATGGAGAGGATGCTGTCCATGCCGAGATAGATCGGCGCCAGGAAGACGGCCGTGCACGCGAGCGCCTGCGCCGCGCGGCCGCCGCCGAGGCGGGCGGTCAGGAGGCCGGTCAGGACGATGCGCATCGCGCCGGCGACGACGGCCAGGAAGCGGAAGCCGCGCAGCGACGGCCCGAGAAGCTCACCGAACCGGGCGTAAAGCGCGACCAGCGGTGGATGGTCGACGTAGCCCCAGTCGAGGTGGCGTCCGCAGGCGATGAAGTAGAGCTCATCGCGGAAGTAGCCGTAGCTCCCGCTGGTGTAGAGGTGCAGAAGGAACTTCACGGCCGCGAAGGCGAGAATGACGGGCCAGTACGGAGGCGCGGGTATCGTCGCCAAGCTGGCAGAGCGCGAAGGATCGTCCCGCGGTACGTCACTCACCGGAGCAGTTTACGGTTCCGGCAGGGATTCGTTCTCCTCATTCGCGGCCATGAGATCGCCGGAGGCGCGCGGTCTAGGGCGTTTTGCCGAAGTAGTTCTCGAGGTGCGTCTGCGCCTGCCTGAGTCCCTCGGTCGGGGCGCGGAGCTCGGCGAAGGCTTCGCGCCAGACGCCGCTGACGCGCTGGGCGTTGCGCTCCCGGAGGCCGAAGAGGACTTCGCGGAGGGCCTCCCCTTCCTGCGGGGTGAGCTCGGGACGGGCCACTTCGCGCTCGAGGAGCATCTGCGCGGCGCGGAGGTCTTCTTCCGATCCCGGCTGGGTGAGGCTCATGGCCGGGATCTTCATCGTGGTCGGGCGCTCGGCGGCAATCTCACGCGGCTGGGAGCCGCCGCTCATGTCGACGCCGCCGGCCGGGAGCTCTTTGAGCTGCGGGCTGAACTTCCCCATCATGAAGAAGAGCTCTTTCTCGTTGGCGAAGTTGCCGACCAGGCGGGCGGTCTTGGCCAGCTCGAGATGCTCCGACTCCTGGAGCATGATGAAGGCGCGGGCGCGGTCTTCGAGCCGATCCGCTTGGCGTGCACGCGCCACGCGGTCAGGGTCCCCTGGATGAAGCAGGCCTGGCCGGCGCGGATGCTCACCGCTTCGACGGTGACGTTCTCCTCGATGCGGATCGACCCGTTGGTCGACTCGATCTCGGAGTAGACGCCGGAGTTCTGGATGACCAGGTTGCCGGGCGTCTTGATGGAGAGTTGTCCGTGCGCGTTGACCCGGATCTCGGTCCCGCGCGGGATGATCATCGTCGGAAAATTTGCCTGATCGGTGGCTGTACTCATCACGACCTCCGCTTCCCACCACTATTCGAGTAGCCGACAAACGCCGAGGGCAAGGGATCGAAATTCCGGTAGTCCTTGGTCGTACGCGCCCGCATGAGCAGCACGGCCTCGTTGCTCCACTGATGGTTGAGGATGTAGATCCGGGGGTCGACCGGCGCGTAGGTGCCGGGGGTCTCGAGGTCGCTGCGGACCTCGTAGTGCAGGTGCGAGTTCGTGCTCCAGCCGGTCGAGCCGACCGTGGCGATGAGATCGCCCTGCTTGACGGTCTGACCGTCGCGGACGCGGACCTCGTCGCAATGTGCGTAGATGGTGACGAAGCGCTCGGCGTGCTTGATGGTGACGACGTTCCCGAACCGCCACCAGGCCACGCTCTGGCGCAACGGGTAGCGTCCGGCGAAGGTGATCACGCCGTCCGCGGCCGCGTAGATCGGCGTGCCGGTGGGAGCGGAGAGGTCGAGTCCTTTGTGGAAGTCGGACGCGCGGGTGAACGGCGAGACGCGGTTGCCGAACGGCGAGGTCAGGACGAAGCGGTCCGACGGAACCGGGAGGATGGAGGGGGTATGGCGGACGATCTCCGCATTGGCGGCCTCGTAGCGGGTGAGCAGATCGAGCTGCGCCTGCAGCCGGATCATCGCGTTCATCAGCGAAGCCTCGCGGCGGCGGGCATCGTCGAGCGGCTCGTCGACGGCCTGGCCGGTCTGGGCCGGCGTCGAGAAACCGCCGACGCCGAGGGTGCGGTCGAGACCGTAGACGGTGATCAGCTTCTCGACCCGGATGCGCTGCTCTTCCAGGCTCCGCTCGAGAGAGCTCATCTGAACGACGTTCTCCCGAAGCCGCTCGCGCTGGATGTCGCGCTCCTGGCGCTGCTCCATGAGGAAGTTCGTCTTGTAGACCCGGCGGATGACCGTAGGAGCGGCCGCCATCGACCCGATCAGCCCCGCCAGCAGGAACGAGAGCAGCACGATCCCGACCACCACGCGGCGGCGGTCGCAGAAAAAGTACCGCACGCGCCGGCGGATATCGCTGGGGTGGATCTGGATCTCGATCATGGTTACAGGGCCACGCAGGACAGCCGCGTGGGTCGGCCAGTGTAGCACACGGGGTGCACAGGGATCGGTGCGGTTTGGGGGTGGGCTACTCGATCACGAGAGTGAGCGTAGCTGGATCAAGGACACCTTACGGCGGGACGCCGTCCGCTGGCGGGACGCCGCCGGTCCAGCCGACGCGACGTCGGCGCTCCGGCGCATGACCACGGTCTTCGTGAACTGAGCGTCCGCGTATCCGAACCTGGTGTCCGCGCGTGGAGCGCACGCGTCGCGCGGGCTGGCGCGGCGGCGTCCCGCCGGCGCACGGCGTCTCGCCGTAAGGGGTGTTGACGAATCAACCGAACGAAATTGGACTGATAGGACCTATGGAACTAATGGCGACTCATTCGTCCCATTGGTCTCATTAGTCACATTCGTCCCATCGCGCCTTGCCAGGCGTTTCACCAGCGTCGGCAGCAGCACCATCGACAGCATGAGCACGCACACCACCGCCAGCCGTTTCACGACCGCGCCTTCGCTCAGGGTGCCGTTGAACAAGGCGTCCGCGCAGTAGGTGAAGACGAATTTCGAGGGGGCGATGCCGATGAGGGTGGCGAAGAAGTAGTCGCGGAAACGCACGCCCGCCACTCCCGCCCCGTAGTTCAGCACCGCGAAGGGGATGCCGGGGATGTTGCGGGCCACGAGGAGGGATTTGAAGCCGGCGTGGTCGACCTGTTTGGCGACGATGCGGCCCATCTTGCCGAAGCGGTCCAGCAGCCCTTCGCCCACGAAGCGGGCCACGAAGAAGGAGATGACGGCGCCGCTCATGCCGCCGGCCATGGCGTAGGCACCGCCGAGGAGCCAGCCCCAGATGAAGCCGGCCGAGATGACGAAGATCGAGGCCGGCATGGCCACCACGCAGCCGATGGCGTAGGCGGCGATGAAGACGATCGGGGCGTACCAGAGCGTGCGGATGTGGTTGACCGCCGCGCGGATGTTCTCGCGGGTCAGGTGCTCGCGCAGCGGCGAGAACCAGACGGCGGCGAAGGCCGCGGCGAGCAGCACGACTGCCGCGACTTTGAGGAGGGTCCGCCGGGACATTAGTTTTTGCGCGGCTCCACGACGACCATGTTCGGCTCGACATATCCGGTCAGGCCGAACTGCATCATCACGGTGCGGAACGCGGTCGGGCAGGCCACTTCGCGGAAGTAGATGGTGCCGGCGCCCTTGACGTCCTTGTCGATCACCAGGTTCCTGATGCCGCACTGTTTCTGCATCGATTTGAGGATGACCCGCACCTCGGCGTCTTTGACGTCGAGGGTGACGGTCTTCGGCTTCTCTTCGGCGCTCGCCGCGGTCGCGAGGACGACGGCGGCGAGCAGGAGCAGCGCGCGTTTCACGCGAGGCTCTCCACGATCATGGCGATCCCCTGCCCGCCGCCGATGCAGGCGGAGGCGAGTCCGTAGCGCTGCTTGCGGCGGCGCAGCTCGTACAGGAGGGTGAGCAGCAGCCGCGTGCCCGATGCACCGAGCGGGTGGCCGAGGGCGATGGCGCCGCCGTTGACGTTCAGCTTGTCCTGGTCGATGCCCAGCTCCTTCGCGACGGCGAGGATCTGGCCGGCAAAGGCTTCGTTGATCTCGATCAGGTCGAGGTCGCCGATCTTCATCCCCGCCTTCTTCAGCGCGATCTGCGTAGCCGGCACGGGACCGATGCCCATGATCTCCGGATCGCAGCCGGCGATACCCCAGGAGACGATGCGCCCGAGGGGCGTCTTCCCCTTCTCCTTCGCCTTCTCGGCGCTGGAGACGACGAGCATGGCCGCGCCGTCGACGATGCCGCTGGCGTTGCCGGCGGTGACGAAGCCGTCTTTCGCGAAGGCGGGCTTGAGCTTCGCCAGCCCTTCCATGGTCGTGTCGGAACGCAGGTGGTCGTCGTTGGTAATGAGCTCACCCTTGCGGCCGACCGGCACGGCGACGATCTCGTCCTGCAGGCGGCCGTTCTGCACGGCGTCGCCGGCGCAGGTCTGGCTGCGGAGCGCGTATTCGTCCTGCGCCTCGCGGGAGATCTCGTACTTGCGGGCGAGATTATCCGAGGTCTGAGCCATGTAGAGACCGGCGTAGGTGTCGAGGAGCGCCACCATCAGCGAGTCTTCCATGGGGGTCTGGCCGAGCTTGAGGCCCTTGCGCGCGCCGCGGATGACGTGCGGCGCCTGGGACATGTTCTCCATCCCGCCGGCCAGCACCGCGTTCGCCTCGCCGAGCTCGATCTGCTCGGCGGCGTTGACGATCGACTGGATGCCGGAGCCGCAGAGGCGGTTCACGGTGAGGGCCGGGACGCTCTTCGGGACGCCGGCCTTGAGGCCGACGTGGCGGGCGCCGTAGATCGCGTCGCCCGAGGTCTGGAGGGCGTTGCCGACGATCACGTGGTCCATCTCCTCGGCGGCAAAGCCGCTGCGGGAGATCGCTTCCTTCGAGGCGATGACCGCCAGGTCGATCGCGCTGATGTCGCTGAAGTGTCCGTTGTACTCCGCCATCGGCGTCCGGGCGCCGTCGACGATCACGATGTCTTTCATTCTCACTCCGTTACATAGCGATGGGACCTATAGGACGGGATAGGACCTATAGGACAAGCAGAATGCAGAACCGGGCTGACTCATTCTGCATTCTTGGCTCGCAGCCAGAGCAGCCCGATCGCTCCGAGCTCCATCACCGTCATCCAGACGCTCCCTTCGATCCCAAACTCCCCTCCGGTCAGCAGTTCCGGCCCTGTCCCCTCCTCGGTGAGCACGGTCATGACGGCCTCGTAGCCGCTGACCTCGTGTCCGAGGATGGGACCGCTCATCAGGTTCCAGGCGAGGTGAAGGCCGATCGGGAACCAGAGGCGTTCGTACCGTGCGTAGGCCAGGCCCAACAGGATGCCGCCCAGGAAGATGTTGGCCAGGCCGAGCGGCGTGACGGAGGTGTTCCCCATGTGCAGGGCGGCAAAGAGGACGGCGATGAAGAGGATGGCGAAGCCGCGCTTCCAGCGGTAAAGCTTCTGGAAGGCATACCCGCGGAAGAGGAGCTCCTCGTGGATGGCCGCGGGGAGGAAGACGGCGAACAGCTCCAGCCACGGAAATCCACGGCCGGGCTCGTGCCGTACGTTTGTGGAGAGCACGACCAGCCCGGCGCCGGCGGCGACGAGCACACTCCCCCACAGCAGTCCTTTCAGCAACTCGGGGAGGGCGAGACGCGGCGGGACGAAAAGGCCGAGAGGCCAGCGGAAGCGCTCGAAGATGCCGACGGTGAGGATCGTCGCGACGACGACGCAGACCAGGCCCCGCCACTGGATGAACGGGAAACGGAGCCACAACAGCCCGATGAGTGTGGCAACATAGAAGAACACGAACAAGAGAAATGGCGCGATGAGCTGGTCGGCCGAGACGGCCCGCTGCCTGAACGTTCCGGAGGAGGGGCCATGTCCAAGGTCACTAGCGACGCTGCCGCGCTGATCCTGCGGCTGGCCGCGGGAGCGATCTTCCTCCCCCATGGCTGGTCCAAGGTCGCCGGAGAGGGAGGAGCTGCCGCCTTCGCTGCCGACGTCGCCGCGAACTACGGAATCCCCGCCTTCCTCGGCTACGTCGCGGCGTACGCCGAGGTCGCCGGGGCGATCCTGCTCATCCTCGGGCTTTTCACGCGTGTCGATGCGCTCCTCCTGGCCGGCACGATGTTCGTGGCGGCCTTCATCGTCCAGTTGCCGGATGCATTGTTCGAGGTTCCGCCCGGCGCAATCAAGGCTTTCGTGGCGGTGCGGGGGATCGAGACGCCGCTGGCGATGTTCGCGATCTGCGTCTCACTGCTGCTGACCGGGCCGGGGCGCCTGTCGCTCGACCACCTGTTGCACATCGAGGAGCGGGCGCGGGGGATGTTCGGCAAAAAGAAAGCGGCGGCCGAAGCCGCCGCTCTCGAAGCGTAAAAATCTATTGAAGTGCTACTGCGCGAGGGCGCCGGCCGCGGCCGGGGTGCTGGACGGGTCTTCGACGATGATGCCGATGTTGCGGGCACCGCTGGCGCGAGCCACGTCGAGGAACTTCATGGTGGTGTCGTAATCGACGTCGCGGGCACCGGAGAAGAAGACCATCTTGGCGGTGTTGCCGCGCAGAATCTCGCGCACCCGCGCGGGAAACTGCTCGACGGTCATCTCTTCCTTGTTGATCATGACCCGGCCCTGGCCGACCAGCCGCAGGATGATCTGATCCTGCACCGCGGACGGAGGGAGGTTCGCGGGCGCTTTGGGCGGGACCTTGACCAGGTACCCCATCTGGACGACCGGCGTGATGACCATGAAGATGATCAGGAGCACGAGCACAACGTCCACCAACGGTGTGACGTTGATGTCCGAGTTCATGGAACCGCTGCCGCTAACTTGCATGTGACTATGCCTCTCCCGGGGATCTTCTGGGCTGGGCGATCAGGCCGACGTCGTTGAAGCCCACATCGCGGCAGGCCTTGAGGACGTCGATGACGTCCCCGTACTTCACGAGACGGTCGCCTTTGACGGCGACCTCACGATCGGGAGTGCGCTCCTGGATGGCCTTGAGCGCACTCTCCACCTCTTCCTTGCGGACGACGTTCGGTCCGAGATAGACCGAGCCGTCCGCCTTGACTGAGATCAGCAACTGCTTGTCCGTGTCGGGTGTCTTCTCGGGCGCTTCCGTGGTCGGCAGGTTCACCGGCACACCCTTCTGCAGCATGGGTGTAACGACCATGAAGATGATCAGCAGCACGAGGCAGACGTCGACGAGAGGAGTAACGTTGATGTCGGAGGTCAGCGCCGCGTGCGACAGCTTTGAGAGCGAGCTACCCGACAGCTTTTTCATTTCCGACACCCACTTCCTTCATGAAGTAGATTGCCATCTCCGACCCCGAGTTCGACATCTCGACCGTGAAGCGGTCGACGCGGTTCTGGAAGTAGTTGTACGCCCAGACCGCGGGAATCGCCACGAGGAGACCGCCCGCCGTGGTGAGCAGCGCCTCTGCGATACCGGCCGAGACCGAGGCGATACCGCCGCCCGACTTGGCCATGCCTTCGAACGCGCGGATGATGCCCATGACGGTGCCGAAGAGTCCGACGAACGGCGCCGTTGCACCGATCGTGGCGAGAACGCCGAGGTTCTCCTTCAGCTCCGCGACGGTGATCATGGCCGTGCGGTCCATGCCCTGGCGCGCGGCTTCGACGGCCAGCTCCGGGTCGGTGTTGCGTTTGTCGCGGCGCGAGGCCTCGAACTCGAGCAGGCCGGCGGCGATGACTTTCGCCAGGTGGCTCTGCTTGTACTTCTTGGTGACCTCGATCGCCTGCGCGTAGTCACCCTTGGTGAGCAGGTTCGAAAGCGCACCGAGCAGCTTCAGCGACTGGTTCTTCGCCTTCTGGAAGGTGATGAAGCGCTCGACCATCACCCACAACGAATAAACGGACATCAGGAACATCAGGACGACGACCGACTTCCCGACGAATCCCATCTCTCTCCACAGATGGCCCCAGGACATATCCATTGAACAATCCCTCCTAATCGGGGACCGCGGCGATCAACCGCGGCCCGTGTCTTTTAATTGAGTTTGAAGTTGACGGTGAGGTTGAAGATGACGTCGACCGGCTGGCCGTTGAGCGTGCCCGGCTTGAATCTCCACTTCTGGACCGCGTCCGCGGCGGCCTGGTCGAGGCCGAACGGCAGCGGCTTGAGCACCTTCACATCGCGGACGATGCCGTCCTTGGTGATGATGCACTCCACGATGACGATGCCGGAGATACGGGCCTTGCGGGCCACTTCCGGGTAGTGCGGCTCGATACGGCTGATGATGACCGGCGCCTTGACGTCGCCGCCGACACGCAGCGGGGCGGTCTCTTTCGGAGGCGGAGGCATGGTGTCGGTGATGATGCCGCCCATGACCCCTCCGACGACGCCGCCGACCACACCACCTTCGACGCCGCCCTCCACTCCGCCTTCGACACCGGCGTCAGGGGAGGACGCAGCTTCCACCACCTTGACCTGGTCGGGAACCGTGGTCGGGGCGAGGTCCTGAAGGTCCTTCGGGATCTCCACCGGCCGCACTTCCACCGGCTTGACCGAGGCCGCTTTCGGCGGCGGCGGCGGGGGCGGGGGCGGGGGCGGGGGCGCGGCGGCGACGGAATACTGCGCCACCTGCGCGGGCGAGTTGGTCGGGAACTCGACGTTCCAGACGGCGCCGAAGACCATGCCGACGATCACGATGACGTGAAGGCCGAGCGAGACCGGCAGCGTCAGGTACTTCTGGATCCCGACTTTTTGCTTCCTGGATTCGACGACTGTTGATTCGAACATGGCTCGATTGTCCTGGTTAGCTCTTGGCACCGGCAGCGGCCGCGGTGGCTTTTGCCTTCTGGGCGCGGACGATGGCGATGGCGTCGTTGCGGATCTTGTCGGCCGTAGCCACGATTTGCTGCTGTTTCACCGGGTCGGTCTCGAGCGGCGCCTGCTGCCGGTACAGGAGGGAGAGATAGACCATCGACTCGAAGTAATCCTTCCTCAAGGTGATCGCCTTCTCCAGCGCGCGCTGTCCCTTGGCGATGATCTGCAGGCGCTCGTTGATGTCCGCCGGCGGGTTCTTCGCCACCTTCTCGTAGCAGACCACGCCGTAGACGTAGTAGGCCTCGGGGTTCTTGGCGTCGATGAGGGTGATCTTCTCGTACCAGTTGAGGGCCTCGTTGAAGTTGCCCTGTTTCGAGTAGAGGGTGGCGATGGAGCGGACCGCCTCGATGTCCCCCGGATGGGTCTTGAGCCAGTCGCGGAAGTAGTTGATCGCGTCCGTGGTCCGCTCGGCGTTGAGGTAGAGGTTGATGAGCGCCTCGCGGGCGATCCGGTCCTCAGGCTTGTCGTTGAGGTACCGGCGAAGCTCCACGACCGCCGAGTCGGCGTTCTTCACGTTCGCCGCCGACTTGTCCTCCGGAACGTACAGGCCGATCAGGGAGTACCCGACCATCCGGTTCAGTTCGGGAAAGCTTTTGCCGTCGATCTCGCGCGCTCTGCGGTAGTGCTTCAGGGCGGTGGCGTAGTCTTCTTTCGCGTACGCGTCGTTCGCGTCGCGGATCTCCATGCGCGCCTGCACTTTCGTGCAGCCGGCCAGAGACACTAGGGAAAGAGAAAGTGCCGCAATGAGGCACAACTTCTTCTTCATGTGATTCCGAACTCCCTGATGAGTGATCGCAGAACTTTGCAGGGTGCGCTGTCAGGCTGCTTCCCGGCCCGCGTCAGGCAATGTTGCGCGAATATACAGATCGACCTATTCACCGTCAACAACATTGGTAGTACCTGAAACCGAAAGTTTTAGCTCGGAATGCGCGCTCCAAAAAACATTTCAGGATCACCGGTTTCGAGGCCGCGAACCGGCTCTCGAAAGCGGCGGAGCTCTCTCTCCCGTTTGTTTGACACCCCGCCTCGCTGAAAGGAAACCAGGAGGACGAAGTTCCCCGGATTCCCGGGGCTCCTCGGATTCGCTCCGAGGAACCCGAGGAAGGGTTTCCGTTACTGCACGACCTTGAACGTCTCGCTCACCTCGTACGACTTGTCGAGGGTCATGTCGGTGATCTTCACCGTCATCGTGTAGGTGCCGGGCTTGATCGTCGCCAGCGGAATGGCCTGGCCGACTCCCCAGTGACCGGTCACACCCTTCAGCTCGATCGGCTGGACGACCTCGGCCGGACCGGCGATCTTCACCGGCTTGTCTTCGTTGGTCTTCCCGTTGATCGTCACCTTCATCGAGATCTTCGGCTGGGTCGTGGCCGGGTCGATGCCGGGGTTCCGCGTTTCGACGAAGTACCAGAGGTCCTCCGCCTGGCGGAAAATCTGGTTGCTGCGCGGCACGACCTTGAGGCCGCCGAACGCGAACGGATCGGTCGGCAGCTGCGCCTCCGAGAGGGGGTAAACATTTCCTGACAGCAGCAGCCTGGAGACGCCCGGGGCGGCCTTGTCGAGACCCTGCACCACGATCGGCTTTGCGATGACCGAGACCGGCTTGCCGTCCTTGGCCAGACCGAACACGCCGGTGTACTTGCCGGGGCCCAGCGCGATCGACTTCGCGTAAAAGACGTCGTCGTTCGAAGCGACCAGGGTCGCCGGCTCTTCGTAGATCGCGACCTGCTCGCCGACCTCGTTGACCACGCTGCCGAAGAAGGTCATCCCCGGACCGGCCGTGAGACCGGCCGACTTCGGGGCGTAGAGCTGGACCGGCACGAAGTGCTCCCCCTCGGCGGTGATGAACTCACCATACGAGAGGAAAAGCGCGTCGGATGCAGCCTTGCTGGCACGCGCCTCGTCGATCGCAACGCGGAGGGTGTCGCTGGAGAACGCCGTCAGCTTCGCCGGGGCGACAGCGGCGGTGGTCGTGAGCGCCACCGGCGCGGACGCGGTCAGCGCCACCGGGGCCGCGCTCGCGTACTGCGGGACTTCGGTCAGGTTCGGCTGGGTGATCCAGGCGTTCTTCGCGATGCGCTCGAAGAGCGACTTGTTGTCGGTGGAGTTCACCTTCTCCATCTTGTAGTCGCCGGAACCGTACTGGTCGATGAAGGCGATCTCCGCGATCGGCTGGCCGAGCGTGTACTGCACCTTGGCCTGCTCGTACGTCCAGAGCTCTTTCGGGCTGTAGTCCTGCACCGAGGAGGAGTTGGAAGGGGTGCCCATGCCGCCCGTGGTGTTCATCTGCGCCGGTGTCTGGATCGTGCTCTTCGGGCCGGAACCGGAGCGCAGGATCCTCGTGGGGCCGCCCATCAGGATGAACACTTTGCCCCGATCCGTGAGTGAGCCCTTTTTCGCCGGCTCGCGGAAATTGCCGTCGGCCGTCTGGACGAGCCGGTCGAAGAGGTCGCGGCTCTCGTTGGCGGCCGTGCCCGGCGACGGGTCGCGACGCGCCCAGAAGAGGTCGATGAACGCCTTGGCGGCGTCGTCGCTCTTGATGTTCTTCCACTGCGTCCGCTCTTCCTCGGTGAGGAGGTGCTGGGCAGGACCCTTGGGGAAATCGGCGTATTCCTTCGACAGGGCAGCATCGCTGTTCGTCGCGGCGACGACCAGCAACAGCGCACATGCGTACAGCCGGAGATTTCTCATGCTGAAGCTCCTAGTAAGTCGGTTTGTACTCTGCGGTGAGCGCGCTGATTGCCGCCCAAAGCTCTGGAAACAGGGGTTCGCGGGTTCCTGCTTCCAGCTGAGCTGCAGGAACGCCTTTCAGTGACATAACTTTGTCACCGATGATCCGGAAAGCAAGGCGCATGTGGGTGTAACGCCATTTGAGGAACGCCTCGTCGTAGTCGAGCATCGCCTGCAGCAGCCGGAACAGGTCGTGATGCTGCCGCGGCGCCCGTTCGAGGTCGAGGATGGTCGTGCCGCGCCGCACCAATTGCTCCTGGAAGTGCGGCCAGATCCGCTTGCCGACCTCGAGCAGGAGGTGAAAGCCGGGCGACTCCTGGCCGCTGCCGCGGCCGAGCGAGGTGATCCGGAGGACGTGGTAGTCGGCGGGCGCCATCGTTTCGAGGATGACGATCTGCTCGCGGAGCAGGTCGAGGATCAGCCGGCAGCGGTGGAGAAGATCGGCGGCGAGGTGCGGCTCGTCAGCCTGGAGATGTGCAATCAGGCGGCCCACTTCGTAGTCGATGTGGTGCAGCCAGAGCTCGGCGCTCTGGTGCGTGACCTGGAACAGACGCTCTTCCGGATTCGACAGCTTGTCGACCGGTTTCTGCAGCGCGAGCAGCTCAGGCACGCGCACGTAGCGCTCGTAATCCGAGTCGCCTTTGCCCTCGAGGATGGGACCGATATGTGGCATGGCGCGCGGGATGATACACGCGCAAGAGAGAGATGAGAGATGAACGATGAGAGATGAACAGGGGCCGGTTCCCCGTTCATCGCTCATCTCTCATCGTTCATCTCTCTTCTCTACGTTGTCTACACCAGCTCCAGGATGTGCCCCAGCTTCCTCTTCTTCGTCTCGAGGTACTTCTGGGTGGTCAGGGACGGGGCGATCTCCAGCGGCACGCGCTCGACGATCTCCAGGCCGAAGCCTTCGATGGCGACGTACTTGGCCGGGTTGTTCGTCATCAGGCGGATCTTGCGGACGCCGAGGTCGCGGAGGATCTGCGAGCCGGTGCCGTAGTCGCGGATGTCGGGGGCGAAGCCGAGCTTCGCGTTCGCCTCGATGGTGTCGTCGCCCTGGTCCTGCAGCTCGTACGCGCGCAGCTTGTTCACCAGGCCGATGCCGCGTCCCTCCTGCAATAGATAGAGGATGACCCCCTGCCCTTCCGAGGCCACCCGCTCGAAGGCGCGCTGCAGCTGGTCGCCGCAGTCGCAGCGGCTGGAGTGGAAGACGTCCCCGGTGAGGCACGACGAGTGGACGCGGACCAGCACCTCGTCGTTCTCGTGGATCTCTCCCTTCACCAGCGCCACATGCTCCTCGCCGCTGATGTCGCTGCGGTAGGCGTAGACGCGGAACTCGCCGTGGTCGGTCGGCAGCACCGGCGACGCGAGGCAGTGCACGTGCTTCTCGGTCTGCATCCGGTACTTGATGATGTCCGCGACCGAGATGATCTTCAGGCCGTGGTGGATGGCGAACTCCTTCAGATCCGGGAGCCGGGCCATGGTGCCGTCTTCGTTCATGATCTCGCAGATGACGGCCGCCGGCGTCATGCCGGCGATCGTCGCAAGGTCGACCGAGGCCTCGGTCTGGCCGGCGCGCTTGAGCACGCCGCCCTTTTTGGCGCGCAGCGGGAACACATGTCCCGGCCGGGCGAGATCGTGCGGACGCGTTTTCGGGTCGATCGCCACCCGCACCGTCTCGGCGCGGTCTTTGGCGGAAATGCCTGTGGTGACGCGGCCCCGCGCCTCGATCGAGACGGTGAAGGCCGTCCCGAAGTTGGTCGTGTTGTGCTCGACCATCAGCGGCAGCTCGAGCTCGCTGCAGCGCTCTTCGGTCAAGGCGAGGCAGATCAGCCCCCGGCCGAACCGGGCCATGAAGTTGACGGTCTCGGCGGTGACCCGTTCCGCGGCGATGCAGAGATCGCCTTCGTTCTCGCGGTCTTCGTCATCGACGATGATGACCATCTCCCCGCGGCGATACAGCTCGGCTGCTTCCTGAACGGTCGTGAACGGCATAGGTATGGTGCCCCCCGATCCCCGGGGAACTACCTCCGGGCGAATTGTATGTTAGTCGGCGACGCGGAAGCGGTCGGACAGCGTGTAGGACGCTTTCCGGACCGTGTCGATCACCTTGAGCGTGAACGTGTACTCGCCCGGTGGGAACGATGCGAGAGGGATTGCACTTCCCACTCCGTAGTGGCCGGGGACGCCTTTCATCGGCGTCGCCTCGACCTCCCGCGGCGGGGCGAGCATCTTCTTCGGCCCCTGGACGTCGATGCGCACCTGGACTTTCGGTGCGGAGCCGCCGGCCAGGAGCTCGGTGACGCCCGGGTTCACCAGCTCGACGAAATACCAGAGCTCGTCCGTCCGGCGGAAGGTCTTGTCGGCCTTCGGGATCACCTTCACACCGCCGAACGTGAACGGCGCGTCGGGCGGTTGGGCCGCGGTCAGCGGATAGACGTTGTTCGAAAGGATCAGCGGCGAAGTGGCGGGCGCTGACGGGTCGACCGAGGCCGCCACTTCGATGTCGCTCGTGGCGATCGCCAGAGGCTTCCCGTTCTGTGCGACACCGAAGAAGCCGCGAAGCTTCCCGGCCGGCACGCCGCGCAGGGAGTGGTCGATGTAGAAGTCGTCGCGCGTCGCGGCCAGCTTCGCCGGCGTCTCGAACACAGCCACGTTCTTTCCGCCCTCGTCCTGCAACACGCCGAAGAACGTCAGGTCCTGCGACGGGAGGCCGGCCGACTTCGGGACGTACAGCATCACCGGCACGAACGTCTCGCCGGCCGCGGTCAGGTACTGGCCGGAAGTCGCGAAGGCCCTTTTCTCGTATGGATTCTTCGCCGCGGCCTTGAAGTCGTTGACGGCGGCGCGGAGCGACTCGGTCGTCAGCTCGACCGGCAGCGCCGGCGGGGGCGGAAGGACCGCGGCAAGCAGGGCCGCCTCGGTGAGCGCCGGCTGCGTCACCATGCGCGCGATCGCACGCTGCTCGGCCGCCTCGACGTTCAGCGTACCGCGCTCCAGCTTGTACTCGCCGGTGCCGAAGCGGTCGACGAAGCGGATCTGCGCGCGCGGCGTGCCGAAGACCTCCTTCACCGACGGGTCGTCTTCATAGACCCACTGCATCCAGACCGTACCCTGGCGCTCGTCGTTGTCGCCGAGGGTGGTCGTGTTCTGGCCGCGCGACCGGAGGACGGTTTTGGGTGCGCCGAACAGGATGAGAGCCCGGCCGCGGTCGGTCATCGAGCCCTTGACCCGATTCCCGATGCTGAAAGTCCGGTCGGCTTCCACGACCCTGCGCGCGTACTCGTCGACAAACTCGTTCTGCGGAGTGCCGGGCGTCGGGTCGCGGCGGGCCGCGAAAAGCGCGATGAAACGCTGCGCCTCGTCGTCCGTGGCGACCGTCTTCCACCGCGCCGTCTCTTCCGCGGTCATCAGATACTGCGCGGGGCCTCGGCCCCACTCGATGTGCTCGGTGGAAAGGGCGTGGCTGCTCAGCGAGAAGCCGGCGGCGGCGACGATCGCCAGGACGAGCGGACGGGTCTTCATCGAAGCTCCCGCAACAGGAGAAGGTTTACCCTATTCCTATTGCTGCTCGAAGTTCTCCATTTCGTCGTACAGACGATCCATCTCGGCATCGATCTCTTCCTGTTTCACGATGCCTTTTTTCACCAGCAACGTGGCCAGACTGTGCAGCAGGATGCCGTTCTCGATGATCATCTGTTCGATCTGCTCATCGTCGTCTTCGTAGTCCGCGCCGTTGTTGCGTTCGATCTCGTCCATGCGTTTCTCCTTCAACCTCTCCGATGTATCACTGGCAACCGCCAACTGTCCACACTTAGAATCGGCGTAAATGAAAGAAGCAGTACTTACTTCCGTCCTCCTGCTCTCGCTCGCCTGCGGCCAACGCGAGCCCGACGCGGCCACCGCAAGTGCCGCGCCTACGGACACCGCGGCGCCGGCAACCGCAGCGCGCGGCGGCGAGCCCTTCCGCGTCGGCCTCCTCACCCCCGGCTCGATCACCGACGGCGGCTGGAACGCCCTCGCCTGGGAGGGAGCGCAGCGCATCAAGAACGACCTCGGCGCGGAGATCTCCCATCAGGAGACCAGGACCCCGCCGGAGATGCTGGAAGGCTTCCGCGCATTCGGCGCCAAAGGCTTCGATCTCGCCTTCGGCCACGGCTTCGAATACCAGGATCCGGCGAAGGCCGCCGGCGAGCAGTACCCGAACACGATCTTCATCACCACTTCCGGAAGCACGATCGCGAAAAACGTCGCCCCGATGCGTTTCCAGATCGAAGAGGCAACCTACCTCCTCGGCGTCATCGCCGCCCGTGAGTCGAAGACGGGGAAGGCGGGTCTGGTCGGCGGCATCAACGTCCCGTCCATTGCATCGAGCTTCCTCGCCTTCAAGGCCGGCGCGCAGTCGGTAAACCCGAAGTTCGAGGTGAAGGAGATCTACACCGGCAACTTCGACGACCTCGGCGCCGCCAAAGTGGCCACGCTCTCGCTGATCAACGCCGGCGTCGACTACGTCTTCCACCAGGCCAACGAAGCCGGCCGCGGCGTCTTCCAGGCGTGCACCGAACGGAAGATCCGCTGCTTCGGCGCCAACGCCGACCAGAGCGAGCTCGCCCCCGACTCCATCGTCGCCTCCGCGGTCGTCGACGTACCGAGCGCCTACGTCGCCATGGCCAGGGTCGTCCGCGAAGGAAAGTTCAAGCCCGAGATCCAGCACTTCGGCATGAACCAGGGAACGATCTCGGTGGTCTGGAACGAGCGCCTGAGATCGTCCATCAAGCCCGAGACCATCGCCGAGGTGGATCGCCTGACGAACGAGATCAAGGCCGGGACGGTCAAGCCACCCGCCGGGTTCTAAGACCGGGCGAGAGCGTACCCTTCAGCGCCTGTGGCACAGCCCCTCACCCCGTCCGGCACCTGGTCTTCTAACATTCCGTATCCAGTCCTAACTTCGGCAGTGACCTGCCACGCGCAGGTGCCGAACATCCCTCTCCCCGGCTGGGCGGGGAGAGGGGCAACAACCGGCTCGTATGAAAGATGATCGTGTTGAAACGGTGTGTTGCCCCTCTCCCCTCTCGCAGGGGAGAGGGATGCCGGGCACCTGCGCGCGGCTGTACGAAAAGGTCGCAACACATATGGAGAGACGGTTAGAAGACCAGGTGCCCGGCGGGGTGAGGGGTCGTGCCTCGGGCCTCGAGTGAACAACCTGGGGATGACATAGAACGCATGCTTCAGCTGAGCCACGTCACTAAATCCTTCGGCGCTACGCGCGCCGTCGACGACGTGTCTCTGGAGATCGCGAGCGGCGGGATCGTCGCGCTGGTCGGCGAGAACGGCGCGGGCAAGACCACACTGATGCGCATCGCCGCGGGTGAGCTGGCCGCCGAGAGCGGCAGCGTCACCCGCACCGGCGGCATCGGCTTCGTCCACCAGCACTTCCAACTGGTCGGCGAGCTGACCATCGCCGAGAACCTCGCCCTCGCCTCTTCCACCCGCTTCCGTTTCGCCACCGCCCGCACGCTCGAGCGCGAGGCGGAGACGACGATCGCCGCGACCGGGATCGCGATGACGAACGTCTCGCGCCGCGTCGCCGACCTCTCGGTCGGCGAGAAGTCGAAGCTCGAGCTGATCAAGGCGATCGCGAAGAAGCCCGCCACGCTGATCCTCGACGAGCCGACGTCTGTCCTGACGCCGTACGAAGCGGAGGAGCTGTTCCGGGTCATGCGCCGGCTCGCGGCCGCCGGAACGGCGGTGGTGTTCATCAGCCACAAACTCCCGGAGGTCCTGGCCGTCGCCGACCGCGTAGTGGTGATGCGCGGAGGAAAGATCGTCGCCGAGACGCGAGCCAGTGACAGCACCGCCGAGGATCTGGCGAGGGCCATGGTGCCATTGGTCAGTCGCTCGGGTTCGTACGATGACAAGCAGAACCCCGAGGGACTCCCTCGTGAAGGCGAGATCGCCGCCATCGTCGGCGTCGCCGGCAACGGCCAGACCGAGCTCGCCGCACGTCTCCGCGACCGCTTCCCCGACGCCGCCCACATCCCCGAAGACCGCACCCGCGACGGCCTCGTCGCCGAAATGACGATCGCCGAGAACCTGGCCTTGCGCTCGTCGCGGAGCTGGAACCCGCGCGAAGCCGCACGCCACGCCGAGGAGATGATCGCCCTTTACTCCGTGCGGGCCTCCGGCCCCTACCAAAGAGCCGGCGATCTCTCCGGCGGCAACCAGCAGAAAGTCATCCTTGCCAGAGAGTTGTCCCATCTGTCCCATAGGTCCCATTCGTCCCATGAGTCCCATCACCTCATCGTCGCCGCCGAGCCCACCCGCGGACTCGACATCGAAGCCACCCGCTTCGTCCACGACCAGCTCCGCGCCGCCGCGGACAGCGGCGCGGCCATCCTCCTCATCACCTCCGACCTCGACGAAGCCTTCGCCCTCGCCGATACCATCCAGGTCATCTACCGCGGCACGCTCAGCGAGCGGATGACGCCGGACATCGCCTCCGGGAAAGTCGCCAACCTCATGGCAGGCATCGCGTGAAGCGCGCACTCTCCGGTTTCAACCGCTCTCTTACCGGCTTCGCCGCCGCCGCCGTGGCCGTCCTTCTGCTCGCCCTCTCCGGCGCCGCATTCGGGCACTCGCCGCTCGAGTTGCTCACCATCCTCGTCAACGGCTCCGTCGGCTCGCGTTTCGCGCTCGAAGGGACGCTGCTCAAATCCGTCCCGCTACTGCTCACGGGACTCAGCGTCGCCATCGCCTTCCGCGCCGGCGTCTGGAACATCGGCGGCGAAGGACAGTTCATCGTCGGCGCACTCGCCGCACTGCTCGCGTCGCGGTGGGGCGTCGCCGCCTCGCTGCTCGCGGCGATGCTCGCCGGTGCCGCCTGGGCATCGATCGCCGCGGCCATGCGGCTCCTGCGCAATGCCCCCGAGGTGCTGACCACCATCCTCCTCAACTTCATCGCCATCCACCTCCTCGGCTGGTGCGTCAACGGACCGCTGCGCGAGCGCGCCGGGCAATACCCGCAGTCCGACGCCGCCGCGGCCGCGCTTCCGCTGTTCGGCAGCGTGCACGCCGGCGTCTTCCTCGCCGTCGCCGCGAGCGTCGCCGCCTGGTGGCTTCTCTACCGCACCGCCGAAGGCCTCCGCCTCCGCGCCACCGGCTTCAATCCATCAGCCGCAAAGTGGGCCGGCATCAACGTGAAGGGGCAGCTCGCACGCGCCATGGCGATCTCCGGCGCCGCCGCGGGCCTGGCGGGCGGCATCGAGCTCCTCGGCGTCACCCACCGCCTCTTCGAGCGTTTCGCCGCCGGCTACGGCTACTCCGGCATCGCCGTCGCGCTCCTCGCCCAGCTCCATCCGCTCGCCACCATCGTCTCCGCGCTCTTCTTCGGCGCCCTCGTCACCGGCGCGGGCGAGCTGCAGCGCACCGCCAACATCTCCGCCGCCGTCGCCATCTTCGGCCAGGCGGTGGTCATTCTCGTACTGATCGGATTCGAACGTGCTCGATCTCGTCCTTGACGCTATCCCGCTCGCGATCGTCGCGTCCGTCCCGCTCCTCCTGGCGGTGCAGGGAGAGCTCGTCGTCCAGCGCGGCGGCATCATCAATTTAGGAATCGAAGGAACGATGCTCGTCGCCGCCATGACCGCCGTCCTGGCTGCGCAGGCGACGGACAGCGTTCTCCTCGGCTTCGCGGGCGGCATCGCCGGCGCCCTGCTCGTCGCCCTGCTCTTCGGCACGTTCGTGATCCTGCTGCGCACCGACCAGATCGTCACCGGCACCGCGATCAATCTCCTGGCCCTCGGCCTGACCAGTTTCATTTACCGGGAGCTGCAGCAGGACGGCGTCTTCGTCGACTCCATCCCGCGCATCGAGCACGACGTCGTCGTCCCGCTCGCATGGATCGGCATCCCCATCGTGCTGGCGATCCTGCTCTGGAACACCACCTTCGGTCTCCGCCTCCGCGCCTGCGGCGAGAACCCCGACGCCGTCGCGGCCTCGATCCGCTCCCACCGCGCCCTCGCCCTCGGCATCGAAGCCCTGCTCGCCGGACTCGCCGGCGCCTATCTCTCCCTCGGCCTCTCCAGCGGCTTCGCCGAAAACATGACCTCCGGCCGCGGCTTCATCGCCCTCTCCATCGTCATCTTCGGACGCTGGAAGGTGAAAGGCGCCCTCCTCGGCACCGCCGTCTTCGGCCTCGCCGCCGCCTTGCAGTACGCCATGCAGGCAGCATCGAGCGGCATCCCGTTCCACCTCCTGCTGGCGCTGCCGTACGTGGTAACGCTGGCGATTCTGTGCGGGGTCGCGGGGCGGGTGCGGGCGCCGGAGGCTTTGGGGAAGAATTGAAAATTGAAAATTGAAAATCGCGGCGCCACTGCTTCCCCGTTTTCAATTTTCAATTTTCAATTTTCAATTCGCCCTAGAATGCGCCGTCCATGAACGTTCGCAAGCTGCTGCTCTGCAGCCTCATCCTCGCACTCACCCTTCCGGCCGCAGCGCAGCGCCGCCGCTCCACCGGTTCCGGTTCCGTCACCCTCATCGACCTCGGCGGCCTCTTCTCGTTGACCGGTGACGGCGCGACGCTCGGCGCGGCGAGCGCCGCATCCCTCGAACTGGCCGCGCGCGACATCAACGCCGAATTCGACGCCCTCGACGTGCCGTATCGCGTCACCACCTCCATCGTCGACTCCCAGCTCGTCCCCTCCGTCGCCGCCGACCAGTTCGCGATCCTTGCGGAACGCGGTGTGCCGTTCGTCATCGGGCCGCAGTCGAGCGCCGAGGCGGCCGCGATCCGCGAGAGCGCGGGCGAGCATGACGTCATCGTGATCAGCCAGGGGAGCACCGCCTCCACCCTCGCCATTGCCGGCGACAACCTCTTTCGCCTCGCGCCGAACGACCGTCTCGAAGGCGACGCCATGGCTTCGCTCATGCGCGCCGACGGCATCGACACCATGCTCCCGATGTGGCGCGACGACACCGGCAACCGCGGTCTCTACACCGGCGTGACCGACTACTTCCGGACCGGCGGCGGCACCGTCCTCACCGGCCTCTCCTACGATCCCGCCACCACCGACTTCACTTCCCAGGTGACCGCCCTCGGCGCCGCACTGCGCGCCTGGCGCGCGGAGCATCCGAACGCGAAGATCGGCGTCTACGTCGCCGCCTTCGAAGAAGCGGTCGAGATCTTCAAGCTCGCCCGCCTCGATGCCGACCTCTCCTCCGTCCGCTGGTACGCCGGCGACGGCATCACCCGCAGCCAGGCCATCCTCAACGACACCAACGCCATGCAGTTCGCGGCATCGACCTTCCTCACGGCGCCGAACGTCGGTCTCGACGAGGTTCTGCGCGACCGCTGGGAGCCGATCCAGAACGAGCTCGCTCTCGCCCTCGGCTTCGTCCCCGACACCTACGCCCTCTCCGTCTACGACGCCGCCTGGGTGGCCGCGCTGTCGGCCGTCGAAGTCCAGCTCCGCCGCCACAACCTGCGCGAAGCCTTCGTCCGCAACATCCAGCGCTACTGGGGCCTCACCGGCCCGACCGCCCTCGATGCCGCCGGCGACCGCAAGCTCGCCAGCTTCGACCTCTGGACCGTCCGCCTCACCATTGAAGGCGGGCCGGAATGGGTCCGCACCGCCCAATTCACCGGAGGACGCATCGCCCGGTGACCGCCGAGGACTATCTGCGCGAGGCGTCCCTCGCCATGGGCGACGCCTACACGGAAAACTGCGTGAGGCACGCCTGCGCCGTCGCCGAGCTCCTGCTGGCCGAGGGACGCGCACCGTGGATCGGCCGCCTGCGCGAAGTCATCCCACGCGGCGACACCACCTTCCATCCGCCGTTGATCCCGAAGCGCTTCCCCGGAACGACCTGGAACACGCACTACGTCTGCTGCTCCGGTGAAGAAGCGTTCGATCCGATGGCCGGCGAGCCGGTGCCGGTGGCAGAGTATTCAGAGCGCGTGTTCGGCAGAGAGATCGCGGTGCAAGAGTTCCTCGACGCCCCCACCACGGAGCAATTCCTGCGCGACGGAAAGCTCAAACAAGCCTTCCACCCCCGACTCCCATCAGTCCCATAGGTCCCATCGGACTCTCCCCACAACATTCTGCGATACTGAGGCCATCCCATGAGCTCATCCGACGCGTACGAGGCGACGCAGCGCCTCGCGGAGGCGGCACGCTCGCATCCCGTGAATGCACGCGTGGCCGTCCCGCTGAACGGCCTCGTCGGGCGCTACCAGATCGAGTCGCTCCTCGGCTCGGGCGGAATGGCCGAGGTCTACCGCGCCTTCGACCCCGCCCTAAACCGCCACGTCGCGCTCAAGTTCCTTCGCGACACCGACCCCGAGCACCTCACCCGCTTCATGCGCGAGGCGCGCGCGCAGGCGCAGATCGGACATCCCAACATCTGCGACGTCTTCGACACCGGCATCGTCGACGGCCGCCCCTACATCGCCATGCAGTGCATCGAGGGCGCGACCCTCGCCGAGGCGGGACGGAAGATGTCGGTCGACGAAAAGGCGGCGGTCATGGTCGACGTCGCCGAAGCCGTGCACGCCGCCCATCGCACCGGCCTCGTCCACCGCGACCTCACCCCCGGCAACATCATGGTCGAAGCGAAATCGGCCGGTGGATGGCAGCCCTACGTCCTCGACTTCGGCCTGGCGCGCGACCAGTCGATGGACACCATGACCACCATCGGCATGGTCATGGGAACGCCGCCGTACATGGCCCCCGAACAGGCCCGCGCGGACCGGGCCCATATCGACCGCCGCACCGACGTCTACAGCCTCGGCGCCACGATGTACGACCTCTTCGCCGGCCGCCCGCCCTTCCTCGCCGACTCCAGCATCGGCGTGATGATGAAGGTCGTCAACGAGGACGCGCCGCCGCTGCGCTCCATCAATCCCGCCATCCCCGAAGACCTCGAGACCATCGTCATGAAGTGTCTCGAGAAAGACCAGGGCCGCCGCTACGACTCCGCGCGTGCGCTGGCCGAAGACCTGCGGCGCTATCTCGACGGCGAGCCGATCGAGGCGCGGCCGACGACGTTCGTCCACCGGTGGTTCATCCGCGCGCGGAAACATCCGACGATCGCCGCGCTCCTCGCCATCGCATCGGTCGCGGTCCTGGTCTCCCTCGGCTGGGCGATCGCGACGTCGATCCGTTCCGCCGAGCGGCAGCGCGCCGCGCAGCGTTTCGGCCAGGAGATCGAGCGCATCGAGGCGGTCGCGCGCTACGCCAGCATGCTGCCGCTGCACGACCTCTCGCGCGAGCAGCGCTGGATCCGCGCCCGCATCGACGCCATCGCCCGCGAGAAGGCTGACCTCGGCCGCACCGCCTCCGCCGCCGCCGACTACGCGATCGGCCGCGGCTATCTCGCGCTGCACGACTACGACCGCAGCCGGCACGCTCTCGAAGCCGCGTGGAATGGCGGCCATCAGACCCCCGAGGTCGCGTACGCACTCGGCCGCGTCATCGGCGCGCAGTATCAGGATGAGCTGCAGGAGGCGGAAAGCCTGTCGACCAAAGACGCTCGCATGGCCCGGCGGCGGCAGGTCGAGCAGCAGTACCGCGTCCCCGCCCTGAACTGGCTGCGGCGCAGCGCCGGCGGCGCCGGTGAATCGCCCGCGTACGCCGAGGGACTGATCGCCCTCTACGAAAAACGCTACGACGACGCATTGGCGCGTGCGCGAGCCGCCTTCGCCGAGACGCCGTGGATGCACGAGGCGAGAAAGCTCGAAGGCGACGTCTGGCTCGCGCGCGGCACCACCGACCTCGGTGAAGGCCGCTCCGACTCCGCGCTCGCGCACTTCGGCAAGGCCGGCACCGCCTACGGGGAGGCACAGGCGATCGCCGCCAGCGAGCCGTCGGTCCTCCTCGGCGACGCGGAGCGCTGGTTCTACACGATGCAGGTCGCGGTCAATCGCGGCGAAGATCCGGCGCCCGCGATGCGCAACGCCATCGCCGCCGCCGAGCGCGCCGCCGCCACCAACGTCAACATCGACGCCAGCCTCCGCGTCCGAGCCTCCACCCTCCTCCGCTACGCCGACTGGCAACTCTCGCAGGGAGAATCGCCGCTCGACACGCTCGACCGCGCCGCCGCGCTCGCACGGCAGGCCACCACCATCAACCCGAAAGACGGCCAGGCCCATTCACAGCTCGGGATCGCCATGTTCACCCGCGGACGCTACCTCGCGGGAAATGGAGAGAACCCGATCCCGCTGTACGACCAGTCCATCGCCCACCATCGCCGGGCCGTCGAGCTCGACCCGCGCAGCGCAAACTCCCTCCTCTCCCTCGGCGACGCGCTCCGCCGCAAGGCCGACGCGACCGTCGAAGCCGGCGGCAACCCGATCCCGCTCGTCGAAGAGGCGACCCGCTTCTACGACCGCGCCATCGCCGCCGACCCGAAATGGGCCAACAGCTACAACAACCGCGCCCTCGCCTTCCTCACCCGTGGCGAGTGGGAGATGGAAAACGGCCGCGACCCCAACCGCTCCCTCGACCAGGCCGCCGCCAGCGCCGAGCGCGCCATCGCCACCAACCCCGAATACGCCATCGCCGCCCTCAACCTCGGCAGCGCCCACCTCGATCGCGGCAATCACCACCTCCGCACCGGCCGCGACCCCCGCCCCGCGTTCGCGCAGGCCATCGACGCCTACCGCCGCGCCGCCTCGATGAACCCGAAGCTCGCCTTCACCCACTCCAACACCGGCCTCGCCAACCTCCTCAGCGGCCAGTACGCCTTGGAGATCGGCGAAAACCCGCACCCCTGGGTCGAACGCGGCGCCGCCGCCTACGTGCGGGCCCTGGAGATCAACCCCAAACACTCCAACTCCCACGCCTACAGCGCCCTCCTCCACCTCACCGACGCCCAATGGGCCACCCGCACCGGAGCCGACCCGACGCCATCGCTGACGCTCGCCCGCCAACGCCTCGCCCGCGGCATCGAGATCGACCCGGATAACGGCGACTACCTCCAATACGCCGCCGCCCTGGAGGTCGAAGCCGCGCGGTACGCCGTGCGGCGGGGCGCGTCTCCCGCTGCACTGCTGTCCGAGGCCGAGCGCTGGATCGCCCGTTCCATGGCGTTGAATGCCGCCAACGCCGATACCCACTACACCACCGCCGACGTCCACCGGCTGAGAGCGCAGTGGTTGCACTCTGACGCGGAAATCACCCGCGCGCTCGCGGCCGTGAACGAAACCCTCAAACTCGACGCCAGAAAAGCCGAGGCGTACGCGCTGCGCGGAGAGCTGTTGCTCCTGCATGGGGACGCCGCCGCCGCAACGCGCGCCTTCGACGAAGCCGTGCGGTTGAACCCGACGTCGAAGAAGAGAATCGACGCGATGCGCGCGGCGAGCCGGTAGCTCGACCCGGAAAACCTGGTTGGAGACCATCTCAACCTGATCGATCCATCAGGTTGAGATGGTTTTACCGTCAGGTCGAGGTGGTCAAAGAGCAAGTCATGCTGATCTCTGATCAGCTCGACCTGATGTGATGACCACAACAATCTAACCATTCATCACTTCGACCTGATCGAAGTACCACCTTCACCTGAATCAAAGTCAGCTTTACCTGGTTGCACAATCAGATTGAGGTGATCCAAGACCAGGTTGCGTGGTGGGTTGAAGCGGAGTAACGTTGGGATCCACCACACACCACGACGACAGCGGAAGGAACGGCGATGCACAACGAACCCGATCCAGCCACCATGACGTACGAAGAGGCCGCGGCCCATGTGATCCGGACCGTGCAGGGTCTGCACAAATTCGTCGAAGGATTCGGCAGAGCGCGCGAGGGCCGGCGGCGCAAGATCTCCACCGCGGCTTCGTATACCGACGAGCAGTTGCACATCGTGGCCGCATGTTGCGACGAGTCGGAGAAAATCCGCGTCGGCAGCGACCTCACCGGCGAAGAAGTCCGCTCCGCCATCACCTTCAGCAAGGCCTTTCGCGCCGCGTACCACGAGACCACGCTGTTCGCAGAAGGAATCGACGACACCATCGCCGAGAAGCGCGCCGTCGTCGGACGCAAGGCCGCCGTCGTCTACAAGCTCGCCGAGAGCTTGTCCCGCGCGGACGAGAAACACCACCACCCTGTCCCGCACCTCTTCGCCCTTCGCGAGCTCATGACCCGCGGCCGCCGCCCCAAAGGCACGGCCCGCATCGTCGCCAAGGCGATGGAGACCATCAAGGAAATCGAACAGGCCGCCAAACCGATCATCACGATCACCGCCTCGCAGACCCCAATGGAGCCGGTGAAGGAGCGGTTTGTGGGGGAGCCGACGAAGGAGTGAGCTACCGCGGGTGTAGAGCGATGGCTTCTCTTGACGACAGTCAGAGGGAGACGGCGGTCACTCGGCCGCCGTAGGCGGCAGAAGATCTGTAGGCCCGCCCTTCAGGGCGGGTATCGTGCGGCCCCACGAAGGCGAGTCCGCGAAGCGGGCGACAGAACAGACTACACGCGAAAATCCCATCCTGTCGCCCGCTTCGCGGACTCGCCTTGTCTCCTCCACCTTTACCCGGCCTGAAGGCCGGGTCTACAGATCTTTCGCCGCCTACGGCGGCTGCGGAGGATCGTTCCTGCGAGGCCTCCGAGGCGATTTCTTCACAGCCTCTGAGCCGCAGGATTGATCCCAGGGAAGGTTCTATGGCGCTATATCCTGTGGGAGGATGGGCGCAAGACGGGTCATTGTCGCTCTGGCTACGGCGTGGGGTCCGCGCTTTGGTGGGATCAACGCCTTCCATGCGGAGCTGGTGAAGTCGCTCGGCATCCTGCCGGAGCGCGATTACGAACTGATCTGCGTCGTCCCGGGTCCGGAGACGCAGGAACGATTCGACGAATGCCGGCGGTTCAGCGTGGAGCTCCGCTGCATCGAAGGGGCCGCGGAGACTCGCCATCGAAAACGGCCTGGATCCCGAGGAGGAGGTCCGGGCGGCCTCGGAGGCGCTGAGGCGGTAAGCGCGCGATCGCGGCGCCGTCGGTCTCAGTCTTAGGACCTTTCATCGTCCGCTTCGTCGAACCTGAGGTCCGTGCGTGGAGCGCCGTCCGTCCCGGCGGCTGGCTCGGCGGCGTCCCGCGCCGGCGTTCTGATGCAGCCGCGCAACACAACCAACTTCGACGAAGCTCGCCGCTGCAGACCGTGAACCGCTCACGCAACGCGGCCGCACCAGGGCGCCGGCGCGGGACGCCGCCGCACCAGCCGCCGGGACGGACGGCGCTCCACGCACGGACGACGCTCCACGCAGGGACGCCACGCCGTTCATCCGTAGCATCCCACCAGCAGTGATACCTTCCGCCTCGCATGCTTCTTTCTGACGTGGAGCTTCTCCGCCGCTTGGTCGCCATCGATTCGACCAGTGCGCTGAGCAACCTGCCGATTGCCGATGAATTGGCTGCCTACCTGGAGCCTCACGCGGGGCACATTCAGTTTCTGAAGGCGCCGCAGGAGGAGAAGGCGAATCTGTTCGTCCGCTTTGGCCCGGAGCCGACAGGCGACGGCGAAGGGCTCATCCTCTCCGGGCACATGGATGCGGTGCCGGCGAAGGAGACCACGTGGGAGTCCGACCCGTTCACGCTCACCGAGCGGGACGACCGCTACGTTGGACGCGGGACGGCGGACATGAAGGGATTTCTCGCGGTGGCCTCCAACGCCGCAGCGGCCGCGGCGAATCTGAAGGCCCCGCTGATCCTCCTCTTCACCTACGACGAGGAAGTCGGCACTCTCGGCGCAAAGCAGTTTGCGGAGTCGTGGGACGGCGGTCCACTGCCGAAGCGCTGCGTCATCGGCGAGCCGACCTCCTTTCGTCCCGTCCGCGCACACAAGGGGCATTTGAAGCTGCGGATCACGCTCACCGGTAAGTCGGCGCACAGCGGGTATCCGCATCTCGGCGACAACGCCATCGAGAAGGCGCGGCCGGTGCTCGATGGGCTGGTGGCGTTGCGGCGAGAGTTGGAAGGCGAGCCGACCGAGCACAGGGCGTTGTTCGCCGACGCGCCGTACGTGCCGCTGAACATTGCCACGATCCGCGGCGGGACGGCGGTGAACATCGTGCCGGACCGCTGCGAGATCGAGGTCGGCATCCGCCTGCTCCCTGGGATGACCGCGGAGGCGATGATCGAGCGCGTGAGAAAAGCGATCGGCGACGTCCCCTGCGAGATCCTGAGCAACAGTCCGCCGATGCTGCTGCCCGAGACGTCCGACATCTACCAGGCCGCGCTGCCGTTTGCGAACCGGCACGGGGTCGAGTCGGTGTCGTTCGCCAGTGACGCGGGGTGGCTGCAGTCGATGGGGATCGAGTGCCTGCTGTTCGGGCCGGGCGCGATCGAGGTCGCCCATCAGCCGAACGAGTTCACGCCGAAGGACGAGTTTCACCGCGCCGGCGGCGTGCTGGGCGAGCTGATCGCGAGGTTTTGCGCATGAGGTACCGAGAGGTGATCGAGGCCGACCTGACCTGGATGGGCGGGCAGCTCGTGCGCGGGGTGCAGGTGATGGTCGACGGCGGGCGCATCGAGGCGATCGGCGCGCTCGGTCTCGAGGCGACGCGGCGGCTCGATGAGCAGCTCCTCCTCCCCGGCTTCGTCAGCGCGCACTCGCACGCCTTCCAGCGCGCGCTGCGCGGACGCGGGGAGACGTTCCCGGCCGGCTCGGGCTCGTTCTGGAGCTGGCGCGAGGCGATGTACGAGCTGGTGACGCAGCTCGACGCGAAGCGTTTCTACGACGCGGTCCGCGCAACGTACGCCGAGATGCTGGCCGCCGGGATCACGACCGTCGGCGAGTTCCACTACCTCCATCACTCCCCCGCCAGACAGGATTTTGCCTTCGACGAGATCGTGCTGCGCGCCGCGCGCGACGCCGGCATCCGGATCGTGTTGCTGCTGACGTATTACAAGACCGGCGGCATCGGTCAGCCGCTCGCGCCGGCGCAGAAACGCTTCGAGACAGCGTCGCTGGAGGCGTTCTGGAAGCAGGCGGACGCGCTGTCGGCGAAGCTCGACCCATCGACGCAGTCCCTCGGCGTCGCGGCGCACAGCATCCGTGGTGTCCCGCTCGACGAGCTCGAACCGCTCTACTCCGAGGCGCGGCGGCGCGGGATGGTGGTGCACATGCACGTCGAGGAGCAGCGGCGCGAGATCGAGGAGTGCGTCGCCGCATACGGCGCCACGCCGATGCAACTGCTCAACGACCGCCTGCCGTCGTGCGACGGTCTTACCGCCGTCCACGCCACGCACAGCACTCCCGCGGATCTGGAGCGTTTCCTCGATCGCGGCGGGAGTGTCTGCATCACCCCGCTCACCGAGGCCAACCTCGGCGACGGCATCCCCGACGTGACCCCGCTCCAGCCTCTGCCCGACCGCCTTTCCCTCGGCACCGACTCGAATGCGCGCATCTCGCTGATCGAGGAAATGCGCTGGCTGGAGTACACGCAGCGGCTGAAGAGCGAGAACCGCGGCGTTTTCCGCGACGAAGAGGGACGGAACGCTCCCCGGCTGTTGCACTTCGCGACGGTGGCGGGAGCGCGCTCGCTCGGCATCGACGCCGGCCGGATCGAGCCCGGAGCGGTGGCGGATTTCGTCTCCGTGGAGGGGGACAGCCTCGAAGCCGTCATTTTCGGAAGCGGAGATGATGCGGTGACGGCCACGTGCGTCGGAGGACAGTGGACCGATCGGTAGAAGTGTCCTCCTGAGGTGACGAATCATAGCGACGAGGCCACGCTTCGTTGCGACGAGGCAACGGGGCGTGGCGACGAGGCCAGGCTTCGTGGCGACGAGGCCACGCTTCGTGGCGACGAGGCCACGCTCCGTGGCGATGAGGCCACGCTTCGTGGCGATGAGGCCACGCTTCGTGGCGATGAGGCCACGCTCCGTGGCGATGAGACTACGCTCCGTCGCGATGAGGCAACATGCCCGTGCGGCGAGGCGACGCTCGGTGGCGATGAGGCAACGCGCCGTTGCGATAAGGCCGCGCGCCGCTGGAACGAGGCAAACCGAGCCGCCGTCGACCGCGCAGATCTCCGCGCGGTTTGAGCGCGGCGAGTACCGGAGCGCCGGTCTTCGACCGGCCGGTCCGCCGACCTTCGGTCGGCAGTGTGCGGAAAGGGGTCCCGAGAGCGGGCCGGCAGAATGCCGGCGGACCGGCCGGTCGAAGACCGGCGCTCCGTAGGACCTACCGCCCCCACGGGCCAAGCGCGTCCCACACACTGCCCACCTGCGGCTCCGAAGCAGAGGCCACCGCCCTCTTCCTCGGCGAAGCCGCAATGGCGGCGGCCACGACCGGCACGATCTCCGGCACACGCAACTCCAGCGACTCGGCGTGGTCCTGCAGGAACCTCGTGCTCACCCGCCCGTCGCGGAACGCCTCGTGCGTCACCACGCGCCGCAGCCAGGAGATATTGGTCTTCGTCCCCAGCACGACGTAATCGCGCAGAGCGCGCGAGAGGCGGTCGATGCAGCTCTCCCGGTCCTCCGCGAAGCAGATCAGTTTGGCCAGCATCGGGTCGAACTTCACGCTGATCTCGCTGCCGCGCATCACGCCGGCATCGACGCGAACTCCGGGGCCGGCGGGCTCCTGGTAATGGGCGATCGTCCCGCTCTGCGGGAGGAAGCGGTCGTCCGGATCCTCGGCGTAGATGCGGACCTGCATGGCGTGGCCGCGCTGGCGCAGGTCGTCCTGCGTCCACGGCAGCGGCTTTCCGGCGGCGACGTCGATCTGGGCGCGGACCAGGTCCACGCCCGTCACGAGCTCCGTCACCGGATGCTCGACCTGCAGGCGCGTGTTCATCTCGAGAAAATAGAACTCCCCGTCCGGCGTCACGATGAACTCCACCGTCCCGGCGTTGCGGTACTGCACGCCCGCCGCGGCGGCGATGGCCGCCTTCGCCATTCGCTGGCGCAGCTCGTCCGGATAACGCGGTGCGGGCGTCTCTTCCACCACCTTCTGATGGCGGCGCTGGATCGAGCAATCGCGCTCGAAGAGATGCACGAGGTTGCCGTGCGCGTCGCCGAGGATCTGGAACTCGACGTGGCGCGGCTCCTCGATGTAGCGCTCGAGCAGCAGGCGGTCGTCGCCGAAGGCCTTCATCGCCTCGCGCGCGGCCGACTCGATGGCCGGCTGCAATTCGTCCGTCGCCCGGACGATCTTCATCCCCTTGCCGCCGCCGCCGGCCGAGGCCTTCACCAGGAGCGGGTACCCGATGCGCTCCGCCTCGGCGAGCAGCGTCGCGGGCGACTGGTCTTCGCCGTCGTATCCCGGCACGACCGGGACGCCGAGGGACTGCATCAGATGGCGTGACTCGGCTTTCGAGCCCATCGCCGCGATCGACGACGCCTTCGGCCCGACAAACGCGATCCCGGCGTCTTCGCACGCGGAGGCCAGCTCGGCGCGCTCGGAGAGAAAGCCGTAACCGGGATGGAGCGCCTGCGCGCCGCTGGTCCGCGCCGCGTCGATCACCTTGCCGACGTTCAGGTAAGTCGCGCGCGCGTCCCCTTTGCCGAGGGACACCGCCTCGTCGAAGAAACGGCGGACGTAGCGGACGTCGTCATCCCCCGCGTGCGCGAGGACGGAGACGATGCCCATCTCCCTGCAGGTGCGGGCGATGCGCACCGCGATCTCGCCGCGGTTCGGCACCATCAATTTGTGGATGCTCAGTTCCTGGATGTCGGTATCCACGGCGCCAGTCCTTTGTCGAGGAACGCCTGCATCCCCGCCTGCCCTTCTTCGGAGACGCGGCGCGTGGAGATCGCGTCGATCGTGTACGGAATTGCGTCATTGAGGTCGTGCGAGGCGACGTGGGCGATCAGCTTCTTGCACTCCCGCACGGCCTCGGGGCCGGAGGTCTTGAGCTGCGTCACGGTCTCGTAGACCGCCGCGTCGAGCGCCTCGACCGAATGGACGACGCGGTGGACGAGCCCGATCTGCAGCGCGCGCTCGGCCTCGAACCGCTCGCCGGTGAGGAAGAGCGCCCGCGCGTGGGTCTGCCCAATCTTGGCGATGACGTACGGTGAGATGACGGCCGGCAGGATGCCGAGCTTGACCTCGGAGAGCCCGAACTTCGAGTCCTCCATCGCCACCGCCACGTCGCAGACCGCCACCAGCCCCACCCCGCCGCCGATCGCGGCCCCCTGGATCCGCCCGACCACCGGCAGCGGGCACTCGTTGATCAACGCAAACATCTTCGCCAGCAGCGACGAATCGCGGATGTTCTCTTCGCGCGTGTACGACACCATGCGCGACATCCAGTTCAGATCCGCCCCCGCGCAGAAGTTCCGCCCCGTCCCCTGCAGCACGACCACCCGCGCGGAGCCGGTGTCGATGTGGGTGAACAAATCGATCGCCTCGGCGATCAGCTCATCGTTGAATGCGTTGTGCACGTCGGGCCGGTTCAGCGTGACATTCAGCACGCCATCCTGCGCATCGACCTGAAGGGTTTTGTACGCCATAGGCGGCGCATTGTAGCGGAGGAGAGCCGGACCGCTTGACGATGAGTCAGATCGTTTCCTACGCTCGATCCTAGCAATGAAGCGCTTCCCGTCAGCCGCGGAACATCCCTCGTATACGTTCGACACGTTCGTCGTCACGGAGGGGTCGAGGGAAGCTTTCTCCCTCGCGGTTGCCGTTGCCGAAAATCCAGGGATGACGCACAACCCGCTCATCCTGCACGGCCGAACCGGTGGAGGGAAAACGCATCTGCTGCATTCGATCGCCCACGCCATCCGGAGTCGCCGGCCGGGCGCGAACATCCTGCGGATCTCGGCCGAGACATTCGCCGCGCAACTGGTCGCTGCGATCCGGACCAAAGGATGGCCAGCTTTCGAGCGGGAGTTGGAAGCCGTCGACGTACTCCTGCTCGATCATCTTCGCCTCGCACCCGACAGGAAAAGCACGCAGGAGGAGATCTTCCGGACCATGGAGGGATTGTTGAGCCGCGGTGCGCAAGTGGTCGCGGTGCTGGAAGTACTGCCGACCGATCGCCTCATTGTCGAACGACCGTTGTTCCGGAGCGCGGTGTTCGCCGAGGTGGGGTAGCGAACGGCGGTTACCAACATATTCGTCACTACCCTTACGGCGGGACGCCGTCCGCCGGCGGGACGCCGCCGGACCAGCCGGCGCGACGCCGGCGCTCCCGTGCGCGGACCACACTCCTCCCGAGTGCCGGCCAGACTAAAAGTCCGGCCCACATGTGGCCCGGACTTTTAGTCCGGGCGGCGCTCGGGACGACTGCGGCATCACGCGGAGCGCCGGACCGCCGACGTCGCGTCGGCCGGTCCGCCCACGTCCTCGTGGGCATGGGCGGCGTCTCGCCGCCGGGGAGCCGGCAAGTGGGGAAGTGTTACGCGAGAGCGCCCGCGGGACGCGGGCGGACCGGCCGACGGGAACGTCGGCGGTCCGGGGGGCGCGCGCCGGAGGCGCGGCCCCCCTTGCGAGGAGCTTACTTCCTGGTCGACCTTCTCCGCGGCGCCGTCGTCTCGCCGAACTGCGGGATGACGGTGTAGCCGGGGTCGATGCCGGTGGCGCCGGGGGCTTCGATCTTCAGGAGCAGGGCCAGGGGGACGGTGGCGGCGTTGAGGGTGAGCTGGCGGCTGCTGTTGGCCGGGACGTCGACGGTCGAGTTGACGCCGTTCCCGGTCAGGGTGGCGCGGATCGGGGTGTCGTCCGCGGTGACGGTGACGGAGACGTTGCCGGCCTTGGTGACGTTGAACTTATAGAAGTCGAGGTCGCCCTGGGAGCAGATCGCGCCGCTGACGGTCTGGCCGGTCACGAGGTTGCCGTAGGCGGTCTCGGCGGAGTTGTTGGTGACGGTGCCGGTCTCCTGCGGGTCGCGGCAGGGCGGCACGGCGGCGGCCGAGGTGACGAGCACCGCGGTCTGCGGACCTTCGGAGACGCGCGTGCCGGTGGCGACGACGCGGTAGACGCCGGGAGCGGCGTTGGCGATCTCCACCATCTCGACGTTGTCGATGATGTTCGTGCCGCGGGTTGCGTTGTTTTTGAACTGCACGGGATCGAGCACCCACGCGCGATGCTCCGTGCCGTCCGGGCCGATCACCTTCAGGTCGAGGTCGTTGACCAGCGCCTTCTCGGCGATGTCGTCTTCGAGGTCGATCATGGCGATGGGGGGGTCGGACCAGTTCAGCACGGCCCGGACGTTCTGCGCCTGCGCCACGAGGATCGACGTTTCGAAGCTCTGACCCGCCCCGTCGGTGAAGGACAGGTTGCGGACATGATTGTTCAGGGTGCCGTTGGCGATGATCAGGTCGGCCGACTTCTGCGCGTTCACCAGTCCGAAGCCGAACGTGTAGTCGGGACCGGGATTGCCGAGATCCTCGGCGCCGGCGATGATCAGCGCCTTGAGGATCGCCGGAGTCGGATTGGCGTTGCCGTTCGTCTTCCGCCACTGCTCGGTGAGCAGCGCGGCGATGCCGGTGACGGCCGGAGAGGCCATGGAGGTGCCGCCGAGGCGGGAGTATTCATTGGTCGGCGAAGTGGACAGCACGTTCGAGCCGCGGGCCACGACGTCCGGCTTGACGCGGCCGTCCTTGGCCGGCCCGCGCGAGCTGAAGCTGCTGATGGCCGGCTGGCCGGTCACGGTGTTCAGGCTGCCGACGGCGATGACGTTCTTCGCCGCGGCGGTCACGCCGAGCGTGTCGAACGGTGTCTTCGGATCGTGGTGCACGGTCTCGCAACCGCCGTTGCAGGCCGAGGGGCAATCGTTGCCGCTGCCGTTCGGTGAATAGCAGAAGAGCCGGTTCGAAATGACCTCGCCCTCCCCGTCGACGTGCCGGTGCTCCGAGACGCTGCTCGAGAAGGTCTGGAAGTTGCCGTCGTTACCGGCCGAGTGGACGAACAGGATTCCTTGCTGGATGGTGAATTTGTCGAGCGGCGCGCCGACGATGAGGTCGTAGGCTCCGAAGTACTCCTCGGCATCGTTCCAGACCGGGAAGCCGCCCTCGTCGGACCAGCCGAGGACGAAGCCCCAGGAGTTGTTGTCGACGACGATCCCGAGCGGCTTGAGGTTGTCTTCCTTGTCCTCGAGGAACGTGAGCCTTCCGCCGCATGGAGTGGAGACGCAGAACTGATGGATGCGAACGCCGGGCGCCATCCCCCTGGCCGCGGCGTTGACGCCGGACGCGCCGATGGTGCCGGCAACGTGGGTGGCGTGCTGCTTGTCGCTGCCCGTGCCGCCGCTGGCGGCGAGGGTGAGACGGCCGCCGAACTCGGGGTGCGACGCCTGCGCTTCGGCCAGCTCGAACAGCGACACCGTCACGCCGGTGCCGGTGAGGTTGTACGGGGCCGCCTGGATTTCCGTGACGTGGCTCAGGGCCGCGGAGATGGCGTTGTCGGTCTTGACCTTCCAGCGCGGCACGCCGGCGATGGTCAGGACGCGCTCGTCCGCCGCCAGGGCATCCACGGCGGCGGGGGCGATCGTCGCCTGAATGCGCTGCGACGGCGAGAACTTGAGCTTCAGCGGGTCGGCCATCGCCGCGCCTGCCGCGGCAATGGCGGTGCGCGCCTCCTCGAACGTGACGTCGTCGTGGAAGATCACGTTGATCTCGGCCCAGGTCTTGCCGCGTCCGAGCTCGCGCAGCGCCGACCGGTGGATCTTCCTGGCGGCGGTGAGCGGTTCGAGCGCCACGCGGGCGTCGTCGAGCTGCACGCCCTCGGCGAGGCGGGCGATGTAACGGCCACCCGAGAGCGGCTGCCGGAGCGTGAGCCCCTTCGCGGCCAGCTCGGCGCGGTCAGCGGTGGTCAGGGTCCGCGCCGGGCGGACGATCATGGCCCGGCCGTGCGACGTCTCGCGGTCGATCGGCTCGTCGCCCGGTGTCTTCTGCTGGGAATCTGCGAGCGCGACAGTGGCAAATAGAGCTGCGGAGAGGAGGACGAAGAGTCGACGCATGGCTATGTAGTTACGATCCTTATGCGGAGTTAGTTGGTGCCCGAGGTCGGACTCGAACCGACATGAGGGTTGACCTCGGCAGATTTTGAGTCTGCTGCGTCTGCCATTTCGCCACTCGGGCTACGAGAACTGCTGTTGTTGCCACCGTCGGTGTCGTGCTTCTTGCCACGCGGCCCCGTTTGACCGACAACTGACGACCGACAACCGACAACCGACAACCTTATTGCACTACCGAGCTGTTGTGCTCCTGCCAGCGTCTGGCGCAGGAGTGCAGCTCATCATCCGTCAGAATCCGATTCGTTGCCTTCGCGAGCTGGAAGATCTCTTTGGCCAGCGACTCCTCCTGAGGGTACCCGTTCGCGTCCAGCCAGTAAATCACGTTCGAGAGACCGCACATCGGCCCCACCTCGATGATCTGGCTCAAACCGAACATCCCTGCAGGAACGCCGGAGTAAACACGGTCGGCGAGCCAGTCACTTCCCTTCTTCTTCGCCTTGATGATCGCCGCGGCGTGGACGCCCGTCCCGGTCCGGAACGCGTCGCGCCCGAAAACGGGGTAACGGTCGGCTACGGGAACGTTCGTGACGCGGGAAACGTGCTTGACGTATTGGGGAAGCGACGTCAGGTCGTTGTCGATCCATCCCATCAGCTTGAGGTTGACCATCAGGATGTCCATCGGCGTGTTGCCAACCCGCTCCCCGATGCCACAGGCCGAGCCATGGACACGGTCCGCACCCGCCTCGAGGGCGGCGATGCAGTTGATGACGCCGAGGCCGCGGTCTTCGTGGCCGTGCCAGTCGACCTTTACGGCCGGATTGACCCGGTCGACGATCTCCCGGACGAACCGGACCACGTTGCGCGCGCCCCACGGAGTGGCGTGCCCGACCGTGTCGGCAATGCAGACGCGCACCGCGCCGGCGTCGATGGCCGCGGTGTAGAGCTTCTCGATGTCTTCCGGCTTGGCGCGGGTGGTGTCCTCGGTGACGTACATGACCGGGATCCCGTGGCTGACCGCGAAGCGGACGGCCTTGGCCGACTGCTCGATGATCCAGTCGAGCTCCCACTCCTCGGCGAACTGGCGGATCGGCGAGGAGCCGATGAAGAGGTCGGCTTCGATGGGGATGCCGACGCGCTCGGAGATGTCGATGATGGGACGGATGTCGTTCTCGTGCGTCCGTCCGGCGGCGCTGGGATAGACGGAGAGCTTCTGCTCGACGATCTCGCGCGCCAGCCGCTCGACGGTCTTCTGCACGTGCGGCCCCGCGCCGGGCAGGCCGATGTCGGCATTGTCGATGCCGATCTCGTTCATGTAGTGGAGGATGCGGAGCTTGTCCTCGATGGAAGGATCGGTGACCGAGGGAGACTGCAGACCGTCGCGGAGCGTCTCGTCGTCGAACTCGATCTTCCGCGCAGGCCGCTTGGCCTGCTCGCCGTCGACGTTCCAGTCGTGGATCAGGTGCTCGAGGTTCTCGGTCATCAGAAGGCGCAGTTTAGCCGTGCAACACGGGTGGACGCCACGGTCATCCCGGGGACAGCAAGGGCCGATGGGACTGATGGGACCTATGGGACAAATGGAACTAATGAAACCCCATAGGTCTCATTGGTCCCATGGGTCCCGTTTACTTGTTCTGGAAGCTGGCCGTTCTCTTCTCCAGAAAGGCGCCCATCCCCTCTTTCATATCCTCGGTGCTGGCCAGTAACCCGAACAGCGTGGCCTCGAGCAACTGCCCTTCTTCGAAGGCCATGTCGCTTCCGCTCATGACGGCTTCGATGGCCGCTCTCACGGCCAGGGGTCCGCGGGTCATGATCTTGCGGGCCATTTCCTCGGCGGCGGGGAGCAACTGATCGGGGGGGACCATCTTGTTCACCAGGCCGATGCGCTCCGCTTCGGAGGCGCCGATGCGGTCGCCAGTGAGGATCAGCTCGAGGGCTCTTCCTTTGCCGAGGAGGCGGGCCAGGCGTTGGGTGCCGCCGTAGCCGGGGATGATGCCGAGACTCACCTCGGGGAGGCCGAGCTGCGCTTTCTCGGAGGCGATGCGGATGTGGCAGGCCAGGGCCAGCTCGCAGCCGCCGCCGAGGGCGAAGCCGTTGATGGCGGCGATGACCGGCTTCGGGAAGCGCTCGATGAGCCGGAATACCCGCTGGCCGCTCTGCGCGACTTCCTTGCCCGTGACAGGCGTCATCCGGGCGAGCTCGTTGATGTCCGCGCCGGCGACGAAGGCCTTCTCTCCCCCGCCGGTGACGATCACCGCCTTCACCGACGCGTCGTCGCGGGCGGTCTCGAAGGCCTGCCGCAGCTCGTCGACGGTCTGCGCATTGAGGGCGTTGAGCGACTTGGGACGGTCGATGGTGACGACGAGGACGCCGTCTTTGTTCTCAGTTCTGACGTTTTCCATGTATCCCTCTACTTCGCCTTGTCGAACGGCACCGGCTTCTCGCCGGAGTAGTCGTAGAAGCCGGAGCCGGTCTTGTTGCGGCCGAGCCGGCCGGCCAGAACCATCTTGCGGAGCAGCGGCGGCGCGGCGAAGCGCTTCTCCTGGTACTCCTCGTACATGACGTGGGTGATGTAGTAGGTGGTGTCGAGGCCGACGAAATCGAGGAGCTGGAACGGTCCCATCGGATAGCCGCAGCCGAGCATCATCGCCTTGTCGATGTCCTCGATCGAGCCGACGCCCTCTTCGTACGCGCGGATGGCGTCGAGGATGTACGGCACGAGCAGGCGGTTGACGATGAAGCCGGAGTTGTCGCGGCACGACACCGCTTCCTTGCCGAGGCTCTTCGCTAACTCGAACGCGGCGTTGAAGGTCTCGTCGGTGGTGAGGATGGTGCGCACGACCTCGACGAGCTTCATCAGCGGGACCGGGTTGAAGAAGTGGAGGCCGACGAACTGTTTCGGCCGCGCGGTGGCCATGGAGAGCTCGGTGATGGTCAGGGACGAAGTGTTCGAGGCGAAGAGGGCCTCCGGCTTCACGATCCGGTCGAGCTCCGCGTAGGTGTCTTTCTTGAGCTGCGCGTTCTCGATGATGGCCTCGATGACGATGTCGCAGTCGGCGAGGTCCTGCAGGCTGGTCGAGCCTTTGAGGCGCCCCATGCAGGCGTCCATGTCGGCCTGCTGCATCTTCCCTTTCTCGACGAACTTGCCGAGCGACTTCTGAATGCCGCTCAGCCCCTTGTCGAGAAACTTCTGCTCCACTTCGCGCACGACGACGTCGTAGCCCGCCTGCGCCGCAACCTGGGCGATGCCCGACCCCATCAGGCCGCAGCCGAGAACGCCCACTTTCTTGATAGCCATTGACACTCCTCCGGTGAAATCGGGCGCATTGTAGTGCGGGGGAGGGCCGAGGGCCGAGGGCCAAGGGAGAGGGCCGAGGGCTGAGGGCCAAGGGCCGAGGGAAACCGGGCGGGTGGGCCCTCGGCCCTTGGCCCTCGGCCCTCGGCCCTCTATGCTTCGCGCCGTGTCCGCGAAGCTCAAGCCCCAGGTCGTCCTCCTCGGCCTCGCCGCGCTGCTGAACGATACGGCGAGTGAGTTGATCTATCCCCTCCTGCCGGTCTACCTGACGACGACTCTCGGCGCGACGCCGGTGGTGGTCGGTTTGATCGAGGGGGCGGCGGACGGGCTCGCGTCGATCCTGAAGTACTTCTCCGGCGCCTGGTCGGACCGGGTCCGGCGCCGCAAGCCGCTGATCGTCACCGGGTACGGACTGGCGGCGAGCGCCCGGCTGCTGATCGCCGCGGCGACGATGTGGCCGCTCATCCTGGCCGCGCGCCTCGTCGACCGCACGGGCAAAGGCCTCCGCTCCGCCCCGCGCGACGCGATGATCTCCGACGTCACGCCGCCCGACCAGCGCGGCCGCGCCTACGGCTTTCATCGCGCCCTCGACCATACCGGCGCCATCGCCGGCCCGCTCCTCGCCGTGCTCCTGCTGCAGGGGCTCGGCTTCTCGATGCGGCAGACGTTCCTGTTCGCGGTGATCCCGGGAGCGATCGGGGTGGCGATGCTCGCGTTCCTCCTTCGGGAAGAGAAAACCGGGGAACGCGAAGCGACGAAGGCGGAAAGCCCGGCTCTCCCGCAAGGTTCATCGCTCGTCGCTCATCGCTCATCGTTCCGCCGGGCTCTCGGCGCGATCGCGCTTTTCTCCCTCGCCAACTCGTCGGACGCGTTCCTGCTCCTCCAGGCACATGCGGCCGGTGTGTCAGCGGCAATGCTGCCGCTTCTGTGGGCGGCGCATCACGTGATCAAGTCGCTCTTCTCGACGCGCGCGGGCGCACTGTCGGACCGGGTGGACCGCCGTTACCTGCTCGTCGCCGGCTGGCTGTCGTACGCCGTGATCTACGCTCTCTTCCCGTTCGCGACGACGCTCACGTCGTTCGTCATTCTGTTCGTCCTGTATGCGATTCCTTTCACGCTCGCGGAGGGTGCCGAGCGGGCCTGGATCGCCGATCTGGTGCCGAAGGAAGTGCGCGGGAAAAGCTTCGGGATCTACTACCTGGTAAACGGCGCGTGCGTGCTCGCCGGCACCGCGCTTTTCGGCCTCATCTATCAGAGCGCGTCGCCCCGCGCGGCCTTCTTTACGGGCGCTGCCCTGGCGCTCGCGGCGGCCGCTGCGGTGATGACAACAGGCACTCCACTTGCTCCTAATAACGTGGGTTTACTGAAGCCCAAATAGGAGGCCTGTAAATGAGTGAACCAAGAGATTTGAATCGTGATCCCCTCACTGGCGAGCCCGGCTCGCACCCCGTCGGAACCGGTGTCGGCGGAGCGGGCGGTGCAGCTCTCGGCGCGGCACTCGGCGCCCCGTTCGGCCCGATCGGCGCACTGATCGGCGGCGCGATCGGCGCGGTGGCCGGCGGTGCCGCAGGACACGCGACGGGCGAGCGGATCGACCCGACCGGCGAGACCGAGTACTGGAAGCACGAGCACCAGTCGCGGCCGTATTACGACAAGTCGAATACCTGGGACGACTACGAGCCCGCGTACCGCTACGGCTGGGAGTCGCGCTCGCAGCATCATGACAAGAAGTGGAACGACGTCGAATCCGACCTCGAGCGTGGGTGGGAGAAGACGAAGGGCAACTCCCGCCTGGCGTGGGAACGCGCGAAGAACGCCGTCCGCGACTCGTGGGACCGCACGGACCGGACGTTCTCGACGTACAAGTCGACGGACGACCGATTCCGCAATCACTACACGACCAGCAGTTACTACGACAAGTCGTACGACTACGATCGCGACTTCGGTCCGGCGTATCGCTACGGCACCTTCTCGCGGAACCGCTACTCGGACCGCGCGTGGGACAACAACCTGGAGAACGACCTGTCGCGTGACTGGGATCGTTTCAAGGGCACCTCGCGTCTCACCTGGGATCGCGCCAAGTCGGCGGCCAGGGACGCGTGGCACGGTGTCGAGCGCGCCATCCCCGGCGACGCCGACAAGGACGGCCGGTAGGTTTTCGCGGGGGCTCCTCGGTGTTTTGCCGGGGAGCTCTCCGCGAGTATTTGTTGCTGGTTGCTGGTTGCTTGAGATTCGACGCTTGTGGCTCGGGCGCTGCCTCACAAGTAACCAGCAACCAGCAACTCGTTTCTAGGAGTCTGCGCGCCAGAAAACTTCGACCCATTACGATTCGATATGAGGCGCGATTTTTTCGAGTTGAAGAGATGCATCGTTCGTCACGTCGCGAGGCTGACAGCGATGCTCCTGGCTGCCCCTGCGTGGGAGAAAACGGTCGAGCAGCGCAGTTTTTGAAAAGCTTTCTGGCGCGCAGCCTCCTAGGCCGTTTCCATCATCTCCGCGGGGATGTCGAAGTTCGACCAGACGTTCTGCGAGTCGTCGTGGTCGTCGAGGGCTTCGAGCAGGCGCATCATCGCCTTTCCCTTCGTCTCGTCGAGGGCGACGTAGGTCGAGGGGATCATGCCGAGCTTCGCTTCGACGGTCGGGATCTTGCCGGCTTCGAGCGCCTGGCGGACGGCTTCGAAGCTCGCCGGTGTGGTGTAGATCTCGAACACCTCCGGATCCTCGGTCTGCAGGTCGTCGGCGCCCGCTTCGAGCACGATCTCCATCAGCTTGTCCTCGCCGACGGCGCTTTTCTCGACCGCGAAGTAGCCCTTCTTGTCGAACTGGAAACGGACCGAGCCGGGGGTGCCGAGGTTGCCGCCGTGCTTCTCGAAGATCCGGCGGATCTCGGGGGTCGTGCGATTGCCGTTGTCGGTGAGCGCCTCGACGATTACCGCCACGCCGCCCGGACCGTAGCCCTCGTAGGTGACCTCTTCGTACATCACGCCTTCGATCTCACCGGTCCCGCGCTTGATGGCGCGCTCGATGTTGTCCTTCGGCATGTTGTTGGCCTTCGCTTCGGCCACGGCCGAGCGGAGGCGGGGATTGCCTTCCGGATCGCCGCCGCCGAGGCGGGCCGCGATGGTCATTTCCTTGATGATGCGGGTGAAAACCTTGCCGCGCTTGGCGTCAGCCGCACCCTTTTTGTGCTTGATCGTGCTCCATTTGCTATGGCCGGACATGGAGATTGCTCCTTCGAATTTGCTGGAAAGAGACGGGCAGCAGGGCGCGTCTTCAGAAGAACGGGCATTATAACGGATCTCCCGGCTGCACGGTCGCGACCGCTGTGCCGTCAGGGCCGATGACCGCGGCCACCGCCCAGATGCGCACACCGGACGGCGGGGTGACGGTGATCCGGACGCGCCCGGCCGCGATTCCAGCGAGCAGTCCGTCGACGCGCGCGTGGGCCGGCTGCTCCGGGACCTTGCCGGTGAGCCCGGGCGCGATGAGTGACACGGCGCGCTCGGCGAGCAGTTCCTCTCCCGCATGGACGCGGACCTGCACGGTCGCCGGATCCCGCTTCGACGACGTGATTTGGAGAACGACCGGCGCGGAGGGGTCGTTGGGAACGTCCGGCAGCTCGAGCTCCGCGGCGCGGAGGAGAGGGCCGTCGCTCCCGTGGATCGTCAGCGCCTGCCGCATCTCGTCGAAATCAAAGTGCTGCGCGGTGCGGGCGGCCAGCGCCTCGGTCTCCCGCGGATCGTTCCTCCCCTCGTATAGCTCCGGCCGGACGAAGGCGGCGTTCGCTTCCATCACCGCGATCTGCTCGGGCGTCAGCCGCGTCCGGTGGAGGTCGAGCCAGCCGCGGATCTGCGCCTGCACCAGGGCAGCCCGCTCTGCCGGACCGGCTTCGTTGAAAAACCGCCGCCGCTCCTCGATCGGCAGCCGGCGGAAGGTCTCATAATCGACGCTCACGAGGTCAATATGAGTCCCGAGTTCCCTTTGCGCATCATCAGCGACGACGGCAGCGTCGAGGTCGTTGACTCCCCCGACGCCCTGATGACCCACCTCGACTTCGTCGACTCCACCGACCCCCGCAATCGGGTCTGGGTCCGCGACGTCTACGACCGGACCGTTCGCATCCGCGTCCGAGGGGGGATGGTCGAGGTGTTCGAGCTGGCGTGAAAGGGTTGTCCGTTGTCCGTTGTCCGTCCAGTGTCCCTCTGCGCGAGACCGGTTCGGACAACTGACAACGGACAACCGCCAACATCCCATAGGCCGAAACCACCGATCCCATAGACGAATCCACGCAGCCAGCCCCAACCCGCCGGCCGATTCCGCGTACTATTCACCGACACAAACGGAGGTCACGAAGCCATGGGCTTGTTCGACGCGATTCGCAACGAATTCATCCAGATCATCGAGTGGCTCGATGACAGCAGCAATACCCTCGTCTACCGCTTTCCCGTCCACGATCAGGAGATCAAGATGGGGGCCCAGCTCACGGTGCGCGAGAACCAGGTCGCTCTCTTCGTCAACGAAGGAGAGGTGGCCGATCTCTTCAAGCCGGGACGCTACGAGCTCTCGACGCAGAACGTCCCGATCCTCACGACCCTGAAAGGGTGGAAGTACGGGTTCGACTCGCCGTTCAAGGCCGAGGTCTACTTCTTCAACACCCGTCTCTTCACCGACCTGAAGTGGGGTACGCAGAACCCGGTGATGATGCGCGACGCGGAGTTCGGCATGATCCGGATGCGCGCCTTCGGTACGTACGCCACCAAGATCTCCGACCCGAAGGAGTTCTTCAAGACCATCGTCGGGACGCAGGGTCTGACGACGACGGACGACATCCTCGGCCAGCTCCGCTCGACGATCATCAGCCACTTCTCCGACATCGTGGCGGAGTCGAAGATCGCGGCCCTCGACCTGGCGTCGAGCTACCGCGAGCTCGCCCAGCTCGCGCAGAAGGAGCTCGCCCCGCAGTTCGCGAGCTACGGCCTCGAGCTGGCCCGCTTCAACATCGACAACATCTCCCTCCCCGAGGAAGTCGAGGCGGCGATCGACCAGCGCACCAAGCTGGGCGTGCTCGGCGACAAGATGGGGCAGTACACGCAGATGCAGGCGGCGGACTCGATCAAGATCGCGGCCGCGAATCCCGGCGGTGTTGCCGGCGCCGGCGTCGGCCTCGGCGCGGGGATGGCGATGGGTCAGGCCATGAGTGGCGCGTTCAGCGGCGCTTCGTCCGCGGCGCCTCCCCCTCCCGGCTCGTCCTCCGCACCGCCGCCTCCTCCGGGACCGCAGGCGAATGTCCCCCGCTGGTCGCTCGCCATCGACGGCAAGACCTACGGCCCCTACACGGATGACGCTCTCAAGGCGATGGTCTCCGGAGGCCAGGTCGCAGCGTCGACGCAGGCGTGGCGTCCCGGCGCGTCCGGCTGGGCCGCGCTCGAGACCTACTCGGAGCTCAACCTCGGCGACGGCGGAAACGCGATGCCGCCACCCCCGCCGCCGGTGAAGTAAACACACGCCAGGGCGGAGTGGAACGACCACTCCGCCCTGTGGGACCAATGGGACCTATAGGACTTATGGGACCTATAGGACCCATGCGTGCCTGAAGCCCGCTTTGGTACCATTCGTCCCATCGGTCCTATTGGTCCCATTGGTCCTATTTGTCCTATGAGCTCGAGCGCCGTCTGATCTGACATGGCTGAAGCTGCCGCTGCACCTACCTCTGCCAAAGTCCGCAAGTTCCCCTGCGAGGGGTGCGGGGCCGATCTTCGCTGGGAGCCCGGCGTCACCGCGCTGAAGTGTCCCTACTGCGGCACCGAAAAGACGATCGCCGTCAGCAAGGAGCGCATCACCGAGAAGCCGGTCGACGCCGCCCTGCGCGCGCCGCGCGACCTCGGCTGGGGCGCCGAGCGGAAGGTCATCGCCTGCAAGCGCTGCGGCGCGCACACGACGCTCGACCCGCACGTCGCCTCCTCCGCGTGCGCGTTCTGCGGGACCTCGGCGGTCGTCGAGTCGCCGGCCAACCCGAACATCATCCGCCCCGAGGCGCTGCTGCCGTTCCGCATCACCCGCGACTCGGCGCTGCAGTCGTTCCGGAGCTGGCTCCACGGACTCTGGCTGCGGCCGAACGACCTTAAATCCGCGTCGCGGGTCTCGTCGATGCAGGGCGCCTACATCCCCTTCTGGACCTTCGACTCCGCGACCGACTCCTGGTGGGAAGCGGAAGCCGGTTACTACTACTACGTCGAAGTGCGGCGGAACAACCAGACCGTCCGCGAGCAGCGCGTCCGCTGGGAGTCCGCCTCCGGCACGTTGCAGCGTTTCTTCGACGACGTCCCGGTGCCCGCGTCGCGCGGACTCGACCCCTCGCTCTGCCAGGGAATCGAGCCGTTCCCGACCGCGGACCTGACGCCGTACGAGCCGTCGTACCTCTCCGGCTTCCTCGCCGAGGAGAACGCGATCGACCTGCCGGAGGCGCTGGAGAGCGCGAAAGAGCGGATGCGCGACGAGATCCGCGCCGCCTGCGCGCAGGAAGTACCCGGCGACACGCACCGCAACCTGAGCGTGGAGACGACCTTCTCCGCCCTCGCCTACAAGAACGCGCTCCTGCCGATCTGGGTCTCCGCGTACGACTACCACGGCAAGCCGTACCGCTACCTGGTCAACGGCGTCACCGGCAAATGCACCGGGACGGCGCCGTGGAGCGCGGTGAAGATCACGCTGCTGGTGTTGACGATTCTGGTGGTGCTGCTGGTGGTGTTTTACGCGGCGGGGGGATAGGACGCCACGCTTCCCGCCAGCCTAAAGCACTCATATGCCGCGGCTTAACGCTTTTCGTGTTCGGTCGTGATGCGCTGAGCTCGTGCGTGTGGCGTCCCACCCGGCGGGCGCGACGTTGCGCCCTCGACGCGCACCTGCGCATCCGTGTCGCAATGCCACACACCCGGCGCACACGTGCACGCACCCCCGTGTCGCAACGCCACACGCCCGGCGCACACGTGCACGCACACCGTGTCGCAACGCCACACGCCCGGCGCACACGTGCACGCACACCGCGTCGCAATGCCACACGCACGGCGCGCACGTGCACGCACACCGCGTCGCAACGCTACACACCTGTCGGCGACCGCATGAACGCGTAGCAAATTGAACCGACTCGGTGTGAAGACAGCATCATCCGCGCGGTAGCGCGGCGGGTGGGCGGTATGCTGAGGGTGGCGGGGAAAGAGAAAAGCTCCG
>Ga0190275_10000152_pt1 | contig 74820 bp, 40 predicted proteins | sample Popmic550T_FD_133745 | JGI IMG/M metagenome (GOLD analysis project Ga0190275, IMG submission 133745) | Populus adjacent soil microbial communities from riparian zone of Yellowstone River, Montana, USA - 550 T | ecosystem: Environmental > Terrestrial > Soil > Riparian zone > Trees stand | place...
CCAGGGCGAGGACGTTCTCGACGGCGGCGCCGGCAACGATCTGCTGGTCGGCGGCGGCCAGCGCGACGTCTACCGCTTCGGCCGCGGCTACGGGCAGGACGTGGTCGACGATCATGCCGGCGCGTGGTGGAACACGGGCGACTACGACGCGGTCGAGCTCGGCGCCGGAATCACCGCCGCCGATATCGAGGTGGTGCAGACCTCGTATAACGACCTCGAGCTGCGCATCGTCGGCACCGAGGACCGGCTTCGGCTGGCCGGCACCGTCTATGACGGCGACCGCCGGATCGAGGAGGTTCGCTTCGCCGACGGCACGGTGTGGCTGCACTCGGACCTGATGGCCCGGGCGCTGGTCCCGACCGCCGGCGACGACGTTCTGCACGACGATTATGACGGCAGGACCCTGCTCGGCGGGGCCGGCAACGACGAGCTTCGCGGCAACCAGGGCGACGACGTCCTCGACGGCGGCGCCGGCAACGATCTGCTGGTCGGCGGCGGCCAGCGCGACGTCTACCGCTTCGGCCGCGGCTACGGGCAGGACGTGGTCCATGATCATGCCGGCGCCTGGTGGAACACGGGCGATTACGACGCGGTCGAGCTCGGCGCCGGAATCGCCGTCGGCGACATCGAAGTGGTTCAGACTTCGTTCGGCGACCTCGAGTTGCGGATCATCGGCACGGAGGACCGGCTCCAGCTCGTCAACACCGTCTATGATGACTGGCGGATCGAGGAGGTGCGCTTCGCCGACGGCACGGTGTGGACCCATGCCGATCTGCTGGCGCGTATCGTGCCGGCCGAAGGCCTCGTTCTGACCGGAAGCGCGTCGGGGAACGCGCTGGTCGGCGGAGCGACCGACGATATCGTTACCGCGCAGTCGCTTTCGGGCGACTTCCAGCTGATCGGCAATGCCGGCAACGACACCCTGATCGGCGGCAGCGGCAACGACATCCTGACCGGCGGCTCCGGCGACGACGACCTTCAGGGTGGAGCGGGCGTCAACACCTTCCGCTTCTCGGCGGGCTTCGGCCAGGACCAGATGGACTTCGAATACGGTAGCAACCAGAACGTCATCGAGTTCGACGCGACCATCGACGCCGCGGACATCGTCGTCGAGAAGTATCAGTATAGCAATTATGCGATCATCCGCGTCGCCGGCACCAGCGACCGGATCGAGGTCCACCTCGGGTACCTCAGCGAAGTCCGATTCGCGGACGGGCCGACCTGGTCGCAGCAGGACCTCATCGACCGTTCCGTGCCAATGGGCGACGGCGGGCTCTATATCGACAGCGCCCCGTCGGACGATATTCTCGCCGGAGGTGCGGGCGACGATCTTCTCAAAGGCCTAGGGGGCGACGACCAGCTGACCGGCGGCGGCGGCAACGACGCGCTTGAAGCGGACGACGGCAACGATGTGCTGACGGGCGGCGCCGGGAACGATTATCTCGAAGGCGGCGGCGGAGACGACACCTACCGCTTCTCGGCGGGCAGCGGCCAGGACACGATTTCCGACTACGGATTCCATTACGTCGGCGGCGAAACCCGGGTCTCCGATTTCGACGTCATCGAATTCGACTCCACCATCCTCTCTTCGCAGGTGACCGTCCAGGTCCGCAACTTCGAAGGCAGCGGCGACATCATCTTCCGAATCGCGGGCACTCAGGACCGGATCACCGTCTACGGCGGTCTGTATTCGGAGGATCCGCGGATCGACGAGGTGCGCTTCGCCGACGGAACCGTCTGGACCGCCGAGGATATGATCGCCAATTCGGTCGAGCCTGACGGCGTGTACGTCACGTCCGGGGCCAGCGACGATGTCCTGACCGGCGGGATTGGCGACGACATATTCTACGCGGGCGGCGGCGACGACCGGCTGACGGGCGGAGCGGGCAACGACAGCATCAACGCCGACGACGGCGACGACGTGCTGACCGGCGGCGCCGGCGACGACTATCTGGGAAGCTCCTCCGGCAACGATATCTACCACTTCTCGGCAGGCTTCGGCCATGACGTGATCGACGATTGGGGCGGCTTTGACGGAAGCGCCGACGCCATCGAGTTCGATTCGACTCTGTCCGCCTCCGATTTCATCGTCCAGCGGTCGCTGGACGGCCAGGACATCATTCTGAAGGTCGTCGCCACCGGCGAAGAAATCCGGATCTGGTACGCGGTCACCGACTTCGAGAGCCGTATCGAAGAGGTTCGGTTCACGGACGGCACGATCTGGAGCCACGACGACCTCATCGCGATGGCGACGGTTCCGTCGGGGGCCGAGTTCATCGGCGACGACGAGGCCGACGACGCTCTGACGGGCGGCGCCGGTGCCGATCTGCTCGACGGCCGGGGCGGAAACGACGTGCTGGCCGGCGGCGCCGAGAACGACAGCCTCATCGGCGGATCGGGCGACGACATCCTGACCGGGGGCGCCGGCAGCGACGACCTGGACGGCGCCGAAGGCGGCGATATCTACCGCTTCTCGGCCGGTTTCGGGGACGATTATGTCTTCGAATATGGCGTCGAGGGCGAAGTCGACGCGATCGAGTTCGACAATTCGATCCTTGCTTCCGACGTCATCGTCCAGGAAGGCATTTTCAGCGGCGACCTGGTCCTGAAAATGGCCGGAACCGGCGACCGGATCACTCTGCTGGGCGCGCTCTACTCGGAAGAGGGCCGGATCGAGCTGGTCCGCTTCGCCGACGGCACCGTCTGGACCCATGCCGACCTCCTCGCTCGGGCCATGGCCACGGACGATCTGACCCTCCAGGGCGATCAGGGCGGAATCCTGACCGGTTCGGACGGGGACGATACGATCGTCAACGGGAATGGCGCCCAGGAGCTCGTCGGCCTCGGCGGCAATGACTGGCTCGACGGCAGCTATGGCTCCCAGATCCTCATCGGAGGCGCCGGCGACGATATCCTCATTGGCGGCGAGGGCGTCGACACCTACCGCTTCTCGGCAGGCTTCGGCCAGGACGAGCTGCTCGAAAACGGCTATGATACGCCCGGCCAGCTCAGCATCCTCGAGTTCGACGCGACGCTTTCGGCGAACGACGCTATCGTCGAATATATCGACGGGCTCGGCGATGCCTTGTCCCTGCGGTTCGCCGGAACCGAGGACCGGGTGAGGCTCCGCTACGCGATCGACGAATATGTCCCGGTCACCTACGAGATCCGGTTCGCGGACGGCACCGTCTGGAGCCCTGCCGACCTGCTCGACCGCGCGGCCGCCTCGAACGGCCTCATCGTCGCCGGCGATAACGCAGCCCTCGAGGGCGGGGACTACGACGATACGATCGACGGCAACGATTACGACAACCGGCTCGACGGCAAGGCTGGAAACGACCAGCTCTACGGTGCCGACGGCGACGACGTTCTGATCGGCGGTACCGGCAACGATTCGCTCTCCGGCGCCGCCGGCGACGACATCTACCTCTTCTCCGCCGGCTTCGGGCAGGATTATCTTTACGACGGAGCAGATTATCTCAGCGAGACGGGCGACGCCATCGAGTTCGATGCGACGGTGCTGGCGTCCCAGATCGTCGTCGAGCGTCGCTATAGCGAGGTTGGCTATGGCGACCTGACGATCGTGGTCGCCGGAACCGGCGACCGGATCACGATCAGCAACGGCGCCGAGCCGGGGACGATCACCTTCGTTCGGTTTGCCGACGGGACGGTCTGGACGCATTCCGATCTCCTCGCCCGGGCGGTCAATCCGGTCCGGCCGGTGGTCGACGGGTCGGCGGGCTCCGCCGTGCTGGAAGGCGGCGCGCGCGACGACAGCCTTACCGGCCTCGCGGGGAACGACGAGCTGTCCGGCCGAGGCGGCAACGACGTCCTCGCCGGCGTCGGCGGCAACGACAGGCTCGACGGCGGCACCGGGGACGACACGGTCTACGGCGGGGCCGGCGACGACGTCTATCGCTTCGCCGCGGGCGACGGGCAGGATTCGATCACCGACACGTCCGGCGTCGACCGGATCGAGTTCGGCGCCGGCATCTCGGCGGCCGATGTCGAGGTGCGCCAGCAGGGCTCGGCCAACCTCGTGCTCACGATCGCCGGCACCGCCGACCGCCTGACCCTGGTCAATGCCCTGTCCGGCTACGCAATCGAAGAGGTGCGTTTCGCCGACGGGACGATTTGGACCCACGCGCAGATGCTCGCCAGGTCGGGGACCGCCACGGCCGGCGTCGACGTCCTCTACGGAACGTCGGGGGCCGACGTCATCGCCGGCGGGGCCGGTGACGACCTCCTGAACGCACAGGGCGGGAACGACCAGCTTTCCGGCGACGCGGGCAACGACACCCTCGACGGCAGCAGCGGAGACGACACGCTCGACGGCGGGCAAGGTGCCGATACGCTGACCGGCCAGAGCGGCAATGACGTCTATCGCTTCGACCGCGGCGACGGCCAGGACAGGATCACCGACTGGTCGGGCATCGACCGGATCGAATTCGGTGCCGGCATCGCCGCCGCGGACACTCGCGTGCGCCAGCAGGGCTCGGGAGACCTCCTCCTGGAGATCGTCGGCACCGGGGATCGGCTGACCCTGGTCAACGCGCTCGGCTCGCCCGATTACGCGATCGAGGAAGTGCGCTTCGCCGACGGGCCGACCTGGACCTACGCGAACCTGCTCGCCATGTCGCTGGTGACGACGGCCGGCAACGACACCGTCCACGGCACTTACCGTTCCGAGGGGGCCGACGTCATCGACGGCGGCGCCGGCGACGACACGATCTACGCGCTTCACGGCGACGACCAGATTTCGGGCGGCGCGGGCAACGATCTGCTCGACGCCGGCGGCGGCGGCGACATCCTCGCCGGCGGTGCTGGCACCGACGCGCTGTTCGGCTCCGACGGCAACGACGTCTATCGCTTCGATCGCGGCGACGGGCAGGACACGATCACCGATACGTCCGGTGTCGACCGGATCGAGTTGGGCGCGGGCATCGCGGTGTCCGACGTCGAAATAGTCCTCCAGGGTACGACCGGCCTCATTCTGAAGGTCGCGGGAAGCAGCGACCGGCTGACCCTCAGCAACGTGCTCGGCAACGCGGCCAACGCGATCGAAGAGGTCCGGTTCGCCGACGGCAGCGTTTGGAACGCCGCTGAGCTGTCCCGCCGGGCGACCCTGGGAACGTCGGGCGACGACGTCTACACCGGCGGCGCCAATGCCGATCAGCTGGCCGGCCAGGCGGGCAAGGACAGCCTCTACGGCAATGGCGGCAACGACCTGTTGTCGGGCGGCGCCGACAACGATCGCCTCGAAGGCGGGGCCGGTGCCGATCGCCTGGCCGGCGGTACCGACAAGGACATGCTGATCGGCGGGGCCGGTGCCGACACCTATTTGTTCGCGGTCGGCGACGGCAGCGACGAGATCGACGACAATGGCGACTCCGCCGTCGATATCGTGCAGATCGACGGCTATACGCTCGACCGGATCCGATTCAGCCGGGTCGGCGTCGACGGCAACGATCTCTCGATCCGCTTCGGCGGCAGTGCGGACCGCCTGGTGGTCCGAGGCGCCTTCGCCGGCTCCGCCGCCGACACGATCGAGCAGTTCCTCATCCCGGCCAGCGACGTCACCCTGTCACTCGCCGACGTGCTCGCACGCCTCGTCCCCGACATCGCGGTCACCGGCGAGATCCTCGCCGGCACCGGCGGCGACGACGTGCTTACCGGCGGCACGGACCATGACTTCCTGAATGGCGGCGACGGGGCGGACACGCTTTCCGGCGGCGCCGGCGACGACATCTTCGGCGACATCGTCGCCGACTCTTCCACCGACACGATGACGGGCGGCGCCGGCAGGGATACCTACCGCTACCTGCCGTCCTTCGACGTATCGCCCGATCGTGCCGAGGACGTGATCACCGACTTCCAGGCGGGCGCCGGCGGCGACGTCATCCGGCTGTCGTCGAGCAATCCCAATCCGTTCGAGGTCGGCCGCCTCAAGATCAGCCAGGCCGGCGCCGACACCCTCGTCCTGGTGCTCGGCGACGACGGCTTCGACCGTTCCATCCTTCGCCTTGTCGGAGTCGACGCCGCGACGCTGGTGGCCGAAAACTTCGGAGGGGTCGCGTTCGGCGTCGACAATTCCGTGAAGATCAACGACGGCGAGGGCGGCAGCTCGCTGACCGGCGGCCCGCTCGACGACAGGATCTTCGGCAATGGCGGCGCCGACACCCTTTCCGGCCTCGGCGGCGACGACCGTCTCGCCGGCGGCGCCGATGCCGATTTGATCGATGCCGGCTTCGGCAACGACTGGGTCGCCGGCCAGGAAGGGCACGACCGCCTGTTCGGCGGCGCGGGCAACGACATCCTTTCCGGCGGCAGCGGCGACGACGTCGTTTATGGCGGCGACACCCCGACCTCGACGAACGGCAGCGACCTGTTCGAGGGCGGCACCGGCGACGACACGCTCTACGGCGGCACCGGCGACGACGTCTATCGCTTCGCGCCGGGCGAAGGCCGCGACCTGATCACCGACGCGGGCGGACAGGACAGGATCGAGCTCGCCGCCGGGATCCTGCCGACCGACGTCACCGTCGTCCAGGTGGACGGACAGCATATCGAGCTCCGCGTCGGCAGCGGCGCCGACCGCATCCGCCTCGGCGGCGTGCTCAACGGCGGCGCGACTCGGATCGAGGAAGTCCGCTTCGCAAACGGTGTCGCCTGGACCTGGAACGACCTGGTGACTCGCTCGATGAGCGGCGGGTCGCGCGACGACAACCTCAAGGTGGTTCCCGGTCAGAGCGACGCCACGACCCTGTCCGGTCTCGGCGGCAACGACCAGATGGCCGGCTCGTCCGGCAACGACATCCTGATCGGCGGCAGCGGCAACGACAGCCTCGCCGGCGGCCTTGGCGACGACACCTACAGGTTCGAACGCGGCGACGGCCAGGACGCCATTAGCGACTCCGAGGGCACGAATCGAATCGTGTTCGGTGCGGACATCCTTCCGGGCCAGGTCCGCATCGTTCGCGGCAAGCCGAACCTGGCCCTCGAAATCGTCGGCACCGGCGATCGGATCGATCTCGGCTCGCCCGCGGTGCCGACGATGGGCATCCGCGAGGTCGTCTTCGCTAACGGCACGATTTGGTCGGCGGCGACGCTGATCGCGATGGCGGTGGAAGCGAGCGTCGATGACGACGTCCTCTACGGCACGGCGCTCGCCGAGACGCTGGCCGGCGGAGCCGGGGACGACCTGCTTCGCGCCCTGGGCGGCGACGACATGCTCGACGGCGGCGCCGGCGTCGACCGGCTCGAGGGGGGCGATGGCAACGACACCTACCGCTTCGGCAGCGTCAGCGGGCAGGACACGGTGGCGGACGCTTCCGGCGCTTCGGACGTCCTCCTGCTCGACGCCGGGATCGTGGCGGCGAACGTCACGGTCGAGCAAAGCCGCGACGGCGCCAACCTGATCCTGAAAGTGAAGGGTAGCGAAGCCCGGATCACCATCGAGAACGCGCTCGGGACGGGCCGGATCGAGACGATCCGGTTCGCGGATGGCACCGAATGGTCCGTCGCGGACGTCCTGCAGCGGCTCGGCACCGCCGACGACGACGTGATCACCGGCGACGCCGCCGGCAACATCCTGACAGCCGGCCTCGGCAACGACATTCTCGTCGGCGGCGGTGGGGACGACACCTATCGCTACGCGCGCGGCGACGGCCGCGATACCATCCGCGACGGCGCGCAGTCCTCCGCCGATCGCCTCGAGATCGCCGGCTACGCGCCTGGAGATCTCCGTTTCGTCCGCAGGGGCTACGGAAGCAACGACGTCGTCATCCGATTCCCCGACGAGGGCGACGAGATCGTCATCGTCGACGCGCTTTCGACCGGGTTCGGCGGGATCGAGTCGATCCTTCTCAGCGGAACCGGCACCGTATTCAGCGTCGCGGACATCCGAGCGCTCGTCGTCGCTGCCGCGGCCACGCCTGCCGACGATATCGTGCTCGGAACCACCGGCAACGACACTCTCCAGGGCGGCACCGGCAACGATCTCGTGATCGGCGATTCGGGCGACGACACCTACCTCTACCGCAAGGGCGACGGCGACGATCGCATCGACGCCTTCGGCACCGGCCACGACACCGTCCGTCTGCTCGACTACAACGTCGCCGACATCGCCTCGGCGGTGCGCGCCGGGCCCGACAGCGACGACCTCGTCATCCGCTTCGTGGACAGCGACGACCGGCTCGTCCTCCGCGACGCCCTCGGCCAAGCGAACGGCAGCGGTGCCACGAGCCTGCAGATCGTCTTCAAAAACGGCGTTGTCTGGGACCGGGCAGCGATGCGCGCCCGCGCCGTCGCCGATATCGACACGCCCGGCAACGACAATGTCTACGGCTTCGACGGCAACGATCTGCTCGTCGCCAAGGGCGGCAACGACCTTCTCTCCGGCGGCGCCGGCTCAGACGTCTACGTCTTCGCCCGGGGCAAGGGCAACGACACCGTCCACGACCTTTCGACGGCCAGCGGCGCGACCGACACCGTCCAGTTCCTCGACCTGGCTTCGACCGACGCCTCGGTCGAGCGCCTGTTCCGCGGCAGCGAGACGATCGTCATCCGGTTCGCGAGCGCGGCCGGCGACAGCGTCACGGTCATCGACGCCCTCGCGCTCGATCGCCGGGGGGTGGAAAGCTACAGCTTCGCCGACGGCGTCGTCTGGACCAAGAGCACGCTTCTGAACCTGCTCGACAATCGCGCGCCGGTGGCGGCGGACGACGGCTATTTCTCGGTCACCGCCGGCAATCCGCTGACGATCAAGGCCGCCGACCTGCTGCGCAACGATTTCGACGCCGACGGCGACCCGATCAGGATCGTCGCCGTGGACGGCGGCGAGAATGGGGTCGCGGTCATCAACGCGCAGGGCGACATCGTCTATACGCCCACCGGGGGCTATGCCGGGCCGACCACGCTCACCTACACGCTTGCGGACGGCCGCAACGGCTTCGCGACGGGAGAGGTCGACGTCCGTGTCCGGCCGGTCGCCACCGCCCGCGAGGACCGCGGCTTCACGGTCCTCGAGGACAATTCCCTGACCATCCGGGTCGAACGGCTGCTGTCCAACGACCTGGACGGCGACCGGATGATCGTCGGCCAGGTCTATGGCGCCGTCAACGGCATCGCCGCGCTGTCGAGCGACGGCAACATCTCCTTCACCCCGTCGGCGAATTTCACCGGCCAGGCGGAATTCACCTATGTCGCGAACACCCCCGAAGGCGGAGTCGCGGAAGCGAAGGTGTTCATCAACGTCACGTCGGTCAACGACGCGCCGGTGGCGGTCGCCGACGGCGGCATCACGACGCTGGAAGGGGCAGCGTTCGACATCGATCCGCGTGTCCTGCTGAGCAACGACCGCGACATCGACGGCGACGCGCTCGTCGTCCAGTCGGTGCAGTCGAACGCCGACATCCAGGTCTCGATCGCCCCGGACGGCACGATCCGAGTGGTCCCGCGCGCCTATTTCTGGGGCGCCGCCTATTTCGATTACGTCGTCGCCGACCCGTCGGGAGCGACGTCGAGCGGGCGGGTCAATCTGTCGGTCACGCCGGTCAACGATCCGCCCGAGGCCTTTGGCGACCGCTTCGAGACGACCCAGCAGGGCGATCCGATCCTCGAGGACAACCCGATCGTCATCAGCGCCCAGCGCCTGCTGGCGAACGACATCGAGCGCGACGGCGAGACGCTCAGCGTCGTCGCGGTCGCCTCGAGCCATGGCGGCCATGCCCGCCTGCTCGAGAACGATACGGTGCTGTTCGAGCCGGATACCCATTTCAACGGCGACGCCTGGTTCGACTACCAGATTTCCGATGGCCACGGCGGCACCAGCTGGGCACGGGCGACGATCGCCTATGCTCCGGTCAACGACCGGCCGGTCGCGACGGACGACCATTATTCCGACGCCGAACTCTCCTCCTACCTGCGAGGTGAGGAGGACCAGGCGATCACGATTCCGATCATGGAGCTGCGCAAGAACGACTACGACGTCGAAGGCTTCCTGGTGACGTTCGCGACCGTCACCAACGCCATCAACGGCGACGTCACAATCACGCCCGACGGCAAGATCGTCTTCACGCCGGACGCGGATTTCTGGGGCGAGGCCAGCTTCAACTACACGATCACCGACCCCGAGGGCGCGGTCGACGATGCGCAGGTGACGCTCTGGTTCGACAATATCGGCGACGCCCGGCCGGTCGCGATGCGCGACACGATCGAGGTCTTCGAGGACGTGCCGAGGATCATTCCGATCTCGGCGCTGACCGGCAACGACTACGATATCGATCGCGATCCGCTCACCTTCCTGGGCTGGCGCGAAACCACTTTCGCCGATCTCTTCACCTTCGGCGCCGACGCCAACGGCCCCCTCAACGGAACGCTCGAATATATCGGCAACGGCAATCTGCTGTTCACGCCCAACGCCAATGCCAGCACCTCGTCCGGCTTCGTCTATACGGTCACCGACGGCCAGGAGGGATCGACCGAGGGCTTCGTCAACATCGTCATCCACCCGTCGAACGACGATCCGACGGCAGTCGACGACGAAGGCTTCGTCACGCCGCTCGACGTTCCCCTGGTGATCCGGGTTAAGGACATCCTCGCCAACGACTACGATCTCGAGCAGGCCGATCCGGACGGGAACGGAATCATCGAAATCGACCTCGACGAGCCGGACCGGCCGCGCCCGACCTTCCTCGGCGTCGACGCGGTGCTCGATCCGGTGCAGCTCGCATTGGGCAACCATGTCGGCATCGGGACATTCGAAGTCGTCGAGTTCCGCGGCGAGAAATTCATCGTCGTCCGGGTGCCGGAGGGATATAGCGGCGGTCTCGCCATCCAGTATCGCATTGCCGACGCCCAGGGCCTCGAGGACATCGGCTTCGTCGAAGCTTCGGTCGCAGACATCTATGGCGGGTTGCTGCAGGGGACGCCGCGGGTCGACTATATCGTCGGCAGCGCCGGTGCCGAGACGATCCGCGGCTTCGCCCAGGACGATTTCATCCTCGCCATGGCGGGCGACGACCGCATCGAATCGGGTGCCGGAATCGACGTGATCGATGGCGGCGAGGGCAATGACGTCCTCGATGCGGGGGACGGCGGCGACACCGTCATCGGCGGCGCCGGCTACGACACATTGGTCTTCACCGGCTCCGACACCGGCGTGACCGCGGATCTCGAATCGCGCGTCGGCCAACGCGGCTACGCCCAGGGCGACACTTATATCGGCCTCGAAGCGCTCACCGGCTCAGGGCTGGACGACAAGCTCCGCGGCGACGGCGGCGACAATCGGCTCGAAGGGTTGCAGGGTGCCGACGAGCTCGAGGGCCGCGGCGGCGCGGACGTGCTGATCGGCGGCGACGGCGACGACGTCATCACCGGCGGCGACGGCGCCGACGTGGTCGACGGCGGCGCCGGCAGCGACACCGCCAATTATTTCGGGTCGGCCGCGGTCGCCATCTCGCTCGCGGACGGATCGGCGTCGGGAGGCCAGGCCGAGGGCGACGCACTGAGCTCGATCGAGAACCTGATCGGCTCCGATTTCGCCGATACGCTGATCGGCAACTCGGGCGACAATCTGCTCAGCGGCCATCGCGGCGCCGATCATCTCGACGGCGGCGAAGGCGACGATGTCCTGATCGGCGGCCGCGACGGCGACCTCCTGATCGGCGGGGCCGGAATCGACACGGTCGATTATTCGGGCTCCCTCGAGGGAGTGACGATCGACATGGCGAACGGCGCCGCCGGCAGCGGCGACGCCCAGGGCGACACTTTCTCCGGCATCGAGATCGTCGAGGGCTCGTATCACGACGACGTCATCCGCGGCGACGGTAACGACAACCGCCTGCGCGGCGGCCTCGGCGCCGATGTGATTGACGGACGCGGCGGCTTCGACATCGCGGACTATTCGCGGTCGGAAGAAGGGGTCGTCGTCGACCTGCGCCAGGGCATGGGCCTGGCCGGCGAAGCGCTCGGTGACACCCTTTTCAGCATCGAGATGCTGGTCGGCTCCCTGCTCGAAGACACGTTCATCGGCAGTGACGGCCATGACGTGTTCGACGGCGGCTACGCCAACGACCAGCTGCGCGGCGGGCTGGGCGCGGACGATTATCTGTTCGGCTACGACAGCGGCGAGGACGTGATCACCGAAGTGGGCGACGCCGCCGACACCGATCGCCTCGTCATGTCGAGCGCGTTGAGGCCCGCCGACGTTTCCCTGCTGCGCCAGGGCGACGACCTGTTCGTAGAGATCGAGCATGACGACGGACTTCTGATCGATACGGTTCTGGTCGAGGACCATTTCCTCGGCCGCGCCACCGGCATCGAGGAGATCGTCTTCGCCAACGGCACCGTCTGGGATCGCACTCGGATCGAGGAGCTGATCCGAATCGGCCGCTTCAACGCGGTGGACGATATCTTCCTCTTCGGAGTCGAGGACGAAATCGCGGTGATCGATCCGGCGGCGCTCATCCTCAACGACGTCACCGAGGGCTGGGACGGCCTCACCCTCGTGTCGGTCCAGAACGGGCAGTTCGGCACCGCTTCGATTCGCGCCGACGGCAAGATCGAATTCCTCGGCGCACCGAACCATTTCGGCGACGCCTTCTTCGACTATACCGTGCGCGACGCGTTCGGCCGGGAATCGACCGGCCGGGTCGAGGTCAATCTCGCGCCGGTCAACGATGCGCCCACGGCCCTGGACGATGCGCGCGTTCTCGGGATCGAGGACGTGCCTTTGCGCATCCGAATCGATTCGCTGCTCGCCAACGATTTCGACATCGACAACGATCTGGGCGACCTGCGCATCGTCGGCATCGCCGCGCTCCAAAACCTCGATGGTGGCAAGATCAGCCCGTATAAGGAGCGCGATCCTTTCATGGAGGCGACCAACGCCACTGGAAAGATCGACGGCGACTATCTGGAATTCCACTCGCGGCCGGATTTCTTCGGCTTCGCCGGCTTCGTCTATACCCTGGCCGATCCCGAGGGCCGGACTTCGACGGCGACGGTCGAGATCTATTTCGCGCCGGTCAACGACGCGCCGCGGGCCGAGGACAGGACGCGGACGATCCGCCTCGAGCAGACGGTGACGATCACCGTCGCCGAGCTGATGGCGCAAGTCTACGACGTCGAGAACGACACCTTCACCTTCGTCGGGCTCCACATCGCAGCGAACGGCAGCCCCGCCACCAACGGCACCGCCGTTTTCGACGCCGGCGCCGGGACCATCGCATTCACTCCCGACGCGCTCGGTGCGGCGTCGCTCAGATATGACGTGATCGATGCGCGCGGAGCGTCGGCGACGCTGACCTACAAGCTCAAGGTCAGGCCGCTCAACGACGCTCCCGTCGCCCACAACGACTATGGGCTGCGGACGCTCGAGGACCAGGTCCTGATCATCGACCCGGCCGCGCTCCTGCTCAACGACACCGACGAGAATGGCGACACCCTGATACTGACCGGCGTCGAGCGCTTCGCTCAGAACGGCAAGGTCAGGATCAATGCCGCCGGGATGATCGAGTTCGCGCCGCGCACCGATTATAACGGCAATGCCGGTTTCGAATATTATATCAGCGACGGCCGCGGCGGCACCGCCAAGGCCTACGTCTCGATCACGGTGATGCCCCGCAACGCGGGCCCTATCCTCGAGGACGACATCGTCAAGGGGCTCGAGGACCAGCCGCTCTACGTCATTCCCGCCGAAGCCTTCGGCAACGATGTCGAACCCGACGGCGACGTCTTGTTCTTCAAGCGCGCCACCGTGCTCGGAGCGCTCGAGAAATCCTACCTCTCGGCGGGTATCGGGATAACCGCCAAGCTTGCGGACGGCGCCGCCCTGCCGGCGTGGCTGACCTTCGACGCCGGCACCGTCACCTTCACCGGCACCATGCCCGCCGGCCAGACCGGTCCGGTCGACGTCGACGTCTGGGTCCACGATCCCGAGACCGATTCCACCTTCAACCGCCGCTTCTCGCTGAGCGCTGGGGCCCTTGCCGGCGGCGTGTCGCGCCGCGAGGCGGTGCTCGAAGGCTATATCGTTCGCCAGGCCTGGACCGCCGGCCTTGAATTCGGAGCGGCCACCCTTGGCGACGGAGGCTCCGTCACCGCGGCGCTTGCCGCCGGGGGCGCACTGCCGGCCTGGCTGACATTCGACCCGGCGACCCTGCGCTTCACCGGCGTTGCGCCGGAAGGCACGACGGCGCCTTTCGAGGTCGTCATGACCTTCGTCCACGGGCAGGCCAATTTCGCCGAGACCGTGACCATCGACCCCGCGCAGGCTGCGTCCGGGATCGCCTATGACAGCGACATCGCGCTGTTCGACATCAGCGACGGTCATTTCTCGGCAAGCCTCGCCAGCGGCCGGCCGCTGCCGGACTGGCTGGCGTTCGATCCGGCGACGATGACGGTCAGCCTGACCGGTTTCGAGCCCGATGCGGACGCGCCGTTGGCGCGCCTGCAGATCATCTTCACGCCCGATCCGCAGATACTGCCAGACAATACCTACGCCTCGAGCGACGGCGGCTTCACCCTCGAGTTCGTCATCGATCCGCACGCGCCGCTCGACCCGGCGATCAACGCCCTGTTGGCCAACAACGCCTTCTTCGCGTCCCAGGGCCTGTTCGCGGTCGACCTCGGCGCCGCCGCGGGCATCGCCGCGAAGAAGGAGAGCAACGCCCCGCTGCCCAGCTGGCTGACCTTCAACAGCGAGACCCTGACTTTCTCGGGCATGCCGCCGGCCAATTACGTCGGGGCGGTGCCGGTACGGCTCGACGTCACCGGCAACGGCTCGAGCCTTCCGACCCTGTCGATCATCACCGACGCCGTCGTCGACAGCACCTACAAGGTCGTCGATCTGAACGGCCTCGAAGTCTTCACCTCTCCGGAGCGGATCGACCTCAGGACGCCGGCCAATTTCAACGGCGCCGTGGCCATCGCCTACGACGCGACCGACGAGAAGGGCGGCATCTCCGCCAAGCCGGCGATCATCGTCTTCAACGTCACCCCGACCCCTGAGAAGCCGGACGGCGGGGCCGACAGCGTCGACGTGCTCGAAAACGGCGCCGTCACCGTCGCGCTCGCCGACCTGCTCCGCAACGATTTCGACCGGGACGGCCATGCCATCCGGGTCATCGACGTGGCCCAGGCCGGCCACGGCGCCGTCACCGTGAACCTGTCGACATTTGTCCTGGCCCCGCCCGCGGCGCTCGCACCGGTGTCCGGCGCCACCTGGTCGGCGAAGCTGGCCGGCGGATCGGACCTGCCGGCGTGGATGTCGCTCGATACGGCGACGGGCCAGATCAGCGCGACCGTGCCGCTCGACATATTGCAGTCCTTCGTCATCGAATTCACCAGGTCCGACGGGACGGCATCCCAAACCGCCTCCGCCAGCTTCGCCCTGAACGGCAATTCCGGAGTCACCCTGACCTACGTCCCGACGCCCTCTTACTCGGGTGAAGATTCCTTCTCCTACGTCATCACCGACGACCGTCAGGGGACGGGAACGGCGAAAGTCACCGTCAACATCGCACCGGTCGCCGATCCGCCCATCGCCCGGACCGATAATATCGACGGGATCGAGGACACCGTCCTCATCATCGACCGAAATGTGCTGCTGGCGAACGACACCGACGTCGACGGCGATCCGATCAGCTTCGTCGGAGTGCTGAACGCGGTTCACGGCACCGTCACGTTCGACGGCACCAGCATCACCTTCACGCCGGACCATAATTTCGACGGCCGGGCGAGCTTCGAATATATCGTCACCGATGGCGTTCACGGCAGCAGCGTCGGGCGGGTCGACGTCGACGTGGCGTCGACCAACCTGGCGCCTGTCGCCGTCGCCAACCGGTTTGCGACGGTCGAGGATATTCCGTTCGAGTTCACCATCGACGACCTGCTGGCCAACGACAGCGACCCGGACGCCGGCGACGCGATTCGCTTCGTGTCCCTCACGACTTCGGTCGCGGGCGGCAGGATCCTGCAGCTGCCGGGCGGGCGGTACCAGTTCGTGGCCGACGAAAACGTCAACGGCCCCTTGTCGTTCAGCTACACGATCACCGACGGCCGCCGCAGCGGCAGCGCGACCCTGTCGTTCGACATCGCCGCGGTCAACGACGCGCCGATCGCCAATCCGGACGGCGGCTTCACCGGCGATCAGGATGTGCCGATCGTCATCAGCTTCGCCGATCTTCTCGCCAACGACCGCGACGTGGAAGGGGATGCGTTCACGCTCTACGAGGTGTTCGACGGCGACAACGGTGTCGTCGCGATGGTCGGCGACACTGCCGTCTTCACCGGCCGGGCCGGCTATTACGGCAATGCCGGCTTCTCCTATCGGATCACCGACGTCCATGGCGCCACCCGGGTTGGCCACGTCACGCTGACGATCCTGCCCGAATTCGACATTCCGACGGCGGTGTCGGACGGCGGCTACGAAATGCTCGAGGACAGCTACCTCGATCTCGATCCCGCCGTATTGATGGCCAACGACCACGCCCCTGAGGGCACGACGCTGTCCTTCCTCGGCTTCGCCGACGGCGCCCAGCTATTGGCAAACGGACTTTATCGCGTAACTCCGAACCCGGATTTCTTCGGCCGGATCGTTCTCACCTACTCGATCGGCAACGGTTCCGATTTCGCGGTTCCAACCACCGTCACCATCGATGTGCTTCCGGTCGGCGACAAGCCGGTCGCGATCGGCGACAGCCTCGCGACGCTCGAGGACACGCCGCTCACTCTCTTCACCAGCCAGATCCTCGCCAACGATTACGACGTCGACCGGCAGGCGATCGCGCTGAGTCGAATCGTCGCGGCGCAGGGCGTCACGGTGGTCGACAACGGCATCGGCCAGCTGATCGTCACCCCGGATGCCAACTTCGCCGGCAATGCCTGGTTCGATTACGAGATCGAGGATTCGAGCGGGGTCACCGCCAAGGCCCGGGTCGCCGTTGCCGTCCAGAGCGTCAACGACGCGCCGGCCATCGCGGCCATCCCCGTGCTCGTCGGGCTCGAGGACGCGGCTTTCTCGGCTATCTTCCCGGCCAGCCTCGTCACGGACGCCGATGGCGACGCGATCCTCGTCGAGCTGCGCGGGGTTGGCGGCGCGGCTCTGCCCGCATGGCTCTCCTACGATCGCCTCACCCGCGCTCTGACCGGCACGCCGCCGGCCAATTTCAACGGCAATGTCGTGGTGGAGCTGGCGGCGGCGGACGGCGCGCTGGAAACGGTCCGGCAGATCGTCCTGTCGATCGCGCCGGTCAACGATCGTCCCCAGCTCGATGCCGCGCTGGCCGACCGGACGGTCGCCGAGGACGAAGCGGTCGACATCGCGCTGCCCGCCAACGCCTTCTCGGACCTCGACGGCGATTCGCTCAGCTATTCGGCCAGCCTGGCCGGCGGCGACCCGCTGCCGTCCTGGCTGAGCTTCACCGGGGGCGCCTTCACCGGAATGCCGCCAGCGAACTTCAACGGCGACCTCGACATCGAGGTCACGGCAAGCGACGGGTCGCTTACCGTCACCGACGTGTTCCGCCTGAGCGTTGTCGCGGTCAACGACTCGCCGACGGTGACGCTGGCGCTTGTCGACGCCAACAGTCCGGAAGACGCGGCGATCGACCTGGCGATCCCCGCGGGCACCTTCGCGGACGTCGACGGCGATTCGCTCATCCTGACGGCGCGGCTGGCGAGCGGCGATGCGCTGCCCGGCTGGCTGAGCTTCGACGACTCTCGCTTCACCGGTACGCCCCCGGCCAATTTCAACGGCTATCTCGATCTCGAGGTCGTCGCCGGCGACGGGCTGCTGTCGGCATCGTCGACCTTCCGTCTGACCATCGACGCGGTGAACGACGCGCCGGTACTGACCTCGACGCTGGCCGACGCGGTGATCGCCGAGGATGCTTCCGTGGACATCCTCCTGCCCGTGGGGCTTTTCGCCGACGTCGACGGCGACACGCTGACCCTGACGGCGAAGCTGGCGAACGGCGACCCGCTGCCGTCCTGGCTCACCTTCGCCGACCGCCGTTTTACCGGCACTCCGCCCGCCGACTATAACGGTGCGCTGGACATCGAGGTTACCGCCAGCGACGGCGCGCTCACTGCCAGCGACGTCTTCCGCCTGGCCATCGATCCGGTGAACGACCGGCCGACCCTGGAAGTCCTGCTGGCCGACGCGACCGGCGCCGAGGACGCGGCGATCGACGTCGCGGTCCCGGCCGATGCCTTCGCCGACGTCGACGGCGACACGCTGATCCTGACCGCGCGCCTCGTTAACGGCGACGCTTTGCCGGGCTGGCTGAGCTTCGACGGCGTTCGTTTCACCGGTACGCCGCCGGCCAACTTCCACGGCGCCTACGACATCGAAGTGATCGCCGATGACGGCTCGCTCACCGTCAGCGATGTCTTCCGCCTGACCATCGACCCGGTCAACGACCGGCCCACGCTCGAAGTCCTGCTGGCCGACGCGGCCGGCGCCGAGGACATGGCGATCGACCTGCCGGTGCCCGCGGGCACTTTCGCGGACCTCGACGGCGACGCTCTGACCCTGACGGCGAAGCTGGCCAACGGCAATCCGCTGCCCGGCTGGCTGACCTTCGACGGAGCTCGCTTCACCGGAACGCCCCCGGCGAATTTCAACGGCACCCTGGACATCGAAGTGACGGCCAGCGACGGCTCGCTCGCGGTCAGCGATGTCTTCCGCTTTACCGTCGACCCGGTAAACGACCGGCCGACTCTCCAAGCCGCCTTGTCCGACGCGACCGGCGCCGAGGACATGGCGATCGACCTGTCGGTGCCGGCGGGCACGTTCGCGGACCTCGACGGCGACGCGCTTACGCTGACGGCGAAGCTGGCCAACGGCAATCCGCTGCCCGGCTGGCTGACCTTCGACGGAGCTCGCTTCACCGGAATGCCGCCGGCGAATTTCAACGGCACCCTCGACATCGAAGTGACGGCCAGCGACGGCTCGCTCGCGGTGAGCGATGTCTTCCGCCTCACCGTCGACCCGGTAAACGACCGGCCCACTCTCCAGGCCGCCTTGCCCGACGCGACCGGCGCCGAGGACATGGCGATCGACCTGCCGGTGCCGGCGGGCACTTTCGCGGATGTCGACGGCGACACGCTGACACTGACGGCCAGACTGGCCAACGGCGATCCGCTGCCTTCCTGGCTGAGCTTCGATGGCGCCCGCTTCACCGGCACGCCGCCCGCCAACTTCCACGGCGCGTATGACATCGAAGTCATCGCGAGCGACGGGACGCTCGGCACGTCGGATATCTTCCGCCTCTCGTTCGACCCGGTAAACGACGGCCCGACGCTCACAGCGGTCCTGGCGGACGTCGCGAGCGCCGAGGACATGGCCGTCGACCTGGCGATCCCGGCCGGCACCTTCGCCGATGTCGACGGCGACACTCTGACCCTTACCGCCAAGCTGGCCAATGGGGACGCCCTGCCTTCCTGGCTGAGCTTCGACGGCCTCCGCTTCACCGGCACGCCGCCGGCGAACTTCAACGGCGCCTATGACATCAAGGTCACCGCGAGCGACGGGTCGCTCGTCGCGTCCGACGTCTTCCGTCTGACGATCGATCCGGTCAACGACCGGCCCACCCTCGAAGCCGCTCTGTCCGACGTGGCCCGCGCGGAGGATTCGGCGATCGACCTGGCCATACCGGCGGGCGCCTTCGCGGACGTCGACGGAGACACTCTGACCCTGACGGCGCGGATGGCCGGCGGCGATCCGCTGCCCTCGTGGCTGAGCTTCGACGGCGTTCGCTTCACCGGCACGCCGCCCGCGAACTTCAATGGCGCCCTCGACCTCGAAGTTACGGCCAGCGACGGGTCTCTCACGGTCAGCGGCACCTTCCGCCTCACCATCGACCCGGCCAACGACGCACCGGTCCTCGTGGCCGCGCTTGCCGATGCGACGGTTGCCGAGGATCACGCCGTCGATATTCTGGTCCCGGCGGGCACTTTCGCGGACCTCGACGGCGACGCGTTGACTCTGACGGCAAAGCTGGCCGGCGGCGATCCGCTGCCCTCGTGGCTGAGCTTCGACGGCGTTCGCTTCACCGGCACTCCGCCCGCGAACTTCAATGGCGCCCTCGATCTCGAAGTGACGGCCAGCGACGGGGCGCTCACGGTCAGCGACATCTTCCGCCTGACCATCGACCCGGTCAACGATGGCCCGGTCCTCGCGGCGGCGCTTGCCGACGCGACGGTTGCCGAGGATCACGCCGTCGACATTCCGGTCCCGGCAGGCTCCTTCGCGGACCTCGACGGCGACGCCCTGACGCTGACGGCAAGGCTGGCCGGCGGCGATCCGCTGCCCTCGTGGCTGAGCTTCGACGGCGCCCGCTTCATCGGCACGCCGCCCGCGAACTTCAATGGCGCCCTCGACCTCGAAGTTACGGCCAGCGACGGGTCTCTCACGGTCAGCGACACCTTCCGCCTGACCATCGATCCGGTCAACGACGCACCGGTCCTCGCGGCCGCGCTTGCCGATGCGGCGGTTGCCGAAGATCACGCCGTCGCCATCCTGGTCCCGGCAGGCTCCTTCGCGGACCTTGACGGCGACACGCTGACGCTGACGGCGAAGCTGGCCGGCGGCGATCCGCTGCCGTCGTGGCTGAGCTTCGACGGCGCCCGCTTCACCGGCACGCCGCCGGCGAACTTCAACGGCTTCGTAGACCTCGAAGTGACCGCCAGCGACGGCACGCTCAGCGCGAGCGACGTCTTCCGACTGACCGTCAGCGCGGTGAACGACCCGCCCGTCACCTTGTCGCCGCTCGCGGACGTGGCGATCGACGAGGACCAGGCGGTCGACATCCTTCTGCCGGCGAACACGTTCGCCGACGCCGACGGCGACACTCTGGCGCTGACGGCCCGGCTGGAGAACGGCGCGGCGTTGCCGGCCTGGCTTAACTTCGCCAACGGCCGCTTCACCGGTACGCCACCGGCGAACTTCAACGGCTTCCTCGATATCGAGGTGTCGGCCAGCGACGGTTCGCTCAGCACATCCGACGTGTTCCGGCTCACCATCCTGGCGGTGAACGACGGCCCGACCCTGGAGCGGACGCTGGCCGATGTGCGCAGCCCCGAAGACGTCGCGATCGACCTGGCGATCCCGGCGGACACCTTCGCCGATCTCGATGGCGATACGCTCACCCTGATCGCGCGGCTGCCGAACGGCGATGCGCTGCCGAGCTGGCTGAGCTTCGACGGCAACCGCTTCACCGGCACGCCGCCGGCCGATTTCAACGGGGTCGTCGATATCGAAGTGACCGCCAGCGACGGCGCGCTCACCGTCAGCGACGTGTTTCGCCTGACCGTCGACCCGGTCAACGACCGGCCGACCCTGGAGATTCCGCTGGCGAACGTGACGAGCCCGGAGGATGTCGCGATCGACGTGACGATCCCGGTCGGCACCTTCGCCGACGTCGATGGGGACGCGCTCGCTCTGACCGCCCGCCGGGCGGACGGCACGGCGCTCCCGGCCTGGCTCAACTTCGCTGCCGGTCGCCTCACCGGCACGCCGCCGGCCAACTTCCACGGCTTCCTGGATATCGAAATCCTGGCAAGCGACGGCGCTCTGGCGGCGTCGGACGTGTTCCGGCTCACCATCTCCGCGGTCAACGACCCGCCGGTGCTGCTGACTCCGCTGGCCGATGCGATCGTAGCCGAGGATCATGTCGTCGACATTCTCCTGCCGGCGAACACCTTCGCCGATGCCGACGGCGACTCGCTCACGCTGACGGCGAAGCTCGCGAACGGGAATCCGCTGCCCTCCTGGCTCGGCTTCGCCAACGGGCGCTTCACCGGCACTCCGCCCGTCAATTTCAACGGGATCCTCGATATCGCGGTGACCGCCAGCGACGGCACCCTCTCCGTCAGCGACGTTTTCCGGCTGACCGTCCTCGCGGTCAACGATGCGCCGACGGTCGCCCTGGCTCTGGTCGGCGCGCATAGCGCCGAGGATTCGGCGATCGACCTGGCGATCCCGACCGGCACCTTCGCCGATGTCGACGGCGACAATCTGACGCTGTCCTCCCGCCTGGCGAGCGGCAATGCGCTGCCTTCGTGGCTGAGCTTCGACGGCACCCGCTTCACCGGTACGCCGCCTGCCAATTTCAACGGCTTCCTCGATCTCGAAGTGTTCGCGAGCGACGGTCTGCTCGCGGCCTCCTCGACCTTCCGCCTCACCATCGATCCGGTGAACGACGCGCCGGTGCTGGTGGCGCTGCTCGCCGACGTCTCACAGCTCGACGACGTCGCCGTGGACATCGCCGTCCCGACGGGCGCCTTCGCGGACGTCGACGGCGACGCTCTCGCCTATAGCGCGACGCTCGCCGACGGCAGCGCGCTGCCTTCCTGGCTGCAGATGACCAACGGACGCCTTACCGGAACGCCGCCGCCCAATTCGACTCTGGACCTCGCGATCCGGGTCACGGCCAGCGACGGAACGGCCACCGCCAGCGACGTGTTCACCCTGACGATCCGCCCGGGTCTGTACGTGACGACCGGGACCGAAGGCGCCGACACGCTCACCGGCCAGGACGGACGCAACGACCGTCTCGTCGGCCTCGGCGGCAACGATACGCTCTCCGGCCTCGGCGGCAACGACGTGATCGAGGGCGGCGCCGGCAACGACACGCTTCAAGGCGGCGCGGGCGCCGACACGATGTACGGCGGAGCCGGCGTCGACACGATCAACGGCGATGCGTCCGACGGCGCGGCGGATCTCATCTACGGCGAAGCCGGCAACGATGTGCTCCGCGGCGGCAACGGCGACATGGTCGATGGCGGCGCGGACCACGACAGCCTGACCGTCGGCGGCAACGGCGGCAATTATCTCGGCGGTGCCGGCACCGACAATTTCCTGGTCGAAGCCGGCACGTCGGGCACGAACCTCAACGGCGGCGACGGCAGCGACACTTTGACCGTCTTCAGCGGTTCGACGCGACTTTCGAATGTGGTCGGCATCGAGAAGGTGAATGCCTCCGCGACCCCCTCCAGCCGAGCCGTCGTCTATATCGACGCCGCCTCGATCAATCTGGCGGCCGCCTCGTTCGACGGCGCTCTGGATCTGGTAGCCGGCCTCGTCACCGGGGTCAGCATCGCGGCGCCGACGACGCTCTACAACGCCGGATCGACCAATTACGCGATCCGGCTTTTCGGCGCGGCAGGGGGCGACAGCCTCACCGGCTCCAATCTCGCCGACCAGCTCTACGGCGGCGGCGGCGGCGATGTGCTGAGCGGCGGCATGGGCAACGACCTGCTCATCGGCAATGCGGGCGACGATATCTACCGCTTCGCCCGCGGCACGGCGCAGGATGTCGTCCGCGACAGCGACTCCTCCGGCGGCGGCGGCAACGATCGCATCGAGTTCGGGGCCGGCATCGCTCCGGCGGATGTGACCGTCTGGACCGCCGACGGCGGCAGCGACCTCTTATTGTCGATCACCGGCACCACCGATCGCATCCGACTCGACGGCGCCCTCGCCGACAGCGCGATGTGGATCGAGCAGGTCGCCTTCGCCGACGGAACGGTTTGGAGCTGGGCCGACCTCCTCGCCCGTGCCGTGGCGGCGCCCTATGGCGAGAACGAATATCACGGCAGCGCCGCTTCCGACGCGCTCGTCGGCGGCGACGGCGTCGACCTCATTTATGGCGAAGGCGGAAACGACGTCATAACCGCCGCGGCCGGCGCCGATCAGCTCCACGGCGGCGACGGCAACGACAACATCCTCGCGGGCCAGGGCAACGACCTGCTCTACGGGGACTCGGGCAACGACACCTTCGATGGCGGAATTGGCGAGGACATCCTTCACGGCGGCGACGGCGACGATATCATGACGGCCGAGACTTTCGGTGACGTCGACCAGCTGTTCGGCGAGGACGGCAACGACACCCTGTGGGGTGGAACCCTCGACCAGGTCGATGGCGGCGAAGGCAATGACATCATCAGCATCCGCGGCTCCACCGGCACCTTCCTCGGCGGCGCCGGCGACGACAGCTTCAGCTTCGGCGCCGCCGGCACCAAGACAAACAATATCGACGGCGGAGACGGCGTCGACTCGGTGACCTTCACAAGCACCGCCGTCGGCCTCTGGACGATCTACAATGTCGAGAATCTCTACGGTACGACCAGCACGACCAGCCGCGCCAAGGTGACCTTGGACACCGACGTCGCCGATCTGTCGGCAGCGCGATATCAGGGCCATTTCGACCTCATCGCCGGCAATGCCGACGGCATGACGATCGTCGCCCCGAAAGTGCTGCTTTCCGACGCCGCGTCGTCGCTTCGCATCTACGGCCTTGCCGGCGACGACACGCTGGTCGGCTCGGACCAGGACGACGAATTGTACGGTCAGGACGGGGACGATGTCCTGACCGGCGGCGCAGGGGACGACATCCTCACCGGCGGTGCCGGCAACGACACCGCCGAATTTTCCGGCCCGGAGATCGACTATGTGGTGACGACCAAGTCCGGCGGGATCGTAGTGACGCACGTCTACCCATGGATGAGCGACGACGGCACCGATACTTTGATCGGGATCGAGACCCTTCACTTTGGGCCGGGCGGCCCCAATTGGTCGATGACCGCGCCGATCGTGCTCGACCTCGACGGCGACGGCACCGAGCTGCTCGCCGCCGCGGAGACCAACGCCGCCTTCGACATGGACGGCGACGGCAAGCTCGACGACACCAGCTGGTTCGGCGCTGGCGACGCCATCCTGTTCCTCGACCGCGACGGCAACGGCACGGTGACGAATGCACGCGAGTTCAGCTTCACTCAGGACGTCGCCGACGCGCGAAGCGATCTCGACGGGCTGAAGGCGTTCGATTCCAACGGCGACGGCAAGCTGTCGGCCGCCGATGTCCGCTTCGGCGACTTCCGCCTTTGGCAGGACCGCAACGGCGACGGCGTCGCCGCCGCCTCGGAGATCACGACCCTCGCCATCTCCAAGGTCGCCGCGATCGCCCTTTCCGGAACGGCCACCAGCCTGACCGTCACACGCGGCAGCGCGGTTCCTCTCAATATCGGCAGCTTCACCAAGGCCGACGGGACCACCGGCCAGCTGGCCGATGCCGTGTTCGGCTTTTTCTCCGGCACCACTGCGGCGCGGACGCTTCCGATCCTGATGACTCAGCGGACGATGACGAAGAAGATGGAGAAATATCAGCTCACCGCCGAGGGCGGCGAGCTGTTCGTGTCGCTGCGCAAGGCGAAGGGCAAGATCGATCCGGCGACGGGCAAGATCGGCCCCGCCACCATCCTCGGCTTCGGCAGCGACAGGATCGGAATGCTCGCGCCGATCGTCCTCGATCTCGACGGCGACGGCATCGAGCTGCGCAGCCGCAAGGACTCCAAGGCCCGCTTCGACATGGACGGCGACGGCTCGCTCGACGATACCGGCTGGATCGGCAAGGGCGACGGCCTGCTCGTCATCGACCGCGATGGCGACGGGCTGATCACTTCTTCGGCCGAGCTCAGCTTCCTGACCGAGAAGCCCGACGCCAGGAGCGACCTCGAGGCGCTTGCAACGCTCGATTCGAACCGCGATCGCAAAATCGACGCGACCGACCTTCGCTTCGGCGAGCTCAAGGTCTGGGTCGACGCCAATCGCAACGGCATCACCGAGGGCGGCGAGCTCAGGAGCCTTGCTGACCTGGGAATCGCTTCGATCTCGCTGGCCGCCTCGGCGAACAGCGAGACGGTCAAGCCCGGCCAGAATCTGCTCATCGCCACGGGCACCTTCACCATGACCGACGGATCGGTCCGAAGCCTGGGCGATGCCGCCTTGGCCTTCAAGCCGTCGGGCGGGTCTGGGAAAGGCGTAGCGGCCGCGGCCCAGCCGGCGACCGACACCGGCATCGCGGGTCGGCTCATGTCGGCGTTGCGCAGCGGCCTGATGGAGGATCGAGGGATCGCCGGAGGCATGCGGTCGTTCCCGATGCCGGGATTGACGGAGCCGTTCGACTTCGGCTCGGCCGAGACGGCGGCTCCGGCCGACGTGGCGGTTCGGCATAGTCAGAACCTCCCGAAGGAGGCCCTCCCGGATTCGGCGATCGAAGCTTCCGCGGCGTCCGAAGGCCGCAAGCTGGCGCTGATCGCTCAGGATATGGCGGCGTTCGGCGGGATCGGTCCGAACACCGACCTGCGGCTTGGGTCCCGTCAGGAGAACCCGCGGCTCGACTATTTCGCCTGAGCCGCGGACACCGGCGTTCTTCTTGCCCAGGCAGGAGGATATTCCACAGTTTCTCGTTGTTTTCAGGAATTTGACCGGTCATAGTCGAATTTCCGATCCGCTGGGGTGGACGGGCTGGAGGCGTGGGGCAGCCTCGGGAGGGGATTTTGGGGGATCAACTTCAGGATCAGGTCGCAGCCGGTTCGATTCCGCGCGGCGAGCCCGTGCCGGTATCTTCCCGGCCGCCCGGCGTGGCGCCTCGAGCGGCCGCCGACCAGCTGGCCCTCGGTGCCGCCCCGAACGGCGTCATCGTGGCGGACTCTTCCAGGCCGCCGGGGGCGGTGGACCCTAAAGCGACGGCGCAGCACGCGCTCGCGGGTGGCAATTTTGACGATGCGCTGCTCCGGCTCACCAGATCGCTTCGGGCTGGCCTTGCCGGTCCGGGTCTTCGCGATTCGGGGCTGATTGCCCAATTCCCGGGGGGCGCGGATCCCTTTGAATTCTTCGGTTCGCCACAAATGGCGGTGCAGGACGATTCGACGGTGCGCCCCAGCCGGGACCTTCCGGAGATTGTGCATGGGCAGACGCTCGGAGCCCTGGACCCGGGCGGCCCTGGGGCGATCGGCCGTCGGGTGGCGCTGATGGCGCAGGACATGGCGGCGTTCGGCGGAGTCTCCCGCGAGGCTTCGCCGCGGTTCGAAACGCATCGGGAGGGCCTGCGCTTCGACTATTTCGCCTGAGGGGTGCGGGCGTTCGGTTTCACCTTGTTTCCAGGAGTTTAACTGACAATAATCGACTTTCCGATCCGCTCCGCGGACGGACGGAGGCTTGAGGCGTGAGCGACGCTTCGGGAGGGGTGTTTTGGACGATCAGAAGCAGGGCCGGGAAGGCGCCCAACCGATCGCAGCCGCCGATCCGGCGCTGGCCTGCTTCATCCTGCTCGCCCGCTTTCTGGGCGTACCCGCGGATCCGGGGCAGATCGTCCACGACCGCGGCAAGGGCGAGGATCCGTGGTCTCTCGAGGACCTGTCCCGAACGGGCAAGAAGCTCGGGCTCGTCGGCCGGATCCGGCGCTGCGAGGCGGACGAGCTCAAGAAGATGCCGCTGCCGGCGATCGCCGAGCTGACGGACGGCGACACGGCGATCCTGCTCAAGGCGGAGGAGCAGAGCGCCGATCCGCGCATTCTCGTCCAGCTCGGCGACAGCGAGCGGCCCGAAGTGTGGTCGGCGGACGAGCTTCGCCAGCGCTTCGGCGGCCGAATCCTTTTGATGACGGCGCGCGAGCGCATTGCCGGCGCGGCTCGGGCGTTCGACATCAGCTGGTTCATTCCGGCCTTGGTCAAATATCGCAAGCCGTTGCGCGACGTGCTCATCGCTTCTTTCTTCCTGCAGCTGATGGGGCTGGTGACTCCGATCTTCTTTCAGCTGATCATCGACAAGGTGCTCGTCCACCAGTCGAAGACCACGCTAGAGGTGCTCGCCATTGGACTTGCGGTCATTCTCATCTGGGAAACCGTGCTTTCCGGACTCAGGAACTGGCTGTTCGCGCACAGTACCAACCGCGTCGACGCCGAGTTGAGCGCGCGAATGTTCCGGCATCTGCTCAACCTGCCCTTGTCCTACTTCGAATCGCGGCGGGTAGGCGACAGCATCGCGAGGGTTCGCGAGCTCGAGAGCATCCGCGAATTCCTGACGTCGAATGCGGTTACGGTGGTTATCGATCTGTTCTTTACCGTCGTGTTCATAGCCGTAATGTACCTGTATAGCCCTATGCTGACGCTCGTCGTCCTGCTGTCGATACCGTTCTACGCCATCATCTCCGTCCTGATCACGCCGCTCCTGCGCGAGCGGCTGGACGAGAAGTTCCGCCGCGGCGCCGAGAACCAGGCCTTTCTCGTCGAGAGCGTGACCGGGATCGGCACCCTGAAGGCGATGGCGGTCGAGCCGCAGATGCGCGACAAATGGGAGAAGCAGTTCGCGGGCTACGCCCACACCGGCTTCCAGGTCGTCAAGATCGCCACCTGGGGCAATCATCTCATCCAGGGCGTGTCGAAGCTTACCACCGTCGCAATCCTCTATTTTGGCGCCAAGGCGGTGATCGCGGGCGATCTCAGCGTCGGCTCGCTGGTCGCGTTCAACATGCTCGCGGGCCGGGTGGCGGCGCCGATCCTGAGGCTTTCCCAGCTGTGGCAGGACTTCCAGCAGGTTCGGATTTCGGTCGATCGACTCGGCGATGTGCTCAACGCGCCCGCCGAGCCCGAGCACAATCCAAACCGCGCGAGCCTCCCCGCGATCCGCGGCGACGTCGAGTTCGACAAGGTCCGCTTCCGCTACCGAGCCGACGCGCCCGAGGCCCTGCGCGGCGTCAGCCTGCGCATCTCCGCCGGCGAGATGCTCGGCATCGTCGGCCCCTCGGGCTCCGGCAAGTCGACCCTGACCAAGCTGGTCCAGCGGCTCTACGTGCCGGAGCAGGGCAGGGTGCTGGTCGACGGCGTCGACCTCGCCCTCGTCGACCCGCCGTGGCTTCGCCGCCAGGTCGGCGTCGTTCTCCAGGAGAATATCCTGTTCAATCGCAGCGTGCGCGAGAATATCGCCTTGTCCGACCCGACCCGTCCGATGGAAGCGGTGATGGCGGCCGCCGAGCTCGCCGGCGCCCATGAGTTCATCGCGACCCTGTCGCACGGCTACGATACGATCATCGAGGAGCGCGGCGCCAATCTTTCGGGCGGCCAGCGCCAGCGCATCGCCATCGCCCGAGCGCTGATCAACGATCCGCGCATCCTCATCCTCGACGAGGCGACCTCGGCGCTGGACGCCGAGAGTGAGGAGGTGATCCAGAAGAACCTGAGGATGATCGCCCATGGCCGCACGGTGATCATCATCGCCCACCGCCTTTCCGCCGTCCGCCAATGTCATCGAATCATCACCGTCGAGGCGGGCGAGATCACGGAGGAGGGCGACCATGAGGCGCTGCTCCGCCAGGGCGGCCGCTATGCCAGCCTTCACGCCAAGCAGATGGGAACCGCCGCGTGACCGCTCTCGCCGACCGCTTCCCGACGCTGGCCCGCCATCTGAACGTATTGCGCGAGGCGTGGGGCCAGCAGAATTTGGCCGACAGGAACAGGAAGCCGGCCGAGGAGCACGAATTCCTCCCCGCCGCGCTCGAGATCATGGAAACGCCGCCGAGCCCGGGCCTGCGCATCCTGCTCCTGACGCTGTGCAGCCTGTTCGCGCTGGCGATCCTGTGGTCCTTCCTCGGCCGGGTCGACGTCGTCGCCGTCGCCAGCGGCAAGACGCTCCCCACCAGCAGCGTCAAGCTGATCCAGCCGTTCGAGATCGGCGCGGTCCGCACGATTCACGTCCGCAACGGCCAGCGCGTGAAGAAGGGCCAGCTGCTGATCGAGCTCGACCCGACCGTCGCCGGAGCGGAAGCGGCGCAGGCCAGCCGCGGCCTGCTCTCCGCCCGGATCGCCGAGGCGCGTAACGACGCGTTCCTGGCCCACCTCTCGGGCCGGCCCGCCGTCTTCCGCGCTCCGGAGGGAACCCCGGCCGACATCGCGCGAACTCAGGACCAACTGGTCCGAAGCGCCGTCGCCGAATATGAGGCTCAGCGCTCGGCCCTGCGGCAGGGGCGCGCCGAGCGCGCCGCCGAGCTTGCCGGCACGGAGGCGGAAATCGCGAAGCTGAGACAGACCTTGCCGCTCGTCGACCAGCAGCTCGCGGCCCGCCGCGGCCTCGCCTCGAGAGGCCATTTCTCGAAACTCAAGCTGCTCGAATATGAGCAGCTTCGGGTGGAGCATCTTCGCAACATCGACGTCCAGGAAAGCAACGCCGCCAAGGCCCGCGCCGCCGTCGCCAACATCGAGGCGCAGCTTCGCCAGCTGCGCGAGGAATTCGGACGCAAGGCGGCGACCGACCTCTCTCAGGCCGAAGACGATTCGGGGGTACGCAGCGAGGAATTGAGGAAATCGGAACGCCGCCAAACCTACCAGGAGATTCGATCGCCGGTCGACGGCACCGTCCAGCAGCTCGCGGTGCACACGGTCGGCGGGATCGTCCAGCCTGCCCAGCCGCTGATGGTCATCGTTCCCGACGGAAGCGAGGTCGAGGTCGAGGCGCAGGTGCTCAACAAGGACATCGGCTTCGTCCGCGAGGGCCAGCGCGTAAGGGTCAAGCTCGAAGCTTTCCCGTTCACCGATTACGGGCTTATCGAAGGCCGGATTGAAACGATCAGCCGCGACGCGATCCAGCAGGAAGCCGAGCCGGGGGGCGGCAATCCAGCCCGGGAAAAAGCGGCGGGCCTTGTTTACAACGCCCGAATCCGCCTGTCCCGCAACTGGATCTCGGTCGGCGGGACGCGCCAGCCGATCGGCGCCGGCCTCGCCGTCCAAGCGGAGATCAAGACCGGCCGCCGCCGAATCATCCAATATCTGCTCTCCCCCATTTCCAAGGCGGCGAACGAAGCCGGGCGGGAACGCTGACGGGGATCGCATCGCCGCGCCGAAGCAGGCCGCTGCCTCGACAGCGCGGGAGTCGCAAGGTCGGTCCCTGCCACGCCCCACCCTCATAAACGAGCATCTGCTCGCCTGAAGCGGCCCGCCGGGCTTTTGTCCTATCCGCAGCGCTCGGCAATCAGGCGGGGCTCGACAGCTTCATCAGGACAAGCCCGCCGAGGATGAGACCGGCGGCCGCGATGCGCAGCGCGGTGGCGGCCTCGCCGAGAACAAGGATGCCGATGATGAACGCTCCGACCGCGCCTATCCCCGTCCAGATCGTATAGGCTGTACCGAGCGGCAGAGTCCGCATCGACCAGGAAAGCAGCGCGAAGCTCGCGCCCATGGCCGCGATGGTCACGATCGACGGCCACAGGCGAGTGAAGCCTGCCGACTGCTTCATCGAGAATGCCCAGACGATTTCGAGCAAACCGGCGATAATGAGCGCGAACCAAGCCACGATAAAATCCTCACCAAGTTGCCGGGCCGTCCCGGACTTGGACCCACGAAGGGGAGAGGACGTGGCCTCGCTTCGCTCAAGTAGGGAGCAAGGCAGGAAGTTCAATGTCGGCGCCCGGCTACGGCTCAGGGGTCGTCCGGTCGTCGGCGGGCGGCACGTCCGGCCTGCCCATCGTTCGGTCGCGGTAAAGCGCCGCGCGCGCCAGCAGCATGAGCGTGACCGGCGTGGTCAGGGTGACGAAGATCGCGATGAGCAATTCATGGACCAGGGGCCTCGTCTGGAGGACCGAGAAGCAGAGCATCGAGCCCAGGACGATCAGGACCACGCCGAAGGTGGTCCCCAGGGTGGGTGAATGGACGCGGTCGTAGAAGCTCCCCAGGCGCAGCAGGCCGAGCGAACCGACCAGGGCGAAGGCGGCCCCTCCGAGCAGAAACAGGCCGACGAGCAGTGCGGCCCAGCCGGGAAGGTCGGGTGCCTGGATCATTCGATGACTTCCCCGCGCATCAGGAACTTGGCCAAGGCGACCGTTCCCACCGACCCCAGCAAGGCGATGATGAGCGACGTCTCGAAGTAGACGGTGCGCCCGGTCTGGATTCCAAAGGTCAGAAGCAGCAGCATCGCGTTCACGTAGAGCGTGTCCAGCCCGAGGACCCGATCCTGGGCGCGCGGACCGAGGAAGATGCGGCAGGCGGCGCAACCCATCGCCAGGCCGAGCATGATCTGGGAGGCGGTGATCGCCCAGGCGAGGAGGAGATTGGTCATGATCCGAAGATTTCCAGCAGCAGAACTTCGTACCGGCTCTTGATCAGCCTGATCCACGCCTCCTCGTCGACCAGGTCGAGGACGTGGACGAGCAGGATCCCGCTGGAGCGGTCGAGCTGCACCCACAAGGTGCCGGGGGTGGCCGTGATGATGCAGGCCAGCATCGTGAGGCCATGGATGTTCCTGAGCTCGAGCGGCAGTCGAACGAAGCCCGAGACCCGCTTCCCGGTCGGGAACAGGACGATCCGGGCCACGGCGAGGTTCGACCGGACGACGTCCGCGACGACGATTCCGGCGAGTCGAAGCATCGGGCGGAGGGAGACGAACCGGACGGGCTCGGGCCGCAATGCCGCCAGAGCGTGCGAGGCCAGGAGGGCGACGGCCCCGCCCAGGACGATATGTCCGGGCGACAGCGACTGGTTGAGCAGGAGCCACATCGCGAGAAGGCCCGCGGCCAGCAGCGGATGGGGGATCCAGCGCTTCACCGCGGGTCTGCCCGCCCGGCCCGGGAAGCCCCCGCCACGGACTGGATATAGCCTTCCCGGTGCTCGAGGGATTGGCCGGTCCGCTCCATATAGGTCATGACCGGCCCGGCGAAGGCCATCAGCGCGAGGCAGAGGAGCAGAAGGAGGCCGACCGGGACGGCTTCGGCGAGACGAAGCACCGGCTGGGGCTTGTCCGAGGGGGTCCAGAGGAGGTCGATCCCGGCGCGGGTGGTTGCGATCAGGGTCGCGAGCCCGGAGACGATGATGAGAGCGATGAGCGACCAGGTCGAGACCGGAATCCGATCCTCGAGCGAGAGCAGCCCGTCGATGATGGCGAACTTGGCGATGAAGCCGGACAGCGGCGGCATCCCGGCGAGCAGGAGCGAGCAGAAGATGAATCCCCCGCCGAGGATGGCGATGGTGGCCGGAATGACGATCCCGACCTCGCCTTCCTCGCCCGCATCGAACGCTTCGGTATATTCGTCGTCGAACACCGGCTCGATCCCCGTGGGCGCCACCAGGCCGGCCTCCTGGCGCTCGACGAGCTCGACGAGCAGATAGAAAGCGCTCAGCGCAAGCGTCGAGCTGACCAGGTAGAACAGCACGGCCCCGAGCACCGCGCCCTCGCCGGAGCCGAGCGCGGCGAGCATCGTGCCCGACGATATCACCACGCTGAACCCGGCGAGGCGAGACAAGGTGCGGCAGGCCAGGACCCCGATCGTCCCGAACGCGATCGTCGCCATCCCGCCGTAGAGCAGCCATTCTTCGCCGAAGTTCGGCATCGGGCTGTCTTCGGTTCCGAACAGCAGCAGGAAGACCCGAAGCACGGCGTAGAGGCCGACCTTGCTCAGGATCGCGAACAGGGCCGCGGCCGGGGGCGTCGCCGCCGAATAGGTCTGCGGAAGCCAGAAGCCGAGCGGCCACATCCCGGCCTTGACCAGGAATGCGATACCGAGAACCGCCATCCCGGCCTGGAACAGCGCCAGGTCCGATTCGGCGATGGCCGGAATGCGGGTCGCGAGATCGGCCATGTCGAGAGTGCCCGCGACGCCGTAGATGAGGGCTGCGCCGATCAGGAAGAGAAGCGACGTCGCGACGTTGATCGAGACGTAATGAAGCCCCGCCTTCACTCGGGTCGCGCCCGAGCCGTGCAGCAACAGCGCGTAGGAAGCCGCGAGCAGGACTTCGAAGAAGACGAACAGATTGAACAGGTCTCCGGTGAGGAAGGCCCCGTTCAGTCCGACGAGCTGGAGAAGGAAGAGCGCGTGGAACCGAGGCCCGGCCTCGTCCCAGCGTGCCAGAGCATAGACGAGTGATGTGAAGCCGAGGATGCTGGTCAGAACGAGCATCAGGGCGGACAGCCAATCGACCACCAATATAATTCCGAAGGGCGAGGGCCAGTTGCCGATCAGATAGGCGCGGGTCGACGGTTCGCCCTCGAGGCTCGCCGCGACGACGTTGCCGAGCAACAATACGGAAATGACGATGAGCAGGAACGTCGCTGCAATCCCGATGGCGCGCTTCGCCTTTTGATTGCGCTCCTTGAGCAGCAGGATCATCGCGCTCGCCGCCAGCGGCACCAGGACGGGCGCGACGATCAGATGGTCGGTCCATCCGCCCATCAGTCGGGCTCCTGGCTGTCGACATGGTCGGTGCCGGTCAGCCCGCGGGAGGCGAGCAGGACCACGAGCAGCAGCGCGGTCATCGCGAAGGAGATGACGATCGCGGTGAGGACGAGCGCTTGCGGCAGAGGATCGGCGAAGCGAGCCGGATCGGCTGCGCCGATGCTGTCGACGATGGGCGGCGCATCGACCTGCAGCCGCCCCATCGCGTAGATGAAGAAGTTCACGGCATAAGAGAGCAATGACAGTCCGACGATCACCTGGAAGGTGCGAGGCCGAAGGATCAGCCAGACTCCGGAAGCGGTGAGGATACCGATGGCGAGGGAAAGGACGATCTCCATCAGTCTTCGCTCACCGCGGGCGGATCGACGGGAGCCGTGAAACGCGCCCGCGGGATCCGGATCGACTGGTGGGCAAGCGCGACGAGGATCAGCGCCGTCGAGCCGACGACCACCAGGAACACGCCGAGGTCGAACGCCATCGCGCTGGCCAGGGGGACGGCGCCGAAGAGGGGCAGCTCGAGATAGCGCGACCAGGAGGCCAGGAAGGGATAGCCGAACAGCCATGCCCCGGCGCCGGTCGCCACGGCGATGAGCAGTCCAAGGCCGATCCATCGGATCGGGCGCACGGGCAGGCGGTCCTCCGCCTTCAAGGTCCCGACGGCCATATATTGGAGAATGAGGCCGATCGACAGGGTTATGCCCGCCGCGAAGCCGCCGCCGGGCATGTCGTGCCCCCTGATGAACAGGTAGAGGGCCAGCACGACGATGACCGGAAACAGCCACTGCATGAGGACCCGGGGAACGAGCATGTAGTCGGCCAGCGTGTCGCCGACCCTGCGGTCGTCCCGGGCATCGTCATAGGCGTTCTGGACGAGCTGCTGCTCGGGCGTCGCGACGCTCTCGGCCGCGGGGCGGAAACGCCGCAGCAGCGAGAAGATCGCGAGCGCGACGATGGCCAGAACGCCGATCTCGCCGAGCGTGTCGAAGCTTCGGAAATCGACCAGGATGACGTTGACCACATTGGTGCCGCCCCCTTCCGGATAGGCCCGGGCGATGAACGCCTTCGACACCGTGGCCGGCAGCAGGGGCCTGGTCATGACCGCATAGGCCAGCAACGCCATTCCGGCGCCCGCGGCGACCGCGATGGTCAGGTCGATGGCCCGGCGCAGGTTGACCGGCGACGGGGCGCCGCCTCCAGGGCCGACCTCCGGCCGCCGCCTCGGCAGCCAGCGAAGGCCGAGCAGAAGGAGGATGGTCGTGACGGTCTCGACCAGCAATTGGGTGATGGCGAGGTCGGGCGCCGAAAGCCAGACGAAGCTGATGCAACTCGCGAGCCCGGCTCCGGCCAGCAGGATGAGCGCCGCGAGCCGATGATATTTGGCCTGCCACGCCGCGCCGATGGCGCAGGCTCCGCCGACGAGCCAGATCACCGCGAAGCCGGGGTCGACGATCGTCCCGGGCCGGCCGCCCAGGCTGTATCCGTTTCGAAGAAACGGCAGGAACGCCGCCAGCAGCGCGATCAGCGCCAGCAGCCGCAACTGGGTCTGAAGCCGCCGGGTCCCGACCAGCCGTTCGAGAGTACGAGCACCCGACATGATCGCCGCCAGCGACGCCTCGAAGGCCTTCCGCTTCAGCTTCCGGGTCAGCGGCACCGTCTCCGTTCGGTTGAGATGCCTGCGCAGGAGCAGATAGCCGATGGTTCCGGACGCCAGCGCGGCCAGGCTCAGGAGAAGCGGGGTGGTGAAACCGTGCCAGATGGCGAGGCTGTAGGTCGGCGTTTGGTCCTGAAGGACCGACCGGACCGCGGTATCGAGAAACGGCCCGATGGTGAGGGCCGGAACGACCCCGACGATGAGGCAGGTCAGGACCAGTATCTCGATCGGGAGCCGCATCCAAACCGGCGGCTCGCGCGGCTCGCGCGATAGCCCGGTCGGCGGCGGGCCGAAGAAGCCCTGATGGATGAAGCGCAACGAATAGAGGACGCTGAACGCCAGTGCGAGGGTCGCGAGCCACGGAAGCACCTGGTCGATCACCGTGCCCCGGTGCTGCTCGAGCGCCTCGGCGAGGAACATCTCCTTGGACAGGAAACCGTTGAGCAGCGGCACTCCGGCCATCGCGGCCGCGGCGACCATTGCCAGAGTGGCGGTGATCGGCATGAACCGGAAGAGCCCGCTCAGCTTGCGAAGATCGCGGGTGCCGGTTTCATGGTCGACGATCCCGGCGGCCATGAAGAGCGAGGCCTTGAAGGTCGCATGGTTGAGCGTGTGGAAGATCGCCGCCACCGCCGCCAGCGGGCTGCCGAGGCCGAGCAGGAGGGTGATCAGCCCGAGGTGGCTGATCGTCGAATAAGCGAGCAGGCCCTTCAGGTCCTGCTGGAACATGGCGGCCCAGGCCCCGAACAGCAAAGTGGCGAGGCCCGTCGTGGAGACGATAAGATACCACAGGTCGGTGCCGGCCAGGACCGGCCAAAAGCGGATCAGGACGAAGACGCCGGCTTTCACCATCGTCGCCGAATGGAGATAGGCCGAAACCGGAGTCGGCGCCGCCATCGCGTGGGGCAGCCAGAAGTGGAACGGAAACTGTGCGCTCTTGGTGAAGGCGCCGAGCAGGATCAGGACCAGTGCGGGAGCGTATAGGTCGCTCGAGCGGATCAGGTCGCCGGACGCGAGCACGACGTCGAGGTCGTAGCTGCCGACGATCTTGCCGATCAGGAGCAGCCCTATCAGCAGGCACAGGCCTCCGGCGGCGGTGACGATCAGCGCCATGCGCGCCGCGTCCCGGGCGCTCTGATTGTGGTGCCAGTAGCCGATCAGGAGGAAGGAGAAGAGGCTGGTGAGCTCCCAGAAGAAGGCGAGCTGGACGAGGTTGCCGGACAGGACGAGGCCCAGCATCGCGCCCATGAAGGCGAGGAGGAAGGAGAAGAAGCGTGGGACGGGATCCTCGGGCGACATATAGTAGCGGGCGTAGAGGACCACGAGGAAGCCGACGGCGAGAACGAGGAAGGCGAAGATCCAGGACAGGCCGTCGAGCCGAAGGATCAGGTCGAGGCCAAGCGAGGGCAGCCACTCGACCTCGGTGCGTACGACCGCTCCACCGGCCACGCGCGAATAGAGCAGAGCCGCCAGCACCGTGCCGAGCAGGGTTACGGCCCCGGCCAGCACCCCGGCGACGTTGCGGGCATTGGTCGGCAGAAAGGCAGCCGCGAGGCTTCCTGCGAAAGGAAGCGCAAGCAATATCCATAACAGGCCGTCGGGCACCGAATCTCCCATCGCGGCGACCCGTCTTCCCGAGCCGGCCGCCGGGCCTCTCTGAAGGCCGCGCGTCCATGCGGCAAGTTGGGATCGCCGGCTTTCCGTCGATCCCATGTTCAGCTCGAGAGATGCGAATGTCTCGCAATCGTCGGCCGGCGCTGTTATGGCGCTAGAGAAGGGAAGGCCACTGACGATGACCGCGGCGTTCGATGCCATGTTACGTTGGATTTGCCGGGCCGCTGTCGGGCTTACGCTGACGCTCGCCGCGGCGGCCCCTTCATTCGCCGAAGTCGGCTGTTTCGAGGACGTGCTGAAGCATGGCCTGGAAGCGGCGAACGCTGCAGACGGCGTCGCTCGGGCTCCCGCCGAGGACGGCGACGAGCGGCGCTCCGATCGGCCGTCGCATTGTGCCTTCGGCCACTGCCCTCAGTGGGTTCCGGCAGCGCTGCCCGAGCGGGCAGGCGCGTCCGATGGTTTTTCCGGCCAGATTTACTCGCCCTTCCTCGTCCACCGGCACGCTCAGTCGCCGCGGGACGGGCCGGAGCGTCCTCCCCGAACCTGAAGCGATCGGACTGCCGGCCTCCGCGCCGGCGACATGTCGCGTTTCAGGAATTTTCAATGACGATGAAGCATGAGAGGGGGCTCGCCGCTGCCGGCGCCCTGTGTCTGACCCTATCGGCTTTGGTGCCACAGGCCCCTGCCCTGGGGCAGGCACCCGAAGCGCCGGTGGCCCGGGTCGCCCCGCCTTTCCGGGTGTTGGCGGCCCAGGTCGAAGGAGCGGCACCGACGCTCGAGATCGGCTCGGCCGAGGTTCGGGCGGCGCAGGGCCGCGCCCTTCAGGCCGGGGCTCGACCCAATCCGACAGTCAGGGTCGAGGTCGAGAATTTCCTCGGCACCCGCCCTTATGGCGGCTTCGGAGCCGCGGAGACGACGGTCGCGGGCGAGCTTCCCCTCGAGCTTGGCGGCAAGCGGGCGGCACGGGTCGCCGCGGCGCGGGCCGAGGTGGCGGCCGCTGAAGCTCGAGCCGGCCGTGGGCGCACCGACTATCTTCGCGATCTCGCGATTGCCTACGGCGAGGCGGAGGCGGCGCAGGCCAAGGAGCGGCTCGCCGTCGAGCATCTCAGGCTTGCGCATTCGGACGCACAGACCGCGCGGATCCTCGTTGAAAACGGTCGCGAGGCCCCGCTTCGGGCCGTCCAGGCCGACTCGGCGACGGCGGCGGCCATCGCCGAGGTCGAAGAAGCGGTTGCGGTGCGGGCGGGCGCGCTCGGGCGATTGTCCGCGCTGGCCGGCTCCGCCGAGGGGTATACCGCCGTTGCGGGCGGGTTGCTCGATGGGCCCGAAGAGCTTCGCCTGCCCGGCCGGGGCGCCCAGGCCGCCATCGCCGTGGCTACGGCCGAGCGCGATGCGCTGGCGGCGAAGGTGCGCTCGGAGCGGGTTCGCCGGCAGCCGGATCTCAACGTCGGCGTCGGACTTCGGCGATTCGAACAGGAAGGCGCCTTCGCCGCGATTGCCGGAGTGTCGGCGACGATCCCCCTCTTCGATCGCAATCGGGGCAATGTCGCGGCCGCCCGGGCGGAGCTGAGCGCTGCCGAAGCCAGGCTCCGGCAGGCAAGCCTTTCGGCGCAGGCCGACCGGCGGTCGACGACCGCGCAGGCCGAGGCGGCGGAATCCCGTGTCGAGGCAGCGCTGGCCGGGGAGCGCGCTTCGGCGGAGGCCTACCGGCTGGCGCGCATTGGCTATGACAGCGGCCGGATCGCGATGGCGGAGGTGCTGACCACGCGCACGGCCCTGGTGGAGGCGCGTGAGCGCCTGGTCGATGCGCGGCTCGCGCGCGTCCGCGCGGAAGCGGAGCTCGCAAGGGCCCAGGGAGCGATCCAGTGAAACTGAACAGACAGCACGCAATCGTCGCCGGCTCGATCCTCGCGGCGGCGGGTATCGGTTTCGGAGCGGCGCGGTGGACCGCGGACGGCCCCGCGCCAAAGGCTCATGCCGAGGCCGAGGGGGAGCACAAGGGCGAGGAGCATGGCGGCGAGGCCGAAGCCGGCGAGGGTTTCGTCGCTCTGCCGCCCCAGACGGCGTCCGCGGCTGGCGTCGAGGTAACCACGGTCGGCCGCGGCGGCGCGTCCGAGCTCATCCTTCCCGGGCGGGTCGCCTTCGCTCCCAACGCCGAAGCCGCGGTCGGGGCGCCCTTGGGAGGGGTCGTCGAGACGGTGCATGTCGCGCTGGGCAGCCGAGTCGGAGCCGGGGGTTCCCTCGTCACCATCAGGAGCCCTGAAGGGGCATCGATTCGCGCTTCGGCCGAGGCCTCGCGGGCAGAGGCCGACGCCGCGCGCGCGGTCTACCGCCGGGAGGATCGCCTGCTCAAGGCCGGGGTGGTGGCACGGCAGGATTGGGAGGCCGCACGGGCAAACTCGCTCAAGGCCGACGCGAACGCCCGCGCGGCTCAGGCTCAACTGGCGGCCCTCGGAGCGCCGGGATCCGCCGGCCGGACAACGATTCGCAGTCCGATCGCCGGAACCGTGACGGCGGTGAATACGGCGCCGGGCGGCTTCATCGCCCAAGGGGCAGCCGTGGCGCAGGTGGCGAACCAGGACCGGGTAGAGCTGATCTTCGACGCCCCAGCGGCATCGTCGCGGGGCATTCGCCTCGGAACGCCGATTTACGCGACTGACGCGACGGGCCAGGAGGTGACCGCGGTGGTGACGGCGGTGTCACCCAACCCCGCCAACGCCGGGACTCAGGTCCGCGCCCGTGCCACGGGTTTCGTGCCTCCGGCGGGCACGCCCGTTTCGGGCCGGGCCTTGACGGGTGTCGCATCGACGCTCGTCGTTCCCGCGGAGGCCGTCCAGACCCTGGAGGGCCGGTCGGTGGTGTTCGTCGCTCAAGGTAAGGGCTTTCGCGTTCGTCCCGTCGTTCCCGGGCGGATGTCCGCTGGGCGGATCGAGATATTGAAGGGCTTGCGAGAGGGCGAGCGGATAGCGGGCCGCGGCGCCTTCCTGTTGAAGGCCGAGCTCTCGAAGAGCGAAGCCGAGCACGAGCATTAGGATGCTGTACCGGCTCATCGACCTTTCCGTCCGCTACCGCTTCGCCGTCGCGGCGTTGGCCCTCGTGCTGCTGATCTTCGGCTTCCGCGAGCTCCTGCGCCTTCCGATCGACGCCGTTCCCGACATCACCAATCGCCAGGTGGTGGTGACGACGATCGCTCCGGCGCTGGGCCCCGAGGAGGTGGAAGGCCAGGTAACCTTCCCGCTGGAGACGGCGCTCGCCGGAATGCCCGGGTTGATGGAGACCCGCTCTCTTTCGCGCCACGGAATCTCTCAGATCACGGCCGTGTTCGAGGATTCGACCGACATCTACTTCGCCAGGAACCTCGTCAACGAGCGGCTCCGTTCGGCGCAGGCCAGCCTCCCCGAGGGAGTCGACTTCACCATGGGTCCGCTCGCGACCGGGCTGGGCGAGGTCTTCATCTGGACCGTCGAGTTCCGGGGGCCTGCCGCGCAGGGCGTATATGTGACTCCGGAAGGCAATCGCCTCACCGGGGAGCTCGAGCGGGCGACCTATCTTCGGACCGTGCAGGACTGGATCATCGCGCCGCAGCTCAAGAACGTGAAGGGCGTGGCGGCGATCGACGTGCTCGGCGGCTATGTGAAGGAATATGCGGTGCGTCCGGATCCGGCGCGCCTCTCGGCCTACGGCATCGGGCTCAGGCAGCTGGTGGACGCGCTCGAACATGCCAATCGGGTGGCCGGCGCCGGCTACATCACCCGCTCGGGCGAGGCCTTCGTCGTTCGCGCCGACGCGCGGGTCAGGAGCATCGAGGAGCTCGCCCAGACGCCCGTTGGGCGGCGGGGCGGCCTCGTGATCCGGGTTTCGGACATCGCGACGGTCGGCGAAGGCCGAGCGCCGCGACTGGGGGCCGCCAGCGAGAACGGCCGGGAGGTCGTCGTCGGCACGGCCCTGATGCTGGCGGGGGAGAACAGTCGCACCGTCGCGGCACGCGTCGGCGAGAAGCTCCAGGAGATCAACAAGAGCCTCCCGCCGGGTGTGGTCGCCAATCCGGTGCTCGACCGGACCAAGCTGATCGATTCGACGATCCGGACCGTGGAGCACAATCTGGCATTCGGCGCCCTGCTGGTAATCGCGGTGCTGTTCTTGATGCTCGGCAACGTCCGGGCGGCGATCATCACCGCGGCGGTGATCCCGCTCGCCTTCCTGTTCGCGGCCATCGCGATGCGAAGGTTCGATATCAGCGGCAATCTGATGAGCCTCGGCGCTCTCGATTTCGGTCTCATCGTCGACGGCGCGGTGGTGGTGATCGAGAACACGCTTCGTCGACTCGGCCTTCGCCGGCAGGAGGAAGGACGGCCGCTGACCGTCAAGGAACGGCTCGGTGTAGCGGCCGGGGCCGCCCGGGAGATGGCGCGGCCCGCCGCATACGGCCAGGCGATCATTCTCCTCGTCTTCGCGCCTCTGCTCGCCTTCGAGGGGGTGGAGGGCAAGATGTTCACGCCGATGGCGGCGACGGTGATGTTCGCGCTCGCCGGAGCGTTCGTCCTTTCGCTGACCTTCGTGCCGGCCATGGCGGCCCTGTTCCTGAAGGAGCCCGCGGCCGATCATCAGGAGACCAAGGTCGCTGCCGCGGCCCACCGCCGCTTCGAGCCCTGGCTTCGGCGCGCGGTGGCCGCGCCCGGGAAGGTGGCATTCGGGGCGGGCGCGGCGCTCCTGTTGGGTTTGGCGGTCTTCCTCAGCCTGGGTCGGGAGTTCATCCCGCAATTGGACGAGCACGACATGCTGGTCCAGGCGATCCGCGTTCCGTCGACCTCGCTGGAGCAGGCGCAGGAGATGCAGTTCCGGGTCGAGAAGACGCTCGCGGCGATGCCGGAAGTCTCGCTCGTATTCACCCGCACCGGCACGGCCGAGCTCGCTTCGGATCCGATGCCGCCGAACGTCTCCGACACCTTCGTCATGCTGAAGCCGAAGAAGGCATGGCCGGATCCGCGCCTGCCGAAGCCTGAGCTGGTGGCGCGGATGGAGCGAGAGCTCGGCAAGCTGCTCGGCAACAATTACGAGTTCACCCAGCCGATCCAGATGCGTTTCAACGAGCTCATCGCGGGTGTCCGGTCGGACGTCGCGGTCAAGGTCTATGGGGACGACTTCGCACTTCTGACCAGGCAGGCGAACGAAGTCGCCAAGGTCCTGGGCGACATCGAGGGCGCGGCCGACGTGCGGGTCGAGCAGGTCAGCGGCCAGCCGACGATCACCGCCACGGTCGATCGCACCGCCGCCGCGGCGCTGGGAATTCACGCCAGCGATGCCGCCGAGGTCTTGTCGATCGCCTTGGGAGGCCGGGAGGCGGGGCAGGTGCTCGAGGGCGACCGCCGCTTCAACGTCGTGGTTCGGCTCGACGACGAAGCCCGAGGCGATCCTGCCGTGATGACTCAGCTTCCGGTCATTCCGGAAGCCGCCGAGACCGGGTCCGCATCGCCGGTGCCGCTCTCGGCGGTGGCCAGGTTCGATACGGCCGAAGGCCCGAATCAGATCAGCCGCGAGAACGGCAAGCGCCGAATCGTCGTCCAGGCCAACGTAAGGGGCCGCGACCTGGGCTCGTTCGTCGACGAGGCCCGGTCACGGATCGGTTCGGAAGTGCGGGTCGAGCCCGGCTACTGGCTGGACTGGGGCGGCCAGTTCGAAAACCTCGAGCGGGCAAGCCAACGGTTGGCGCTCATCATTCCGCTCGTGGCGCTGCTCATCGGGTTGCTGCTGTTCCTGGCGTTGAGATCGGTATGGGAAGCACTGCTCGTCTTTGCCTGCGTGCCGTTGGCGCTGGTGGGCGGGACCCTCGCCCTGTTGCTGCGCGGAATGCCCTTCTCCATCTCGGCCGCGGTCGGCTTCATCGCCGTTTCGGGCGTGGCGACGCTGAACGGGCTCGTTCTCATGCAGGCGTTGAAGGCTCGGCTCGACGACGTGGGGGATCGCCGGGAGGCGATCGTCCAGGCGACGCTCGGGCGCCTGCGGGCAGTGCTGACCACCGCCCTGGTCGCTATCCTCGGCTTCATTCCGATGGCGGTCGCGAGCGGTGCCGGCGCCGAGGTCCAGAAGCCGCTGGCGACGGTGGTGATCGGCGGCCTCGTCACGGCAACCCTGCTGACCTTGTTCATCCTGCCGGCAATCAGCCAGTGGCTGCCGCGGCTGCGACCGGCCGGAAGTGAGGTACCGGAGGTATATTCGAAGAGGGACTGACGCTCCTCGACGATGCGGTTTCGGATGGACAAACTTCGGCCGAAGATCGAGACCGATTTTCCGGAAGAATATCCGGAGGGAATCGGTGCGGCCCGTTGAGCGGCTTGCACGGGCCGTGGGGGCGGTGGGGGCGAGATGCATCGAAACATCCTGGAATTCTGGCAACATCTCGAAAATCTCGGGGACGGCCATGCCGATCGCCCGAGTCCGCGCGCGTGCCGGCTGATGAGCGGAATGTTCGAGCAATGGCGAACCCGGGCGCCTTTCCCCGCGCGCGACGGCTTCGGTCACCTGCGCGACCATCTGGCGCCGGACGAGGCCGGGCTGATGGCCGAGCCGGTGGCCGTTCGCCGCGGCCACGCCATGGCCAAGTCGCTGCGAATGATCGGCGGCGCCTGGGGCAAGGCGGGCGGATTTTTTCGGGTGGATGCGGATGAGCTGATCGTCGGCAACATGCCGCCTTACTCGGTTGGCCAGGGCAAGGAGCTGATGGCCTATCTGAAGGGCGCCGAGGACGATTTCGACGAGAGGCTGTCGTTCGAGGCCGACTATCTCAACCCCTGGTCGAATTTCGGCCACGTCTGTCCCGATCATGAGAAGATCGTGAGGCGCGGCGTTCGTTCGATCATCGAGGAATGCCGCGAAGCGCGGGCGGCGTCGGCAGAAGCCGGGCGGCAGGCTTTCTACCTGAGCGTCGAGATCGCGCTCCAGGGCGTGATCGACTTCGCCGCCGGCTATGCCCGCGAGGCCGCCGCCCTCGCGTCGCTCTACGCCCGGGAGCTTGCGGACCGCCCGGACCACCCGATGCGCGCCATCTTCGAGCAGCGCCGGACCGGAATGGAGGAAGCGGCGGAGCGGCTGCTCCGGATCCCGGCCGAACCCTGCCGGACCTTCCTCGACGCCGTGCAGTGCATCTTCCTGATGAACTGCGCGCTCCACTGGACCGGCGAGCTGACCTCGCTGGGCCGGCTCGACCAGATCCTCGATCCGTTTCTCGAGCGCGACGGCCTGACGGACGCGCAGGCGCAGGAGATCGTCGACTGCCTGTGGATCAAGCTCGACGAACGGGTCACGCTCGACAATCGCCACCTCGAGGATCATTTCACCTCGGCGGACGGCGCCCTGCTCGGCTCCGGCGGGGCGAGCAATTTCGACCAGGGCGCGCTCGCCAACCAATGGATGCAGCAGGTCACGATCGGAGGGGTCGTCGCCGATTCCGGCCCGATCCCCAGAGACGCCTGCAACCGGGTCACCCGGCTCTGCCTCCAGGCGAGCCGGCGGCTTCCGTTCAACGCGCCGACGCTCGACCTGCGCGTTCACAAGGACACGCCCCTGGATGTGCTCGAGCTCGCCGCCGACGCCCTGCTCAGCGGCGGCGCCCACCCGATCATCCTCAACGACGACAAGATCGTTCCCGCTCTTCGGAAAGCCGGTCCGGGAATCGATCTCGCCACGGCCCGCAACTATGCCTGCGACGGCTGCTACGAAACGCACTTCCCCGGCGAGACGGAGTTCAGCTTCTTCTACGTTCCGGGTCTCGCCATGCTCGAGAAGGCGCTGAACGGCGGGGCGGGCTTCGGCTCCGCCGGCCCGACCTTCATGCGCGGAATGAAAGACGGCTACCGCACCCGCGATGCCGCCGACGTCGGCAGCTTCGAAGAGCTTTACGACCTGTTCGAAGAGCATATCCGCCTCTCGGTCCATCGCGGCCTGCGCGGCGTGCTTCGCGCCTACGGCTCCAAGGCGAAGGTCTGCCCGACCCCGATCCTGTCGGCGATGATCGAGGATTGCATCGCGGCGGGCCGCGACTTCTACGACGGCGGCGCCCGGCATCATGTCTTCGCGCCGCTGATGACGGGAATCAGCACCGTCGCCGATTCGCTCTTCGCGATCGACGCTTTGGTGTTCCGCGACCGCAAGGTCGGCATGCGCGAGCTGGTCGGCTGCCTGCGGTCCGACTGGGGCGAACGAGGGGTCGTCGTCGGCCCGGCGATCCCCGACGTCCGAATTCAGGAAATACGCGCTCTGTGCCTGGCACAGCCGAAATTCGGCCATGGCGACTCTTCGGTCGACCTCTATGCCTGGCGGGTGATCGACAGCTTCGTCGACGCGTTCGAGGCGGCCCTGGCGCACCCGCTTCACCGCGAGGCGCTGGCCGATCTCGCCGAGCGCTTCGGGACTCCGGATCGGCCGTTCAATCTCGTCTTCACCCCCGGCGTTGGGACCTTCGAGCAATATGTGTTCGGCGGAAGCTTCGCCGGAGCGACGGCGGACGGCCGCAAATCCGGTCAGGCGATCGCATCGGACCTGTCCGCCGCGCCGGTACCCCAGGACATGGATCCGCTGGGCGAGACCGGCCTGCCGGTGCGCGCGGCTTCGCTGCGGGAGTCGCTCGCATCGTGGAACCACGATTCGGTCAATCGGCTCTCGGACGGCGCGCCGTCCGACTACAACATCCGCGAGGATTTCCCGCGCGAGGCTCTGATCGAGGTGCTTCGCGGCTTCGCGAACGGCGAGGGCGGCAACATCATGACGGTCACCGTCGGCAATCCCGAGACCCTGCAGGCGGCCGAGGCGAAACCGTTCGACCACGATCTGCTGAGGGTGCGGATGGGCGGTTGGACCGAATTTTTCAGCGTGCTCTTTCCCGATCACAAGAAGCAGCATCGCCGCCGGCCGCTTTATGTCGACTGACCGCGATCCCGGAGACCAGACCATGACCGACGCTTCTCCAAAGCTCGTCGAAAGGCCGCTGCCCTGCCCGCTCTTCGGCCGGCGCTTCCAGGGCGGGATCACCGACCCGATCTGGCCCTCCGATTGCGAGACGGTGCTTGGCGGCGACGCGGACCCGGCGGTGCGCGATCGCTACGCCAATGAATATTCCGGCCGCCTGGCCCGCCAGGACTTCCTCACCATCCTGCGCGCCGACATCCTCTCGGCCGATCGCGGCGAGCTTCGCGACATATTGAAGCTGCTCACCCGGTTCGTCGTCGAAGAGACCCGGAAAGGCCCCTCGAAAGAGCATGTCGCGGTGCTCGAGACGGTTCCGAGCAGCTATCGGGTGACCGTGACCCTCGGCCTCGGCTCGACCTTGTTCGTCGACCGCAACGGCGAGGATCGCTTCGGGCTTAGGGCACGGCGGCCGCGATGCCTGAAGCCCATGCCCTCCTTCCCGGGGGACCATGGCACGCTCGATTGCGACAAGTCGGCGAGCGACATCATAATCGCGATCGCCAGCGACCATCCTTACGTCAACACGGCGGTCGCCCGCTTCTTCGGCGAGTTCTTCAACAAGCACTTCACCGCGGCGTTTCAGAAGGAGGCTGAGGCCCGCCCCATGCTTCGTTTCCGGACGGCTGAGCAGGGCTTCGGCCGAAAGGACAAGCGCGAGTTCCTGCGCTTCGACGACGGCATCCAGAACCTCCAGATGAGCCTCGAGGATCTCGAGCGGCTGATCTACGCCGAGCCGACCGACGGCGAGCCCGATTGGTGCGTCGACGGGAGCTACATGGTCTATCGCAAGATCCGCGAGGACATGCCGACTTGGGAGGGTATCGCCGCCGGCGAGCAGGAGCGGATGATCGGTCGGAGGAAGGACAGCGGCCTGCCTCTGTCGAGGCAAAGCACCGGCACCGGCGGCTTCACGCCGGTCTTCGCCCACCCGGCCGATGCGCTCGACGGCCCGTTCAACGCCCATGTCCGCAAGGTCCAGCCGCGCCGCAACCGGACCGATCTGTTCGGTCTCGACGATCTGGAGCGACAATTCCTGAGGCGGCCCTACCCGTATTTCGAGGGGTTCGACGACCGCGGGCGCTCGATCAACGGCCTCCATTTCGTCGCGTTCATGAAGAATATCCAGCAGCAGTTCGAGCATGTAACGAACATGTGGCAGATGAACCCGGATTTCCCGGCGCCCGGAGCCGGGCTGGACGTGCTCTACGCGAAGGGGATCCTCTCGACCGTCGACGGGGGCTATTATTTCTGTCCGCCGGGGCTGAAGGACGAGTCGGACTATTTCGCCTCGGGAATGCTGGAGTAAGGCCGTCTTGGACATCGAAAGCGCCAGGCTCTGGCTCGCCGAGACACGCGACGGGACCCTCCCGGCGGCCAAGGCCGCCCTTCTCGCCGGCAGCGGCGACATCGGCGCCGCGATGCTCGCCCTGATCGACCTCGCGTCGGAATGGGCCCGGCCGGGCATCTCCGGCTTCCGGGTCGGAGCGGTGGGACAGGGCGTTTCGGGGACGCTCTATTTCGGCGCCAATCTGGAATTCGAAGGCGCGGCGCTCGGCCAGACCGTCCATGCCGAGCAGGCGGTGGTCGCCAATGCCTCGGCCCATGGCGAAACCGGGCTCGTCCGACTGGCCGTCTCCGCTCCGCCCTGCGGCCATTGCCGCCAGTTCCTGTACGAGCTGGAAAGCGCGGACCGGCTCGAAATCCTGTTGAGCGGAAAGGCGCCGGCCCGGATCGCCGATTTCCTTCCGGGCGCCTTCGGCCCGGCCGATCTCGGAGTCGCCGGCGGAATGCTTCAACGGTCAGCGCCGGCTTTGGCGCCCGTCGCCGAGGGCGGAGCGCTCGCCGCCGCGGCCGCGGCCGCCGCCGCCGCGTCCTACGCGCCTTATTCGAAGGCCTGGGGCGGCGCCGCGATCCAGGTTTCGGACGGGCGCATCTTCGCCGGCCAATATCTGGAGAATGCCGCCTTCAACCCGAGCCTTCCGCCGTTGCAGTCGGCTTTTGTGCTGGCGGTGCTGGGCGGCTGCGGTCCGTCCGACATTGCGGCGGTGGCCATTGCCCAGCCGGAGGATTCCAAGGTCGATCACTGTCGCGCGGGGCGGGCATTACTGGCGGGCATCGCGCCCGGGGCGGGCGTCGAGTGTGTGAGCCTGAGGGAGATAAGGCGACCTCCACCCTTCCGTCATCCCGGCGAAGGCCGGGATCCATGAACGCGGTCCTTCCAAGGAAAGGCGATCCCGGCCGAGCCTCTCGCGGCGATCTACCGTGTTCATGGATCCCGGCCTTCGCCGGGATGACGGCGTCTCAGCCTTCGATCGCTTCGATCTCGACCACTTCGAGCGCCTCTTCGCGGCCGGCGAAGTCGACGAGGTCGCCGACGCAGGCGCCGATCAGCGCCCGGGCGAGCGGGGCGGAAAAGGCGATCCGGCCGGCGGCGGGATCGGCTTCGTCGTCGCCGACGATGTCGATCCGGCGGAGAGCACCGTTCTGGCGGAAGGCTACCCGGGAGCCGAAGCCGGCCTCGCCGGCGGGCGGCGGCGGGGCGAGCCGGGCCGTGGACTGGCGGGTGCGCCAGTAGCGCAGGGCGCGCTTCGCTTCCTCCACAGCGGGCTCGTCGGCTCCGGCGGCGACGAAGGCTTCAAGCTCGGCGGCGCGCGCCTGGATCTGGGCGAGGCCGGCGGCGGTGACGAGATTGGGCCCGACCGGGATCGGAAGCTCGAACCTCGGCTCCAAATGCTCTTCGTCGCTGTCGCGGCGGAAGGCGACGCTCACGGCCCTTTGCTCCTCGATGAAGTGGGTGACGAACGCCAGTGTCGGCGCGTTCGTTGCGCTTGTCCATCGATCCTCTAAGGGGATTCGATGATCCCTCGAATCCTGATCGACAGCGCGCCCGTTCCCGGCGGCGGCGGGGAGCTTCGGCTGATCCGGCGCGGCGACGATTTCTGGATCATGCTCGGCACCAACGCCTTGATGAGCACCCGGCTGCGCGGGTCGGAAGAGGCGCTCGCCACCCTGGTGTGCGAGCGGCTCGCGGGGCGGCCGGGGCCGGCGCTGCTGATCGGCGGGCTTGGAATGGGCTTCACCCTTCGCGCGGCCCTGGGCGCGCTCGGCCGCGAGGCGAAGATATCGGTGTCCGAGCTGGTGCCGGCGATCGTGAAGTGGGCGCGGGGGCCGATGGCCCATGTCCATGCCGGAAGCCTGGACGATCCGCGGGTCGAGATCGCCCTGGGCGACGTCGGCGATCTCATCGCTGCGGCCCGGTCGAGCTACGATTCGATCCTGCTCGACGTCGACAACGGCCCGGACGCGCTCAGCCGAGAGACCAACGACCGGCTTTACGACCTCGACGGGCTGCACCGCGCCAAGGCGGCGCTGAAGCCCAAGGGGATTCTCGCCATCTGGTCGGCGGCGGCGGATCCGGCGTTCAGCCGCCGGCTCGGCAAGGCGGGGTTCGCGGTCGAGGAGGTCACGGTCCGAGCCCATGCCGGGCGCAAGGGGGCCAAGCACATGATCTGGCTGGCGACCCGGCGGTAGCTGCCGTCTTGCCTCCCTGGCGCCGAAGGCGACGGGGAGGGGGACCATGCGAAGCATGGTGGAGGGGTATTTGGCTCGGCAATCGAAAGCTCGAGCTCGACCCTCCAGGTCAGCGCCTTCTACCCCTCCACCACCCTTCGGGCGGTCCCCCTCCCCATCGCTTCGCGATGGCGAGGCAAGCTACCAGATCCGCGCCCTTTGCTCCGGAGCGATGTAGAGCTTGTCGCCGGGCTTGACGTCGAACGCCTTGTACCATTCGTCGGCGTTCCTCAGCGGAGCGAACGCCCGGATCTGGCCCGGGCTGTGCGGACCGTTGATGATCTGCTGGCGAAGGGCGTCGTCGCGCCAGAGGGTGCGCCAGACCTGTGCCCAGGCCATGAACACGCGCTGCTCGGGCGTGAAGCCGTCGAGCACCGGCCCGGGCTTGCCGCCCAGGAAATTGCGATAGGCCTCCAGGCCGAGATGGACTCCGCCCAGATCGGCGATGTTCTCGCCCATCGCGACTCGCGGATTGATGTGCATCCCGGGCAGGTTGGGAAAGTCGTAGGCGGCATATTGGTCGCCGAGCCGGGTCGCCTGGGCCTCGAACTTGGCCGCGTCCTCCGGTTTCCACCAGTCGCGAAGGACCCCGGCGTAATCGGACTTGCGGCCCTGGTCGTCGAAGCCGTGGGTGATCTCGTGGGCGATGACCCCGCCGATCGCCCCGTAATTGACCGCCGGATCGGCGTCGGGATCGAAGAAGGGGGGCTGGAGGATCGCGGCCGGGAAGACGATCTCGTTCTTCACCGACGAATAATAAGCGTTCACCGTCTGCGGGGTCATTCCCCACTCCGCCTTGTCGACCGGGGTCTCGACCCGGTTCCGGCGATAATCCCACTCGAAGCGGGAGGCGCGCTCGGCATTGCCGACGAGGTCGCCGGGGACGATCCGGAGCGCGGAATAATCGCGCCACTTGTCCGGATAGCCGATCTTCAGCCCGAAATTCTCGAGCTTCTTCAAGGCCTCGACCTTGGTCTCGGGGCCCATCCACGAAAGCCGCTCGAGCCGCGCCTTCATCGCGGCGCGAAGGTCGGTGACCAGCCGGTCCATCTTCGCCTTGGCGTCGGGCTTGAAATAGAGGGCCACGTAATCGCGCCCGATCGCTTCGCCCATCGCGGTCTCGGCATAAGCGATTCCCCGCTTCCAGCGGTCGCGCTGCTCGGGCTGGCCGTTCAGGAACTTGGAGCGGAAGTCGAACTGGGCGTCGACGAACCGCTTCGAAAGCAAGGGCGCCATGTCGTCCGCGGTATGGAACATCTGCCAGGCCTTGAGGGTCTGCAGGTCCGTCTCGGCGAAGATCCGGGCGAGCTTGGGAATGGCGGTGACCTGGCTGACCACGGCGCGCTCGGTGCGCTCGAGGCCGGCGGCCTGCCAGTAGGTCTGCCAGGGGAAGCCCGGCGCCTGGGCCTGGAGCTGGGCCAGGGTCATCGGATTGTAGGTCTTGTCGCGATTGCGGCTCTCGGCGCGGGTCCAGTGCGCCTGAGCGATCCGGGTCTCCAGGGCGACGATCGCCGCGGCCGATCCCTTCGCGCCCGGCCAGCCCGCCATCTCCAGCATCTGGGTCACGTAGCCGAGGTAGCGGTCCTTCTGCGGCTTGAACTTGGAGTCGAGGTAGAGGTCGCGGTCGCCGAGGCCGAGGCCGGACTGGCCCATATAGAGGGCATATTGCTCCGGGTTCTTGGCGTCGTCGGTGACCCCCGAGCCGAAGAAGGTGCTTCCGAAGCCGCCGATCGAGCGGCCCATCAGCCGGGCGAGGTCGTCGCGGGTCTTCGCCTGGTAGATGGGCGCGATCCGGGTGAGGAGCGGGATCGCGTCCTGCCGCTCGGCCGCTTCCTCGTCCATGAAGCCCCGGTAGAGCGCCGCGACCTTGGCCTGGTCGCCGCCCGTCGCCGGATCGCCGGCCGGATAGGTCTCGACCAGCTGGCGAAGCCTTGCTTCGGAGAGGTCGCGGAGGATGGCGAAGGCGCCGTAGGAGGAGCGGTCGCCGGGAATCGGCGTGGTCTTGGCCCAATTGCCGTTCACATAAGCGAAGAAATCGTCGCCGGGCTTCACCGAGCGGTCCATTCCGGCCGTGTCGATGCCCCAGCTTCCGAAACGCTGAGCCTCGACCGTCGAGGCGCCGCCGGCGCCGGCCTGGTCGGCGGCGGAGTCGATCAGCGACACCATCCTGCAGCTCTCGTCGAGGCAATCGTGGCGATCGCCGGCCAAAGCGGGCGCGGCGGCGGCGACCGCCAGAAGCGAGACGGCGAATGAGAGGCTCTTCTTCGACACGCTTTTCTCCGGATTCTCTTGGATAAGAGGCGCTTGGGCGCCACGCGTCCCAGATAGTGCGGAGCGCGGCGGTTCGCAAATACGAGGCCGAAGGTCCGGCGGAAGTTTCGGAAGGTTCGTTGTTTCGGCTTCCCTGGGCATAGAAAAAAGGCGGCTGAAACTTTCGCGCCAGAGCTTTCCGAGCGTTCGGACCACGGAACTGAGGGCAATGAAAAACACTGAGCGCATGCATAGAACATAAGACGAACAAATGGCACCGTCAAGCCATCGGGAAAAATGGTGCCTGGCACCGATTTTGATTCTAGCATGCGCCGGGGGAGGGCCTGTCGTGCCGAAGTCGATCCTTGTCCTGACGCCGCTTGCCGTGCTGACAGCCTGGAGCGCCTTGGCGGCGCGGGAACCCGCGACCCAGATCGCCCATACGCCCTGGCTCGGGATCCGGATCGTCCAGGATGGCAAGCCGGTTCGGCTGGTCAGGACCGACCTTCGAACGACCGAGGCGCGGCTCGGGCCGCGGCCGTTCCGGATCCTGTTTCCCAAGCGGCGTTCCGACATCGCCTATCAGCTCTGCGCCTGGACCGGGAAATCGATCTTCCGCGACCTCAGGCGGCGCGTCGTGCCCGGGGATCCGAATGCCGGAGGCGAGCATCCCTGCTTCCTGCCGGGAACCGGGATGGCGGACACCGATGCCGGCTCGGGCATGCTGATGATGGATCCGGGCGGCAACAATTATCTGATCGACCTCAGGCTCGGACCCGATCCGGAGCGGCCCTCGGTCTATTATTCGGCCTTGTGGACGAGGGCCGGAGGGCCGGTGCCGATCGCGACGGCGAAGCGGCCGGTGTACGTGGTGGCGTTCCACGACGGCGACCGGGACGGGTTCGTCGGAAATAGCGAATATGACCATCTGGTGCTGAGGTTTCGCTAGCGTCATCCCGGCGAAGGCCGGGACCCATGAACTCGGGCCTATGCGAATTTTGGGTGCCGTTTTCGGCCGCGTAAGCTCCGCGCATGGAGCGCGAACCCTGCGTCTACATCCTAGCCAGCCGGCGCCACGGGACGCTCTACACTGGCGTTACCTCCGACCTGTTTCAGCGGCTCTGGAAGCATCGCAAACCGAATCACGAAAGGCTTCGTCGCCCGCCACGAAGTCTGGCGGCTGGTATGGTTCGAGATGCATGGCGACATGGAGTCGGCGATCACTCGCGAAAAGCGGATCAAGGAGTGGAAACGGGCCTGGAAGGTGCGGCTGATCGAAAGCGAGAATCCGGAATAGCGCGACCTCGCGATCGGATTCGGGTTCGAGCCGGTCGAAGGTGGGGGAAACGGAGGATAGGTTTCGGCTGTCCGTGTTCATGGATTCCGGCCTTCGCCGGAATGACGGGTTAATCGTAGACGATTCTCACCTTCGCCGCCGCTTGCATCGCCAGGGCTCTCGCCTCTTCCGCCGTCTCCCCCGTCGCCAGCGCAACGCCCATCCGCCGATGTGGCCTCGTCACCGGCTTGCCGAAGATGCGCACGTCCACCTCCGCGCCCTCGCTTCCAAGGGCCAGCGCCTCGGCGACGCCTTCGAAGCGAAAATTCTCCGACTCCCGGTCGGCCAGGATCACCGCGCTCGCCGCGGCCGGCGCCGTGAGGCCGATGTGGGGGATCGGGAGGCCGAGGATCGCCCGGGCGTGGAGGTCGAATTCGGAAAGGTTCTGCGAGACGAGGGTGACCATCCCGGTGTCGTGCGGGCGGGGCGAGAGCTCGGAGAAGATGATTTCGTCGCCGACGACGAAGAACTCGACTCCGTAGAGGCCGAAGCCGCCGAGATCGTCGACCACCCGGCGCGCCATCTCCCGGGCGGCGCCGAGCGCGGCCTCGGACATCGGCGTGGGCTGCCAGCTTTCCCGATAGTCGCCGCGTTCCTGGCGGTGGCCGATGGGCGGGCAGTGGAGCACTCCGTCGCGGGTCCGGATGGTCAGCAGGGTGATCTCATAGTCGAAGCGGACGAATTCCTCGACGATCACCCGCGCCCGGTCGCCGCGCATGTTGGCGACCGCATAATCCCAGGCGGAGCGAAGGCCGGCGGCGGCCTCGACGGTCAGCTGGCCCTTGCCGGAGGAGGACATGACCGGCTTGACGACGCAGGGAAAGCCGGTGTGGGCGGCGGCGGCCTCGACCTCTTCGAAGCTTTCCGCGAAACGGTAGCGCGAGGTCCGGAGGCCCAGGGCGCCGGCGGCGAGCGCGCGGATCGAATCGCGGTTCATCGTCATCATCGTCGCCCGCGCCGAGGGGACGATGCAGGTGCCCGCCGCCTCCAGCTCGGCCAGTATTTCGGTTCGGATCGCCTCCACCTCGGGGACGACGAAGTCGGGGCGGTGGCGCTCGACGGCTTCGCGAAGCCGGTCGCCGTCGAGCATGGAGAAAATCTCCGATTCGTCGGCGACCTGCATGGCGGGGGCGCCGGCGTAGGAATCGCCGGCGACGACATAGGCGCCGAGCCGCTTGGCGGAGATCGCGAATTCCTTGCCGAGCTCGCCCGACCCGAGCAGCAGTATCTTCGCGGTGAAGCTCATGGCCGATTATGCCTTTGCGAGATGGAACGGGTCGACGAGGCCCGTCGTCCCGGGCTCGACCCGGGATCCATGAACACCGCCGTCTGAGCTTTCAACCGTTCGCGTTCATGGATTCCGGCTTTCACCGGAATGACGAGGGAAAGGCGCCAAGCTCATGAGCCGCCGCCGAGGCGGGTGCGGCAGGCGGCTTCGGTTTCGGGCCCGGCGGTCAGCTCGAGGCGCTGGACCTCGAACTCGGCCTTGCCTTCCGGCATGTAGCGGACGACCCGCTCGACCCCGCCGTCGGCGACCCGATAGGCCAGCTCGACCGAGGCGTCCCCGATCTTGCCGGCCTCGCGGCGGAGAAGCTGCATCCCGTCGCGCATTCCGGCCGCATGAGCGGGCCCTTCCTTGTCGACCCCGGCGATCACGCCCGCGCCGCGGCGGGTGGCGTCCGAATCATAGCCCCGGGTGAAAGCCTTGCGGCGCTCGGTCACCAGGCGGGCGCAATCGCCGAGCAGATCGGCCGGAAGAAGGAGGGGTTCGCCGCGGCGCGCGTAGCGCTCGAGATCCGGGTCGATGTCGATGCCGGTTTCCTCGCGAAGGATCTTCTGGAAAAGCGCGACGGCGAGCTCGGGGCTGCCCTCGGCGGCTCGGCGCTGGGCTTGGAGCACGGCTTCGAGGCTCCGCTTCCCCGCCGAGCGGGCGGCGATCTGGGAATCGAGCTTGACGGCGAGGAGATGGCCGCGGTCGTAGCTGACCTGCTGGACCGCCGGGTCGGTCCAGAAGCGCCGGGCGATCTCGGCGCCGTCGGCGGTCTTCGCCGGGGACTGGCCGTAGCGAAGCAGGGTCTCGTTCTTGTCCGCCGCCCACTCCGCAAGGGTCCAGATTCCGGAGCGAAGGAGCACCTTGGAGGCGAGATAGTCGTTGAAGCCCTCGCTGAACCAATAATCCCGGGCCTCGTCCTCCTCCGGCATCCCGCCGAGCGCGATCGGCACCCAGCTGTGCATGTTCTCGTGGGCGAGGAAGCGGATCGCCTGTTTGAGCTCGAAGGCGCCGGTCGAGGCGATCGAGAAGGCGTCCGTCCGGCCGGTGCCGTGGTAGGAAAGGCCGGACGGAAGCTCGCCGAGCGGTGCCATGGCGACCAGATAGGGGGCGCTTGCGTCGCCCCAGAAATCATCCTCGGCGGCGATGATCGGAGTCACCGTGTCGGCGAGCTGGTCGGCGGTGAACTGCCACTCGCCCAGAAGCGCGACCCGAAGCGGAGCGCCGCGCAGATCGCGCTGGACGAGCTTCAATTCGGCCCCGCCGATGGCGACGCTGTTGATGAGGTTGGCCAGGGTCGTCGCTTTGCCGGCGAGATGGTCGAGGTCCGAAGCGACCGTCCAGCCTTTCGGGAGCTTGCCCCATTTGAACTTCGCCGGGCGCTCCTGGCCGCCGCCCGGAGCGGCGAACATCGATTCGCCATGGACGAAGAACCAGTCGGGCCGGATCAGCGGCCGCGCCTTCTCGTAGTCGAAGCCCGGCTCCCCGGAATAAGCGGAGACGATCCGGTAGCGGATTTTCAGCCGGGCGCCGGCGCGGTGGCGGACGACGGGCTTGTCGTAGGTGCCGGCGAGGGTCTTGGCGCCTCGGATCCGGAGCCCCTTGGCGTGGCGCCAGAGTTCGCTCGACCCCGCCCAGACGCTCGGCAGGAGGATCTCGGTCTCCCCGTCGGGATCGCCGCGCATCCCCATCCGGACGTCGAGGGCGCGGCTGCCGTCCTTCTGGAGGATCGGAGTGACCCGGTAGGAGATGGGCTTGGGCTCGGGCGGCTTCGCGGCGGTGAGCAGCAGGGCGGCGGCGGCGAGGAGGGGGTAAGCGACAGGTTTCAAGGCGGGCTCCCGGATTCGGGCGGGAGTATAGGGGCGGGGGAGCGGGGGCAATCATCCTCCCGCTGCGCAGCGTGCGCGAGCGGTGGAGCGGGTTTCGGTCCGGGGCGTTCAAGGGCGAAAGGAGAGCCGACATGGGCGAAGACGAGCAGGACCTTCCTTCGGGCGACGAGGCAATCGAGGATGAGGCCGAGGAGAATGAGCGGAAGCTGGACTCGGTGCCGGAGCCGGGGACGGACCCGCTGCACGAAGGCCCTTGATCCGTCATCCCAGCGAAGGCTGGGATCCCGGGGGGTGAAAAGCGACGGCGGTCTTCACCCGCTGGGGCCCCAGCCTTCGCTGGGGCGACGGGGTGAGGCGAACCAGGCTTCTACCGTCTGCTTCTCCTCTTCCCCCATCGTCAGTCCCAGCTTGGTCCTTCGCCAAAGCACGTCATCGGCGGTTCGGGCGAATTCCCTGTCCCTGAGCCAGCGCAGCTCCCGCTCGTACAGGCCGGCGCCGAAATGGCGGCCGAGGTCGGCGAGGCTGCCGCAGTCGCCGACCATGTCGCGCAGCCGGGTCCCGTAGGCGCCGGAGAGCCGGGCGAGGAGGGGCCGGGGCATCCAGCCGGCGAGCCGATCGAGCCAGAGCAGGAAATCGGGATAGACGTCGCCGCCGGGCAGGAAGACGTGGGAGGTCGACCGCCGCCCCTCGATCCCGAGCCGGTCGAGCGCTTCCTGGGCGAGCGCTCGGGCGGTGGTGATCTTGCCGCCGAAGACGGAGAGCAGTTTCGGCCCCGGGTCGGGATCGAGCTCGAGGCGATAGTCGCGGGTGACGGACCTGGCCTCGGCCGCGCCGTCGTCGTAGAGGGCGCGGATTCCGGAATAGCTCCAGACGACGTCGGCCGGGACGACCTGCCGGGTGAAGTAGCGATCCGCCGCTTCGCACAGATAGCGGGTCTCCGCCGGGGAGATGGCCGAGTCCTCGGGCCGCTCGACCGGTATGTCGGTGGTTCCGATCAGGGTGAAATCGCCCTTGAAGGGCAAAGCGAAGACGATCCGGCCGTCGGCCTGCTGGAGGATATAGGCCTGGTCGCCGCCCCACAGGGCCGGGACGATTATGTGGCTGCCCTTGACCAGCCTTACCCGGCTCGCGCTGGTCTCGGCGAGGCGCCGGTCGAGGATTTCGGCGACCCAGGGGCCGGCGGCGTTGACGATCGCCTTGGCCGCGACCGTTCGCCCCCCGGACAGCTCGGCGCTCCAGGCCTCGCCTTCGCGGTGGGCCGAGAGGAATTCGGTTCGGGTCGCGATCTCGGCGCCATTCTCCGCGGCGGCGACGGCGTTGAGGACCGTCAGCCGGCTGTCGTCGACCCAGGCGTCCCAATAGCTGAGCACGCGCCGCCGCTCCTTCAGCGGCGCGAGAAGGGCCGAGTCGCGCCGGCCGACCCGGCGCGAGCAGGGCAGGCTGCCCCGGATCGAAAAGAGGTCGTAGAGGAGGAGGCCGCAGCGGATCAGCCAGTGAGGCCTCAGCGCCGGGCAGTGGGGCAGGACGAAACGCAGCGGGCGGACGATGTGAGGCGCCGTCCGGAGCAATATCTCGCGCTCGGCCAAGGCTTCGCGGACGAGCCGGAACTCGTAATTTTCGAGATAGCGAAGGCCGCCATGGACCAGCTTCGAGGAGGCCGAGCTGGTATGGGCGGCGAGATCGTCCCGCTCGACCAGGAGGACGCTCGCCCCGCGAATCGCGGCGTCGCGGGCGATCGCCGCGCCGTTGATTCCGCCGCCGACGACAAGGATATCGAAACTGTCCACGAATAGGGTTTAGCCGTGCATCCAATCGGATACACCAAAGATCGGCGGGCGGGCGGGGGTGCCTTCCCATCGAATTCGAACGTGGGAGAAATCGATGACCTATGTGGATCCGGCCGCGGCCGCGCGCGCCTATCAGAGCATGCCGCCGCCGCTGACCCTCGTCGGAGAGGAGGAGGGGGCCGGAGCCTCCGCCGCCGCGACGTACAGGCTGCCGGTGCGGGGGCAGGGGACGATCGGCTTCGTCCTGTCCGAATCGGAGCCGTTCACGGTGACCGCGCAGGGCCAGCCCGGCTCCCCGGTCTTGCAATGGACCGTCGATTCATACGCCGTCCGGCTGGTCGAGATCTCGCTGGCGGGCGGCGAGACGGAGCTGCTCGCGGTTGCGGGAGTCGGCCTCGATGCGTCGCTGGCCTGCCCTTATTGGTTCAGCTTCGACTGCCACAATCGGCTCATGCGCTACGGCAAGGGCGAGATGCGATTGGGCACCATGCTCGCTTCCTGCCACTTGCCTCTCCCGACCGAGGGGCAACCCGATCCCTGGGCCTGGATCTCCGGAATCGAGGATGTCGAGCTTTCGGGGGCGGTCGCCGGGTTCGTCGATCTTTGGAAGGACCCGGTGACGATCGAGCTGCCGATGCGGGTCATCCCCCACGATGCCATCACGATGGAGGATATCGCTTACGGCCGGGTGACCGTTCCGGCGAGCCTCACGCCCACCTGCCAGAAGCTCTACGACAATGTCGCCGGCGACCGCTTCGTCCTCGACACGCCGGACTTCCCGGATTTCTCGGCGGCGATCAAGGCCAGCATCCTCGACAAGGACGGGTGGTGCGCCAAGGTGCTTGAGAAGAAGGCGAACGAATTCGGAAAATACGATCCGGACATGACCTATCTCCGAATCACGCTCGGCACCAACCAGGGCGAATCCCCCGGAATCCCGTTCGTCATGGAGATCTGGCCGAGCGGCAATTATTCGCCGATCCACAATCACGGCGCCTCCGACGCCGTGATCCGGGTCCTTCACGGCGAGATCACGGTCAGCCTCTACGCCTTCCTCGCGCCCGAGGAGACGACGCCCTTCGCGGTGAAGACGTTCGTCAAAGAGGACGTCACCTGGATCTCGCCCCGGCTCAACCAGGTCCACAAGCTCGACAACCTCAACATGACGGAGCCCTGCATCACCATCCAATGCTATCTTTATTCTGAGAATAACGACACCCATCACCCCTTTTTCGACTATCTCGGCAACGGCGACATCGAGCATTTCGACCCCAATTCGGACTCCGATTTCCTGACCTTCAAGCGGATCATGAAGGAGGAATGGGCTGGGCGTTAGTTTCGTCATGCCGGACTTGATCCGGCATCCATGAACACGGATTGTGGAATTCGCGTGCGGCGGTGTTCATGGATTCCGGCATTCGCCGGAATGACGGGTAAGACGACGGGGAGGGCAAATGACAGAGACCATCCTCGTCATCGACGAAGGCACCACCAGCACCCGAGCGATGCTGTTCGCGCCGGACGGGACGTGCCTCGCGACCGAGCAGCGCGAGCTCGCCCAATCCTATCCCCGGCCGGGCTGGGTCGAGCATGACGCCGAGGAGATCTGGGCCTCGAGCCTCGCCTGCGCCCAAGCCGCCGTCGCCGCGGCCGGCGGAGCGGAGCGGGTGGCGGCGCTCGGGATCACCAACCAGCGCGAGACGATCGTCTTTTGGAGCCGGCGGACGGGAAGGGCGCTCGCGCCAGCCATTGTCTGGCAGGACCGGCGCACCGCCGACCTTTGCGCAGGGCTGAAGGCGCAAGGGCATGAGGCGGCGGTTCAATCGAAGACCGGCCTCTTGCTGGATCCCTATTTCAGCGCGTCCAAGATCGCGTGGGCGCTCGAACATTGGCCGCAGCTCCGCGAGGCGGGGGACGATCTATGCGCCGGCACGGTCGAAAGCTGGCTCGCGTTCCGGCTGACCGGGGGCCTTCACCTCTCCGACGCGACCAACGCGTCGCGAACCGCCCTGATGGACATAGCGAGCGGGCGCTGGGACGAAGGGCTGCTCGACCTGTGGGGCGTGCCGGCGGGGATCCTGCCCGAGATCGTCGATTGCGCCGGGCGCCTGGGCGAGACCTCGCCGGAGCATTTCGGCCTTCCCATCCCGATCGCCGGGATGGCCGGCGACCAGCAGGCCGCCTCGATCGGCCAGGCCTGCCTCGCTCCGGGCAACAGCAAGGCGACCTACGGCACCGGCGCCTTCATCCTCACCCATACCGGCGCCGAGCTTCGCCTCAGCCGCCACCGCTTGCTCTCGACGGTCGCCTGGCAGCTGGGCGGCGAGCGTCGCTACGCCCTGGAAGGCTCGGTCTTCGTCGCGGGGAGCTTGGTCAAATGGCTTCGCGACGATCTGGGCCTGCTCGCAAGCGCGGCGGAGACGGAGGCGCTGGCGCGCTCGGTGCCGGACAGCGGCGGGGTCCAGATCGTCCCCGGCCACAGCGGGCTGGGCGCGCCCTGGTGGCGGCCCGACGCACGCGGCGCCATCACCGGCCTCAGCTTCGCCACCGGCCGGGCCCATATCGCCCGGGCCGCCCTGGAGGCGATGGCGCACCAGACCCACGATCTGATGACCGCCTTCGCCGCCGACGGGGCGCCGTGGGAGGTGCTGAAGGTGGACGGCGGAATGGCCTCGAACGGCTGGCTGGCGCAGGATCTCGCCGACCTGCTCGGACTGACGGTGGAACGGCCGGGCTTCGTCGAGACGACGGCCCTGGGGGCGGCGATGCTTGCAGGCGTGGGGTGCGGAATGTTCGCCTCGCTCGAGGAGGCTGCGGCGATGCGCGGGGCGGTGGAGCGGTTCGAACCGGCGATGGCGGACGGGGTGCGCGAGGCGCGGATGGCGGGGTGGAGGAAGGCGGTGGAGGGGGTGCTTCGCTAACCCGTCATCCCGGCGAAGGCCGGGATCCATGAACACAGGCGCGCTTGATATTCCACCTACCGTGTTCATGGGTCCCGGCCTTCGCCGGGATGACGCAGCGAACTTACATCCGCCCCGCCCACCAACCCAATCTTAACTCCGCCTGCGCTACCTCCGCCTTCATGGCCCAGCGCATCCATCTGATCGCCGCCGCGCGTCCGAATTTCATGAAGGTGGCGCCGCTCTGGCACGCCCTCGCGGCGGCGCCCGGCTTCACGCCCGTCCTCATCCACACCGGCCAGCATTACGACGTCAACATGTCGGACGCCTTCTTCGCCGACTTGCAGCTTCCGGAGCCGGATCATCACCTCGGAGTGGGCTCGGGAAGCCATGCCGAGCAGACCGGCGGGGTGATGATCGCCTATGAAAAGGTCGCTCTGAGCGACAGGCCGGACTGGATAATCGTCGTCGGCGACGTCAACTCGACCGCCGCCTGCGCGATGGTCGCGGGCAAGCTCGGGGTCCCGGTCGTTCATCTCGAGGCAGGGCTTCGGAGCCGCGACCGGACCATGCCGGAGGAGCTCAACCGGCTCGTCACCGACGTCCTCGCCGACGTGCTTTGGACCCCCTCGTCCGACGGCGACGAGAATCTCCTCGCCGAGGGCATTCCGGCCGGCCGGATCACCCGCGTCGGCAACATCATGCTCGACAGCTTCGAGCTGGTCCGCCCGGCGATCGAAAGCGCGGACGTTCCGGGCGAGCTCGGCCTCGAACGCGGGGGCTATGGCGTGGTCACGCTCCACCGGCCGTCCAACGTCGACGATCCGGCCCAGCTCATCCGGCTGGTCGACGCCCTGGTCGAGGCGCAGCGGCGTTTACCGTTGGTCTTCCCGGTCCACCCGCGCACGGCGAAACGGCTCGGCGGCGCCTTGTTCGACAGCCGGCTCGCGAGGGCCGGGGTCAGGTTAATCGACCCTCTGCCCTACGTCCGCTTCATGAGCCTGGTGACGGGCGCGGCGGCGGCGATCACCGATTCGGGCGGGATCCAGGAGGAGACCACCTATCTCGGGATCCCCTGCCTGACCCTTCGCGAGAATACCGAGCGGCCGGTGACGATCACCGAAGGGACGAACCGGCTGGTGACGCCGGAGACCCTGCTGCTCGAGCTGGACGGTGCGCTGACCGAGCCGAGGCCGGTGCGCTGCCCCGAGCTTTGGGACGGCAAGGCGGCGGCGCGCTGCGTCGAGGATCTGCGGAGGCGATCGGCGGTGGTGAAGCTTCCGGCGGCGGAGCCGAGCCCGGCCGAGCTTGCCGCGCGCTATGGCGGCGGCGAGCGGCGGCGGGCCGGCGGATCGAGCTACAGGCGGGGAGGCTAATCCAGCCCCGGCCGTCACCCTGAACTCGTTTCAGGGTCCATGCCTCCACCCGCCCGGCGGCTCGTCGCTGGATGCTGAAACAAGTTCAGCATGACGATATCGGGCCTCAGCCCTGGGTGCCCTTCCAGGTGTCGTCGATCATCTTGATGATCGCGGAGAAATCCTTGCCCTCGCCGCCCAGTGCGGCGAAGCGCGTGTACAGCGTCTCCGCTTCGGCCCCCATCGGCGTGTAGGCGTCGACGCTCTGCGCCGCCTCCATCGCCAGCCTCAGGTCCTTGAGCATCAGGGCCGTCGCGAAGCCGCCTTCGTAATCGCGGTCGGCGGCGGTGACCGGCCCGACTCCCGGCACCGGGCAATAGGTCGTCATCGACCAGCATTGGCCGGAAGCCTTGGAGGCGATGTCGAAGAAGGTCTGAGGATCGAGGCCGAGCTTCTGCGCCAGTACGAACGTCTCGCAGGTCGCGACCATCGAGGCGCCGAGAAGCATGTTGTTGCAGATCTTGGCCGCCTGGCCAGAGCCGGGCCCGCCGGCGTGGATGACCGCCTTGCCCATCCTCTCGAGGATTTCCCGGGCCCGCCCGAAGGCTTCGTCCGTGCCTCCGACCATGAAGGTGAGGCTTCCCGAATCGGCCGCGGCGATCCCGCCCGAGACCGGCGCGTCGACCATCGCATAGCCGGCCGCGGCCGCCTTCTCGATTTCCTCGCGGGCGGTGGCGACGTCGATGGTCGAGCAGTCGATGAGCAGCGCGCTGGCGGGAGCGGTCCCGATCACGCTCGACTCATAGACGTCGCGGACATGCTTGCCGGCGGGAAGCATGGTCACCACCGCTTCGGCATCGGCGACCGCCTCGGCCGCCGACCCGGCCCGGGTACAGCCATTGGCCTCGGCCTTGGCCAGGGCCGCCTCGCTGAGATCGAAGGCGCGAACCTCGTGCCCCGCTTTGGCCAGGTTGGCGGCCATCCCGCCGCCCATGTTGCCGAGCCCGATGAATGCGACTTTCATGCTACTGCCCATCGTTGTTGAGACTGAGAAAATGCACGGCGAGGCTCATGGCCAAGACTATCAACGCGATCACGGGCAGCACCCAGAATGCCACCAGCCACCAGAGCAGGCCCACCATATCGCCCTGATCGTAGGCCATGCCGGTGGCTTGAACATAGACGGTAGCGATCAGGTGGAGGACGACGAGGGCCGCAGCCGCGATCGCCGCTTTGCTCGAGAAGGGTGCTTTCACGTTGCTATCTGCCCGTCCATCCCGGCTTACGCTTGTCGACGAAGGCCGCCATGCCTTCCTTCTGGTCCTGAGTCCCGAAGAGGCCGTGAAACAGGCGGCGCTCGAAGACGATGCCCTGGGCGAGGCCCGTCTCGAAGGCGGCGTTGACCTGCTCCTTGGTCGCCATCGCCGCAAGCGGGGCCATTCCGGCGATCGCCTCGGCGGTCTTCAGCGCCTCGTCGAGCAGTTCGGCCGCGGGCACCACCCGGGCGACCAGGCCGGAGCGCTCCGCTTCCTCGGCGCCCATCATCCGCCCGGTCAGGCACATCTCCATCGCCTTGGCCTTGCCGACGGCCCGGGTCAGCCGCTGGGAGCCGCCCATGCCGGGCGTGACCCCGAGCTTGATCTCGGGCTGGCCGAACTGGGCGGTGTCGGCGGCGATGATGAAATCGGCCATCATCGCCACCTCGCAGCCGCCGCCCAGCGCATAGCCGGCGACCGCGGCGATCCACGGCTTGCGGGTCGCAGTCACCTTTTCCCAGCCCTGGAAGAAGTTGGAGCCGTACATCGTGGCGAAGCCCTGGTCCGACATCTCCTTGATGTCCGCGCCGGCCGCGAAGGCGCGCTCGCTTCCGGTCAGGACGGCGCAACGCTGGCCGTCGTCCTCATCGAAAGCGGCGAAGGCGTGGATCAGCTCGGCCAGGACGGAGGTGTTGAGGGCGTTCAAGGCCTTGGGGCGGTTCAAGGTGATCAGAGTCACCGCGCCGCGCTGCTCGACCAGGATGGATTCGTAGTTCATTTCAACCTCACTTCGTCATCCCGGCGAAAGCCGGGACCTCAGGACAATGAATCTCGGCGGGTCTCCCCGAGGTCCCGGCTTTCGCCGGGATGACGGCTACCCTCACAGCGGCGTCCATTCCTCGCCTTCCGGCATCGGCGCGAAGATGGTGTCGATCAGATGCTCCGTCACCGCTTCCGGAGCCGGCGGCTCCCAGCGCGGGCTGTTGTCCTTGTCGACCAGAAGGGCCCGAACCCCTTCGACGAAATCGTGGCGCTGGACCACCCGAGTCGCGACCGCATATTCCTGGCGCATCTCGTGGCCGAAATCCTGGACCCGGGCGCCGTCGTAGAGGAGCCGGAGCGTGACCTTGCAGGCTTGCGGGCTCTTCGAGCGCAAGGTGTCGAGCTCGGCCGTTGCCCAATCGGAGCCGTCGGCCTCGAGCGCGGCGATTATCTCCTCATAATCGTCGGAGGCGAACAGGCGGTCGATGAGGGACAGGTTCGACCCGATCCGGGCCGGGGGAGGGGGCGTCCCGCTTTCCTCCAGCAATTCCTCGATCCGCTCCGGATGGTTGAGGATCTGCGCCTTGAGGTCGTCGAGGGCGAGCGACTGCATATAATCGGTGGCGAGGCCCAGCTTCAGGCACTCGGCGCCGTCCAGCCGGGCGCCGGTAAGCGCCAGGAACTGGCCGGCCCGGCCGGGCAGGCGCGGCAGATACCAGCCGCCGCCGACGTCGGGGAAGAGGCCGATCGCGGTCTCCGGCATGGCGAAGCGGCTGTTTTCGGTCGCGACCCGGTATCGGCACGGCTGCGAAATGCCGACTCCGCCGCCCATGGTGATCCCGTCCATGAAGGCGATGGTCGGCTTGGCGTAGGTGAAGAGCAGATGGTTGAGCCGATATTCCTCGTGGAAGAAGGCCCGCGCCTCGGCCCCGTCGCCGGCGCCGCTTCGGGCGAGCATGACGATGTCGCCGCCGGCGCAGAAGCCGCGGCCCTCGGCATGGTCGATCATCACCGCCTGAACCGCATCCTCCTCGCGCCAATGGAGCAGCGCCGCGATCATCTCGCTGCACATCTCCTTCGTCAGGGCGTGGATCGCCTTCGGGCGGTTGAGGCGGATCCGGCCGACCTTGCCCTCGATCCGGGTGATGAGGTCAGTCATCACACGTCATCCCGGCGAAAGCCGGGATCTCGGGGAGACCCACCGTGACTTCTCGTCCTGGGGTCCCGGCTTTCGCCGGGATGACGGCGGGGGGAAATCACTGCCTCAGCATGTCCCTGGCCACGATCACCCGCATGATCTGGTTGGTGCCCTCCAGGATCGAGTGAACCCTCAAGTCCCTCCAGAAGCGCTCGATCGGATAGTCCTGGAGATAGCCGTAGCCGCCGTGGAGCTGGAGCGCCCGGTCGACGACCGAGGAGCCGGTGTCGGTGGCGAGTCGCTTGGCCATGGCCGCGAAACGGGTCTTGTCCGGAGCGTTCTCGGTCACCTTCACCGCCGCGGCGTAGAGGAAGATGCGTGCCGCCTGAAGCTCCGTCTCCATGTCGGCGAGGGTGAATTGGGTCGCCTGGAAATCGGCGATGGTCTGGCCGAACGCCTTGCGTTCCTTGGTGTAGCGCACCGATTCGTCGAGGCAGCGCTGGGCCCCGCCAAGGGAGCAGGCGCCGATGTTGAGCCGGCCGCCGTCAAGCCCCATCATCGCGATCCGGAAGCCTTCGCCCTCGCCTCCGACGAGATTTTCCGCCGGCACCCGGACGTCGTCGAAATTGACCTGGCAGGTCGGCTGCGAATGCCAGCCGAGCTTCTTTTCCTGGGCGCCGAAGCTGACGCCCGGCATGTCCTTCTCGACGACCAGGGCGCTGATCCCCTTCGGCCCGTCCTGGCCGGTTCGGACCATGGTGACGTAGATTTCGTTCTCGCCGCCGCCCGAGATGAACGCCTTGGAGCCGCTCACGATATAGAAATCGCCGTCCCTGACCGCCCGGGTCTTGAGGCCGGCCGCGTCGGAGCCCGAGCCCGGCTCGGTCAGGCAATAGGAACCCAGGCGCTCCATCGTCACCATGGACGGCAGATATTTCTCCTTCACCGCGGCCGAGCCGAAGCGGTCGATCATCCAGCTCGCCATGTTGTGGATCGAGATGAAGGCCGAGGTCGACGGGCAGCCATAGGCCATCGCCTCCATGATCAGGGCCGCCTCGAGCCGTCCCAGGCCGATCCCGCCCGACTCTTCGGAGACGTAGATCGAGCCGAAGCCCAGGCCCGCGGCCTCCCGGATCGTATCTCGAGGGAAAATGTGCTTCTCGTCCCATGAGGCGGCATGGGGCGTGATCGCGTCGGCGGTGAATTGCTGCGCCATCTCCTGGATCTGGCGCTGCTCGTCATTGAGGTCGAACTGGCTCATGCCCGCGCTCTAGCGAACGCGGCGGGAATCGCAATCGTCAGGGGCCGGCCGGCTCCTCCCCGAGCACCCGCTTGGCGAACAAGGCGTTGGCGATCTTCACATTCTCGCGCTCGTACCAGCGCGGGGCGGGGAGTCCCTTCTCCCAGGCCATCGCCTCGATCCGGGTGCCCTGGGCCGATGGCGTGTCGGGCGAGGCGCGAGCGATCGGATCCCGATAGGCCTCGTCGGCGGTGATTATCTCCCATCCGTCCTTGCGGAGCGCCTCGACGAGGGCGGGGAGGAAGAGGGCTGCAAGATCGGTCTCGTGGAGAAGAAGCATGTGGGCCGGCGAACGGCCGAGGGTTCGGCGGGCGAGGCCGTCGTAGAAATTCGCGGCGCCTACCATCGTCTCCACGTACAGCTCGCGAAGCGCCTTCATGTCCATGGGCTTGCCGGCCGTGCGGGCGGCGATCGTCAGGGCCTCCATGTTCCAGTCGGCGCCGTCGGCGGTGACGTAGCCGTTGGCGAGGCCGCGCGCGGCAAGCCCGAAACGGACCGCGTCCCGCTTCGCCTTGTCGGCCCGGCCTTCGTCCAGGAAGGGGAAACGGAACCAGGGACGGCCGTTCGGCCGGTTGCGGAGCCATTCGGAGGCCCGGTCGACGTCCTCGAGATAATCCTCGGCGGAAATTTGCGAGAGCCGGCGGTGGCCGTGGCTGTGGTTGGCGACGAGATGGCCGGCGCCGGAATACATCATGATCCGCTCTTCGCCGCCCTTTCCCTCGGGCTTGTCGAGATTGCCGGTGGTGACGAAGAACACCGCCTGCCTCACCCTGGCGGCGGCGAGCCCGGAGAGGATGCCCTGGGTCCGCTGGTCGGGGGCGAGAAAGGCGCCGGGCTGCCGCGGCACGTCGTCGAAGCTGAGGGCGATTCGCTTCGGCTCGGGCTTCGGCGCGGCGGTGGCGGGGAAGGCAAAGGTCAGAAGGATGAAGGCCAGGATGAGGCGGATCATCACGCTCGCTTTAGCGAAGGCGGCAGGAATCGCAATCGCGTGTCCGATCAAGAAAAGGTAATCAGCGCTCCAAGAATGGCGACGATCCCTGCCGCAAGAGCGCCCATTCGAATCGTTAGGCGGAGCTCGAGGTCCTTGAGGTCGTCCTTCGTCGCGAGCTCGTCAAAGGCATGAGCCGTCAGCGCCTCCGCCAGCGCTTCCGCCTGGCGAGCTTCCATACCGGCAGCGGACAACCGCTTCACGAATGAAGGGTGTCGAAAGCGAATTGCGCGGTCATTCTCCAAATTTAGGCAATTTGTATTTCCGTGCAAGATAGAACGTCGATCATACGATTTTCGTTTAACCCATCGTCGGGATCACGAACGCATTCTCCCCCGTCACGCTCCCGTCCGGCCAGCGCTGGGTGATGGTCTTGGTCTTGGTCCAGAAGCGAACGCCTTCCATGCCGTGCTGGTTGATGTCGCCGAAGCCGCTGCGCTTCCAGCCGCCGAAGGTGTGATAGGCGACCGGCACCGGGATCGGAACGTTGATCCCGACCATTCCGACGTTGACCCGCGCCGCGAACTCGCGGGCGGCGTGGCCGTTGCGGGTGAAGATGGCGACGCCGTTGCCATATTGATGCTCGGACGGCAGGCGGACCGCTTCCTCGAAGCTGTCGGCGCGGACCATCTGAAGGACGGGGCCGAAAATCTCCTCTTGGTAGGAGCGGAAGCTCGGCTTCACATGGTCGAAGAAAGTGGGGCCGATGAAGAAGCCCTCCTCATGGCCCTGAAGCTTGAAGCCGCGGCCGTCGACGACCAGCTCGCCGCCCTCGTCGGCGCACATCCGGATGTAATCCTCGATCCGGCTTCGATGGGCGGCGTTGACCACCGGGCCGTAATGGGCCTCGGAGTCGGTGGAGACTCCGACGCGAAGGCCCTCGATCGCCGGAATGAGCTTCTCGCGAAGGTCCCGGGCGGTCTTCTCGCCCACCGGCACCACCACCGGGAGCGCCATGCAGCGCTCGCCGGCCGAGCCGAAGGCGGCGCCGGCGAGGTCGTTGACGACCATGTCGAGATCGGCGTCGGGCATGACGATGCCGTGATTCTTGGCGCCGCCGAAGGCCTGGACGCGCTTCCCGTTCGCGGTGCCGCGCGAATAGATATATTGCGCGATGTCGCTCGATCCGACGAAGCTGATCGCCTTGATCTCCTCATGGTCGAGGATGGCGTCGACCATCTCCTTGTCGCCATGGACGACCTGGAGGATCCCGTCGGGAAGCCCGGCCGCCTTCATCAGCTCGGCGAGTCGGACCGGAACCGAGGGATCGCGCTCCGACGGCTTGAGGATGAAGGCGTTGCCGCAGGCGATGGCGACTCCGAACATCCACATCGGGATCATCGCCGGGAAGTTGAACGGGGTGATCCCGCAGACGAGGCCGAGCGGCTGGCGCATCGCATAGACGTCGATCCCCGGGCCGGCGCCCTGGGTATATTCGCCTTTCAGGGCATGCGGGATACCGCAGGCGAACTCGATCACCTCGAGCCCGCGCTGGATGTCGCCGCGGGCGTCGGCGACGACCTTGCCGTGCTCGGAGGCCAGGAGGAGGGCGAGATCCTCCATATTCTCCTCGACCAGCGCCTTGAAGTTGAACATCACCCGGGCCCGGCGCTGCGGATTGGTCGCGGCCCAGGCGGGCCAGGCCTCGCGGGCCGCGGCGACCGCGGTCTCGAGATCGGCGGCGGTGCCGAGACGGACTTTCGCCTGAACCCCGCCATTGTTCGGGTCGAACACGTCGCCTTGCCGCTCGCCCGACGCGTGTGCCGCGCCGCCGATGAAATGATCGATGTTACGCATGGATTTGCTTTCAAACCTGGATACCGGGATCGACGCAGCCCCTAGCCAAGGCGGGAGGGAAATGCCAGTTGCTCCGTCGCCCCAGCGAAGGCTGGGGCCCCAGCGAGGAAAAGGCTCCGGTGACTTCATGTCCTGGGATGCCAGCCTTCGCTGGCATGACGGGAGTGACGAATGAAACTGGGTAGTCTCAAGGGCGGCCGCGACGGGCGGCTGGTGGTGGTGAGCAGCGATCTCGCCTGGTGCGCAGACGCGACCCATATCGCGCCGACGCTTCAGGCCGCGCTCGACGATTGGGACCGGCTCGCGCCTCAGCTCGAATTGCTCGCCAGGGACCTGGAGCATGTCGTCATTCCCCGCGACCGTTTCCACGAGCGGGAGGCGCTGGCGCCGCTGCCGCGCGCTTTTCAATGGGCCGACGGCTCGGCCTATGTGAACCACGTCGCTCTCGTCCGGCAGGCGCGAGCGGCCGAGATGCCGGAGAGCTTCTGGACCGATCCGCTCATGTACCAGGGCGGCTCCGACGAGATGCTTCCCCCCCGAAGCCCGATTCCGCTCGCCGACGAAGCCTGGGGCTGCGACTGCGAAGCCGAAGTGGTGGTGGTGACGGACGACGTCCCCCAGGGCATCACGCCCGAGGAGGCGACGGCCCACATCCTTCTCGTCGGCCTGGTCAACGACGTCTCGCTTCGCAACCTCATCCCGGGCGAGCTCGGCAAGGGCTTCGGCTTCGTCCAGTCCAAGCCCGCCTCGGCTCTGTCCCCGGTCTTCGTCACCCCCGAGGCGCTCGGCGACCGCTTCAGGGACGGCAAGCTCCACGGCCCCCTCAAGGTCGATCTCAACGGCAAGCCGTTCGGACGGGCGGACGCGGGCGTCGACATGACCTTCGACTTCGGAACCCTGATCGCCCATCTGGCGAAGACCCGGAACATCGCCGCCGGCTCGATCATCGGCTCCGGCACCGTCTCCAACCGCGGTCCGGACGGCGGCCCCGGCAAGCCGATCGACGCGGGCGGGCTCGGCTATTCCTGCATCGCCGAGGTGAGGACGGTGGAGACCATCCTCGAGGGCGAGGCGAAAACCGAATTCCTCAAGCGCGGCGACACCGTCCGAATCTGGATGGACGACGAAGCCGGCCACCCGATCTTCGGAGTGATCGAACAGATTGTGACGGCGGCTTAATCCTCCCCATCTTCGATGGGGAGGGGGACCACACGAATCGTGGTGGAGGGGTAGCTGGCGCCGACGCCGGCGGCCCTCGCGCAAAACCCTAAAGCCTCGCCTACTACCCCTCCACCCGGCTCCGCCTGGTCCCCCTCCCCATGCTTCGCACGGTAAGGATAAGGCTAGGTCACCGCCCCCACATTGTCGTCGGAATTCCTGTCGATGTAGAAATTGTAGGGATCCACCCCGGCGTGGGTCGGCTTTTTGTCCGTGACGAAGCGGAACACCTGCTTGCCGCTCTTCACGCTTTGGCGATTCATCGTCAGGACGTTCCTCCGGTCGAAGCTGCCGCGGCCGGGCTCGGCGGTGAACAAGCCGATCGCGATTCGGTCGGCGAAGGCGGCGGGCTTTTCGTTGCCCTGGCCGTCGGCGTAGGATTTCTTCGCCTCCACGGGCACGACGACGTCCCATCGGCCGTCCGCCCGCTTCGTCGCCTTCGCTTCGCCGACCTTGAGGTCGTAGAGCGTGATGCGTTCGAACAGGTCGGTGATCAGCGCCTGGTCCTCGGGCGACTTCGCCTCTCGGCGGAAGGCCTCGACCAGCTCGATCGAGCGCGGATAGGGGGCGCCCTTGAACTTGTATTTCTCGAGGATGGAGCGGAGCGCGCGGTTGACCGCGGCCTCGCCGAGCCGGTCCTGCAGAAGGTACATGACCAGCGAGCCCTTGTTGTAGTGGATATATTGCTGGTTCTCGACCCGCATCAGCGGTTGCTCCTCGACCAGCTCGCCGCCCCGGTTGCGAAGATAGGTGTCGAGCTCATATTTGAGGAAGCGGCGGATCTTGTCCTCGCCGTAGCGGTGCTTCATCACCATCAGCGCCGAATATTGGGAGAGAGTCTCCGACAGCATGGTGCCGCCCTGGTTCTCCGAGCCGATGATCTGGTGCGCCCAATATTGGTGGCCCATCTCATGGGCGGTGACATAGGTGACGTAATCGATCTTCGCCGGATCCCTATTATCGGCGATGAAGCCGATTGCTTCCGAATAGGGCATGGTGTTGGCGAAGGCCTGGGCGAAGCCGGCATAGCCCGGGAACTCGATGATCCGCGCCTGATCGAATTGATAGGGCCCGAAATTGGCCTGATAATAATCCAGGGCGCCGGTCATGGCGTCCAGCATCCGATCGACGTTCCGCTCGTGGCCGGGGTGATAATAGACGGCGAGGTCGATTCCGCGATAATCGCGGTGCTTCTCGGCATAGCGGGCCGACTGGATCGAGAAGAAGGTGAGGATCGGAGCGTCCGAGACGAACCGCGCCGTCCGGCGGCCGCTGCTTACGCTGTCCGACACCTTCTTGCCGGGCGCGATCGGCGTTTGATCGGCGACGGTCGAGACGGTGATGTCGGCCGTCGCCCAGCCGCCGCCGAAATAGGCGCGCTTCGTCCCCGACGGATCCTCGAGCTTGGGAGGGCGCTGCTCGGCCGGGAGGCCGTATTTGCGGCGCGTCGAGCGATCCTGGAGCAGGATCATCCGGTCCATCCCGATGATCGGGGCGATCTCCATGTTGTTGAGGAAGGTGCCGTTGCCGACCAGCCTCGTGTCGTTGCCGGTGTTTCGGAAGCCGCGCTGCCAGCGCCGGGTCTCGAAGCCGAGCGTCCGGGTCTCGCCCGGCTGCATCGGCGTGTCGAGGGCGTATGCGGTAGCCGAAGTGCTTGTCGTCGGAGCGAAGCCTGGCGCCGGGGAAGGCCAGGCCGAGCAGTTCGAGCTCGTGGCTCGGCATCCGGACATGGACCTCCGTAATCGGAGTCCCGGCGAGGTTGGTGAGGTCGTAGCTTCCCTTGATCAGGGCCCGAGTCTCCTCCGGATAGAGGTCGACGTTCAGGACGACCTTGGAGATGGTCGGCTGCGGCACCGTCTCGTACTTCAGATATTTCTTCTCATATTCGGCGAGGAGCTTGTCGCGATCCTTGCCCGTCTCGTAAATGTTGAGGACGTTGGTGTTGTACCAGGCATAAGCGCCGGTCGCGGCGAAGACCGCCAAAGCGAGGCCGCCGATCACGCCCGGAGCGCCGATCAGCCGGCGCGGCGCCCGCCGAAGCCTCGGCCCCAGCCGGGTCTCGGTGCCGCGTCTCCAGAGCAGATGCGAAACGACCAGGAGGATCACGCAGAACGCCGCCCAGTAGAGCCGGAACCACCAGGCCCCGATCCAATAGCGGCCGGCACCGTTCATGTCCGACAACAGCTCCTGAGGACTGTCCCCGAACTGGTAGAGATTATGCTCGTAGCCGAGCGAAACCAGGATGATGGTCGAGACGATGTAGACGACCATCACCGCCCAGCCGACATATTTGTTGGGGCTGAGCGACTGGACGAACACCGAAAGTATCGCAATCATGACCAGACCGACGGTCTGCGGCAGGATGAACCAGAGCAGATATTGCCCGAGCTGGATGTCGGTATAGCCCCGCAGGAGTTGGACCAGGATCGCCGCGATCATACCGAACAGCAAGGTGACGAAGAGGACCAGGGCCACCGCCGCCGTCTTCGGAACGACATAGGCCCAGTTGGGAAGCGGCGTGGCGTCGATGATCTCGTGCATTCGTCGGTCGCGCTCGCCCCAGACCAGCTCGCCCGAATAATAAATGGCGATGATGATCGGGAAGAGGCTGAACGAGCCGGCTACGATCGGGAGAATCGCGCTCGTCGCGGGCAGGATCGGCGTTCCGTACAGCTCGCGGCCGAACCAGAGGCTGGCGCAGGTATTGATCATTCCCAGCGCGACGAGGACGGCGAAAGCGGGGCTCTTGAAGACCAGCTTCATCTCGAACTTCGTCCGGGCCCAGAGCTGGGCCGCGGCCGCGGAGCCGGAGCGGTCCGGCAGAGGCGCCGCCTGGGCGGGCGCGGGCATCGGCACCGGCTGGGCCTCGGCGGGTTCGTCCTTCCTTCGCTTCTTCGAGAGGCCGGGCTCGGCGAATCGGTAGCGGGCGATTCCGAAGGTGAGGAAGGCGGCGGCGATGCTCAGCCAGATCAGGCGGTTGAGAAGGAGCGCGCCTTCGAAGGCCGGTGTCAAAGTATTGGACTCGGCGCTGGTCCAATAGCGGACCGCGTTGCTGAAGGCGGCGATTCCGAACGGCTCGATGACCGCCACCGCGTCGCGAAGCTCGGGCTTCGCCCGGCCTATGCCGAGGAGGATCAGCCAAGCGAGGAAGAAGATTATGACGGTGACGTAGGTCCACATCATCGAACGGGTCAGGCTCGCCGCCGTGAAGAAGATCGCTCCGGTGATGAGGAGGCCGGGCAGCCCGAGGACCAGGAAGCCGAAGGCGTAATAAGAGAGGCGGTTGGGCCCGAGCGTCTCCGCGTCGACCCACGGCATGAGCGAGCCGATCCACAGTCCCAGCGGAATGAACAGGAAGGCGAGGGCCGCGGCGGTGGCCGCTCCGGTGAACCGGCCGCCGAGATATTGGAGGCGGGTGATCGGGGTCGAGCGGATGATCGGCCCGAAACCGGTATCGTCGTCGCGGACCACGACGTTGGCGACGAAGGCCGTGGTCACGAACATGAAGAACAAGCTGAGATTGGCCTGGATCAGGGTCAAGGCGACCGGGCTGTTCTTGTGGATGTTGCCGCCGGCGCCGATCCGGACCCCGCTCGAGGCCATTGCCCCGAAGGTCAACAGCAGGAACATCACCGCCGCCACCCAGAAGACCGGGTTCTTGATCTGGTAGCGCAGTTCGAAGCGCGCGATCTTGAGGAACATCGGTTCGGCTCCTCAGGCGGCTCGGCGGGACTGGGCGAGGGTCGAGAAATAGACGTCCTCGAGGCCGCCTTCGACCGAGGCGAAGCCGTCGCCCGGGTCGGAGTCCGCGAGGACGTGGATGACGGTCCGGCC